>Ga0181533_1004960_pt1 | contig 13157 bp, 13 predicted proteins | sample PEATcosm2014_Bin_45_FD_119772 | JGI IMG/M metagenome (GOLD analysis project Ga0181533, IMG submission 119772) | Peatland microbial communities from MTU Mesocosm Facility, Houghton, MI, USA - PEATcosm2014_Bin11_60_metaG | ecosystem: Environmental > Terrestrial > Soil > Wetlands > Peat | place... | reverse complement strand
GCGCATGTTATTCTGGTGAGAGCCTCCGAGCCGGAGAGATGGCCGAGTGGTTGAAGGCGCACGCTTGGAAAGCGTGTATAGGGGAAACTCTATCGAGGGTTCGAATCCCTCTCTCTCCGCCAGTGTAGAATCAATAAGTTACGCGAGCCTCCCGGTTGGCGGCGTGCAATAGCGTGCAACGGTGTTAGAATGAATCGGGCTCAAAATGGCACTCACGCTGTACCGGCGGCACCGCAAGGAATGCGAAGGCGGGCATGCCGAAGACTCCCGTTCTGGAGAATTTGATGAGGGACGGCGTGGCTGGAAAAAGTGCGGGTGCCTCATCCACGTTTCCGGGACCCTAGGTGGGCAATTCAGCCGCAAGCAAACCGGCAAAGCCAACTGGGAAGAGGCAAAGGCAGTCGCTGCGGTTTGGGAATCAGCCCAATCTTGGGACGGCCGGACGAAGATCGAAGACTCCGCCGCGCCGGCGCCTGAACTTGCAGCCCCAGAGCGCCTGACTATTGAGCGCGCCATCCAGGCATTCACGGCTGAGTTCGAGGAGTACGCAGCTCCAAACACCCAGAAGAAGTACAGGTTGCTCTTGAAAAAGCTGAAGGTGTTCTCCCAAAGTAAGGGCTACGTTCTGCTCGAACAATGGGGGCCGATCGATGTTCGAGAGTTCCGCTCATCGTGGTTGGTGAGTCCGCAGACTGCCGCAAAGAACATGAGTATCGTGAAGGCGTTTTTCGAGTTCTGTCTATCCAACGAATGGACCCCGCGGAACCCGGCCCGGCTTGTCAAGAACCGGCGAGGCCGTGACGCGGCCGACCGACGGAGCGAACAGAAGCTGCCGTTCACCGATGAAGAGCTTCGCAGGATGTACGAAGCTTGCGAGACAAAGTATGGAAAGCAGGAAATCAAGTGGTCTCGCGTCATACATCACCGCCGTGTTGAAGGACAATACGCCCGGTACAACCAGAAGTGGACTGGCCAGGATGTCGCGGACTTCATTTCCGTCTCCGTCTACACTGGCCTTCGCATTTCCGATGTAAGCACATTCCATATCGACCGGCTTCAACCAACTGGCGAAATCCAGGTGAGAACCACGAAGGCCGGTACGCATGTCTACACGTGGGTTCCCGAATGGCTGCAGGAACGCATTCGCGCTCGCTCTCGTGAGGTCGGTCCCAGCATCTTCGGGGACCACGCGACCGGCGATATGAATGTCGTGACAGATGTTTGGCGGCGCAAACTGAACAAGCTGTGGACGCTTTGCGGCCCGTGGAGGGAAAAGCCGACTCCCCACCGGTTTCGGCACACCTTTGCCCGCATTCTACTGCAACGTCCGGGCGTAACCGTGCGCGATGTCGCCGAACTCCTAGGCAACACGGAACAGATGGTCCGAAAGCACTATGCTGCTTGGATTCCGGAGCGTCAAGAGCGCTTGACGGCGGTGCTGAAGGCTGCCTTTGGCGAGAAGCCGAAGCCGAACGTCATCGAGATGCCGAAGGCGGGAAGCAAGTGATTAACCAAACACGGCAAATTTGATTCTGTATCGAATCCGTTCACACGATCAGGTTTCCCACAGTTCGGTTTCCGGAACGACAGGCGCGTCTCACAAAGATTCTAAAGGATGCATTTGACGATAAGCTAACGCCGAAGCTAGTAGCGATTCGGGCGGGCGCATTTGACCGGCGTTGAGCAAGCGCGTGTGTATCCGGCGCGCGGCGGATTCAGGAACGCTGTAGATCGTGTGCGCCTTTTTCCGCCCCATCCGAATCTTGATCACGCCGGGATCGTCCTTGACGAGCTTGCGCACTGTCTCCCTGCCTAAACCCCACAGCCGAGCGAGATCGCTGATGCGGTAGTGCCTTTCGAAGGTGGTGTTCTCGACCAGCAGAGCTGCCACAATTAGTCTTTCCTCTTAGCTCCCATATTCAGGACATTCCTTGAGCTGTAGGTTGTGCCCCTATTCGAGCCCCTCCGGAATGCGACGTACGAATTCAGCACTCATGGACACCGCCTTTGGGCCAGGGGGTTCATTCTCAGCATTTGGTGCTGATCCAGCTCGTCTCGATAGGAGCTGGACCATGGATTTCTGGCTCACCCCTTGGCGTCTGCCACACTTCCGTTTCCCTCCGTGGCGACTCGAGATCGGATCTGAAAGCGCCGATCCAAGGATTCGAGACGCTCCAGGGCGTCCAACAACTGCAGCCCGGCCTCGCGCGTATAAATGCATGGCTTGGCAAACTGCTCTGTGTGCCTGATCGCGAACTTGATTCGATCAATGGCGACGCGGGCCTGATAGGCCATCTCAAATTCAATCGGCGAGGGCCTCGACCGCACTTCGGCCTCGATGGAGTCAACAATCTGACGCATGATTTCTGAGCTCATACACTTTCTGATTTGTCCACCCAGCTACAGGCCAATACTACGGTAGGCATCGCAACTCGCCAAAACGCGGCCGCGTTTCGTCGGCATCCGCTGACACCAGGGGAACTCTCAGGCATCTTCGGCGAGAAGAAGGGTTTCTGAGCGCCAGATCCCGACGCCTGGTTCCTTTTGGCGCGTGGTCGGTTCTGGGCTAAAACGCAATGAGATACCACAGGGTTGCGGCGCCACAAAGGACCGGTGCCCGAGCGGAGGAACTTCGGAAGCATGAGCAGCTCATTCGTTGAATTTGAAAGACAACGGTCGGTGGTGCGGTGTCGGCTCTTGGAGGAGATCCGCCGCCGTCGTCTCCCCGGCGCGGGCGGGTGGAGCCATTGCGGCGTGCACTTCGGCACCGAGCCGACTTCGCTGGCGCTGCTTGCCCTGTACTCGTTTCCGCCCGGCTCAACAGTGCTAGGAGAGGAACTGGCGCCGCTGGTTGCACGGCAGCTACCGAATGGGCTTTGGCCTGCGGCTGGCGATGGGGCGGCTGGCGTGAGTTTCTGGGCGAGCGCCTTAGCGGTCAACACGCTCATGACCCTAGGGGCCACTTCGGAGACATTCAATGCTTCGCTTAACGCTCTGGTTCATTGCCGGCCACTGGAGGCGTCGTGGCTTGTCCGTTTGAGATTTCGCCTCTCAGATCGGCAAGTTCGGTTCGATCCCACGAAGCACGGCTGGGCTTGGATTCCAGACACTGTGAGCTGGGTGGTGCCGACATCGATGGCGCTCATCACTCTGGGACGCGCAAAGAGACAGGGACTGATCCGCGGCAGGGAATCCGAGAAAAGGCTGCGCCTCGGAGCGGAAATGCTCCTCGATCGGGCGTGCCCGGAAGGCGGCTGGAACGCAGGCAACGCTCTCGTCTACGGTGTTCCTTTGCGCCCTCACGTTGATGCCACAGCTCTTGCACTGGCTGCGCTCCGGTTCCACTATCACCTGCCGATCGTGCGCAACTCCCTGACCTGGGTGTTGAATCGCATCGATTGCCCATCGGCGTACAGTCTGGCATGGGTGATCCTCGCCGCTGCCGCGTACAAGGACGCGAGATTGGACGTCTCGCCGGCGCTCGATATGGCGCGCAACCGTCTCGCCGCACTGGTCGAAGATCCCAGAGCCGTTGAGGATACATCCACAGTCGCGCTGGCCGCACTCGCCCTGGAACCGGAAAACACGAACAACCCATTCGAGGTAAAAGCGTGAGCCCCCTCACGAGCCGACGGGTCTTCGGTGGCGCCCTCCTCGCCAGGACGGGCGCCCTGGCTGTCAGGCAACTGTGTTCGACTGGTTTCCTTCGGGACCGCCGCAGACGTCGATCCCGCGTCGCGATTCTTCATGGAGATTCCTACGACGGCCCGCTGGACCGCACGCTGATCGATGGCCTCCGTTTGTTCGATCTGAACCTCCGCGGCAAGACCGTACTGCTGAAGCCGAACCTGGTGGAGTACATCCCAGGCGCTGAAGTGAACACGAACCCTCGGCTGGTGGGAGCCGCGGCGAGCGCTTTCCTCGCCCTGGGAGCGAAAACCGTCCTCGTCGGTGAAGGACCGGGCCACCAGCGGGATACGGTGCTCGTTCTCGCCGAGGGCGGATTGGAAGCAGAACTTCGCGAGAGGCGGATCCGATTCGTGGATTTGAACCGCGATGAGATTCGGAAAGTGCCGTTGCAGACTCCCTTCACCGGTCTCGATTGCCTGTGGCTCCCACGTACGATCTTAACGAGCGACTTCGTCGTTTCGATGCCCAAGTTGAAAACGCACCACTGGGCGGGGGTCACCCTGAGTATGAAGAACCTGTTCGGCGTGATGCCAGGTGTTGCATATGGCTGGCCGAAGAATCTGCTGCACTGGAAAGGCATCGATCGGAGCATCCTCGACATTAACGCCGCGGTACCGGCGCATTTCGTCATTGCCGACGGGATCATTGGCATGGAAGGCAACGGGCCGCTGCATGGCTCTTCGCGTGATCTCGGGCGGATCGTGTTGGCCGACGATCCCGTCGCCGCCGATTTCGCATGCAGCCGCCTGATGGGCCTCAACCCGCTGCGCGTGAACTATCTGGCTCAAGCGGCCGAGTTCCTCGGTAACGGAACGCCTGAGCGCATCGTGCAGTTGGGAGAAATGCTGCCAGCCACTGTGCGGCCCTTCGCAGTGCTGCCAGCGTTTGCTCACCTGCGCCTATAGTCTCGGCTGCTTGAAATTCCGAGTATCTTTGCCTTCGCCCTTCGACTAGCAGACCGGGGAGCACGACGCGGGATGGCCGCCGCTGGAAATTCCGAGAATCTCGGCCCTCTTTGTGGGTCCCTGCGGTGAGCCTGGACCCTACTGCGAATCATCCGGCGCAACTTCCCAGATCGGGACTGGGCGTGCGCTGGCAGATGTACGGGTAGGGCGTGATACGTCAATTTGGCCTGCACTGCCCGACTTCCGCCAAGCGCGTTACGCTTTCGGACCACCACGACGACAGACTGAGGTCGGAGCAGACTTGGAGTTTACCGGTTTTCGCCTGCTGGCGTCATGTCCACGAAGATGTGAAGAAGGCGAATAAAGTGGCCGCTGGTGGCGCGCGGCACTGCACTGGTATGCATTTCCAAAGCATCAGGATGTTTCTCAACTGGAGCGAGTTGAGAAGCCTGACCGTACTGTCGCCGTACATGGGCATCAATGCCTGCAACCAGGTCAGGGGCCGGCAGTCTTAAAACATAGGCCAACAGCATGCCCCACTCATGGCCCGAGGCATACTGCTCCGAGGCAAACCGGCTGACGCCTTCTGTGACATATCGTCTATTCAAGCTGTTGTCGTCAGGGGAAACGCGCTTGCATTCGACGGCCAGGTAGGCATCCTCATTGCCAAATTGATGTAGGAACTGAAAAACCACGTCTATGCGGCCCTGTACCGTGGCGTCATTGTCGTCTACGTCCAGTAACTCGAATTCTCCGCCAATCTGCAGGTTAGTCAATCCAAGTCTCCTCTTCAAGCGCCGCATAGCTTTCTTCACCTGAATGGTGATAGGCACCTCCAGCATTCCTCCGGTGACGACCTGACGGGCCTCGGCGGACCCACAGCAGAGGAGATCCACAACCGTCGCAATTTCGTCTTGCGAAAGATCGAAAGAGGGGCGACCGGCAGCCGGCGAGTCAGGCGAGAGTTGCATTGTCGGTGGAAATCCAGTGATCCGCCAGGATCGCATCGGCGTCGTTCAGTCCAGCCGTTAGCGTCCAGTAGCGCCTCTCGGACGGCTTAAGAATAAACAGCTCGTTCTGTTCATAAATGCGGATTTGCAGACGGTGATTCAAGTAGGGGGGGGCATTCTCCTTCAATGGACCTCGGAGCACCCTGGCAAGCTTCTCAAGCTCCTGGCTATCGCTGAACGTAACTGAGGGCTCTGAGAACGGTCCGGGAATCATAGAGAATTTCACTACCGTGCTGCCAGGCGCGACGCTGAATGGCGCAGTATGAGTGAGATGCTTTTCGTAGATGGATGCCTGCAGGTGGCGCTTGCCTCTCGCACGCAGGTAACTGTTTACGACACGCGTGGTTTCGTTCGCGTACAACTTAAGCACATCTGGAGACGGTGGCACAATGTGCGGCATGCGGTCCTCTCGCGACTCGAAAATAAGCATCCGAGCGCGCGCAACACTCTCCCCTGCAAGGACGGATTCATCTCCCTCCAGACCGTAGAGATCAAAAACCGCCACGTCAAGGTCGTGAAGGTATTCCTCACTATGCGGGGCACTTGCTGCTGAGGCCTCCGCGTCTAGCACGGCACGAATCAGGGCCGGATCACAAGTGTTTAGATCTGGCACACGTAACGAAAGCAGGTCATTCGGCTCAACAGTAGGTCGTTCTAGCCCCCAACCGCCGCCAGCGAAGCAAAACTGAAAAGTCGTGATGCTGGAGTTGAAAATGGCGCAGAATATCTTAGCCCAATCAGGGTCGTGGTTGGCGAACGAAATGCCGTAAAAACTCTCGGTGTACAACAGATCAGTCGGACTTATGGCTGCGCTGTACCGACCCTGTTGAGTCGAGGCACTAAACGCACCTTTTGGGCAGATTAGGAGTGGTCCCACGAAGATGGTCGCCTCGCGGGGGCGATGCAGCGTGGCATGGCTAAACTTCGGAAGCGCAGATTCGTCGAGTCGAAATGGGCAGTACGTCTCGGGTTCAACCACCGACATATCATAGTAGCGTCTCGGTGGAGTATTTAGGTCGCCCTTAACTTGGAATCCTTGCCCTCGCTGTTTGGTAGAGACGATATGGGTACGCTCTAGGAAGTGGTTAAGCGTCGGAAATGCTTTCGCCAATTTCTCGATCAGCCATATGTCGCGTGCTGAACCAAAGCTTGCTGCTTTCAGCAGAGCGGGGGTCTGCGACACGCGAGCCAACGGCACGGTGCGCAAATCACCTGGGCCGATTTGAAAAACACCAGTACGCCGAAAATCAGGACTCCACGGCACGGACCCCGCCAATAGAAGGTCCTTCCGTGGCATCAGCGAGCACCGAGAAAAGAAGAGCAACGCGGGTCCTGTGGCGTCTGGAAAGAGTTGTTCTTTGCGTAGGGCGGAGAGGTTTACAAGTGCCGTGGGAGCAAGCATTCTGAAAAGGTCATCGCGCGCTCTTACCGCCTGCGCATCCTGCGAGAAGAACGGCGACGCCTTCATGATCATACCGATGCGGCCGGAGTCGCCAGCCAACTGCGCGGCGGTCCAGAGAAACTCCTGATCAGGCGTACGCCGAGGGCGGTTGCGGTGGTCTTTTCCTTTTGGTCGTTCCGCGGTTTGCCCGGACTGGCTCACGAATGTCCATGGAGGATTGCCGACGACGGCGTCAAAGGTCCTATTTGTAATCTCGTCTGGGAGAGCGCCGCCAATTGTGTTAGCGTTAAACAGCGAAGTGCCGATGAGTTTATCGAATCTAAGGTCGGTAACATCTGTAACTGGGTCCTCGTCCAGTTCTAGGGCCGCGAGGTACAGGCTGAACGCAGCTATAGCCAGCGCAGACGTGTTGATATCGATGCCAAAGAGCTGATTGTGAAGGACCTGTCGAATCAACGATCTCGTGGGCCTTCGGCGATGACTGTTCTTCCAGACCAGACGCCGAAAAGCCTCAACGAGGAAGGCCCCGGAGCCACAAGTGGGATCGACGACCCTGGCCGATGGAGGCAACCCCTCAAAAACTGGGTCCAAAGTAAGGTGGACTAGCTCAACAGGCGTGTAGTGCAGGCCTTGTATATCGGCGGTGTCTGCTGCGCTTGAACGTGCAAATTGCTGATAGATTGAACTAATCAGGTCAACTGGGATGGCATCGTACCTAAAGCGAAACAAACGCCCCTGCCCACGCCGCCCAGGGACCAAGCTGCGACCCTCAATAAAATCCCGAAGCAACTGAAGGTGAGCCTCGCCGAGGCGCTGCTGCTCAGCTCCAGGGTCATCCATTGGAAATAGGTCACCGTTGAACTTCGCCCGCAGCCACCGGAAAAGCTCAAATGCCGTATTAACAGTAGCGAACATGTTCATCACATCGTTTGCCAATGTCGACGGGAGGAACGGCTGCGCAATCTGACGGTCGACTAGGTATAAGGAGAAGATGCATCGACCGATAAGGCGCTGGGCGAAGTCGCGAGACGCATGAAGCTCGTCGAGCGGGTCGTCGAACATCGGCTGCTGGCTTGCAGGCGGTAGTAGAGTCAGGCGTTCCTCCAAAGCGTTTATCTCAGTCAGAAGCTCGCGATCAACGCGGTGGCGACGATTGACGCTTTGGCCAATTGGGCTGGACCAGAATGCGCCGGTTTCGGTCGCGAGACGGCCGCACATGGTATCGAGGAGCCTAAGACGTTCTTCCGCATTGAGTGCAAAGGCGTCCATTGCGGTCGAAGAAATGGGCTTTCCCTTCGGCCAGCGAGCCGAAGCATAACAGTTATACAGCCGAACCTCCGTGGGCGTAATGACCCACAGAAGAGGTGCTAGCCCAATATTCCACGCGGCTTCATGCCAGGCATGGATTTGAGTCTCGGTCGGAGAATGATCGCCGGCGTCCTTGAAGATCGTCGTCGGTGTGCCATGCGCCGAAAACACCGCATCAGCTCGTAAGCCAATGCGCTCGTCGGCGAGCGCGGGCCGCAATCGCCAGGCAGCCTCTTCGCCGGAGCGCACCAGACCGGGTGCGGCCGTGCCATCCTGCAGCAAGAACCCCGTTTTCTTGAGTGCCTGATCAAAGGCCGAGCTATTCATCGAGACCTCGCGGCCGTTTCCCTTCGTGTTCCGCGCAGTGTCTTGGCGTGGCCAGGGGCCTTGCTGGCCCGCCGATTGGGCTCAACAAGACTTAACGCAGGGAAAAGCTCCGTTTGATACGGATACTGCGAAACGGGGGGAAACTCAGTGCGAAGGACGTTCAGGTGCGGGTCAAGGTGTAGAACAATGCAATCGCCTTTCAGATCAGCAATGTCTCCGTCATCAAGCAGACTCCATTTGCCACTACCATACAGGGCCACGACTCTCCCCGTCAGACCGGAGAACGAGAGATTGCGGAATGTACCGTTAAGCTCTGCGAATAGCGCTTGATGGAACTGCAGTTCTAGTTTGAACCGATCGCGAAGGCTCACCGCTAGACGAAGCACCAGAAGGGTGTGCCATGAATAGCGCGCGGGCGAGCCGTGGCCTTTCGGCTTGAGGTCTGCGGCGATCAGCGCGCGACGACTGGTCCATTCGCGTAGTTGTGCCGTGGAGAGGCCGGTAAGGCGTGTCGCAGCGCGAGTTGTGACCAGTTTAGCCGGCACGGATCTATCTTCGCACAGAAGATCGGGTATTGCACCCGTTCTTTTGCACAAAACGCGAGATCTGTCGAGGCGGAACGCCCTGAACTTCCCTGTAAACCGCTGCCAACTCCCGATTTGCAAGCGATGAAAATGTGACATCAAGCGAACGAAAACGTCGGCCCAACCCAATGATTTTGAGAGAGTTAGCTTAGCTCCGTTTACACAAAGCATTGCGTTCAGCTTTCGATTTCCCCGATCGAACGGTGTTAGGCACCGGCATGATCGGGTGCAAAAGGTACCGCGGCAGGCATGTATTTGCTCCGCGAAGGGCACCCCTGTGATCGGCCATGACCCCCATCTGGACGAAATGCCATATCCCGGAGGTGCCCGCGGCCGGATCAGTAACGGCAAGTCGGCTTGCGACCGCCCAACCGCAAGAAGCGCCGCGGCGGCGGCCGCAGTGCAGCCCCGATAACTGCATGACCACGAGTCCTCTTTCTCGCCAGTCTGTATCCGCACCCGTCCGCAGCGTGCGCCGTGTGTCAGGCCATGACGGGGAGGGCAACGTGGGTCTATGCTAAAGGCAAATGCGGATCGATCCGAAAGGGGCGGTTGCTGGTCGGCCTGCTCTGCTCGTACGCCGGACGTTGCGGCACCTCCGCACGCGCTTGCCGTGGGGGCTGGTTGAACTGGAGTCCGCCGCCTCGGTGGAGGCTGGCGAAGGACGTGCGCTGATCAAGGCTCTATTGGCTGAGGGACTGATCGAAGCCGCCGGCCGAAACGCGTGGAAGGTAACCCAAGCGGGCCAGACCCTGTCTTCCGCAACAGCGGCAAGACGGGTCACGCGTGCAACGGCACAAAGGGCGTTGCAACAATTCCTTGGCCGTGTGGAGCAGGTCAACAACGACCCGTATTTCCTCGGCAAGGTGACGAGGGTAGTTCTTTTCGGCAGCATGCTGAAACCTGCGGTCGAGCGATTGAGTGATGTTGACTTGGCAGTCGAAGTGGCGTCGAAGGAGGCGGATTTCGATCGTGCGCGTGTCAAGAATTGCGAGCGCGTTGAAGAACTGGCCACGAGGGGACATCGTTTCCGGAACTTCCTTGAGCAAGAAGGTTGCTGGTATTGGGAGGTCTTCGGATTCTTGAAGGGTCAGAGCCGCGTTATCGCTTTAGCGGACTACTCCGTGGAGAAGACGTTCGTGCTGACCGTTCCACATCGATTCCTTATTGGCCAGTCCGAACAGATCGCGGTGCAAACGGCTCCGAGGACACCGGCGCCAAGGGCCCCGAAACGGCGTCCGCGCGACTGCCCATTCTGACAGAAGGACGTTGACGGAACGCGGATTGCGGAAGTCTTGCACACCCGGAATCGCGACACACGGAACGAGGTGATCGTCGAAACACGCAGCGCCGCGGTTCGCGTGACCGAGTCGCCGGCAGCGCCTGGTGCGACGGACAGGCGTGATTTGCGCGTCCCGCACGTCCGGGAATCGCTCTGCATGAAACACCGCCCTTCAGAGCCACGCAACGGCCGGTGCCGGAAGCGCACCAGTCTGGCGCATGTAGCCGGGCGCCTAAACGCACGCGCGGTTCGTCGGATCAGCTTCCCAGCAGCGCAGTCGGGTTTTTCGGCGAAAACCGCATCTTCCCGTAGAATCCTGGCTGAGGATACGAGCGAACGTGTTTCCGTCGATCGACGAGCTCCGCCAGAAATTCCAGGCAGCCAAGTACATCGTTGATGAGGTGACGCTCGCCCAGGTGTACATAACGGGAGAGCTAAGGAAGCCGGTTCTGATTGAAGGCCCGCCCGGCTGCGGCAAGACGGAACTTGCGAAGGCCCTGGCATTTGCCCTTGACACGGTCCTGGAGCGACTTCAGTGCTACCCCGGAATCGACGAAGAGAAAGCCATTGGAAAGTTCGATACCGCCCTGCAGCGGCTCTTCCTCGAAACACAGGCGGACCAACTCGGCACGGACTGGGAATTCATTCGGGGCCGGCTTCACACTATGGACTTCTTCGTTCAAGGCCCAATCATGCGCGCGCTGCAGCACACGCCGAAACCGTGCGTCCTGCTGATCGATGAGGTGGACAAGGTGGACGAGGAGTTCGAATCGATGCTCCTTGAAGTCCTCTCGGAATGGCAACTCTCGATCCCGCGGCTTGGGACCGTGCCGCACAAGACAATCCCGTTTGTCATCCTCACCTCGAATGAAGTCCGGCGCATTGGCGACCCACTGCGGCGCCGGTGCGCCTATTTCAGAGCTGAATTCCCCACGGTGGAACGGGAGGCAGAGATTCTGAAAACGCGGAGCAGAACGGGGAGCGCCACGCTGCAACGACAAATTGCCGGCCTGTCGTATGCACTTCGGGCTTACCGAATGGAAAAGCCTCCGTCAATAGCGGAGATTCTGGAACTCGAGCAAGTGCTCCACATCATGGGCATCAACGAACTTGATGCGGGCATGCGGGATCTTCTGCTGCCTTTCCTGGCAAAGACCAAAGAAGACCGGAAGCGATTGACGCTTCAGGATGGCTTTGCCTCCCTTGTATTGAATGCGAAATCCCACGCCTCAAGAATCAACGCTGTCGAGCTGGTGGAGGCCGGAACATGAAGACGGCGTTTCTATTCTCGTTGCTATGTTGTACCGCCCGGGGAGTGCAGCCAGCCTGTGCGGCGACGCCAGCGGTTGCGCGACTCGATATCGAGATGTGTTGGGCCGATTACTACGCGCGGGCGTTCGGCGTCCCCCCAGAATTCGTGCAAGCCGTAATTGACGTCGAATCGGCTTGGCGTCCCGACGCGATTTCCACGAAGGGCGCAGCAGGGATCATGCAGCTCACGGTGCCGACCGCCTTCACCTTCGGCGTGACCAACCGTTTCCGGGTGGCAGAAAACATTCGCGGAGGGGTTGCCTACCTTGCGTATTTGATTCGGCAGTTCGAAGGAGAACTCCGGCTTGTGGCAGCCGCCTACTATGCCGGCGAGAAGCGGGTCAGGAAGCAAGGGCTCGGATGCGCCGATGCGGACATCTGGCGCTACGTATGCGAAGTCCAACGGTTTTATCGAAGACGGCAGATGGTCGCGAGGACCACTGCCCGGAACTCAGCCAAAGGAGCAGAACACCCATGAAGAGCCTGAAAATGGCGATCGGCGGCGTCTGTGCGTGTTTGATTGCCAGCGCCCAGGTTCCTGAGGTCCGCCCGCAAGTGGCGGGTCGAGCGGTTCAGGAGGGCCAAATCACGGTGGTGTACCTGGCACCGCGATTTGCGACGGCGATTCGAATGCCGGACGCGGTGAATTCCGTTGTGCTCGGCGATCCCGATTCATTCACGGCCGAGCACTCCGAACGAGAGCCGCAGATCGTTTTCGTCAAGCCAATTACGGCAAAGGCGGCGCAGACGAATCTCCTCATTTCGACTGCCCACGGATATCAGGCCAATTTGTTGCTGATCAGCCGAGGCGAAGCGGCAGGAACGCAACCGGATGTCGATTTCATGATGCGGTACCGCCCGGCCGGGAGGTTTGTCATCGAGCCGAGCGCGCCTTCTATATCGATCGCGCAGACCGTAGCATTGCCAATGACTGGCCAGGCGGCGGAACCGCCGAAAATCCCCTCGGCGGCAACGCCGTCCGACGTTCGGCCGGCTACGCAGAATGCCGACGCAGCACTGGGCTTCGATGCCTTACTGGAACGGCAGCGGCGGGCTCCGCTACCAGCTCTCTACGGCGAGAAGCCGGGGACCGCCCCTCCGGGTAAACAGATTCTGAAGGCCGGCGTCAGCGAGGTCATCGATCAGGGGAAGGACGTAGTAGTGCTGTTTTCCGTGGTAAACGTGCAAAACCACGCGGTCGAGCTAATGCCGCCACAAGTGCAATTGGGGGGCAAGGTGAAAAAGGGGACGATCGTGCGCCACTCCGTCTGGTCCAATTCCGAGCAGTTGCCCGTGGAAGACTTCCGCATGAGCCAACGGCGGATCGGCCCCGGCGAG
>Ga0181533_1004956_pt1 | contig 13163 bp, 11 predicted proteins | sample PEATcosm2014_Bin_45_FD_119772 | JGI IMG/M metagenome (GOLD analysis project Ga0181533, IMG submission 119772) | Peatland microbial communities from MTU Mesocosm Facility, Houghton, MI, USA - PEATcosm2014_Bin11_60_metaG | ecosystem: Environmental > Terrestrial > Soil > Wetlands > Peat | place... | reverse complement strand
GCTTCGCCTCTCTCGCGGAAGTCGAATCCCATGTCGCGCCGCCCCCCTTCGTCTATCGGCGCATGGCGCCGCCGGGATCGTCGGACCCCGAGCCAACATGATCCCAGAGCGCCGGCGAGTCCGCCCCGCTGACCGCCTTCGTGGACTGCGCTTGTCGTCCCGGCGCCGCCGACGATCGCGCTTCAAGTCCGCCGCACAGGGCGCCCGAAAGTGTGCTATTTTTTAAAAATTGCGGCATTCGGGACGCCAGGGAGACCACGATGACGTCTGCCGTTTCCATGACGCTTGCGGACCTTTCGTCGCTTTCTTACGATCGCAAGGATTTCGGCGCGCTAAAGGCGCTCTTGCATCGGACCGACGAAGTCCAGGTCAGCGTGTATCTTCTGGAACCCGGCGGTCGCGTTCCGATGCATCGCCACACCGCGTGCTGGGACATTTCGTTTGTCATCGAGGGCGAAATCGAGGCTCGCTTCCGTGAAGACGGCGATGTTCGAACGGTTCGTTGCGGGCCGCAAGCGGTGAACCTCGTCCCGCCGGGCCTATCGCACGAAATCGCGAACGCGAGCGCCGCCAAGCCAGCGAAGTTCTTGCTGATCCAGAGCCCGTCCCACAGCTTCGATTTCATCAACGAGCGGGCATAGGCGCTGCAGCCGAAATCGCGATCCCATCCGCGCGGCCCTTGCCCTGGTGGCCAAGGCTGCGCATCGCGGCCCCGCCTTCCGCGCATCCTCGCCGGGCGCCCTTACCGAGGGAACGGCGCTGTCGCGCGGATGAACTGTTTGCTATAGGCAATAACCGGGCGCGCAACGCGGCGGCATGACCCTTGAGGACCGCAACGGCGCCCTCGCTTGCGACGCCGGGCTGCGGTTCGCCAAGTCCGTTAAAGAGCATTGGCATAGGTGAGCGCCCTGCGCACTTTCGCTTGCACATGTTTCGCCGTCGCGGCGCTATCGGGGCTCCAATTGACCCGGCAGTCGCCTGCGTCAGCCGAGGAACTGGTGAAATTCGACAGCGCCGGTCCTCGCCGCCATCAGGTCGAAGAGCATTTTGCTCGCAATGGCGGCAAAATCGCCAAGAGCATGCCCGGCGCGCCCATTCAGGGCTACCTGACCAAACCAAACGGACATGGTCCCTTTCCAGCAGTCGTCTTGCTGCACTCTTGCCTCGGCCTCCCGGCGACCAGAAGATCGATCGCCGACGTGTTCGCGGGCTGGGGCTATGTCGCGCTCTTCGTCGACGATTTCACCACGCGGGGCGTCAAGGAAACCTGCGCCGAGGACTTCGGCGAAGGCCTATCCGACGCCTTCGGGGCCTTGCGTTACCTTTCCAGGCGCCCTTTCGTCGACCCGAAAAGGATTGCCGCCGTCGGTTACTCACAAGGCGCCGACACCGCGCTCAAGATCGCCTCGTCCCGCTTCGTCTCCGCATTCGAAGTCCCGGACGAGGTGAAATTCAAGGTCGCGGCGGCCTTCTACCCCCCTTGCGACAATCTGGGGAACGTCAAATTGGCGATCCCGACTCTCATCCTCATCGGCGAACTGGACGACGTAACGCCTGCGGCGGATTGCACGCGACTGGCGAAGAACCAGTGGGGCGATAGTTCCAACCTGAAACTCGTCGTCTACCCCGGCGCCTACCACGGATTTGACAATCCTGAGTTCGCCGATGCACTGCGCGCTTCTGGAATGTTGCTGAAATACGATCGAGACGCCGCCGAACGATCCAGGTCCGAGATGCGCGATTTCTTGGCGACGAAGCTCGCGCGCTAGCGGCGCTCGCCACGGCCGAACGGAAATGGCCGCGCAGAGTCGACGACGATAGCCGCCGGCTGCACTCGCCGCCGGCCGAGCAAACCCCAGCCGCCTATGCGGCCAAATGTCCCGCGCCGATGCTGGATGAAACGCCAGCGGCGGATCGCCGCGGCTGGAGTAACCTTGCTCGCGCCGCAGATTAGGCGGAGCATTGGCATTGAATTCTCGCCCGCGCTCGGAACTCCCGCGCGTCGGCGCAGGACAGGGGGGTCCTCATGCTCAGACGCGACTTTCTGATTGCCGCGGCGGCCGGCGTCGCCGCCGCCCTTCCGGCCTACGCCGGCGCGCCGGGGCCGTTCCGGCCCGACCTCTGGCCGCCGATGGCGCGGCGCGCCGACTTCGTCGCCTGGATGGCGGCGAACCGCGGCGAGAACGCCACGTTTCTCGGCGAGCGCTTCGACCGCTATCAGGTGCTCCTCTCCTTCTACGATCTGTGGACTCCCGCGGACAAACGCGCCTTCCTGATGACGCCGCGCGAGGAATTCGTCCTGCCCGAGGATCGCGAGCGCGCCTACGTGGGGCACTATCTCGACATCGGCTTCGGCGTCACGATCACTCCGCCGGGCGTCGTCGGACGCATGACGAGCGCGCTCGGCGTTCGCGCGGGCGACAAGATCCTCGAAGTCGGCACCGGCTCCGGCTACCAGTCGGCCTTGCTGAGCTACCTGACCGACCGACTCTGGTCGATCGAAATCATCCCCGAGCTCGCGACGCGCACGCGCGGCGTCTATGACCGGCTCATCGCCAAGGGCTATCGCGAATATGCGGCGATCACGACGAGCAACGGCGACGGCTATTACGGCTGGGCGAGCGCGGCGCCCTTCGACAAGATCATCGTCACCTGCGGGATCGACCATATCCCGCCGCCGTTGTTGCAGCAGTTGGCGCCCGGCGGGATCATGGTCATCCCCGTCGGGCCGCCCGGCGCGCAGCATATTCTGAAGGCGGTGAAGACGATCGGCGCCGACGGCGTCTTCGAGGTGACGCGGTCGGACATTTTCGGCGGCGCGGTCATTCCCTTCGTGCCGCTGACGGGCGGCCATCAGGATTGACGGAATTACGGCGATGGCGGTTTGCCAAATCCGTAATTGTTTCTCGCTCCGAGGACCGTCCTCCGCCGGGCGCGGCGCGCTTACGCCGCGGCGGGAGAGGCCGCGCAAACGCCTGAAGGCAAACGCTTGCGCCGGGAAATGACGACCGCGAGGCGCGCGGCCATGAAGGGCGCTCACGCCAAGGATTTCCAGCCTGCGCGCGGCGGCCGTCAGGTCGGGTGTCCTCCTGCGCGAGGGGGAGCGAAGTCTGATTGGAAAGGTCGATTGGCGCGCCACTCAGGACAAAACTGCGAACATTTATGTTATTGAGATCGCGATATAATTTCCGCATTGGCTCGTTTACGCCCTAAGCAGTCGTTCGCCAATCGCGATCCGCGCAGGTCGGAACAGGAATACCCGCGCGGTCGGTTAAGCCGGTCCGCGCGGGGATCAGTCTGTCAGCGGGCTAAAGCTCCTGCTTCGTCGGCCTGAACAGGATTTCGTTGACGTCGACGTCCTCCGGTTGGCTCATCGCGAACGCCACCATCCTCGCGAAGGAATCGGCGGGGATGGCGATCTCGTAGAACTTGCGGATATTCTCCGCGACGTCGGGTTCGGTGACGCTGTCCGGCAGCTCGGATGCGACTGCGCCCGGCGAGATGATCGTCGTGCGGATGTTGTAGGGTTTCACCTCCTGCCGCAACCCCTCCGAGATGACCCGCACGGCCGTCTTTGTGGCGGCGTACACGGCGCTGCCCGGCCGCACCTTGTGGCCGGCGACCGACGAGACATTGATGATATGCCCGCTGCGTTGGGCCTTCATGTGCGGCAGCGCGGCGGCGATGCCGTAGAGCACGCCCTTGAGGTTGACGTCGATCATACGGTCCCAGTCCTGCACCTTGCCGCGCTCGAGCGGCGAATGCGGCATCAGGCCGGCGTTGTTGACGATCACGTCGATCCGCCCGTGCGCCTTCACGGCGTGATCAACCAACGCCTTGACCTGTTCCACACGGGTCACGTCGGTTTGCACGGCCGCTGCCGCGCCAAGCGACAGCTCCCTGGCGAGCGCCTGGAGTCTGTCGAGGCGCCGCGCTCCCAGCACCAGTTTGGCTCCATGCTGGGCCAAGCGACGCGCGGTCGCTTCTCCCAGTCCGCTGCTGGCGCCGGTGATGACCACCACCTTGTCCTTGATGCCTTCCGTCATAGGCTGTCCCTTTCCAATGCGCGTTTCGTGGGCGGCGCCGCCGCCTCAGCGACCCGTCAGCTGCTCCAACTTGTCGGGATACCGGGCGCCCTGCACCGCGATCTTCGAGGCGGCGCTCTCGATCTCCTGGAGATCGTCGGACGTCAACACGATCGAAGCGGCGCCGATGTTCTCCTCGAGGCGATGCAGCTTCGTCGTGCCGGGAATCGGCACGATCCACGGCTTCTGCGCGAGCAGCCAGGCGAGCGCGATCTGGGCGGGCGTCGCCGTCTTCCGCGCGCCGATCCTGCCGAGCAGGTCGACCAGCGCCTGGTTCGCCTTGCGAGCTTCGGGCGTAAAGCGCGGCAGTGTGCTACGGAAGTCAGCGCTGTCGAACGCGGTGTTCTCGTCGATCTTGCCCGTGAGGAAGCCCTTGCCGAGAGGGCTGTAGGGAACGAAGCCGATGCCGAGTTCTTCCAGGGTCGGCAGCACCTCCGCTTCAGGACGTCGCCACCACAGCGAGTACTCGCTCTGCAGCGCCGTGACGGGCTGGACGGCGTGCGCGCGCCGGATCGTCGGCGCGCCCGCCTCGGAGAGGCCGAAGTGCTTGACCTTGCCCTGTCGGATCAGGTCCTTCACCGCTCCCGCGACGTCTTCGATCGGCACGCCCGGATCGACGCGGTGCTGATAGAAGAGATCGATGACATCGATCTTGAGCCGCTTTAGCGAGGCCTCGGCGACTTGCTTGATGTGTTCGGGACGGCTGTCAAGGCCGATCCACTGCGGCCCGCCTTTGGGATCGAGCTTGAAGCCGAACTTCGTCGCGATTACGATTCGGTCGCGCACGGGCGCAAGCGCTTCGCCGACGAGCTCCTCGTTCGTGAACGGGCCGTAGACCTCCGCCGTGTCGAAGAAAGTGACGCCGCGGTCGACCGCCGCGCGGAGCAGAGAGATCATCTCCTGCTTGTCGGCGGGCGGGCCGTAGGAAAAGCTCATGCCCATGCAACCGAGGCCGAGGGCCGAGACTTCCAGGTTGCTCTTGCCAAGTCTGCGCTTCTGCATGTCGTGCTCCTTCCCAGCGTTTTGGGACGGGCCGTCAGGCCCGGTACTGTTCGTCGCTGACCTTCTCCATCCAGTCGACGGCCTTGCCGTCGAGCGCCTCCTGGATGGCGATGTGGGTCATGGCGGTGGTCGGCGCGGCGCCGTGCCAGTGCTTCTCGCCCGGCGCGAACCAGACGACGTCGCCGGGGCGGATTTCCTCGATCGCGCCGCCGTCGCGTTGGACGCGCCCGCAGCCCGCGGTGACGATGAGGATTTGGCCGAGCGGATGCGTGTGCCACGCGGTGCGGGCGCCGGGTTCGAAGGTCACCGCATTGCCGGCGGCGCGCGCGGGAGCGGTCGCCGGGAACAGGGGGTCGATGCGCACCGCGCCGGTGAACCATTCCGCCGGTCCCTTCGCGGAAGGCTGTGAGCCGCTTCGTTTGATTTCCATGAGCCTTCTCCCTTTCGCGCCGGCAGCGTTCCTGTTTCCGAACGCTGCCGAGACGGAGAGGATGTAGCAGGCGCCGCTTTGCGCGATTAGATGCTAAAATGCGCATGCGGTTATGAATGGATCTCATGAATGCCCCGAGGAACTTTCAACGACGTCCTCGCGTTCCTCGCCGTGGCGCGGGAGCGCAGCTTCACGAAGGCGGCCGCGAAACTCGGCGTTTCGCAGTCGGCGCTGAGCCACACCATCCGCGCGCTGGAAGCGCGTCTCGGGCTACGGCTCCTCTCCCGCACTACGCGCAGCGTCGCGCCCACCGAAGCCGGCGAGCGTCTGCTGCACGCCGTTGGCCCCCGGTTTGACGAGATTGACGCCGAACTGGCGGCGCTCAGCGAACTGCGCGAGAAGCCGGCCGGCGCGATCCGCATTACGGCCGGCGAGCACGCCGCTGAGTCGATCCTCTGGCCTGCCGTCGCGAGGCTCTTGCGGGACTACCCGGACGTCAGGATCGAGATTGTCGTCGACCAGGGCCTCACCGACATCGTCGCGGAGCGCTACGATGCGGGCGTCCGTCTCGGCGAGCAGGTGGCGAGAGACATGATCGCCGTGCGCATCGGCCCCGACATGCGGATGGCGGTCGTGGGCGCGCCTTCCTATTTCGCCAAACGGCGTAAGCCGCGAACGCCGCAGGACCTGACGGACCACAACTGCATCAACCTCCGGCTGCCGACCTATGGCGGCCTTTACGTCTGGGAGTTCGAGAAGGGCGGGCGCGAGCTGAAGGTGCGGGTCGAAGGGCAGTTGGTGTTCAACACCATCGGTTTGAGACTCAAGGCGGCGCTCGGCGGACTAGGTCTCGCGTACCTGCCAGAGGCGCAGGTTCAAGAACACCTTGCCAGGGGTGAGTTGATCCGCGTTCTCGCGGATTGGTGTCCGCCGTTTGCCGGCTATCATATTTACTACCCGAGTCGTCGTCAGCCGACGCCCGCCTTCACCCTGTTGCTGGACGCGTTGCGCTACCGCAGGTGACCGGGCGCACTTGGCGGGATCTCTGAGCAGCCTGAAACGGCGAACGCCCATGAGATCGAACTCGCGGCATAATGTCCGGCGACGGCTCGTTCGCGCCATATGTCCGCTTTAGGTGGACACGCGTCATTCGCCGCCGCCGAACATGATCTTTCCGAAACCCACGGCCCCCCAACGACCGCCGCGTTTAGTCGCGCGAGGCGGCAAACGTGAAGCGATTGCCGTGACCAAGGTCAAGAAATGGCTCTGGCTCACACCCTTAGGCGCCGCGGCGCCATCCGGCCGCCGCCATCGCCGGCCTTATTGCGCATGACCGCAACAAATACAGCATGGACGCCAAGGCGGCCCGGCGCAGCGTTCTCGTGTCCGATTTCATTCACGAGCGTGCCGCACTGCCACCTTCCTGCTCGAGCGCCAATGAAACCGCCTCCTCGACGCGCTCGAGCCAAAAGAAGTCCAGTTTCTGGCGGACTTCTTCGGGAATATCCTCATAGTCCTTTTTGTTCCGCGCTGGCAGCATGACGCGCTTGATTCCGGCCCGCTGTGCGGCAATGACCTTTTCCTTGATGCCGCCGACCGGAAGCACCAGCCCGCGCAAGCTGATCTCGCCCGTCATGGCCGTGTCGTTGCGCACGGTGCGATCGGTCATGAGCGAGACCAGCGCCATAAACATTGCGACGCCGGCGCTTGGCCCGTCCTTCGGCGTCGCTCCCGCCGGCACATGAATATGGATATCGATCTTCTCAAACCGACCCGGGTCGATTCCAAGGGAATTTGCTCGGCTCTTGACGATGCTCAGGGCCGCCTGCGCGCTTTCTCGCATCACCTCGCCGAGTTGGCCGGTGAGGATCAGTCTTCCGTTCCCCGGAATTCCAGCCGCTTCGATGAACAGAATGTCGCCTCCGACCGGCGTCCAGGCTAAGCCCGTCGCAACGCCCGGCACGCTGGTGCGCATGGCAACTTCGCCTTCGAAAACCGGCGCGCCGAGAACGGGCGCGAGATCGTCGACAGCGATAGCGATCGGGCCGCTCTGCCCCTCGGCGATCCGAACCGCGGCGTGACGCAGAACCTTGCCAATCTCGCGTTCGAGGTTTCGCACGCCCGCCTCGCGCGTATAGCGCTCAATAATGGCGCGCAGCGTCTCGTCGGAAACGGCAACCTGACCTGATTGCAGGCCATTGGCCTCCATTTGTCGTGCGACCAGATATCGTCGCGCGATCTCAAACTTTTCATTGGCGGTGTAGCCAGCGAGGCTGATGACCTCCATGCGGTCGCGGAGCGGCCCGGGAATCGTATCCAGCATGTTCGCCGTCGCGATAAACACGACGTGACTGAGGTCGAAGGGAACGGCCAGGTAATTGTCTCGGAAACTGTTGTTCTGCTCGGGATCGAGCACTTCCAGCAGCGCAGAACCGGGATCGCCGTGAACGCCTGACCCGAGCTTGTCGATTTCGTCGAGCATCATGACGCAATCGCGAGCGCCCGTTTTGCGAATGGCTTGGATGATGTTGCCCGGCAAAGCGCCGATATAGGTGCGGCGGTGCCCGCGAATTTCTGCTTCGTCGTGGACGCCGCCAAGGCTGACCCGGACGAATTTGCGATTCATCGCCCTGGCGATAGATTGGCCTAGAGACGTTTTGCCGACGCCGGGCGGCCCGACAAAGCACAGAATTGGCGCCTTGCCGTTGGGAGCGAGCTTGCGGACAGCCAGATACTCAATGATCCGCCGCTTGATTTTCTCAAGCCCGAAATGATCCTCGTCGAGGATGCGCCGAGCGACTGAGATGTCGATGCCGCTCTCCTCGGGCAAACTCCACGGCAGTTCGATCAGCCAGTCGAGATATGTGCGGACCATTCCATATTCGCCCGCCGCCTCCGGCATCCGCTGCAGGCGCCGCAGCTCCTTGCGCGCCTGGTCTTCCACCTCTTTGGGCATCTTGGCCTTGGCGATCGCCTCGCCGAGTTCCGCAATCTCCGTCGCCTTGCCTTCGTCGCCCTCGCCCAATTGGCGCTGGATCGCGGCCATCTGTTCGCGCAACAGGACTTCCCGACTGCGAGCGTCGATAGACGCCTTGGTCTCGCGGCCGATCTCCTGAGACAGTCGAAGCACTTCAATTCGGTGCGCCAAGATGCGCGAGACCCGCTCCAAGCGAGCCCTTATGTCGACAGTTTCCAGAATGCCCTGCTTCTCATCCGGGGTTGCGTCCATATAGGCCGCGACCATGTCGGCGAGCGCAGCGGGCGAACTGACGGATCCGACTGCCGACAACAGTTCGGCCGGCGCTTGCGGCAGCAGTTGCAAGATCTCTACGGCTTGTCCTTTTAGGAGGACGAAACGAGCCTCGATGTCTGCCGACGCGGGCGCCTGCTCCGACTCCGAAATCCGCTGGACGCGCGCGACGAAAAATGGCCACCCGGTCAGGAATTCTATGACTTGGAATCGTTGTTCGCCCTGGCACACCATATGATGTGCGCCATCCGGCGTCGTGACGTAACGCGCGATGTCGGCGACTGTGCCCATACGGTGCATGTCGATGGGTATCGGATCGACAACGTCTGCATTCCGTTGCATCAGGATCCCGACGGGCCGCTGATCACGCAGCGCCTGCTGCGCCGCCATTACGGAGCGCGGACGGCCGATCGTGATGGGCAGCACGACGCCTGGGAAAAGCACCGTGCTTCGAACGGGAACGATGATGAGGGCGTCTGGCGGCAACGGCGGCGAATGCGCCGCGCCCGCGTTCGTGGTCCCTGCGGGCGACTCCGCGCTTTGCGTTTCAACCACCGAAGGCCCCCGGTTTTTGCAGCGAGATAATGAGGCAACCGTCTGAAGCGGACCGGCTCACCGCGCTATATCGGCCAGGCGGAAGTTTCACCCGCCGTTCGAACCGGCCTTGCGGAAGCTCGAGCCGATGAATGACCGCCGTGCGCATTTCCGCCGGAAATGCGCGATCTCCTGAAATCACCAATTCGCCGCCATCGATAGAAACTTCGACTCTTTCGGGATTGACCCCTGGCAGAGCGACGAGCACGAGGACAGCGCGCTCCGTCTCCAAGACGTCCACCGGTGGTTCCCAGGCAGGCCTTCGCGATGCCGAACGGACTGGCCGGAAGACCTCGCGACGCAGGCGCTCGACGCGAGCAAGCATCTCGAACGCCTCCGACCACATCCAATCGCGTGGGAAATTCGAGTCCGTCATCGCACCAACCCTGTTGGAAACAACGTTCGCCCGCCCCGGGCCCTTAAGCCGTCTCGCCTGTCAAGCGGCCAAAAAATTCGACCCCTCGCAATTCAACTTGGTCAGCGGCTTAGCGCCCCGATCGGCGTCGGGACGCGACGCCGATTCACAGACCTGCGACGAAAGACCGTTGGCGCCGGAGCGCCTTTCGCGGCGGATTTTCGCCCGCTCGACCCCTACATTCGACGCTCGACCCTGGTGAGCATGCCGCTGATCTGGTCCTTTAGTTTAAGGCGCTCCTTCTTCAGCCCTTCGAGAACCTCGTCCGTGGTTGGTTCGTCCTCCGACTCGATGCGAAAGATATGGCGATTGACTTCATCGTAACGGCTCGCCAGTTGCCCGAACAGATGATTGGTTTCCGTGAGCCGCACGATGAGCGCGGCCTCGTTACGAAACTCATCTTGCAATTCGTGCGGGATGCGCATCATGACAACCTCATTATTTTGATGAAGCAAATCATCAAAAGAACATGCATGCCTTGCGGTGGATCAACGCCCTTCTCTTGCGGCGCCGAAAGCCTGAATAGGCGCCAGTGTGGGGCTCTGACGCAAACTCGATGATGATTTGCGGGTTTCATGCGGCGCCCAGCAATCTGGCTCGAAGAAGATCGAGGCTCGCGCGCCCGCACAGCCAAGGTCGCGGCGATCGGCGCCGAGGGAGCTTTCTTCGCGACTTATAGGACCCCGACAGTCATCCACGAGGCGGGGATTTTCGCGCCTGAGCGGCACAGCCCCGCAATAAATCAATCTCTTTCCGGCCGAGTTCGCCTTGGTCGGCGCCGAAGCTGGCGCGACTCCCGGAAGCGAACTCTCGGAACGTCGACTTCGGCGAGACGGCCGGATTCGCCAGGAACGGACGTCCAGGCATGTGCGGGCCAGCTATCGCGTCCGTGCCTCGCTTGTCGGCCAGGGGGGGAAGCCGTCATCCGCCCGAGCACGACGGCGGAACGCGGTCATCCCTTCGGCGCCTCGGCTTTGCGCAGGCTATCAAAGCAAGGGTCCCGAGCGGCGAGCACAGTCGGATTGTAACTCGAGACGGTGGCTGCTCGGCGCGGGCGGGTCGCCTGCCTGACGGGGCCGCGTCGAGCGTTGCCGCGGCGACGTAGGAGCCCTCCTTCATCGGGCGCAGCCGGTGCGAATACAGGAGCTGTGGAACCGCTTATGGCGAGATCGAACTTGCGACGCTAACCTGATCTCATGACGGAATGTATCAGTCTCCAGGACTTCGTCGACCGGCATCGACGTCTCTTCATCTTGACCGGCGCGGGTTGCAGCACAAGCTCGGGCATCCCCGACTATCGCGACGCCGACGGTAAATGGAAGCGGATGCAGCCGGTGACGTATCAGGCCTTCATGGGCGACGAAACAACGCGCCGGCGCTATTGGGCGCGCAGCCTCATCGGATGGCGGCGCTTTCGCCACGCCCAGCCAAACGATACGCATCGCGCTTTGGCCCGGCTCGAGGCGATGGGCAGGAGCGAGCTTCTTCTGACCCAGAATGTGGACCGGCTGCATCAAGCGGCCGGCAGCACCCGGGTGATCGACCTGCACGGGCGGCTTGATCTGGTCCGCTGCATGGGTTGCGAGCGGAGAGCGTCGCGCGATGAGCTGCAGGACGAACTGGGTCGTCTCAACGCCGGCTGGCTCGGTCTTGACGCCGCCGATGCGCCGGACGGCGACGCCGACCTCGAAAGCGCCGACTTTTCGTCCTTCGCCGTGCCGTCCTGCCGGCGCTGCGGCGGCGTGCTCAAGCCCGACGTCGTGTTTTTCGGCGAGACCGTTCCCCGCGACCGGGTCGATGCGGCCGCGCGACATCTGGAGCAAGCCGACGCCATGCTGATCGTCGGCTCTTCGCTGATGGTCTATTCGGGCTTCCGCTTCGTCCAATGGGCGGCCAGCGCCGGAAAGCCGGCAGCCGCGGTCAACCTCGGTCGGACCCGCGCCGACGGGCTGCTCGCGTTGAAAGTGGAGCAGCCGTGCGAGACCGCGCTGGCTTTTCTGTTGCGACGATAGAGTCGCTCCGTTCGGCAAGGCCCGCCAAGCCGTGATCGGGCATTGATGTCCAGTGAGCCGCGTGGTCATTTCCGCCAGCGCGTCGAGCACGGCCCCGGTGAGCGAGCCCCTTCCGCGAACCTATCGGCAATATAACGCGAGGCCGCGACGCGGATTGAATGGGAGCGAATACCAAGTCAGAATGCCCGTTCGGCTGAGCGCATCACGACGCTTCGACGATAAAGGGGGCAACATGACGTTCCTGGGAAAGACTGCATGGGTTACCGGGGCCTCGTCTGGCATCGGGGAAGCATTGGCCAAGGGCCTCGCTGGGCGCGGTGCGGCGGTTATCCTCTCGGGACGCAGGGTGGGCGAGTTGGAACGGGTGGCGGCCGAGATTGGCGGCCCGACGCTGATCCTGCCTTTCGAGGCCACAACGTACGAGGTCTTGCCGGAAGTCGTGAGGAAGGCTTGGGCATGGCGCAGTGGCGTCGACCTCTTGATCAACAACGCAGGCGTCAGCCAGCGAAGCCTCGCACTGGACACGGATTTCTCCGTTTACCGCAGTTTGATTGAAATCGACTTCCTCGCTCCACTGCGTCTTACACAGCTCGTGCTCCCGCATATGGTCGAACGACGTTCTGGCCAGATCGCGGTCGTCAGCTCTGTCGCCGGAAAGATTGGAGCCCCGCTTCGCACGGGGTATTGCGCAGCGAAGCACGCCTGCATCGGCTATTTCGACGCCCTTCGGGCGGAAATTGAGGTGGCCTTCGGAGTTGACGTCAGCGTAATCCTCCCCGGTTATGTTCAGACCGCCGTCTCGATCAACGCCCTGACCGCAAACGGGGTCTCTTACGGGCGCGGAGACTCCAATATCGAAACCGGGATGCCCGCCAGCAAAGCGGCGGACATTATTTTGGATGGGCTTGCGGCCAAGAAAAGGGAGATTGTTGTCGCCGACGACCGAATGCAGGCCGCCATTCAATTGCGCGGCCAAGACCCAGAAATGGTGTTCGGGCTCATGGCCAAAGAAGGGGCGCGCTTGGCGACGCTTCGCGAGCAGGCGGGGCCAGGGTTCTCCGCACAGAATGCCACGATCATCGTCGCCACCTGACGTTGACCGCTGGGGACGTTTTTTGTGGCCGAACGAGCTCGCCACGCCGCTCCCGCAAAGGCGACGTTCTCTGGGGCGTGCATGGTGCGATCAGTCCATCGCCCACTGATCGGTTTTGAAGCCCAAGCCCAGTCAGCGGTTAGGTGGCCACGCTGCACGAGGGTCCTGTCGCGACTTGTGTTGGAATTGGCTGACGCGTCTTCGGGCGACATGAGGCTATCCGATCATGCGGCGAGGTCAATGATCTGATCGTCTGGCTTTTCGGCGAGGCTCTGCCATCCG
>Ga0181533_1004954_pt1 | contig 13166 bp, 16 predicted proteins | sample PEATcosm2014_Bin_45_FD_119772 | JGI IMG/M metagenome (GOLD analysis project Ga0181533, IMG submission 119772) | Peatland microbial communities from MTU Mesocosm Facility, Houghton, MI, USA - PEATcosm2014_Bin11_60_metaG | ecosystem: Environmental > Terrestrial > Soil > Wetlands > Peat | place... | reverse complement strand
CCGCCGCCTCCGGGTGTCGTTGCCGTCACCTCGCCGTTGGCCCCACTGCCTCCGCTGCCACCGCCGCCTCCGGGTGTCGTTGCCGTCGCCTCGCCGTTGGCCCCGCTGCCTCCGCTGCCTCCGCCGCCTCCGGGTGTCGTTGCCGTCGCCTCGCCGTTGGCCCCACTGCCTCCGTTGCCACCGCCGCCTCCGGGTGTCGTTGCGGTCGCCTCGCCGCTGGCCCCGCTACCTCCGTTGCCTCCGCCGCCTCCGGGAGTCGTAGCCGCCTGACGCATAAGGACAAAATCGATGGTTGCGCAACGCTAAGCCCTTCGCCCTCAGCCATATCGGACGGAGGGCTGCAAGGCGAACACCGAAGTAACCAGATCGGTGCCACGTAACCGCGAAACATTCACTGCTAAACTGAACCATCGCGCCGATAAAGATGAGTTGGGGCGGAATGTTGACGGTGAGTCTGGACAACACACTTTGGATTGCCGGTACGGTGGCCGAGGCAGCCGTTATCGGGCTGCTCCTCTATCGGCGTGCCTGGCGAACATTCCCGGTCTTTTGCGTGTACGTAGCTTGGGGCCTGCTCAGCGATGCTGGGCTGTACACTATAGAGCGCTTTTCCCCGGCTGGCTATCTCACAACCTATGCTGTGATGGTGGCGCTGGACTCTGCATTGCAATTCGGCGTTCTGGTCGAGCTTTCCTGGTCAGTCCTCCGTCCCATTCGGGGCTCTCTGCCCCGCATCACCTTGTTGATCATTGCAGTTCTAATCGTGTCCGTTGGCGCCGCCGTCTGGCCGCTTTCCGGCATTCATGGCCTCGCCGATTTGCCTCCGCAGTGGCGCGTTCTCGTGCATGTGCAGCAGACAGCCTCGATTCTCAGGATTCTGTTCTTCCTGACGCTGGTTGCATGCAGCCAGTTGCTCTCCATCGGCTGGCGGGACCGCGAGCTGCAGGTGGCCACTGGACTCGGCTTCTATTCCCTTGTCAGCCTGGCCGTAGAGATTCTGCATTCGCACCAGGGAATGGGGCAGCAATATCGATATCTGAACCAGTTCGTCGTGGCCAGCTATGTGTGCTCCTTGCTCTATTGGGTATTCTCCTTTGCCACCAAGGAGGCCGAGCGTCGGGAATTCACTCCGCAAATGCAAGGTTTTCTGTTGGCTGTGGCCGGAACCGCCAGGACCACCCGAATGGCGCTCACCGATTCCACAATTGCCAAATCGCGGAATCGCGGGGGCTAACCATGCTGCTTGCAAACTGCGAACGGCCCCAACCCTATCGCCGGGTTGATTCTGCCAAAGCCTGGCGATGGACCACCCGCTCCCGTGGACGGCCATACCCTGCAAGCCCATCGCTCTTGTGCTCCTTATTCTTCGCGCGCCTGCGCGTCGCCTTCATTGTTGCGCTTGACTCACGAAGCAGCCTGCAGGGCCTCCGCTGGGTGCACCGCGAATCGAAAACAGCCACTGCGCTCGGACCCTGTTCCATCGTCTCCCAGGCCATCAACGTCCTTCGCGCCCGCCACGTCCCCGGCCCCAGTACCATTGGCTGGACAAAATGGGACTCGTCGGTAACCTGGGTGCGCTTACCTCGCAGACGGTACCGTCTACAACTAAAGCGGTAGAAAGGCAAGATTTTTCCCACAAATGGAGAGTTTTCTGTTACTAGTGGATGGTACGAAGAAAGTCGAGCGGGTTGCGTTGACCGGTTTTGTGGTTACCAATTCCCGCCCTGAGGATCACCAATGATTCTGACTTTGCTCCAGATTGCAGCAGTTTTAGGCCTTGGGTTTTATTTCTTCCGATGGCGAAAAAGCCTTCGGCGTCGCAACGCACAATCCTGGGATTCGCTTCTTGCGCGCTTGCGCCCCGACTGGAGCGCTCGTGAGCTCAGCGATCATTTCCTTTGGAAAGAAGGACTCAGCGCAACTCCCGAGGACGCATGGCAACGCATGGAGGGCCCCAAGGGCCTGTGGGTCATGTACCAGAACGCACAGGTGATGCTGGCAATGGCCGACTATGCAGCCAGGAACAGTGACAGCGTGGACCGCCTGCTCCTCGAGACCCTGCGCAGCGACGCCATGCAGATTCGCGTCTGCGTCCTCATGGCCTTGGCCCAGTACGGGTTCTCCAAAGCCAGCGAGGGGGTCCGCATCAATGCCTTCCGCGCCGCCACCATGTACACCGGCATGGCCGCAAGGATGACCCAGTTGCTGCAGGAAAATGCAGCCGGCATTGTCCCCGATTTTGTCGCCGCCATGTAGTCCCGCCAGCTCCCTCAAACCAAAAACCCCGGCCACGGCCGGGGTTTTGGCTTCTTTGCGGAAGTAAGTTGCCTTCAGGCCGCGTTGGGCGCGAGAAATCCGTTGATCCGGCCATACTCGTCGTCGCTCAGCATGAAGTTCAGCGCCGGCGCTACACCCTCCACTTGCTTCCCGCTCCGCCCTCCCACAATGGCGGCCGTAATCGCCGGGTGATGGAGCGTCCAGGCCACCGCCACCACGCCGGGGCTTACCCCATGACCGCTCCCGATCTCCCGCAGCAGCTCCACCAGGCGCAGGTTGAGGCTCAGCCGCGGCTCCTGGAACTCCACCGCCCGCCGCCGCCAGTCGTCGGCCGGAAACGCCGCCACGCGCTCGGCTGTCATCGTGCCGGTCAGCAGCCCTGACATCATCGGCGAGTAGTTGATCGCGCCGATGCCGTTGGCCCGCGTAAAGGGCAGAACCTCCTCCTCGATGGCCCGCCGCAGCATTGAGTACGGCGGTTGCAGGCTGGTGATGGGCGCAATCTTCTGCACCCGCTTCATCTGTTCCACCGAAAAATTCGAAACCCCGATCCAGCGCACCTTGCCCTGCTCACGGAACCGCGCCAGCGTCTCCCACCCCTCTTCGATCTCCTCCTCCGGGTCGGGCCAGTGTATCTGGTAGAGATCGATGGTCTCCACCCCCAGCCGTCTCAGCGAGCCTTCCAGTTCCTCCACCAGCGAGCCCGCCTTCAGCGATCGGTAGATGGAGCGGTCCTCATGCCACCTCATCGAGCATTTGGTAAATACCAGCGGCTTCGGACCGGAGCAGCTCTTCACCGCCCGGCCAACCACTTCTTCCGAGTGGCCCAGCCCGTAAATCGCCGCCGTATCGATCCAGTTGACGCCGAGGTCGAGCGCCCGATGAATGGCGGCAATGGATTCGTTGTCGTCCTGGGGTCCCCATGCGAACTCCCAGTTCCCGCCCCCGATGGCCCATGCGCCAAAGCCGATGGGGGTAAGTTGCATGTCTGAATTCCCAAGAGTGCGAAGCGTTGGAGACGCAGGCGAAGCCATAACGAGAGGTTAGATGCGCAACGAAGCCATTGGCTGCAAGAACTGATATCCTCTATCCCAAGTCACTGCATCATTTCTTCATGAACGCATCATCTTTAAACAATGATGTGTATTCCTCCAAGGCGCATCATGCTAAGCTATTGATGTGTACTCGCAAGTGGAGATGCCAATGCGAACCACCTGGAATGTAGACGACGAGATCGTGGAAGAGGTCAAGCAATACGCTAGAGCGCGTTCCCTGCCGGCCGGGGAAGCCGCGAGCCAGCTGATTCGGCGGGGCTTGAACGCGCGATTAGGGATACGGTTCGAACATGGAATCCCGGTCTTTGATGTTCCCGAAAATAGTCCAATTGTGACCGGGGAGCATGCGCAGCGGCTCATCGACGAACTGTAGAGAGGCGAGGGAGTGGGCGCTTGGTTGCTCGACGTGAATGTATTGTTGGCCATACTCTGGCCACCGCATGCCTTCCACGACCGCGCAATTGAGTGGTTTCTCGATCACCAGGCAGAGGCGTGGGCCACCTGCCCACTGACAGAAATCGGTTTCCTCCGGGTGGTGACGAACCCCGCCTTCTCCCCGTTTGCCCCGGGATTCGACGAAGCGATCGAAATGTTGATCGTCAGTAAGCAGGAGAGCGCCGCTCATCGCTTTTGGCCGGCGAACATTCCCTGCGACGAACTCGCCTCAACCTTCGGCAAACGTATTTCAGGGCATCAGCAGATCACCAATGCCTACCTGCTCGCCCTAGCCATTCACCATCGGGGAAAACTGGTGACGTTTGACCGCCGCATCCGCCGGCTTGCCCCGGAGGGAAGTCCGGAACTGGATGCACTCACGATCCTGGAGCCCTGAACCGCCCCCTACGCCGCGATCAAAAACCGTCCCTCGCGCATGATCTGCTCCTGCCCGGCCTCCGATTCCAGCCAGATATTGAAGCCCAGCCCCACCACATCGATATGCGTCCCGGAGCGCCACGGAGCGCCGGTATGTTCGCCGTACGGGTTCCCAAAAGCAATGTGGATTCCCGGAAACTTCTCGTCCTGCAGAATGTTGCCGATCACCCGCTCAACGCCCAGGTTGGTGCCGATGGCGAACTCCCCCACGCGGTCGGAGTTCTCATCGGTGTGGGTGTAGGCCCAGAAGTCGGCTTCCAGTTGCTTGTTCGCGCTCGTGCAGCTCACAATGCGGTTGCCCGCAATCTCGATGGTCAACGGGGTAGCCCCCAGCAGCCCATAGCGCGCGCACAGCCAGTCGCCCACCACCCCATCGACCACAAAAGTGCCGTTCACCTCGCCGGGCGACGTAAAGCACTCCCCGCCAGGCAGGTTGCCCCACTTTTCCGGCGAGATGATGCCCGAAGTCTTGAACCACTTGTAGCCGGGATTCATCTCCGCCGTAATATCGGTCCCAGCGGCGGTGGTGGCGCGGATCCGGGTGGCCTTGCGCACCCGGTCCAGAACCTTCTGCGAGAGCCGGTCGACCAGGTTGAAGTCCGCCCGCATCCCCTGGCACATGATCTCTGCCGTAATGTTCACCATGTGCGCGTGGCGCATGTGCCGCCGGTTCACAATGTCGGTCATCTGCATCCGCGAGTGCAGCTCGTTGGTCTGCACCTGCACGGCAAAGATCGAAACCTGCGAAGTCTCCATATCCTCGAGCACCGCCGCGGGCATATCGATCAGCGGTCGCGGCGCCAGATCCTCCAGCACGAACACATTCCACGGGCAGCCCCGTTCGGCCAACTGCGCGGCCAGCGCGGCGGCAATCGGCTCCGTCACAAGGTCGGTAATCAGCGTAACCTTCTCCGCCGGGTCGATGCGCAGACAGGTGGTCACAGCCGAACGGGCTCCGGGCGTCAACTCGGCGGGGTAATCAAGCGAAAGCAGATGCGTGGCGGTTTTGGTCATGCGTCGGGTACGAACCCTCCCTCAAGACGACGCCTGCGCGGAGTGCGTCTCTCGTGAGGGTAACCGAAATCTCACCGAAATGAAATGGGAACGCTCCCTTGGAGAGCGCGCACTTCATGATTTTCCCGATTTTGGACCCCAGTCTTGACATGGGCGACATCGCTCCCTAATCTCGCTTTCGAAACCAAAATCGCGATTGTTGGCGAAAGTTTCGCCTTTTTTTTTGAGAATTGGCGTATCCAGGGATAAGCGACGGGGAACAAACACTCCAACAGACCGCTCCAGATTGCTTTCTTCCCGTTGCCGTGCTCCGCACTGTCAACGGATGCAATTCCGCATTGAACCAATGCTCGTCGAAACGTGCACGCAAAGCGTAGAACAGGGGATGAATGAATGAACTTTGACAAGAAGTATTTTGGATCGGGATCGTGGACGCGGCGCAGGTTCGTGCAGATGGGCGCTGCCACCGCGGTCAGCCTCAGCGCAATGAAACTGGCGCCTGCGGAGCAGGCAACCGTCCGCCCCACCATGATGGATGTTCCTTTCGAAAAGCGAATTCCGCGCATCGCCGTGATCGGGACCGGCGGACGCGGCACCTCCCTGCTGGGCAATCTCCTGGCTGCGGATGCGCAGGTGGTCGCGCTCTGCGACATCGTCAGGGAGAAGGCCGAACATGCCGCCTCGATGGTGGTCGCGTCCGGCCAGAAGAAGCCGGGACTTTACACCAATGGCCCACATGACTTCGAATCCCTGGTGGGCAGAAACGACGTCGATCTGGTTCTGGTCGCCACCCCGTGGAGCTGGCATGCGGAAATGGCCCTCGCGGCGATGAACCACGGCAAGGACGTGGCCATCGAGGTGCCCGGCGTCGCTTCCATCGAAGATTGCTGGAAGATCGTCCGCACTTCTGAAGAAACGCGCAAACACTGCATGATGCTGGAGAACTGCTGCTACGGCTACAACGAGACGCTGATCCTGCGCATGGTGCATGGAGGCGAGTTCGGAGAACTCCTTTATGGCGAAGGAGCTTACATTCACGATCTTCGCGACGAACTGTTTTCCAATGCCGGCGAAGGCCTCTGGCGCCGGACCGAGCACACCCTCCGCGACGGCAACCTGTATCCCACTCATGGACTGGGGCCGGTAGCCAACTACATGGGTATCCAGCGCGGCGATCGTTTTGGGCACATTGTCTCCATGAGCTCGCCCCAGCGGGGCCTCGATCTTTACCGCAAATTGCACCTCCAGCCGGGAGATCCCCGATGGGCAGAGCGGTACGTAACCGGCGACATGAACACCTCCCTCATCCAGACCGCGAAGGGGCTCACCATCACGGTCAAGCATGCCGTCTCCACTCCTCGCCCCTACAGCCGCATCAACCTCATTGCCGGAACCAAGGGCATCTTTGAGGACTATCCGCCCCGCATCTATCTCGACGGCCTCAACAAGGATGACCAGTGGGGATCGATCGATGCCTGGAAGCAGTACCAGCATCCGCTGTGGAAACGCGAAGGCGAGATTGCCCAAAAGGCCGGCGGCCACGGCGGCATGGACTACCTCATGCTCTACCGCCTGCTGCAATGCGTCCGCGAGGGACTTCCGCCCGACATCGACGTGTATGACACCGCCGCCTGGTCCGCGGTGGCGCCGCTCAGCGTAGCTTCCGTCAGCCGTGGCAGCGCGCCCATTGAGTTCCCCGACTTTACGCAAGGCAAGTGGCGGCAGCGAAGCATCTCCGCCATTGCAACCCAGGCGTAAGTCCAGCCAATTCGCGATGGGCAAAAAGCGATTCTTCAGTTGCCGCAGAGCGGCGCCGGAAACGCCAATAAAGCTGGAGAATCGCGCTGCAGCCAGTCCCTTGAAGTGTGGGATCATGGCAAGGCATGTACAAGGCTGGTCTTACAGGCCGGCGGCGGTCTCCTCCGCCATATAATCCACCACCGCCTTCAAGTCCCCCGTAGCCTCAAACACCTTCAACTGGCGGTCTGCGCCCGTCCCGTTGGCCATGATCTTCCGCACTCCGTCGATCGCCTCCCGGCTGCCCAGTTCATCCACCACCGGATCGATCAGCGCCAGATACTCCTCCATCAGGTCGCGCAGCGGGACCTCCTGCTGCTTGCCGAAGTCGATCAGCTTGCCGTCCAGTCCGTACCGGACGGCGCGGAACTTGTTCTCCATCAGGAGCGGCCGCGCGTATTGGCGAAAGTCCTGGTTGGCGGCATGCAGCTCATGCAGGTAAACCGCCGTGGCCTGGATCAGCGCGGCAATCGCCACCGTCTCCTCGGCCCGCATCGGAATGTCGCAAGCCCGCACCTCCACAGTGCTGAAGTATGGATGCGGCCGGATGTCCCACCAGATCTTCTTGGCGTTGTCGATGCAGTTGGTCCGCACCAGCAGGTTGACGTAGTTCTCGAACTCCGAGTAACTCTGAAAGGCGTCCGGAATCCCGGTGCGGGGAAAGTGCTCGAAGACCTTGGCGCGGTAGCCTTTATACCCGGTGTTCATGCCCAGCCAGAAGGGAGAATTGGTGGCCAGCGCCATGATATGGGGCAGAAAGTAGCGCATCGAGTTCATGATGCGGATGGCCGCCTCGCGGTCCTCGATGCCCACATGGACGTGCAGCCCGAAGATCAGGTTGGAGCGGGCCACCAGTTGCAGGTCCTTCACCACCTGCGTGTAGCGCGGGTCGGGATAGATCTCCTGTGTGCGCCAGTCGGCAAACGGATGGGTCGCCCCGGCCACCAGCTCAAGCCCATTCTCCCTGGCCAGCTTGATCATCTCGCGGCGCAGCTCGTAGATGCCCGCGCGCGCCTCGTCGATGTTGTGGCAGATGCGCGTGCCCACCTCGATCACCGAGGTGTGCAGCTCCGCCTTCACCCGCTCCTGCAGCCGCAGCTTGCCCTGCGCCAGCATCTCCGTCTGGATGTGCGAGCGCAGATCCCGCGTTACCGGGTCGACGGTCTGATATTCCTCTTCAATGCCGAGCGTGAACGATGGCCGCATGGACGACTCCTTGGGGAGCAGGGATCAAGGGTTAGGGGTTGGCGATAAAACAGGCTTTACCGAGACAATCTCTTCAAAATCCAACACGTATCCGCCTGAAGTTTCGAGATGACGATACTGATCGATTTGGTTCGACGAAACCACCTCGTAGAGTACATCGTGCTCATCGTATTCGTCGTCATGAGCGACGAATAGGATCCTCGCGATCAGGCACTCCTCATCGACTGTCCGAATCTCGACAAGCTTGTCGAGATGATCCTTGAGGCACTGGATGTCCGCTAAAGTCATTTACGGCCTCCGCAAAAAAACAGCGCCTCTCAGGCGGCCGCACCTTGCGATTTGATGGAAAGCTTCAGCCCCAGCGCCTGCAACACCTTCAGCACCGTTCCTAACTCCGGATTTCCATCCGATCCGAGCGCCTTGTAGAGACTCTCACGGGAAAGGCCCGCATCTTTGGCAATCTGGGACATGCCGCGCGCACGGGCTACGGTGCCGAGAGCCACAGCCAGAAACGACGGATCGGAGTCCTCCATTGCCACCTTCATCGCTTCTTCGAGGTACTCGGCAATTGCCTCATCGTCTTCGAGGTATTCTGCCGCATCGAACGGGTGAGTCTTCAATGCCATGAACTAATCCTCCAACTCCGCGGCCATCACGTGAGCTTTGGCAATGTCCGCATCTTGGCTGCTTTTGTCGCCTCCGCAAAGCAGAAGAATGACAACCTTCTCCCGTTTCACAAAGTAGACGCGATATCCGGGCCCGTGGGATATCCGAAGTTCGCTGACGCCGTGACCCCCTGGCTTTACATCCCCTGCATTGCCGAGAGCCAGTCGCTGAATTCGCACAGTGATGGCCCTTCTGCCGTGGCGATCACGCAACCCGCGCAGCCACTGGGAAAACACCTCGGTCTGGCGGACATCAATCAATTTCGATTGTATCCCATAGGCTACACGCGAGTCAAGGCACAGACAGTCTAACTATTGCCGTTCAAACCGGGTTATCCCGGAACCCGCATCGGACGGGATCAGGTCACGCCGATTTCGCTTCCGCGTCGACATCAGGATCAGCAGCCCTATTCCGGTAGACAGCGTTCCAAAACTTCCGAAGACCACATCCCCAAGCCAAAGCTGCCCGAAGGAGTCAATGACTGCCTTCTCCGGATGACCCTGTTGGTAATGCACCGTCACCACCTCGCCCACCTTGAATGCCGGAGGACTCGAAGAGGTGTTTGAAACCACGGTCGCGAGGTGCGAACCCGGAACATCAAACCTGAAAACGGGAGCATAGGTGATGGAATTGTGTTGCGTGTTGTGCACCGGCCTCAGGGCTACGACCCTGCCTTGCACGGTCACGCTCCGGCGCAGGAACTGCCGTGTGAAATGCGCGGAGATCAGAGCCCCTGCAAGGAACAAGAGACCCATGCCAAGAAAGGTCCACATGATCAGCAGCAATAGCACCCGGCCTGGTGTCCCGGACTCCATGCAGCCAGCGTACCAGATACCAAGACAACATCAAGCCCTTTCTGCGGCCGGCCCCGACGCGCTCCACCGCCGGCCTGCTGACCCGCTGCCTTGCTGACTCGCTAGCTCCCCTTCTCCACCTTCTTCTTCGCACCCGCCTTTTTCTTCGAATTCACCGCCTCCGCCTCCGCCCCCAGAAACGCCGCCCACCGCAACTCCGGCACGTGCGGCGCCCTCTTCGCCTTCGCAATCGCCAGGTTCGCCACTTCCTTCACAATCCAGTCGAAGTTCGCCTGCCCCACCGACGTCAAATCCGCGTCCGGCGCCGGGTTCATGAAGTCGATGGCGTACGGAATCCCATCCTCCACCGCAAACTCCACCGTGTTCAGGTCGTAGCCCAGCGCGCGGCACAGCTTCAGCGCGTCCTGCTTGATGCGCGTGAGCAGCTTCCTGTCATAAGCCGGCGGGTTCTGCGCGTACCGCTCGGCATGAGGCTTGCGCGGGTCGTAGGGCATGATGTGCACCTTCTTCTGCCCCACCACGTAGCAGCGGAAGTACTCATTGAACTCGACCGCTTTCTGGTACGTCATGCACAGGTCGCGCGACTGGTCGTAAGCCCTGAAAAACTCCTCGCGATTGTGGATGTGGTGTACGTCTCGCCAGCCTCCGCCGTTCACCGGCTTCAAAAAGCCGTGCTCGCCCACGTAGGCAAACACGCCGTCCCAGTCCAACGGATACTCCAGGTTGCGCATCGACTTGTCTGTCGTCCCCTGCGGGTGCAGCTTGTGCGGCAGAATCACGGTCGCCGGCACGGCCACGCCCAGCTTGGCGGCCAGCGTGTAGTTGAAGAACTTGTCGTCCGCCGACCACCAGAACGGGTTGTTGATAATCACCGTCCCGTTGATCGCCTCGTGCTTCAGATAGGCGCGATAGAACGGAATGTCGTGGGAGATGCGGTCCACGATCACCGCGTACCGCGGCGCCTTGTCCGGATTGTCCAGATGTACGGCGCCAACCTCCACAAACTCCGCTTGTATGCCGTCGATATTCCGCGCATTGATGTGCTCCACCAGTGCGCCGGGAAAGCTGTTCTCCATCCCAAACAGAACGCCGATCTTCTTCATGCCGCTTCAACCTCCAGGAAAAGCTTTCCTGCGCGCAACCGGGTGGCGCGGCCGCGAGGATGCTCCGTTACAGTGTAAGACAGATCATTGTCCAGCCCACCCCTGCCGTTCTCCCATGCAACAACCCGCGCGGCCTCCGCGCGGGTTGTTGCTTTGGGAGCCATGTGACCGGTCTCACTGGTCCCGCTGTCCGAGTTCGCTATAATCGGTAGCCGTATGCCGAGCTGGAACGGCCTGTGACGCAAGAGCATCCGGCAACAGCCTTTGCACCCCAAACCGCTCCACAGGAATCAGTTAGGGGGAGGCAATCAATGAAATACCGGGCATTGACGGTCAACAGGGAGTTTGGCAGCGGCGGAGGGCGAATCGCGCAGACCATTGCCGAGTGGCTGGGCTGGAAGTTGCTGGACCGCGACATTATCGACGCCATCGCCTACGCCGCCCACGTCGATACGAACGTGGTTCGCCACTACGATGAGCACGTGGATTCATGGCTCCGCCGCATCAACCAGCAGGCCATGCGCTCGGCCGCCCTGGCCGCCGGCCTGGAACTGGGCGAAAACTCCGTCTTCGATGCCGAGGAGATGGTCAAAATCTCGCAGAAAATCATCGAACAAGCCCATGCCGAGGGAAACTGCGTCATCGTGGGCCGCGGCGCCCAGTGCGTTCTCCAGCACAAACCCGATACCTACCACGTCTTTGTCTACGCTCCATACAAAGAGCGGATATTGCGCCTGCGCAAACGCCTGGAGAAGGGCGCCAACGTCGAGCAACGCATCCGCACCGTCGATGGAGAACGCGCCAAATATTTGCAGGAGTATTTCGGCAAGAGCTGGTGCAATCCCCACCTCTACGACCTGATGATCTCCTCCCGCGAGGACGAGGATTCCACCGCCCGCGTCATCCTTTACGCCATGACCGGCCAGCAGCACCAGCCGAAGGAGTAACTCGCCTCATCGGCCCCCCGGATTCGCCCCTGTTCGTTCCCCACAAAGGTCGGGTGCCGCATGATTATGCCCCTCTTGCGGATCGGTCACAGCTAAGGCTCATAGATCACCCCATCAACTCTAACCCGCGAGCACCAGAAGCAGTACCGAACCTCTTTTCCCTGCGCCAGGCTGCCCAAATTCAACTGAAGCCAGCGATGCAAACCAAAAACGCAGAAAAGGTTCTTGAAGGAGTTTGACTCGTGCTCCCTATGCGGCCACAGCTTCGCCAAAGAAGCTGCGAGCGCGGCGTCGGAAGCATGCGGAGGCGTCCCTGACGATAGCTGTGTCATCAAAGTGGTTCCCGCAGAGTAACCTGTAAACGCCTCAATTTTCGCATCGGATGTCTGTAGCCTACTGATTCCATGATGGTTCCCGCAGAGAAACCGAAGGTTGCCCTACAGCAACCCATCGGGGGTTACGTGTCCACCCTACTGCCCATGCGTAGCATGGCCTGCGACGCTGGCCTCGCCGATGGACCTCAACGCAAGCGCAGACGCAAGCGAGCCGCCCCGAAAAGCGGCTTGCTTGCACATCACTCAGCGGAACGACGCACACACAACGCGCGCTTGCCGCTGTCGTAACCGAGTAGGTCGTTGAACCGTCTTCCATTGTTGAAGTCGAAGCGAGGCGCAGACCCGGAAGGATGCCCGCGTTCATCATGGTTGCGACTGCTGCTCCATTCAACACCTGACAGAAGTAATCCCCCCTCACAAGCCAAGTGAAAGCCGTACCCTTGCCAGGATCAGCGAGCCCCGGAGTCTCCAGACTCGCGTCGTAGATATCCTGCAACTCATAGATCGTCGCGAGCCTCCAGTCGGAGTGCCCGGCTAACCGCAGGTTGCGGCAGTACTTCATCGCCTTGCTCCAACTCACGTCTTTGCCGTTGTCTTTCCCGGCCCACATGAGCCCAGAGGTATCGACCCAATATCCACGCGCCTGGGTATCCCGGCCCGCCGGGTCATTCGACGGCGATTGCGCTCCGGAGATTACGACGGCAACAGAGAGAAGAACCCCAGCGAGCTTAGCCTGACATTTCACGATGCACACTCCCGATGAATGCAGGGATTGGAAAGCAGAACTACTTCCAACTATCTGCGTACCACTGGAACGCGTTGACCACGCCGAAAAGCAACCCCATTTTGCAACGCTACTCCCTTTGACCCCGCCCACCCCAAAATGGTTCCCGCAAGAGCAGAAAGATGCCGCAAAAGGAGCACAATAGAGGGTTGGGAATCACGGCCATCTTGCCCTAGCCTGCATTATTCATGAACGCATAGCGAACGGCGTTTTTGGGCTGTACGAGATTGGCGAAAATGCTGGCGGCGTCGTGATTTTGCCATGGAGGACGTAGCGATGCGCTTGGTTGGCATT
>Ga0181533_1004948_pt1 | contig 13170 bp, 14 predicted proteins | sample PEATcosm2014_Bin_45_FD_119772 | JGI IMG/M metagenome (GOLD analysis project Ga0181533, IMG submission 119772) | Peatland microbial communities from MTU Mesocosm Facility, Houghton, MI, USA - PEATcosm2014_Bin11_60_metaG | ecosystem: Environmental > Terrestrial > Soil > Wetlands > Peat | place... | reverse complement strand
TGGAAGGATACATTCGCCGCCAAGGTCAACGCCAGGAACCACCCGGGCTTTCGCCATCTGGACGTGGCCGGCGGCACTGGCGACATCGCCTTTCGCGTCGCCAAGCAGGCCCCAGCCGACGCTGAAATCGTCGTGCTCGACATCAACGGCGACATGCTGGAGGTCGGCCGCGACCGGGCGCGCGAGCGCGGGCTGGACGCCAAACTCGACTTCGTGCAGGCCAACGCCGAATCCCTGCCCTTCCCCGACGCCGAATTCGACGCCTATACAATCGCCTTCGGCATCCGCAACGTGCCGCGCATCCAGGTCGCGCTGGAGGAGGCGTTTCGCGTGCTAAAGCCTGGCGGGCGCTTCCTGTGCCTCGAATTTTCGCAGGTGGCTATCCCCGTGCTCGACAAGATTTACGAGGCCTATTCGTTCAACGTCATTCCGATGGTCGGCAAAATCGTCGCGGGCGACGGCGAGCCATACCGCTATCTCGTCGAATCCATCCAGAAATTCCCGCGCGCCGACGAATTCGAGGGGATGATCCGCAAGGCGGGCTTCCGACGCACCGGCTACGAGCGCCTGACCGGCGGCGTGGTGGCGATCCATTCGGGGTGGAAGCCGTAAGCTGTCCCCTCTCCCCGTGTGCGGGGAGAGGGTTAGGGTGAGGGGCTCGGGATATTGCTCCGACTGTCGATCGCGCCAGCGGTTCGTCGGCGCGAGGCACGGTTGGGATAACTCCCCCAAGCCCCTCACCCCGGCCCTCTCCCCGTAAACGGGAAGAGGGGGCGATCGAGCCATCCCGCGAACTAAATATAGAAACGGCGGTCCTACGTGTTTTTAGGTTTCGGGCATATTCTGCGAATGGCGCGCGCCGGCTATATCCTCGCGCGCGAGGGCGTGTTCACCGGGCTCGATCCGGTCTTGCTGCCGCCGGCGGCGGCGCTGCCGGTGCGGCTCGCCAATCTCATCGCGCGCAAGGATGTCGGCGGCGGTCCAAAGGCGCTGGTGCGCGCCTTCTCGCAGATCGGCCCGACCTATGTGAAGCTCGGGCAGTTTCTGGCGACGCGGCCCGATGTCGTCGGCGGCGAAATCGCCAATGCGCTGACCGCCTTGCAGGACCGCATGGAGCCCTTCGGACACGCCGAGGCGGTCGCCATCGTCGAAAAGGCGCTGGGCAAAAGGATCGACGAGGTGTTTTTGTCCTTCGGCGAGCCGGTCGCGGCGGCCTCGGTGGCGCAGGTGCATATCGCCTACGCCCGCTACCACGACGGTGAACGCAAGGTCGCGGTGAAGGTGCTGCGGCCCGGCGTCGAGCGGCAGTTCGCGCGCGATCTCGCCGACATGTATGTGATCGCGCGAATCGCCGAGCGCTTTTCCTCGGAAGGGCGGCGGCTGCGCGCCATCGAAGTTGTCGACACGCTCGCCCGCACGGTGAAGCTGGAGACGGATTTTCGGCTGGAGGCGGCGGCGGCCTCGGAGTTTCGCGACAATGTCGCCAATGACCACGATTTCCATGCGCCGGAAGTCGATTGGGACCGCACCGCCAAGGAAGTGCTGACGCTCGAATGGATCGAGGGCGTGCCCTTGTCCGACCTCGCGCGCGTCGCGCGGGAAGGCCACGACCTCAAGGATTTGGCGCGCAACGTGTTGCAGTCCTTTTTGCGCCACGCCATGCGCGACGGCTTTTTTCACGCCGACATGCATCAGGGCAATCTTTTCGTCGACAAGGGCGGACGAATCGTCGCGATCGACTTTGGCATCATGGGGCGACTCGGCCTCAAGGAGCGCCGATTCCTCGCGGAAATCCTCTATGGCTTCATCACCCGCGATTATCGCCGCGTCGCCGAGGTGCATTTCGAGGCGGGCTATGTGCCGCCGATTCACTCGGTCGAGGAGTTTTCCCAGGCCCTGCGCGCCATTGGGGAACCGCTGCACTCGATCAACGCCGCCGACATTTCGATGGCGCGGCTGCTGACCCTGCTGTTCGAGGTGACGGCGCTGTTCGACATGCGCACCCGCACCGAGCTGGTGCTGCTGCAAAAGACCATGGTGGTGGCGGAGGGCGTCGCGCGCACGCTCGACCCCAAGCTCGACATTTGGAAGACCTCGGACCCCGTGGTGCGCGACTGGATCACGGCCAATCTGGGCCCAAGGGCGAAGATCGAGGACGCCGGCCGCAGCTTCACGGAAATCGCCAAGCTGGCGACTCACTTGCCCAAGGTGCTGGCCGACGCGGAAAGCGTGCTGACGGCGCTGGGGAGGCAGGCTTCGCAAGGCGTCGAACTCTCGCCGGCTTCGCTGGAGGCGCTGGCGCGGGCGCGGCGGAGTTCGGACCGAACCCTGCTGCTGGGAATCGCGGCGATTTTGGCGGCGGCGATCTGGCTGTTCAGGCGCTGACGCCCGTCGCGCCAAGGAGCTTCTCTTTTTTCGCGCCAAACCCGCGCTTCGGCGATCACAATCCATCGATTGGGCCGGGCGTGGAATATTTGTGCCTTTTTTTGCGACTTGATCGCACGATTTCACGTCATGCTGCATAATTTTGCATGACAGGGCCCAGATTTCGTCATAATGTCCGCTCGCCAAGTAAGTTGGGTGACTCCTTAACGCGGCTGACGTTGGGGAGCTCAAGGCCAGCTACGGTCCAAGTCGGGGAGGACGCCGGTTCTATTCGACCGCGTGACGGTTTCGCAAAGAGACGACGCGGGGTTGGTTTCAGTGGCGCGAAGACGCCCGGGCCAGTTACGTTTAGGCCGGTCAAGGACGGGGTACCAAAGAGTGGGGAAAGGCTGGCGCCGTCCCCGCTCTTTGTGTTTCTAAAACATCAATAGGCGTTTCAAGTCAGACGATAGATGATTTCAATGTTGGCGCCCTCGCCTCCCGCTTGCTCTGGCGCTTCGGGCAAGAGTAAAACCCAAGCCATGACCAAGCCCCGGCCCGACGAAGCCCTCACGGTGCGGGGGCTTTCCAAATCCTACGACGGCAGGCGCGTCGTCGGGCCGCTGGACTTCGCGCTCGCCCAAGGTTCGGTGACGGGATTGCTGGGCGGCAACGGGGCCGGCAAGACCACCACGATCGGCATGATCATGGGGCTCATCGAACCGACCACGGGCGCCATTAACGCGCTCGGCGCCGACATGGCGACGGACCGGGCCAAGGTGCTTGGCCGCATGAATTTCGAAAGCCCCTATGTCGACATGCCGCATCGGCTCACGGTGCGGCAAAATCTGCTGGTTTTCGCGATGCTTTATGGCGTCGCCGCGCGCGAGGAGAAAATCAGCCGGCTCGCCGAGGATTTCGCCTTGAACGACTTTCTCGACCGCCCCACGGGCCGGCTCTCCGCCGGACAAAAGACCCGCGTCGCGCTGGCCAAGGCGCTGCTCAACGATCCCGCGCTGCTGCTGCTCGACGAGCCCACCGCCTCGCTCGACCCTGACACGGCGGACTGGGTGCGCTCGCGCATCGAGGACCATCGCCGCGCGCATAACTGCACGATCCTTCTGGCCTCGCACAATATGGGCGAGGTCGAGCGTCTGTGCGACCGCGTGCTGATGCTGCGCGAGGGCGCGCTGGTCGACGACGCGTCGCCGGCCGCGCTGCTGGAGCGCTATGGCCGCGACAATTTGGAGGAGGTGTTTCTCGACGTGGCGCGCGGGCGCGCGAGCGGAGCGGTCTCGTGAGCGGTTTTTCCTTCGCCCGCGTCGGCGCGATGATGCTGCGCTACACCTATCTGCTGCGCTCATCCTGGCCGCGCCTCGTCGAGATGACCTATTGGCCAATGGTGCAAATGCTGACCTGGGGCTTCCTCCAGAGCTATTTTTCCGCCGCCGGCGGCGCGCAGAGTTTTACCGGCAAGCTGGCCGGCACGCTGATCGGCGCGGTGCTGCTGTGGGACATTCTTTTGCGCGCGCAACAGGGTTTCGCATTTTCGTTCCTCGAGGAGATGTGGTCGCGCAATCTCGCCAATCTCTTGATGAGCCCTTTGCGAACCAGCGAATTCCTGGTGTCGCTGATGGCGATGAGCCTCGTGCGCCTCGTCGTCGGCGTGGTTCCCGTGACGATCTTGGCGATTTGGTTCTTCGGCTTCAATCTCTGGGCGTTGGGCCTCGCCTTCGGGGCGTTTTTCGTCGTTCTCGCGCTGTTCGCCTGGAGCATTGGCCTGTTCGTGTGCGGCATGCTGCTGCGCTATGGGCTCGGCGCCGAAAACCTCGCGTGGTCGCTGATGTTCGCGGTGCAGCCCTTGGGCTGCGTCTATTATCCCGTCGCGGCGCTGCCCGCCTGGCTTCAACCCGTCGCCTGGTCCTTGCCGCCGACCTATGTGTTCGAGGGTCTGCGAGGCGTGTTGATCGACCATGTGTTTCGCATCGATCTGATGATGCAAGCTCTCGCCATCGACGCGGCGCTGTTCGCCGTGGCGACGCTCGCCTTCTCGCGCTTGCTGGCGGGCGCGCGCAAGGCCGGGACGCTGTTGCAGACGGGAGAATAAATGGCGCCGCGCGCCGATACGCTCCTCGCCAAGCGCGGACTGTTCGAAAGCCGCGCCAAGGCGCGGGAGGCGATAGAGGCCGGGCTCGTGCGCGCCAACGGGCGGCTCGTCAAGAAACCTTCGGAGGAGGTCGCGCCGGACGCGGAGTTAAGCGCGGCGGCGCCCTACCCCTGGGTCTCGCGCGGCGGCGTCAAGCTGGCGCATGCGCTGGAGACATTCGGCGTCGACCCGAGCGGGCGCTATTGCCTCGATGTCGGCGCTTCGACGGGCGGCTTCACCGATGTGCTGCTGACGCGCGGCGCGCGCCATGTGGTCGCCGTCGATGTCGGACACGGGCAATTGCATCCGCGCATAAGGGGCGACGCGCGCGTCACCGCGCTGGAGCGGCTCGACGCCCGCGCGCTTGAGCCAAGCCGTCTCGCGGAGGCCCCGAGTCTGGTCGTCTGCGACGCGAGCTTTATCTCTCTGACGCTGATTCTGCCGAATGTGCTTGCGCTCGCCGCGCCGGAGGCGACATTGATCGCGCTGATCAAGCCGCAGTTCGAGGCGGGGCGCGCGGCGGTGAAAAAGGGCGTCGTGCGCGACGCTTTGGTGCAAAGCCAAGTTTGCGCGCGCATCGCGCAAGAAGCGGAAAGGCTTGGCTGGCGCGTCGCCGGTCTTTGCCCGTCACCGATCGAAGGCGGCGATGGGAACCGCGAATTTCTCCTTTGCGGACAAAAATCTTGAGCACGGAAAAACTTGTCGTCGAGCGGATTGGCCATCGCGGCGAAGGCGTCGCGCGATTGGGCGAACGTCTGGTCTTTGTCCCCTACGCCCTGGCCGGCGAAAGCGTCGCCGCCGAGGTGCGAGGCGATCACGCGCGGATGATCGAAATCCTCGAGCCCTCAAAGGATCGCATCGCGCCGATCTGCGGGCATTACGGCGTCTGCGGCGGCTGCGCCGTGCAGGCGCTGGCGCCCGGCCCCTATGAGCAGTGGAAGCGCGGCCTTGTCGTCGCGGCGCTACGCAACGCCGGCGTTTCGGCCGAGATCGCGCCTCTGATCGACGCGCATGGCGCCGGCCGGCGCCGCGTCGCCTTTCACGGGCGCAGCGCCGCAGGACGGGCGCGGGTCGGCTTCATGCAGGCGCGCTCGCATGAGATCGTCGAAATCGACGCCTGCCCCTTGCTCGAACCCGGCCTCGCGCCCGCGCTGCCGGCGGCCAGGGCGCTCGCCAAGGCCTTGGCCGGCAAGGGCAAGCCGCTCGACATAGCGGCGACGTTGACGCTCGATGGTCTCGACATCGACCTTCGCGGCCCCGGCGCGCTGTCCGAGGACGAGGCCAAGGCGGTGATCGCTGTCGCCGAGCGCTGCGATCTGGCGCGGCTGTCGAATCACGGCCGCGTCGTCGCGCTGCGCCGCAAGCCGCGCGTCGCCGTTGACGAAGCCGTGGTCGCGCTCCCGCCGGGAAGTTTTTTGCAAGCGACGACGGCGGGCGAGGAAGAGATCGCGCGTCATGTGTTAGCCGCCGTCGGCGACGCGAAGCGGGTCGCGGATCTGTTTTGCGGCCTCGGCGCTTTCGCGTTGCGTCTTTCCGCCCGTGCGCGCGTTTGCGCTTACGACAACGACGCCGAAGCGATCGCCGCTCTGACCGAGGCGGCGCGCGCGGCGGCCGGGTCGCGGCTGGCGATGGCCGAGGCGCGCGATCTGTTTCGCAAACCGCTCGACGCCAAGGAGCTTTCGCAATTCGACGCCGTGGTGTTCGATCCGCCGCGCGCCGGCGCCGCCGCCCAGGCCGAGCAACTCGCTAAATCGAGCGTCGACAAGATCGTCGCCGTGTCTTGCGACGCCCACAGCTTCGCGCGCGACGCGGGGATTCTGATCGCCGGCGGATATGCGCTCGGAGAGGTCACGCCAATCGATCAGTTCCGCTTCTCGCCGCATGTCGAACTGGTCGCGACATTTTCGCGCACGACGCGGCCCATTCGCAAAAGAAGCCTGCTGTCGCGATAAAGCCGGCGCGCGAAATAATTTACAAAAAATGCGAAAAATCTCGCGGGTTAACGACTGGGTAACATTGTTGTGACGACTATATCAGTTCGAGAAGGCCTTAAAGGCGCCTGAGGGGGAGGCTAGGTTATTTCGCTTGCCGCTTTGAAAAATCCGGCATAGCATTTGCGTCATAGTCCAGCGTGAATGGGGAAATCTCTTGGTCTCCCCGCGAATCTGGAAGGAGATGGTCATGATGAATGCGCTTATCGCCGCGGCATTGTGCAGTATCGTCCTAAGCTGCGCCCCCGCCGTCAAGGCCGCTTATGTCCGCGTCCGCCGCGACGACAGAGGATCTAGCCGGCGTCGTTGACTTAAGCCCTTGACCTTAACAAAAGAAAGGTTGAAGGCGAGAGCGATTTCGCCGGTTCTTTCAGATAGTCGGAAAGGCGCGATGGATTTGCTTGCACGCCTCGCGGCGGTCGTAGGCGAAAAAAGCGTCCTCGCCGATCCGGACGAAATGATCTCTTACATGCAGGAGCCGCGCGGCCTGTTTTATGGAGGCGCGCTCGCGGTGGTCAGACCAACGACCGTCGTGCAAATCTCGCGGGTTCTCGCTCTTTGCAATGAGAGCGGAACCGGCGTGGTTCCTCAAGGCGGAAATACCGGCCTCGTGGGCGGCCAAACGCCCGACGACGCGCGGCGGCAGATTGTGCTGTCGCTATCGAGACTCGACCACATCCGCGACGTCGATCCCGTCAGCGACGTCATGACCGTGGACGCCGGTGTCACGCTCGCGCGCGCGCAAGCCGCCGCCGAATCGGTCGACCGCTATTTTCCGCTTTCGCTTGCTTCCGAGGGCTCCTGCACGATTGGCGGCAATCTCGCGACAAACGCCGGCGGGGTGCATGTGATCGCTTATGGCTCGGCGCGCGATCTCGCGCTCGGCGTGGAGGCCGTGCTGGCAGACGGGCGCGTCCTGTCCGCCCTCTCCAAGCTGCGCAAGGACAATACGGGCTACGATCTCACGCGGCTGATGATCGGCTCGGAGGGAACGCTCGGGGTGATCACCGCGGCGACGCTGAAGCTGTTCCCGCGTCCGCGCGCCCGCGTCACGGTGTTTGTCGGACTGGCCGATCCCGGCCGAGCGCTGGAGTTGTTGAATTTTTGCAAGTCGCGAATGGGCGGAGCCCTGCAAGCCTTCGAACTGCTGCCCCGTATCGGCGTGGAGCTCGTGCTTAAGCACGGCGATCTCGCGCGCGATCCCTTTCCCCATGTCTACCCTTGGTACGCGCTCGTCGAATTCGCCGCGATGGAAGAGGAAGGTCTCAGGGACGCGGTCGTCGACATGTTGAGCCAAGCCGCGGCCAAGCACCTCTTGGGCGGCGGCGCCATCGCGGATTCGCTCGCTCACGCCGCGGACTTCTGGCGTCTGCGCGAGCTATTGTCCGAGGCGCAAAAGCGCGAGGGCGCCTCGATCAAGCACGACGTCTCGGTCGCGCCGAAGGATGTCCCGGCCTTTATCGAGGAAGCGAGCCGTCTCGTGACCGCCCGCTTTCCCGGCGCGCGGCCCGTGGCCTTCGGCCATATGGGCGACGGCAACATTCATTTTAACATTTCGCAGCCGGTCGGCGCGGATCGAGCCGCCTTTCTCGCGCTTTGGGACGAGGTCGGCGATATCGTGCACGGCGTCGTGGAGAAATTTGGCGGCTCGATTTCCGCCGAACACGGGATTGGCCAGCTCAAGCGCGACCTTTTGCGGCGGGTCAAGGATCCGACGGCGCTGGAGGCGATGCGGGCCATAAAGGCCGCTCTCGACCCCAAGGGCATATTGAATCCCGGCAAGCTGCTGTAATTTCGGGCGCCGGCGCTTAGAGCAAGTTCCTTTCGCTCGCATGATTTCATGCGAGCGAAAAGCGCTCAGGCCGACGCGCCGGGCGCGGGGATGTAGGCGAAAATATTCGGCAGCGCGCGCTTGGCCGCCGCGCGTCCAGCGGCGACGAGCTGGTCCGCCTTGTGAAAATCGAACATGCCGACATCTTCAAGACGCGCGTGAATCGTGGCGTCCGGCGGGTCGCCGGCGAGCCGCGAGCGAAGGATGCGATCCTGAATGATGTTGAACGCGTCGATCATCGCCGTCGCGACATTCGGCGCGTCGCCGGCGCGCCGCTCGAAATATCGGGGAAGCAGGCCGCCTTCCAGCGCGGCCCCGACCCGGCCGGCGAAAGGCCCCTTGGCGCTCGCTTCGGTCGGCGTCGCCGCCGCCGACTGGTTCGGAATCACGGCGGAACGATACATCGTGTCGGCCGTCACATTGACCGCGATCACGAAATCCGCCCCCAGCGCGCGGCAGACGGTGACCGGCACCGGATTGACCAGCGCGCCGTCGAACAAATAGCGGTCGCCGATTCGCACGGGCTCGAAAATGCCCGGCAGCGCATAGGAGGCGCGGATGGCGAGATCGAGCGGGCCGCGTTGCAGCCAGACTTCGTGACCCGTGCCGACCTCGGTCGCGACCGCCGCGAAAGGCATCGCCAAGTCCTCGATCTGGAAGCCGTTAATCTCCTTTTCCAACGCGGATTTCAAACGGTCGCCGGTGATAAGGCTCATGCCGGAGAACGACAGATCCATCATCGCGAAGACTCGGCGCTTGGTCAGCGAGCGCGCGAAGAGTTCGATCTGGTCGAGCTTGCCGGCGGCGTAACAGCCGCCAATGACCGCGCCGATCGATGTGCCGGCGATCACATCCGGCTTGATGCCGTTCTCCGCGAGCTCGCGCAAAACGCCGATATGCGACCAACCCCGCGCCGCGCCGGCGCCCAGCGCCAAGCCAATTCGGGGGCCTCGAGGATCGCGCGGGACATCGGCGCGTTGCCCCTCGGACGGAGGCGAGATCGAAACCGCGCCGCGTTCGCCAGACATATCGAAACTCTTTCGCATCAACGAGAACATGGCGCCGCTCCTAGATGCGGTCCCCCCGACCCGGAAGAGGCGATTCGCCTCTTTTTAGATTTAATGTAGCAGCCTGCTCTTCGAAAGTAGCGGATGCGTTAATGGCGCCCGCGCCCGAGGCGCCTACCGCACAAAAACAAGGCGGTGGTTCGGCCCGCGTTCAAGCTTGCGATAAAAGCAGGATTTACGCCCGGTGTGGCAAGCCTTGCCGTCGCCCCCCGGCTCCACTTCGAGCAGAATCGCGTCCTGATCGCAATCGACGCTCAGGGACACGACGCGCTGCAGCTGGCCGGAGGTCTCGCCCTTGCGCCACAGGCTTTGGCGCGACCGCGACCAATAATGCGCTTCGCCGGTCTCGATGGTCTTGTCGAGCGCGAGCCTGTTCATATAGGCGACCATCAGCACCTGCCGCGTCGCGGCCTCGACGGTCACGCAGACGATCAGCCCCTGCGCGTCGAAGCGCGGCGTGAATTCGGCCCCTTCCTCCAGCGCGTGCTTGTCGGGCGCGACGTTCACTAACGGGCGCCGCCGCGCAGCAGCGTGTAGAAATGCGCCTGCTCGCTGGGATTGTCGCGAAACGCGCCGGAGAACTGAACCGTGACGGTTGACGCCCCCTGCTTCAGCACGCCGCGCATCGACATGCACATGTGCTCCGCCTCCACCAGCACGGCCACGCCGCGCGGGTTCAGCTCCTGATCGATCGCGGTGGCGATTTGCGCGGTCAGCGCCTCCTGCGTTTGCAGGCGCTTCGCGAACACGTCGACGAGCCGCGCCAGCTTCGAGAGGCCCACGACGCCGTCGGTCGGGTAATAGGCGATATGCGCCTTGCCGACGAAGGGCACGACGTGATGCTCGCAATGCGAAAAGAACGGGATGTCGCGCACCAGAACCAGATCGTCGTAGCCTTCGACCTCGGCGAATACGCGCTCCAGGACTTCCTTGGGATCCTGCCTGTAGCCGCTGAACAATTCCTCATAGGCCTTGACCACGCGGGCCGGCGTTTCGAGCAAGCCTTCGCGGCTGGGATCGTCGCCCGCCCAGCGCAGCAGCGTCCGGACGGCGTCTTCGGCTTCCGCGCGCGTGGGTTTTTCGAGCGGTCGGTTCGGTTCGGTTTTGGGACAAGGGATCAAGGACTTAACCACGTCATCCATGTGGCGCCTCCGGTTCGGCGACAAACTGCCCGGACGATTCGCCGCCGGGCGACAAACCGACGCGCGAACGCCGGCGACATATCCCACGACGCGAACCCCGCGGGCAGGCTCCTTCAAAATTAAGCGCCGGCCAGATTGTCCGGGAACCGTCAAATCCCACGCGAATTGGACCGACAATTCGAAATCAGGGGCCGCCATGCAAGCATCCGGCCGCCATCTCACGCCGGCCGACGCTTTCGCGCGAACCTTCGGCATCCTATATAATCAGTGCGTCAGACAAAGTAACCCCCCAAGCCGCCGGTGCTTCCGCCCATGCTCGATTCCGTTTACAACAAGCGCATATTGGAGCTGGCCGCCGACATCCCGCATCTCGGGAGGTTGAGCGCCCCGCAGGCCAGCGCGACCGCCTATTCACGCTTGTGCGGCTCGACCATCACCGTCGATGTCGCGCTGAAGGACGGCAAGGTCGCCGATTACGCGCAAGAGCTGAAAGCCTGCGCGCTGGGCCAAGCCTCCGCCTCCATCCTCGCGCGCAACATCCTCGGCGCGACGCCGGAGGAATTGCGCGCGCTGCGCGAAAAAATGCGCAAGATGCTCAAGGAGAACGGGCCGCCGCCGGACGGCAAATGGGCCGATCTCGCGGTGTTGGAGCCGGTGCGCGACTATAAGGCGCGCCACGCCTCCACGCTGCTGCCCTTCGACGCGGTGGTCGACGCGCTGGGGAAGATCGACGCGGCCCCGCTGGTCTGACGCGGAGCTTTGCCGTTAAACTGGCCCCATGACGCTCCAGACGATTCGCATTCTCGGCATAGACCCCGGCCTTCGCAACACCGGCTGGGGGATCGTCGACGCACAGGGCGCGCGGCTTTCCTTCGTCGCTTCGGGCTGCGTGCGCTCCGACGGCGACGCCCCCATGGGTCAACGGCTGCGCCAGCTGCATTTGGGGCTGATGGAGATCATCGCTCTTCATGCGCCGCGAGAGGCCGCGGTCGAGGAGACTTTCGTCAACCGCGATCCGCAGTCCGCGCTGAAACTGGGGCAGGCGCGCGGCGTGGCGCTGACGGCGCCGGCGCTCGCCGGGCTCGATGTCGAGGAATACGCCGCCAATCTCGTGAAGAAGACCGTGGTCGGCAATGGCCACGCCGATAAGGCGCAGATCGCGATGATGGTGCGCGTGCTGCTGCCGGCGAGCTTCGCCGCCAGCAAGGACGCGGCGGACGCGCTGGCGGTGGCGATCTGCCACGCGCAGCATCGCGGCGCGCGCCTGCTGGAGCGCCGGCTGGCGTCGGGGGCATGATGGCGAAGCAGCGAGGCGCGGATGATCGGCAAGCTTAGGGGCGTCGTGGATAGTTTCGGCGACGACTTCGTGATTCTCGACGTGGCGGGCGTTGGCTATGTCGTGAATTGCTCCAGCCGAACCTTGCAGCATCTGCCGCGCGCCGGCGAGCCGGCGACGCTCGCCATCGAGACGCAGGTGCGCGAGGACTCCATCCGGCTGTTCGGCTTTTCGCGGGACGCCGAGCGCGACTGGTTTCGCCTGCTGCAAAGCGTGCAGGGCGTCGGCGCCAAGGTCGCGCTCGCGATTTTGTCGATCCTGCCCCCGGACGAATTGGCCAACGCCATCGCGATGCAGGACAAGGCGATGGTCTCGCGCGCCTCGGGCGTCGGACCGAAGCTCGCAGCGCGCATTGTCGCCGAACTGAAGGACAAGGCCCCGGCCTTCGCCTCGGTCGACCCGGCGGCGGCGCGGCTGGCCGGCGAGGACGCCTCCAACGCGCCGTCGTCGGTGCGCGACGCGATATCGGCGCTGTGCAATCTCGGCTACGGCCGTCCGCAGGCGGTCGCGGCGGTCGCGGCCAGCGCCAAGGCGCTGGGCGAAGACGCCGACGCCTCCGCGCTGATACGCCGGGGGTTGAAGGAGCTGGCGGGGTGAACGGAGGCGAGGGGGAAAAACCCGACGCCGGCAAAGTTGTTCGCGCGAGGAAAGCCCGTCGAGTCCGGTGAATTCATCCGCCAAAATAAGTTTTCGATACAGCTTAAGCGATATAGGCTGCCCTGGATCGAGGGCGGTGAAATAGCGGTTGGTCCGCCACGATGAAGGTTGCAAGCCGGCGCCGGCGACAATGAAAAAGGGAACGTTTTCCGGGCCGCCAAAGGCGCGTTCAGCCTGATTTCGCGTCCGATTTCGCGTGAAGAACACAGGTTATTTTCCAATAGTGGGCCACGACCAATCAATCAAACAATCGGCGATAGGGAGAGAAGCCATGATGCGACTCCGCGAATTCCGAATATCCATGCTCGCCTTGGCGGCATGGAGTCTGGCGACATTTGGCGCGACCATCGCGCGGGCGGCCAACGACCCTCCCCCCAAAAAACCCAATATCCTGCTCATAGTGTCCGATGACACGGGCTACGGCGATCTCGGTCCTTATGGCGGCGGCGAGGGGCGGGGCATGCCGACTCCGAATATCGACCGCATGGCGAATGAAGGCCTGACCTTCTTCTCCTTGGCTCATCCCGGGTTCCGGGGTGATGGGGCGACGATTGCTTCGACGAGCGCCGTCAGCAGCGCTTTTCCACGTTTTCTGGCGTTGTGCACGAACTGGAAGAACGCGAGATAGAGCGGCAG
>Ga0181533_1004947_pt1 | contig 13171 bp, 9 predicted proteins | sample PEATcosm2014_Bin_45_FD_119772 | JGI IMG/M metagenome (GOLD analysis project Ga0181533, IMG submission 119772) | Peatland microbial communities from MTU Mesocosm Facility, Houghton, MI, USA - PEATcosm2014_Bin11_60_metaG | ecosystem: Environmental > Terrestrial > Soil > Wetlands > Peat | place... | reverse complement strand
CGACCGAAGAAACCGACTCCTTCCGAGCGAGAGCTGTATCCGTCACTGTTCCGCGCTGCCACGTAGCCGCTGTCCGCGAACCCAGCGGTTTGGCCGTGGGCGCCAGCAGGCTGGGCAACTGCTGCGTAAAGCTGGCCGCCGCGTCCTTCAGCAGCACGCGGTCCTGGGGGCGCCTGGGCCCGGCCACGCTGGGCTCGACCGCATTCAGGTCCAATTCCAGCGTCTGCGTGTACTCGGCCTCCGGAGTCGTGGCCGTCTGGAACAACTCCTGCTCCTTGTAGTAGGCCTCGACCAGCGCAATCTGCTCCTCGCTGCGGCCCGTCAGGCGGAGGTAGCGGAGCGTCTCAGCGTCCACCGGGAAGATGCCGCAAGTAGCCCCGTACTCGGGAGCCATATTGCTGATCGTCGCCCGGTCGGCCAGTTGCAGCGCGGCAACGCCGGGTCCATAGAACTCCACGAACTTGCCTACCACGCCCAGCTTGCGCAGCGCCTGGGTCACGGTCAACACCAGATCGGTGGCCGTCGCGCCCTCCCTCAGCTTGCCGGTCAGCTTGAAGCCCACCACCTGCGGCACCAGCATGGAGACCGCCTGGCCCAGCATGGCCGCCTCGGCCTCGATGCCGCCGACCCCCCAGCCCAGCACGCCCAGGCCGTTGATCATGGTGGTGTGGGAGTCGGTGCCCACCAGCGTATCGGGGTACGCTAAGCACCCCAACGACGAAGACCTGTCGTTGGGGACCCCGCGCCGCGCTCCATCAACCTCCGCGGTGAAGACCACGCGGGCCAGGTATTCCAGATTCACCTGGTGGCAGATGCCCATCCCCGGCGGCACGGCCGAGAAGTTGCGGAAGGCGGTCTGTCCCCACTTCAAAAAGGCGTAGCGCTCGCGGTTGCGCTGAAATTCCAACAAGGTATTGGCCGCAAGAGCGCCCACGGCGCCGAATTCGTCCACCTGCACGGAGTGGTCAATGACCAGTTCTGCCGGAACCAGCGGATTCACCCGCTCCGGGTCGCCGCCCAGCGTCTTGATGGCGTCGCGCATGGCGGCCAGATCGACGATCGCCGGTACGCCGGTAAAGTCCTGCATCAGCACCCGTGCCGGCATGTAGGCGATCTCCCGGCTGGGCTCGGCCTTGGCGTCCCATCTGGCCAGAAACTCGATGTCCCCGGCCGTCACATTCACGCCATCCTCGCGGCGGAGCAGATTTTCGAGCAGGATCTTCAGGCTGAAGGGAAGACGGTTCAGGTTGAAGCCGCGCGCCGCGAGCGCGGGCAGGCGATAGATGGTATAGGCACGGTTGCCGGAGGTGAGCGTAGCCTTACTGTCGAAGCTGTTCATCGGGGAATAGCCTTTCTATCCGCGCGCCGGCGGATGGGTCTATGAATTCCAATGCCGGAAGCTCCGTCGTGCGGAGACTCCGCCGGATTGCGCGGCACACAGTCCGCGGCAGTCCTGAATAGATTTCAACCGGATAGATTACTCAGCGGGAGGGGCGCCGTCCACGGTCGCGCCGGCCGCGGCGAAAGCGCCTGAGCAGGGGCGTCGAGGAAATTCGGACTGCGGAACGGCTAAACATAGCGCACAGCAAAATTCTATCGCGAAACCCACGCGGTTGAAAATGGCAAGAACGATCTGAATCAAGCCACCAGCGAAGCCGAAAGCCGCGCCCAAGCGCATGCATCAGATTGGGCTCCGCCCACCCGCCGACATCACTCCTGCGCGGCGTCCATACTGTTGACGCCGTAGGCATCCAGCACATCTTTGAGCGTCACGATGCCTTCCAACTTGTGAATATCCGCCCGGTGGACCACGGGCAAGACATCGAGATGGTGCGTGCTCATGCGTTCGAGGGCCAGGTGCAGGGCATGATCCATGTGGACATGCGGAACATGCAGTGTCTCCACAAGGTCAGTCAGAGGCTGTTCCTTTCTGCCATCGACAAAGGCGCACTCCAGCGTCTCCACATTCAACATGCCCAGAAAGTACTGCCCGTCAGATACCGGCCAGATGCGTGCTTGCGCAGCGCGGGTTCGCTCAATCGCATCCTTGACACTCATCCGCGCGGAGAGAACTTCAGGAGATCTCCGCATAACCTGGACTACCGTGCGCTGGCTGGTTTGGTGAAGCGTGCTGGGACTGGGCAGATGAATGCCATCCTGCAATGCCAATGCCTCGTAGATCGGCTGCTTCTGAAAGCGCCTGGAGATGAAAAGGCTGGTCATGTTGGCGATCATCAAAGGCACAATGACGGCGTAATCCCGCGTCATTTCAAAGATCATCAGCACCGACGTCATGGGAACGCGCACGATGCCCGCGAAGACCGCGCCCATGCCGACCAGTGCGTAGGCGCCAGGGGTTGCGGTGTATCCCGGCAACAGGTGATGGGCCACGGTGCCGATGGCGCCTCCCAGCATGGCCCCGAGAAAGAGGCTGGGGCCGAAGATTCCGCCCGCGTTGCCTGAGGCATAGCTGACCGTGACGCCAAAGAGCTTGAGCACCACGAGAAGCAACATCAACTTGAGTGCCATTGATCCGTTCAAAGCGCTGCCGACGTAGGCGTAGCCTACGCCCAGCACCTGAGGCACGGACCAGCCCATCAGGCCCACCGTCAAGCCGCCCACTACGGGATGCCACCAGCGCGTGCTCCTGGGCAGATGCAAAAAGAACCTGCGCATGCCCAACAGAAGCTTGGTGAAAGCAACGGACAACAATCCGCCGGCAATGCCCAGCAAAGCGTATATGCCGAATTCCAGCGGGTGAACCAAAGTATATTGCGGCACTTGAAAGAGCGGGTTATTGCCCAGCATCAGTCGCAATACAGCCCAGGAGGTGGCGGAGGCCAGCACCACGGAGCCCAGGATGGGCGCATGCATATCGCCCATCACCTCTTCGAGTGCGAACAGCACCGCCGCCATGGGGGTATTGAAGGCCGCTGCAATGGCGGCGGCAGCTCCCACGGGGATCAGGGCCTTTACTTTTTCCGCGCGCAACCCAAGCCCGCGGCCAAGGACGGAGGCAATTCCCGCGCCCACCTGGACGGACGGTCCCTCGCGGCCCAGCGGAATTCCGCTGGCCAGCGTCGCCGCCGTGCAGAAGAATTTGCCCAGTACGGTGCGCAGGGAGATGAACCCATCCCTGGCGAAGAGAGCGGCCTTGGTCTGCGGCACGCCGCTGCCCCGGGCGTATGGAAAATAGCGAAAGAGAAGGAAGCCCATGGCCAGCGAACCCGCCACCGGCACCAGCACACGCCTCCACGCGGCGCTGCCCACCGGATAAAGGCGCATTCCCAACCGCTCCGTGAGCAGAATGAACGCAACCACGGCTAATCCGGTGAGCGCGCCGATCAGCAGCGACAGAAGAAGAAATACCTGCTCCTCGCGCTCGTGAAGATATGTAGTCCAGCGCGACCGCATAACTGTCCGCCAGTTCTTTTCCGTTTGGTTTTCAGCGTCGGCGACACAATCCATTGATACAGTTTACGTGAAATGCATTTCGTCTCTCAGCGAGTACACTCGCCGCCGGTGTGCTGTCCAGAAGGACACTGAAGCGCCGCCGGACGCAGCGTCGAACTTGCTTTTGCGCAAGATGAGATTTGAAACGGACTGATTCTCCGCGCTGCCGGCTGGCTGACGCGCGAACCTACCGCAGCTCCATGTTGTAAAGGAAGAATGCCCGCAACTCCAGGTACGGTCCGTGGAAATCCCGGGGCAACGGCGGATAGTTCGAGCCGGTGAGCGCGCCCCAGGCGGCTCGGTCCAGGGCCACGTCGCCGGAGCGGCCTTCCAGCACCAGGCTTCCATCCATCAGCCGCCCGTTGGGCAGAACCTTGAAGCGAATCACCACCATGCCCGACTTCAGAATCGGCGGATTCACCTCGTCGGGGATCAGCGGGTCCCAGGTGTGCTCCGTCTCCCAATGCCAGCGCTGAAGCCATGCGCTGAAATCCACGCCCTGGGTGTCGGACAAAATCTCAGTGCCGCCTGTGCCCGCGCCCGGATGACGAGCCAGTCCACCAGAAGGCAGATTGCCCGCGCCCTGTCCTGGGTTGCGCGCCGCGCCCTTCATGGCTTCCCGCAACTGGTCGGCCGGATTCTGCGAGCCCATGGCGAAGTTAGGCCGGGCCGGCACCGCCGCCGGACGGGGCGCCTCAAGCTGCGACTGCGGAGTAGGCGGGACGGGTTGCGTGGGCTGAACGGGAGCCGGCGGGGCCGGCTGCGGCGCGGGAGCCGGCGCGGGCGGCGGCGTCTCCCGCTTCATCGCCTCCAGCGTCTGCTTGTCGATCAGCGGATGCTGCAATGGAACCGGCTTGACGATGGGCTTGGGCGGCAACTGCCAGGGAGTGTCCAGATAGGTAAAATCCTTATGCTGTTTAATCGCGTTGGTCGAATCGACCACCTGCGGCACCTTGAACACATACTTCGGAATCCACGTAACCGCGGAGAGCACGGCCAGGTGGATGAGGATGGCGATCCAGAACCCCTCGCGGAGCCGCGCCCAGCGCCGCTCATCTTCGAGATCGCTGATCATCTCCAGCAGTTCGTGGGTGTCGTAATCCACCCAGCGCGAACTCCGGCCCACCCGCGGCTCGGACGCGTGCTCCGGCTCGCGCACCTCCTCGCCCGCAGCCGGATTGTTTAGGCTGGAGCTGCCGGTCTCCAGGCTCGTCTCGTCTGGCCCACCGGGCTCGTTCACATTGGTTGGCGCTTCGCTGGAGGGCATGCGGTCCGCGGGAGCCTTCCTGAGCGCACACACACCCACCGGCTCCGTTTCGAGTCCTTTCTATCCATTCTCTCATTCCGCCGATGTCCGTGCGATCCAGCGGTTTTCCAGTGACTCTCAACCGGGACTATCGCATTCAGGTGGTTTCTTCCTCAACCCCGGGGTCCCCATCGACTGGCCTTGGTCGATGAGGTGGAAGAAAAAGCCACCCCGCACGAAGCCCGCAAGGTCGAGCAAATTGGAAAACCGCTCCAACGCCCCGGCCCGTACAATGGTTCCTGATCGTTAAGACGGATTGCCAGCCGGAAGGGGACCTGTTTGAAGTCGTTTCTAGCTCGAATCATGGCCAAGTGGCATTTCGTGCTGCTGCCGGCCCTGGCCAAGCTGGGCTTTTGGGGCGCGGGCGCGGTCGCTCTGCTGGACTCGTCGAGCATTCCCGTCCCCACGGACGCGATTCTGGCCGTCTACGTCTGGAACGACAAGAGCCACTTTTGGCTCTATTGCCTGCTGGCCGCCGCCGGTTCGGCGATCGGCGGCCTGCTGCCTTACGGGCTGGGCCGGGTGGGCGGCGAACTCTTCCTGCTCAAGCGCGTCAACCGCGAGCGCTATGAGCGCATGCGCGAGCGCTTCGAGCGCCAGGAGTTCCTGGCTATGATGATTCCCTCCATGCTGCCCCCTCCCACGCCCTGGAAGGCCTTCGTCCTTGCCGCCGGCGTCTTCGAGATGCGGGTTGTGCCGTTCATGCTGTCCATCTTCTGTGGCCGCATGGTCCGCTGGCTGGTGCTCTCCATGCTGGTGCTCAAGCTGGGACCGGGAGCGGTGGATGTGGTGGCGCACCACCGGCTGGCCCTGCTGGCCGTCGTAGGCGGCCTGGCGATTGTGGGCTTTGCCTGGTGGTGGATGCGGAAAAAGCGCGCCGGAAAGCTGGAAGGCTGAGAGGTCTTCCGGCTCGTTTCAGTAGACCTTCCGGCTTTCAATTCCAGCGCGAACCCGATTACAATTCCTGTCGCGGGCAAGTCCTGCCGCCAAGCCCGCCGAAACCCGGAAGGAGCAACATATGGAGGTTCATCCTCCTCATGGCCCGATCCACTCTGTCAAGGAATTCATGATTCTCTGCTGGCCATCACCATCGGCCTGCTGATCGCGCTTGGCCTGGAATCTACTGTCGAATGGGTGCATCACCGGCATCTTGCGCGAGACGCAAGAGAGAACATCTTTCAGGAGGTCCGCGCCAATCAGCAGGATGTGCTCCGGCAACTCAATGCGCTGCCTGCGGAGGAGAAGCGCCTGGACGAGATTCTCAGCCTGGTGGACGACGCGCAGCACGGCCGTCCCGAGAAGCCCATTGGAAGTTTTGTGTGGACGAACGTCTTTCTTCACGACTCCGCATGGGCTGCCGCATCATCCACGGGCGCAATCGCCTTCATGAGCTATGACGAGGTGAAGCGATACGCTACTCTCTACGCGATACAGAGCTTCAACAGCACGATCCTGGAACGGAACCTGGCGGAACGGCACGAAATGAACGTCTTTCTCGGACGAATGGAGGCTCGGGGAAAGCTCTCCGATGCTGATTTCGAGAGCGGGAAACGGATCATTCTGTCTGCGAAGATAAGGGGTATGGAGATGCGTGAAATCGAAAACGCTTTGAACACAAGCTATACGAAGCTTCTGTCGCAAGAACATTGAGGATCGCGCGCCCAGCGCCCCTGGGTCTGGTCCGCCGCAGGGAACAAGACCCGAAGGCAAACCGTAGAGACTACTTCCCGGCCAGCGCCGCCTGCGCCTGTGCCGCGCTCAGCCGCCGCACCAGCACCGGAACCCCGAACGCCAGCCCGGCAACGATCGCGGTCGAGAGCAGATCGTTGCGATAGAAGGGCAACCCAGCCACATAGCAAGCGCCCAGTCCGCCCAGCGTGTGCGGATATGGATATGCGAAGCCGCTCAACCAAGTCGCATAGTTCGAGACCAGGAAAAACGAGGTCGGTCCCAGCAGCGCGCCGGCGGCCACGCGCACCACGGTCGTCCGCGCACGCAACAGGATCAGTCCCAGCACCATGGCCATCAGGTACCACGCCCAGGTGGCCGCGTAGAGCTGCCAGGCAAAGGCGTAGTGGTAGCTATAGACAGTGAGGAAGTAGTCGGTGGCCATGAGCGCGGCCAGCGGCACCAACATCTCCCGCCAGGGGCGCCGCGCGCCAAAGTAGAGCAGGGCGCCGCCAACGGCGGTAAAGTTCCACCACCCCGCATGGGGCAGCACACGGCTCAACACAGCCACAAGCAAAAGCAGATAAGCAGGCATGAACACCTCAGGCTCTTCGGTTCTTGGGGTCATCTCCCGGGGAAAGCATTCCGGCACTGACCGGGACAGAGACAACGTCACTCTTTTCATTTTGGGGTCCACAGGCCAGCGGGTCAACCTGAATCGATTCGCCGGGCGAACAATTATTTCCACACGGAGCAAAACAGCCTACCGCTGCTCCCGCCCGTTCATCGCCTCGCCCGCATCGTCTCGGCCATCCACGATATATACCCAACCGGCAAGCGGATTCCGGGCTTTGACCCTGCCCGCGCCCAGATAAGAGTAGTTCCAGCGCAGATCGGTGAACTCGACCGTGGTCCACTGGCGGTTGGGCGGCAATTGCGGCGGGTCCATTCCCGCAACTGGCATTTGGCCCACATCGCGCACCACGGCCCACGTCCCCCAGTCGAGATAAACCTGCCCCAGCAGCGTGCGCTTGGCAGCCTCGGTGGCCGCGGTCGCGCGGGGCTTGAAGATCACGTCCTTCTGAGGGTCGCTGTCGATCGAGCCGCTCAGAGTATCGATCTCGGCCGTCTGGTAAAAGTCAGCCGTCTCCAGAATCGCGTGCCAGCGGAAGGGATTTACCTGGTAAGGCTCCAAAGCCATCCGCTTCACCGGAGCCGTCGTGATCTGCGCGTTCTCGACCATCGCTCGCGCCTGCCCCTGCTCAGCCCAGCGCCAACCCAATAGCAAGACCATCCCGGTCAGCGCGAAGATCGCCCAGCCCCGCCCGCGAAAGGCCACCCGCCGCGCGCCGATCTCCGCGTCAGCCAGACCAAACAACCAAGGCGGGACCAGAGCCAGGAAAAACAGCGCCCACAGCACAGGCTCGGCAATAAAAACAAAACTGCCCGCGTACCAGCGCGGATTGAAGGGGAAACAAGGCCGCAGGCCGTAGTTGTTCGTCCAGTCCAGCAGCAGGTGGCTCAGCGCGGCAATCAGAGCCGTGCCGTAAAGCCAACCCCAATGCACCGGCTGCGGCAATCTTGGGCCAGGCGCGCCTGTGTCTACTGCTGGAGGCGGCGCCGCGGCCAGTTTGCGCCTTCTCCACGCCTGCACCCAGCGGTCAAGCAGCCACACCACTCCCACCGCCGCAGCCGCCACCACCGGCACGGCGATGAAGGTGTGCGTGATGCCGCGGTGGTGCTTCAGCCCCTCCACCGGCCCTGCGAACGACCAAAGCACGTCCAGGTCGGCGGCCTCGGCAGCCAGCACAGCGGCCAGCGTGGCGTAGGCCGTCTTGCGGTTCAACCCCGCCCGGCCGATGCAGGCTCCGGTCAGAAAGTGTGTGATGGGCTCCATAGCGGTCTGCCAACCATACTACCCTGCGCCGCGGCCTCCTATAATTCACCCCATGGGCGATCCCGCCAATCCAGGCTCATCTCCGGCCCAGCGCGCCGAGGAGTTGCGCGCGGAACTGCGCCGCCACGAGCACCTGTACTACGTTCTCGACGCGCCGGAAATCACCGACGCCGCCTACGACGCGCTGATGAACGAACTCAAACGGATCGAGGCCGCGCACCCGGAATTGCTCACCCCCGACTCGCCCACCCAGCGCGTAGGCGGCAAGCCGGCCGAGGGCTTCCAGAAGGCGCCCCACTCGCGGCCCATGCTCAGCCTGGACAACGCCTACTCCGAAGAGGAGTTGGCTGCCTGGGACGCCCGTGTGCGCGAACTGGCCGGAGGACTGCCGGTCGAGTACATGACCGAGTTGAAGCTCGATGGCCTGAGCGTGGCGTTGCGCTACGGTCCTGCTGACGGCGGAGGCTCAAGGCTGGTTCTCGGTCTAACACGCGGCGATGGCCAAATCGGCGAGGACGTCACCTCGAACATCCGCACCATCCGCAGCGTGCCGCTGACCATCTCCGCGGAGAGAGTGAAGGAGCTTGGCCTGCCGCCGGCCTTCGAAGTCCGCGGCGAAGCAGTCATGCCCGAAGCCGCCTTCCTCCGATTGAACGAAGAACGAGAGCAGTCAGGCCTGCCCCCGGCCGTCAATCCCCGCAACGCCGCTGCCGGAACCCTGCGCACGCTCGAACCCGGCATCGTCGCCAATCGCCGCCTGGACTTCTACGCCTACTTTCTGCTCGTGGAAGGCGACTATTGGCCGCGAGGCCAGCGCGCCACGCTCGATGCGTTGGCCGCCCTCGGCTTCCGCGTCAATACCCATCGCAAACTTGTTGCTTCGGTCGAGGAGATGACGCAGTTCATCGATCAAGCCGAGGCCAAACGCGCCACCCTTGGCTACGAAATCGACGGCGTGGTCCTCAAAGTCGACTCCCACTTGACCCAGCTGCGTCTCGGCTACACCGGCCGCGCCCCACGCTGGGCCATTGCCTACAAGTTCACCGCCAAATCAGGCGTAACCCAGGTGAACGGAATCACCGTGCAGGTGGGCCGCACCGGCAAGCTGACGCCGGTGGCCGAACTGGCGCCGGTCTTCATCGGCGGCACCACCGTCAGCCGCGCCACGCTGCACAATGCCGATTTTATCGAGCGGCTGGGCCTGAAGTTGGGCGACTGGGTCAAGGTGGAGCGCGGCGGCGACGTGATTCCCAAGGTGGTGGAGGTCATTGAAGACGCCGACCACCCGCGCGGGAAGCTCCGCTTCGTTTTCCCTTTGGACTGTCCTGAGTGCAATAGCGCCGTCGTCCGCGCCGAGGGCGAAGTGGACTACCGCTGCGTCAACGCGGACTGCCCGGCCAAGCTGCGCGAAAGCCTGCTCCACTTCGGCCGCCGCGAGGTGATGAATATCGAGGGACTGGGCGAGGCGGTGGTGCAGCAGTTACTCGATCGCGGCCTGGTGCGCGGCGTAGCCGATCTCTACAAACTGACCGGGGAGCAGTTGGCCGGCCTCGACCGCTTTGCGGAGAAGTCTGCGCACACGCTGATCACAGAGATTGAAGGCTCGAAACGCGCCGGCCTAGCCCGCGTGCTGATGGGCCTGGGCATTCGCTTTGTCGGCGAACGAACCGCTGAACTGCTGGCAGAAGAGTTCGGCTCCATCGATGCGCTGGCCGTTGCAACCGCGGAGGAACTTGAACGCGTGGAAGAGGTTGGCCCCCGCATCTCACAGGCAATTGTGGAATTCTTTGCCCAACCGGCGAACAAGGCTCTCATTAAGAGCCTGGACAAAGCAGGCGTGTACATGAAGGCAGAGAAGAAGCAGCGCTCGGCGCAGTTGGCGGGATTGACCTTTGTGCTTACCGGCACGCTGCCCACGCTCACCCGCGATGAAGCCAAGAAGAGAATTGAAGATGCCGGCGGCAAGACAGCCGGTTCGGTCAGCCGCAAGACAAGTTACGTAGTAGCCGGAGAAGAAGCCGGCTCCAAACTCGACAAAGCTCGGGAACTCAATGTTCCAGTCATCGACGAGGCTGGACTGTTGGCACTGTTCGAGGCCCCACGGGCGACAGAATAGACCGCGTTTCACATGCCCCGGAACGTATAATCCCGGAACCCTTGCGACCAACCCGGCTCAAGGGCGTCAACGGGAGCACAACAAGAAAAGCCAACAACAGGTCCATCCACACGTCAGCCTCCCATTTTCCTGTCCTCGATCAGGAACCAGAGCGCCGGAGGGCGGCTATATTCGGATGCCGCTCGCCGGTGCGCAATGCGCGCACCCGCTCCCGGTTCCACGCTTCGGCGCGCCAGTTGCGCGACGCATAGCGGGGCGGCTCGTCGAGCGTCGGCGTGGGCCCCTCGGCTTGAAGCCTTCCCGGCATCGTGACCAGTTCAGCCGGCGCCCTGAAAGGCGGTCGTTGAGGATTGATCGGCACTGGCGGCGCCAGCAGCCGCGTGGAAGATTCGATCTCCACATGATCCGCACTCGAAGTCAGGCTGGTATCCGCGGCCACGGCGCGCGCTTCCGCGTCGTCTTCGTCCGCAGCCGGCTGCATACGCACCGCCACGGCCCTGGCCATGAAGTCGTCCACCAGCTTGTGCAAGCAGGTTTGCCCGCACAGATGCTTCGACCCTGGACGCGCCCGGTTGCGCGAGTTCCACCCGCTCACGCGCAGTTCCCCTCCCTGGTCATAGGCCACAAACCAGTGGTTCGTCTGCTTCTTCTCCGTTCCGCAGATGTCGCACGATATCGCCTGCCGGATCACCGCATTTCCCCCAGTCCGCACAACCTTTCCGCGGCTTCGCCGATTCCGATCTACTCCATCTGGCTCTGTCCGGCGGGCAGACTCGAAACCCAGCAGGCCGCGCGCCAACCCGATTGGAGATTTCTCGGAATAGCCTTCTCCCTATTTCATCGCGTGATGGGAGAAATGGGTGAGATAGAAAGGGGAAGAATCTGGCGGTGAGCCAAATCAGAACAAATATCCATGGACCGTCCTGAAACGGAACGCTCAATTCGCCGGCACGGAGAGAACAGTAGAAAGGCTCAGGAGCAATGGAAAGATCCATTTCCACGGCAGGCAGCAGCCAATGATGCAGCGTATACCCCGGTGGCCTTGAAGGGACGCGTATTCAACTGCGCCCCTTCCACACAGAGGCACTCCTCGACAAACTGAGCATTGTCCCCGGGCGTTCCCAAATTACGGTCGTGGCGCGAAGTACCCCTTGCGAGCCCGCGCCTGGTAGCGCCGGTCATTGCAAAAGAGATAGATGGAACGGAAGGCGCCGTCGGACTTGAAATCGGCTGGAGTGTAGGTCAAAGCGTACTGGCTGCGCAGCTCTTCTTCGATGCTGTGGAAGCTGTTCGACATCTCCTCAACCGAAGGCGGGAAAAAGACCTGGCCGCCGGTATCCGTGGCCATCCGGGCCAGCACCTCATCGCCCTTGCCGCGACTAGGCGTCCAGTTGGTGCTGATGGCGTAAATAATGGTCTCTGCCCGCTGGCACTCCTTGATCGCCTCGTCCAGGTAGACTCGGCTCTGGTTGTCATCGCCGTCGGAGATCAGCACCATCGCCTTGCGCACTGGCTCCTGGCCGCGCGAAGCGTCCAGCAGCTTGTCGCGGCAGGCAGTGTAAACGGCGTCGAACATCGCGGTGCCGCCACCAGGCCGCAGCCGGTTCACGCCCGTCTCCAGAGCGTCGATGTTGTTGGTCCAGTCCTGGGTCACCGTGGGCGTCACATCGAAGCCCATCACGAAGGCGCGGTCGCTCTTGGCCTTGAGTATCTGCAGCAGGAACTCGGTGGCCGACTGCTGCTCGAACTGAAAGCGGGAGCGAATCGAGGTGCTGGCGTCGATCACGATGCCCACGCGCAAAGGCAGGTTGATCTGCTGGCGGAAGGAGGTCACCTTGGCCGGCTCACGCCCGTCGTCGGCCAGGGCAAAGTCGCTCAGCCGCAGGTTGGGAATGTAGTGCCCATGCTTGTCCGTGACAGTGAAGATGAGGTTGACCTCATTCACGCCCAGTTTGATGGTGGGCGCGCTTACATCGGCCTGCTCGGCAGGCTGGGTCGCCGGCGATTGCGCGGACGCGGCTGCCGGAGGGGTTGCTGGTTGCTGCGCTGCCAGTGCGGCCGCTGAAAGCGCCCCTGTAAGCACGAGGCCGAATAGATTTCTGGTCATGGCTTCCTCATTTTATCAACCGCGCCCGCCCCATCGCATCCGTCCGAATCCATTCAAGCCCGTCCGTCGTTACCGGCGGCCGTACCCTCACTATCCAACCGGTCCAGGAAGCTCGCCAACTCCTCCGGCAGCGGCGCCTCCAGCTCCAGCATCTTGCCCGTCGCCGGGTGCGCGAACTCCAGCTTCGCGGCGTGAAGAAAGTTCCGTCCCAGCCGCAGCTTTTCCGGCTCCGCTTTCCACCCCAGCGACAAAGGCCCGTCGCCGGGGGCCCCGGACTTCCGCCGGGCAGCCTTGGACTGCGCGGCTTGCGAGGCTACCTGGTCCGTAAGTTGTCCTGCGCCGCCATACAGCGTATCCCCCACCACCGGATGGCCGATGGACGCCATGTGTACCCTGATCTGATGCGTCCGGCCGGTCTCGATGCGCACCCGCACCAGCGTGAACTTGCCAAAGCGATTGCTGATTCGCCTGACCACCTCGTAATGAGAAACCGCCGCGCGCGCGTTTTCCTGTGGCTGTGCGGTCATGCGCGTCCGCCGCACCGGATCGCGTCCCACGCCGGCGTTGATGGTGCCCTTTTCCCGCTCCACCGCCCCGTGCACCAGCGCGATGTAGGTCTTCTTG
>Ga0181533_1004945_pt1 | contig 13171 bp, 7 predicted proteins | sample PEATcosm2014_Bin_45_FD_119772 | JGI IMG/M metagenome (GOLD analysis project Ga0181533, IMG submission 119772) | Peatland microbial communities from MTU Mesocosm Facility, Houghton, MI, USA - PEATcosm2014_Bin11_60_metaG | ecosystem: Environmental > Terrestrial > Soil > Wetlands > Peat | place... | reverse complement strand
CTACCTGGCGCCCCTCCAGGCCTCGGCCTTGCGAACTTTGGGCTACCTCGACCTGTCCTGGGGCACCTTCCGTCCTGACCAACGCGGTTCCCCCGGTTGGCAAGAAGAGATCCCCCGATGGGCCGACGGCGGCCTGTTCCTCGTGGTCGACGATCCGCCCGTGTCTGGACGCTCGCTGGTCGCCACCCTGAACCACCTGATCCACTCCGGCATTTCGTCGCGCTCCCTGGTCGTGATGGTGCAGTCCTTCTCCGAAGCCGGCGCCGCAACAGATGAGACATGCCTTCCCGGCACTCTCGCCGACTACCAAGCGGTCGTCCTGCCCTGGTCGGAATGGTCCATCCACGAGCTGCTGGGAAAGACATCCGTGACCGCCCTGCTAGCGGACGCCTCGACCGGTCCCGTCGATCTCACCCGGCTCGACACGCCGGCGAGGGCCGGCTCTGGTTCGGATCCCGGCGCCGACCGCCGCCACACGTACGTCCACTATCTCCTGCGACGTCCCGGTGCGCCCCCGGTACAGGTCAAGGCCGGGGGCGTGGGAACCGGCTACCTCGGACGCCAGGCCCTGGCCGTGGGAAGAGCGCTGGAGGGCTGGACACCACCGATCATCGCGACCGGCGAGGGGGTGATGGTCCGTGAATGGCTCGATCGCAATCGGCATCTGTCGGAAGCGGATCTCCATACCGAGTGCTCTCGCGTCACCCTCGAGCTGGCGCGCTACGTAGACGAACGACGGCGTCGGCTGGGAACCGGACAGGACGCCAGCCGGCATCTGGTGGACCGTCAGGCCGCGTGGGAGGAGATCGGCCGGATGGTCGGTCTAGCGTTCGGCAGGGCCCAAGTCCTGGTACGGCTCTTGTCCAGACGTCTGGGTCGGATCCTTCTCGCGTGCGAGCATCCCACGGTGTTGGACGGGGCCATGGAGCTTTCGAACTGGTTCTGGGCGAGCGAACCGGATGGGCCCAGATTGCAGAAGATCGCCTTCTTCAAAGGCAGTTTCTCGAACTACGACCTGCACGGCTACGATCCCGTCTCCGACTTGGCGGCGCTGGCGGCATCGGGCGCACGCGAGCATGTGCCCGAGCTCGCCGGTCCCCTCCGAGACCACTACGAGACCCTTTCCGGACGGCCGGTGGATCCAGAACGCTGGTTCCTGTACCGAATGTTCCATCACTGGGTCCGTCACGAGCGCCTGGTTTTCGCTGCCGGCTCGGTGGGCGGCGAGCTCGCCCTTCCCCACCGGACCGCGGCATGCCGCGAAGAGGCCTGCATGGACCAGCTCTTCACCGACTACGTCTCGGAGCTGTACTTCGCCGACGTCGCACCCCCGGAATCTGGTCCGCTATCAGCCATCGACCTCGACGGTGTCCTCGAGACGCACTGGCTTGCCTTCGGAGCCATGGCGCCAGCCGGGGCGCTGGCACTACGTGCACTTTCATGTCATGGCCACAGGGCCGTCCTGGCGACCGGACGGTCTTTGGACGACCTTGTGAGACGCTGTGAGGCATACCGGCTGACAGGAGGGGTGGCGGAGTACGGGAGCGTTGTCTACGACCACCGCTCCCGTCGCAGCGTCGACCTTCTTCGGGCCGACCAGCACCAGGCCCTGGTCGCGCTGTCGTCGGTGCTCGACGGTTGGAAGGGCGTCTTCGTGGACCCGGCGTACGGGCACTCGGTCAGAGCCAGTTTGATGACCGAGAGGGGCGGGCTCGTCTCGCTAGGACCGGACCGGGCTCGCGAGGCGATCGAAACTGCCGGAGTGAGCGGCGTGGTCCGGACCGTGCACGGTATCAACCAGACTGATTTCGTCTGCACCGGAATCGACAAGGGGACGGGAGTGACGGCGCTTGCCGACCTTCTTCGGGCGCACTCATCCCCCCTGCTCGAGATGGCCATAGGCGACACCGTCTCGGACTTGCCCGTGCTGGGTCTCGCGCGGCGCCGCTTCGCCCCCGCAAACGCCTCAGACGAGCTCGGCTCCACCGTCCTCCGCCTACCCAGGCCAGCCCAGCTGGGTGTCTTCGACGCAGTGACCCAGATGCTCGGTCACAAGCCCGGCAACTGTGACCGGTGCAGGTTGGCAACGCTCAGGCCCGGAGCCAAGGTGCTCATCGCCGCACTGGGCGCTCTGCCGGGCGGGCATCGCGCCCGGCTGCGAGCCACCGCCGAGTTCAGTCGAGCACTCGCGAACCTCGGCGGGTGACAGCCGGGGGCTGACCCTGGATCGTGGACATCGCAAGCCCGGCCGCCGCCGCCCAGACCTCTCACCTGGCCGCGCGCAAGGCCGTCACGATTGGCAGGACGTTCATCTCGCCCCAGCTCTCGGTCCAACGGTCGATTGGCCCGTCCTCGTTCTCACCGGTCGCGTAATGGGTGACCGTCGCGAGAAGCAGGGCCTGTTGCTGAGGTCGTTCCCAGTCTGCGAAGAGCTTCCCGCCGATCTCCGTGGCCGCCAGCTCGGCGGAAGGGGACCGAGCGAGCCGAGCGGCTGCCTCGCCGAAGCTGCACCGCCTGGCCGTGATGACGCGGCACACTTCGCCGAACACGGCGTCCAGGCCCGCTGGGGCGTCGGGCCGGGCTCGTTCCCAGTCGATCACCACGGGAGGTCGTGGTGGTCTCTGAAAGAGGACGTTTCCGGGCCAGAGATCGCCATGGAACCATGCCGTGGCCATCCTCCCGGCCTCGATCGGCGCCAAGGCGACTACGATCTCGTCCACCATCCCGGGCGTCACGGCTTCCAAGCCGATCACCCAACTACGGGCCCAGCCAGCACTCGTTCGGCCGGTCTGAGCCTTGACGGCCAGTTCCGCTGCAATAGACCGCAGGGCGGTCCAGCCCTTACCGGACGGTCGCCAAGCGCGACCGGCGCGCACCGTCGGGCTCTTGAGCCAGTCCTCGGCGGCCCATGAGATACCGTCCGCGGATCCGGAGGCGACGGCGACCGGGAATGCGAGGGCCTTCGGCTCCGATCCGAACCGGGCTGCCAAGTCAGCCATCGCTCGTCGATGATTGCCGAGCCGCCGGACGCTATCCGGACTGGCGGCCACCCGGACGGCGAGTTCGCGTCCCGAACAACGCACCCGAAGTGTCAGCTGCCCGAGTCCGCGCCCAGCGATGAGACCGGCCAGATCGGCCCGGCCTCTCAGGCTGGCACTCACCTGATCGAGCACTACCTGGACCACACTGTCACCCGGCCACGGCAGGGCAAGTCCAGACCGGTCCAGATAACGCCAAAGGGGCGTGCTGGCGAGCCAGTAGCCCAGCCAACGGCGGGGAGAACCGTCGTAGGTAAGGGGCCATCCGCCGCCGATTACCGCACGCAACTGCTCGGGCGTCGGGAACAGGGCAAAGCGGTAAGGCCGGGCGGACCGGACGATCGCCACTTGCTGACCACCCTCAGCCAAGGCAGGGGCCAGGGCCTCGCCACACACGTCATCGCGATCGTCGCAGACGACCAGAGCGACGGTCCCCGGCCCAAGGGGCGACGTGCGGCCATCCCAGATCACCGCGCGCACCGGCTCCCCCAGCTCAGCACTCGACCGGCACAGCACGATCGCGGCAGGGTAGGAGCGGAGCAGGTTCTGGGTCGTGATCGGCTCCAGGTTGGCGAGCACGACCGGCCCGGCGACCCGGCGGGGCAGCAAGAACCGCCAGACCCCAGGGTGCCTGGCGGTCTGATCGGCGACGCGGCCGATCGAATCCGTCGGGCTCTGCTGATCAGCACCCTCGTAGGTCTTCATTGGCGAATTCCGGGCCGCTCGAGCACAGCCACCACCAGGAAGCTGCCGGCGATGGGCAAGAGGACCTCGGACGCGGCCAGGCGCGTCTCCACAAAGAGCCTGGCTCTCGGCGCCAGCTGATTCCGCCCCTCCCGCCGGTAGGGGAGAAAGCTGTATCCGAGGATCCGGCGGACGCTGAAACCGTGCGCGGCGAACAACCGGCGAGCCTTCTTGACCGACAGCATCGGCGGCCTTGCAGCCGGCGTCGTGCGGAGCCGCAGGTACTCTCCCCGCAGGCTGAGCGGGTTCAAGTGGAAGTTCGCGACAACGAGACCTCTGGGCCGGAGCGAATCTCGCATCCAGGCCAGCACCTCGCTCTGCAGCTCGGGCTCAGCATTGAGGAAGAACCGGAAGGCGGTAATGAGATCGAAGGGACCGCGTGCCAGGCCGGGCGTGGTGGTCACGTCACCGAGGATCAAAGTGGCTCTAGGACATCGGTCGCGGGCCCGGGCGAGCATGTCCGGCGAGATGTCTATGCCGACCGGCGAGGGAAAGTAACGGCTGAGGAACCCGAGGACCCGGCCCGTGCCACAGGCGAAGTCAACAACGGAACGGGGCCCTGGCGAAATATAGGCACGGAGGATGTCAGCGAGGAGCCGTTGTTCGACCAGCCAGTCCAATCCCTTCGCCGCCCGGGGGTCCCAGAGATCCTCGTCATACGACTGGGCCTTGCTGGAGCCGAGATGGCTCAGCTGGTACGACAAGGGCCGTGTCGCGTCCCCTGTCTGCTTGCCGTTGTCCTGGGCCGTGCTCACCGTGACGGCCCTCAGTCCTCCGGGCCGCGCTGGCCACCGCCGACTCTTTCCCCTCCGGTGGTTTCCGGCCCGACGGCTGGAGTGCCCGGCGTGCCACCGGGTCCTCCCCGCAGGGCCGCCCATCCGTTGCGAAGAGGCTCTGGCATGACCGCCAGCAAGATGGCGGCGAAGACGGCCAGGGCCAGCGGACCAAGGATCAACAGCGACGTCAACGACGGAGTGGATCGTAGCGACGCGGCACCAGGGACACGGCCGATCAAGAGGGCCACCGGGACCATGCCGAGCGTGCCCAGCAGCGGCAGGCCCACGGATCGGCCCAGAGCGGCCGGTCGTACCGATGCGCGGCGAACGATCCACAGACCAGTCAAGAGGGCTATCACACATGCTACGACCGCCTGGTCCAAGGCGACGACCGTGATACCTCCCCGGACCGTGCCTAGCAGGACGGCGGTCAGGATCGCCAGGTGCAACCCCCTACCCAGAAAGACGAGATCGCTCCGACCGGCCGCCTTGAGGACCTGGAGAATGCTGAGGATCAAGGAAAGGAAGAATCCGTACACGGCCAGGAACCGCACCGCTCCTGTTGCCGGGGCCCACTTGTGGCCCAGCAGAGCGATGTCACCTGCAAACAGCACAAGGCCCGCGAACCAGGGAATGCTCAGCGCGTTGATCAGACAGAACGCGTTCTCTGCGGTCCGAGCCTTGGCTTCTTGGGAGGGGAGCCGACAATAGTAAGGGAAGACCGCCCCGTTCGCGACCACCGCGATCGACAAATAGGGCATGAAACAGATCCGGTATGCCAGTGAGTAGTAGCCGAGTGCCACCGGGCCCAGCACGTGGCCGACGATGATGTAGTCCACGTTGAGGAGACCGAGATTGATCAGGTCCGCCGCGCTGAGATATCCGCCGTACCTCAGAAGCCGCAGGGCCATGGCCGTGCTCCAGCCGGGTAGGCATCGCGGCCCGATGAGCATAGCGATGACGAAGTTCATGACCGATCCCGCGATTTGACCGGCCACCAGGCCGATCAGCGGGTGACCGCTGACGACCACACCGATCGTGACCGCCGCGCCGATCACCGATGGCAGCGTGTCGGTGACAGCGCGCCGCGAGAACCTCAGCGAGCGAGTCAGGCGGGCGATCGGCACGTTTGCGCCCGTGTCGAAGGGCAAGCAGACGGCAAAGCCCCTGATAACGAACGTGGCGTTCGGGCTGTGAAAGAAGGACGCGATCACCGGGGCCAGGGCCCAGGTCGCGCCCATGAGGATCAGCCCGGCGACGACGACCATGGACAGGGCGGTTCTCGATGCCTCTTCGATCCGGACGTCCAGATAGGTCAGGGCGTCGCCGACGCCCAGCTGGTTGATGGCAGACAAGATGTTGTACGTGAGCGCCGCGATGGCGAGGATCCCGAACTGCGACGGTACCAGCGCTCGCGCCAGCACCAACAGCACGACGGTCTGCGCGCCCTTCGCGCCCCACGAACCCACCGACAACCAAAGCACTCCGCGCGCAGCGAGGGTGCGCGGGTCCGCTAGCGGGGGGTCAGGAGCCCGCCCGGACAATGCCTACACCCACCCTCACGTGCGACATTGGTCTAGCGTACCCGTGCATCGCACGGACTTTGTGTGTCTTTCAACTTGCCACTTGACCCCAACTTGAGTTCGAGCCGTGCACTTCGGCAGACGCGCGAGATCTCGGCGACAGGCCCGAGGACTCGAAACGAGGACAAGTGTGGCCAGAGCGATGAGAAAGAGCTAGGCCAGAGCGACCTCCGGGTGAGGCACTCGTTGACTACGCGAGAACTTTGGTAGCGCTTCTTCTCTCGGGAACCGATTCACTTTGAATCACGGCTTGGTCGTCATCTAAAGAACGGCTCATGGCATGGCGCCAGATTGCAAACACCGTCTGGAAGATTATGACCAGGTCCTGCCAGAGTGACCAGCTCTCGATATAGCGGTTGTCGAACCTCGCGCGCTCATCTATTGGCGTGTCGCCGCGTAGTCCGTGAATCTGGGCCAGGCCGGTCAGACCCACCGGCACCCGATGGCGGGCGTCGTAATGGGGGACCCGGCCCTTGAAACGCTCCACAAAGAAGGGGCGCTCGGGTCGAGGCCCCACCAAGGACATGTCGCCACGGATCACGCTCCAAAGTTGCGGAAGCTCATCCAGGCTCAGCCGCCTCATGAGTTTCCCTATCTTTGTGACATGATCACCGTCAGCGGTCCACTCGACGTCAGTGCCGCTGTGAACGTGCATGGTGCGGAATTTGAGCACGTCGACGAGCACACCGTGTTGACCCACACGCTTCTGGCGGAAATAGACGGGGCCAGGGCTCGACACTTTCACAGCAACCGCGAGCAACCCGTAGATGGGAGAGCACAGTGCGAGCCCCAAACTCGCCAAGGAGACGTCGACGACACGCTTCGCCGCTCTGGAGTAACGGTTCCTCAAGGTGCGGCGCAGGCGCACTAGAGGTATCCCCCAGACGTCGTCCACGTCCTTGCCGTTGACCGCGACACCGAGCTCGAAGAACCTCGGCAGGATGTGGATGTCCACCGATGCGTTCTCACAAGCACGAATCGTCTCCAGCATCTCCGTCTCACGCGTCACACCGAATGCGACGATGACACGGTCGATGCGTTCCTCGGACAGCACCATCTTGAGCAACTCGACTCCGCCGAACAGCGGCAACGGAAGCCCGTCGTCATCGACGTGGTCGAGGAACCCGACTGGTCTCAAGCCGTACTCGGGGTGTCGCTCCAGTATCGAACTCAGGGTCACACCCACTTGACCCGCCCCGACGATGAGCGTTCGCTCGGCGAGCAGGCCACGTGAACGCATCGAGCGCACAGCACGGTACGACAGGCCGTGGAGGATGGTCACTGCCAGTGTCGCTCCGGCCGCCGCCTCGACGAAGAAGGCGACCGATGTCGCCCGCGCCAGCGCCAGCACCACGAGCGGCCCGGTTGCACAGACCAACAGGGAACGCAGGTCACGTGCAACGCTTGGTGCGATCTGGAAGTCGTAATGCCCGCAGGAAGCCAGCAGCACGACCGAGACCGCAGGGAATGCCCACACCCACCAAGCCGAGAGCCCGGGCGCGAGCACAACTGCTAGAGCGCCCAGCACCACCAGGTCGAGCGTAGCCACAACGAACATGGCGGTCCGTGTGCTTATACGCGCTCTAAGCGGTGAGACTAGGGAGATATTGCCAGGACGAGCAAATCGATTACGCTGAGTGTGCGCTCCCTGGTGATACATCTGAACCCCGATGGCCATGACCTGATCCCTTCGCCCGACGCGGTCGTTGCTCTTGCGACCGGTCTATGCCAGGGTTCGGCTACTACGGCGGCGGCGGCGGTACACGAGCAGCCCACCGACGAAGATGGCTCCCGCTCCGATCCCGGCCAACTGCTCTATGTCAGCACCGGTGAACGGCAAACCGTCCGCGGCATTCGTCGACGCCGAAGCTGCCGGCTCGACGGGCACAACTGCGGAGCTGCCTGTGGCCTGTGAGGGCGGGGACACAGACAGACAATTGGCACCAGCACACAACGGGTAGGCGAACGCGGCCGTGGGAACCGTCACTACCGCCGCCACTGCCCCTGCCCCCAAGGTCGACACCGCGAGACCGATGCCGAAGAACAGCTTGCTCGCCCTCCCTACGTGCTTGGTCTTCATGTCGTCGCCTCCTCCCAAGTGAGCGCGATGTACTCGTGCAAAACCACGTCCACCCATTTCGACACCTCTCGTGAAGCCAGTCCCCGGTTGGTTGGAGCACCCTAATGGAATTGTTGGCGCACCGTATCATCCCAGCGACTACGCATAATCAATATTTGACCAACTACGTAGGCCTTTCTGCGACTTCGACGAGCCGACCATCAAGGAATACACCCGCACCGAGAATCAAGGGTTCTTGTCACCAGGAGATCACGAAAGGCGTTGCGTCAGTGGCGCGCCCGCCTGTGTAGGTCCACGGGACCGGACTCGGGCGGGCCGAAGGGAGAACCGTCACGCTCCCCAAAGACGAGGGTAAGTCGAAGTGTACGACGACCTGCTCGCTCTCCCCTTCTCTCACGTCCACGGGGGTCGCCACGAGCCATGTCGGTCCCTCGGCGCCCTGAGCGACGAGCGGGGGCCTCCCTTCCACCTGCACGTGGGACGAGTCCGCCGGCAGGTTGAGCGCCAGCAGGCCCACGTACTCGCCGTAGGCGGTGTCGAGGCCCGGGTACGGGCCCACTATGAACTGGGACTGGCCAGGGGGAGTGTGGTTGTGGAGGTTCACTGTGAGCGTGGCGATCTTGTCCCTGCCGTTCGATGCCAAGCGGAGGCTCACCTCTACGTCGAGGTACTGGTCGAGCTTGTTCCCTCCGCCGTTCATGACCGAGACCAAGAGTGAGCTCGGCGAAAGCCGGCCTGCCACCCCACTTTCGGTCCAAGCCGCTTCCGATGCAGGGTCCTTCGACCACAGAAGGATGTGCCGTCCCCCGGTGGAGGCGGACATCGCATCGGCGAGGCTCTTCAGGTCCAGCGACTCGTTCTCCAGCGCGCTCAGCGCGCTGTGAGCCAGAGACCCGAGCGCCTCCTGGCGGGCCTGTTGCGCTTGCGCCGCAGCGCCTGAGGCGACCGGTATGTCGGTCAGCCCCGCGTACTGGTCGTGGAGGAGGAACGGCATCACATCGTTAGCGCTCACGACTTTCCCGTCTTGTAGCGTTACCGGTCCTGTAACCGTCAGGATCTGCCGCAGAGCTTCGACGTCGACCGCCATAACCCCATCGACGTGCTCACCCGTCGCGGCCGCCCACATGCGCGCTGCGAGAGGACCGTTCACGTCGAACTGCGGTGTGAGACCGAGGTTGCGCCAGTCGACGCTCGGCATGGCCCATCCCCAGCGTGCCTCGAGATCGCCCCCCACTGGCACAGTCCCCGGGGCCAGAGCAAGCGTCGCCGTCGGTACGATGCCGGTCAGCTGGACTTGCCCACCGTTTGTGGTCATGACCCCGGCTTCCAAGAAGTCGCCGGAGCCTGCGCGCATCTCGGCTGGGTTGGCCATGAGAACAAGGTAGGTCTTCGGACCCTGAAGGATGTTGGCGGTCGTCTCCGCCACCGCTGCCGCGTGCGCCAGCCTTGTGCGAACCTCCTCCAGTTGGCGCACGAAGTTGGCACGTTTGTGGGCGAGGGGCGAGAACAGGGCCTCTGCAGGACCTGCGTCAATCCTCTTGAGCTCGCCGTCCGTCGTGGTCGCGAGAACCGCCAGCCGCCGTAAGGTCGCCACGCGATCGGGTCCGCCCTCGTGCGTGACGTCGAGAACAGCGCGCACCTGATCGATCGCAGAGACGCCTATCTGTGTGGTGCGCTTGGCGGCCGTCGACAGGTCCTGCACCGATTTCAGCTGTCGCCCGATCACGGGCAGGATCTCGAACGGGACGAGGAATGGCGAGTGCAGAAGGCCCTCGGAAGACGAGAAGTCGCTTCTCGCAGCGCGAAGCGGCGTGAGAGCCGCGTGGGATACGAGATCCGAAGCGGAGAGGCGACTTTTCGCCTTCTGCACCTCGCTCATGCCATGGCTGGCGTCGAGGAGGCCGAAGATGAGAACGATCCCTGCACCCACAAGCCAGATCACGACCAGTCCGATCAGGACGAGGAGAAGAGCACGCCTCTGCCGAGACAGCCACCCCAGCCAGCCGGTCCGCATCACTGCAACACCTTGTTGGAGCGTGGATGCGCCCGGCCTGCTTCCGGCCGGCGGTGCGTCACCTGGTCGCGCGTCGCTCAAGGAACCGGCACTGTCAGGGTCAGGAGGTGTCCGCCGATCACGTCGAGGACGCTCGAAGGTACCGGCCGATCCCCTTCCAGAAGGCCGGCTGACTCCACCGTGATGTCGAGACCCCGGTCATGGGCATTCGCGCCGAGGGACGCCCGTGCCATGGGTGGACGGAATGTGTTGCTAGTGCAAACGAAGAGGATGTGGGTGCCTTGCTCGGGCTCGATCCCCGGATGCTAGGCCGAGTCCACCGCCAGCTCAGGCTCAACACCAAGAGCGGCGCGCTCACATGCACCGGCCAGGTCACCACCCTGTTCGACCTGTTCGACTGCCCAAGGCCCGAGCGGGCGCTCGGGTGCAACCCCGGCTACGACGAGTGGCATCCCGTGGTACAGAGCGCACACGACTCCGAACTCCGATTGCGCGAGGGAACCGAGTGGCCGAGCCCGGACGGTGGCCACCACGTCGAATCCCGCGTCGAGCGGGCAGGTACGCCCCTCGACCAGCGCGTTGCAGGGAAAAGAGGGCTGTCCCGGCTCGTGGCAACGGACCACCGAGCACCCCGCCGCCTCGACGGCAACGGCCGCCTGCTCGATCGCCCAGTCGTGGGTACCGACCAAAAGCACCCTGACCCTCGGGAGCTGCCCGAAGGACGGACGCTCGTCTGCCGTGCTCACGGCCATGCCCCCGGCGGCGCCCTCATCTGCACAACCGTTGTCGGCGCTCCAGTTCCTGTGGGTCGCGGGATGCGCCATGCACTCAGCGTGGAGCATCGAAAACACTTCCGGCACCACAACGGGCCAACATGTAATCAACTAGCTCGTATTTGAGGTCCCAACTTGTTCGTCGGACACGGGGAACCACATGGTGAACGTCGTCCCTCGGCCCGGCGCGGTGTCGACACTCACGTGGCCACCAGCCTGTGTGACGATCGCGTGCACCGCGAAGAGCCCCAGACCCGTCCCACGGTCCTCTGGCTTCGTCGAGAAGAACGGCTCGAAGCAGTGCTCGGCCGTTTGCTCTTCCATGCCCTCGCCGGTGTCGGTAACAGTGAGGGCCACGAGCTTCCCCTGCACATGACCGACGTCACCGGGAGTGGTCTCAGATTCGACCACGCGAGTGCTCACGCGGAACCTTCCCCCCTCGGGCATCGCGTCACTTGCGTTGATGGCGAGGTTGAGCATTGCTCGCTCGAGGTCCGCCGGACCGACGAGGATGCGCGCGCGGCTCTCGGCCGGCTCGAGCTCGAGCTGCACGTCGTCTCCGAGGACACGCTCGAGCATGGGGACCATCGAGGGTAGCGCGGCGTCGAGGTCGAGAACCGTGGGCTCAATGTCGCGGCGACGACCGATCGCGAGCAGTTGCGCCGTGACAGCAGCCGCCTGTTGAGCCGCGCGCTGGATCGCGTCGATCTCCTCACGCCAGGGCTCGTCTACGTCGCTCCGTCGGGAAAGGAGGTCGGTGGAGCCGAGGATGACTGTCAGCAGGTTGTTGAAGTCGTGTGCCACGCCGCCGGCAAGGCGCGCCATCGCAGCCAGACTTTCGCTCTGGTGCATCTGCTCTAGGACGCGCCTGCGCTCGGTCACGTCCTCGGCCACGACGAGGATCCCGCTCACTCGGCCCTCGTTGTCCATCAGCGGTGCGCTCGACACCGAGAGTTCCATCACCTGCTCATCGGGTCTCGTTGCCCGAATCTCGGTGCCCACCGACGAGATCGCGTGAGAGCTGCGTTCGAGCAGCTCCCTCCACCCGGCACGTGAATCTGAGTGGACGGGGATCTGCCTCGTGGCACGCGGCACGCCGTCGGTTTCCGGGCCGCCTAGCAGTACGTCGGCGGCGCGGTTCCACCAACGGGCATCTCCGTTCACCGCAAGCTCGGTTATCGCGAGCGGGGAGGCCTCCACGACGGCGCGCAGTCGACGCTCGTTGGCGCGCACGTCTTGATAGAGGCGCGCGTTCACGAGCGCAACCGAGGCCATCTGGGCGAGAAGGACGAGCACGGACTCATCCTCGTAGCTGAAGCCATCGGCAAGAGCCTCACCTACGACAGGACCGGTCGAATACGCGCCCTCCGCGACGATGACGCCGTGGCCGTCGCCCACCGGACCAGGAACCGGTACGGCGAGCCAAGACCCAGCTGAGGGCGGGATTCGGGAAGGATCCACCCGTGCCTCCTCGGGTAGCCCCTCGACCAGCGGCAGACGCTGGTCGTGCTGGTCGTGCTGGCGTTGCGTGCCTGCTGCTTCTGAGTGCCCGCCGACCGATCGAAGAGGCCGGCCGAACTCCACCACGAGGTCGCATACCGCCGGGACGACCGCGCCGAGGTCGTCGGCGGCGACCTCGGGCGAGGAGACGACGATCATGGCGCCCTCATCGGTACGAGGAACGCTGCACACCAACGCGCGGTTCGCTCCGAGGACTCGGCGCGCGTGGTCAGCCGCCACCTCGAGGATCTCCGGTTCGGTGAAAGGCGCGTTCACCGCTAATGCCGCTTCCATCAGTCGGCGCAACTGGTCGGCCCGGGCGGTGGCTGACTGCTCGGCGTGTCGGCTCTCGCGCCAGAGCAGCACCCGCTCGATCGCGACCGCCACCCGATCGGCCAAGCCATGCGCAATCTCCAGGTCAGAGAGGCGATACCCGCGGCGACCGGGAGCGGTGACGAAGCTAAGAGCGCCAAAGGAGAGACCCCTCACGTGCACGGGAACGATCACCATCGACTCGACCCCTGGCACCGGAGATACCCGCGAGCGACCGTCGGGCACGAGCTCGCCCTCATGAGGCCCGGCGTCTTGCGGCCTCTTCGCCACGGCCTCGTGTCGGCCGCTCTCTATCACCCGCCTGACGAGGATGTCACCCTCGGGATGACG
>Ga0181533_1004944_pt1 | contig 13173 bp, 11 predicted proteins | sample PEATcosm2014_Bin_45_FD_119772 | JGI IMG/M metagenome (GOLD analysis project Ga0181533, IMG submission 119772) | Peatland microbial communities from MTU Mesocosm Facility, Houghton, MI, USA - PEATcosm2014_Bin11_60_metaG | ecosystem: Environmental > Terrestrial > Soil > Wetlands > Peat | place... | reverse complement strand
CTGGATGGACTTTTCAGGTTGCCATCCCGGGAGATTGGCGTCGTTCATGACCGAAACCCAGGTTGGGGGTGTCGCTGAGCATGAAACGGCCCCGGGAAAAAAGCACCAGAAATTATTGGAAAACCGTGCCTTTGCAATTAGCTGCGCTCAAGTGACTTACGTAAGGACCGTTTTCAGTGTGATTGTTTGCTCAGACCTCTGCTCATCTGGCGTAGCCGGAACAAAAAGGACCGGCTAAGGTGAATGTTCGCTTCGGCCGTAGTACTTTATCTAATCTATAGCGTAAGGCTTTCTTGACTTACGCCGGGTTATCTGGCACTATTGTGCGGTCGGTTTCACAAACCGCGGTGAGAGGTGGAGGAAAAGTTATGAAGGATTCAAAGCAACTTATCAGGCCCATTGTGGCATCCAGGTTATTGCTCATGGCAACGCTAGCCGGCCCGGTGTTTGAGTGGAACAGCGTGGGCGCCGCGATCCTGCCGGGCCAAACCGTGCAAGGCGCCATCACTGCCACCAACGCCTCGGATCAATGGACCTTCACCGCCAATCCGGGGAATTCCATCATAGTCCGGGTCGGCGCAGTGGCGGCGAGTGGTTTTTCGCCAAAGATTCAACTGCTCAGCCCGGCGAGCGCGCTTTTGGGTTCGAGTTCGGGCGCGGTCGCCGCCGAGGTGACAGCCGGGGCCACCAATGGCGGAACGTTCACCGTGGTGGTCAGCGCCGGCAGCAGCGGCCAAACCGGCGCTTACCGGCTCAGTCTGGCCCAGACCGGCAGCCCGGTCATGGTTTCTCCCGGCTACCAGGGCGGGCCGATGACGAACGGGGTGATGAATCTGGGGACCATCCTGACGGGGGGGCTGGAGGCGTGGACGTTCGCGGCCACCAACGGGGACAACCTCGTCGTGCGCATGGGGCGAATCACGGACACCAATACTTTCAGTCCGCTGCTGCGCCTGTATGATCCGAGCGGCGCGCTGCTGGGGACGGGTTACTACGGGGGTGTTGCGGTGGAAGTGGCAACGCGGGCGACCAATAGCGGGACGTTCCTGGTGGTGGCGGCCGATGGGAACGGGGTGCTGAGCGGTTCGGGCGATTACCGGTTGACGTTGGCCAAAACCGGCGACCCGGTCGTCGTTTCCCCGGGCCAACAGGGCGGCCCGATCACTAATGGCGTGATGAATTTAGGGACCATCCTGACCGGCGGGTTGGAGTTGTGGACCTTCACAGCCACTGCGGGAGAAGCGGTTATAGTGCGGATGGGACAGATCACGGACACCAATGGTTTCAGTTCGCTGCTGCGCCTGTATGATCCGAGCGGTGCGCTGCTGGGGACGGGTTACTACGGGGGTGTTGCGGTGGAAGTGGCAACGCGGGCGACCAATAGCGGGACGTTCCTGGTGGTGGCGGGCGATGGGAACGGGGTGCTGAGCGGTTCGGGCGAATACCGGTTGACGCTGGCCAAAACCGGCGACCCGGTCGTCGTTTCCCCGGGCCAACAGGGCGGCCCGATTACCAATGGCGTGATGAATTTAGGGACCATCCTGACCGGCGGCCTGGAGTTGTGGACCTTCACAGCCACTGCCGGGGAAGCGGTTATAGTGCGGATGGGTCAGATCACCGACACCAATAGTTTCAGTTCGCTGCTGCGCCTGTATGATCCGAACGGTGCGCTGCTGGGGACGGGCTACTACGGGGGTGTTGCGGTGGAAGTGGCAACGCGGGCGACCAATAGCGGGACGTTCCTGGTGGTGGCGGGCGATGGCAACGGTGTGCTGAGCGGTTCGGGCGATTACCGGCTGACGCTGGCCATGACCGGGAGCGGCCTTGGGATTCCCGCCGGCGATGACGGAGGTCCGCTAGCCGCCGGGATCAATCCCAGCGGGGTCATCACCACCGGAGATATGGATGTGTACGCGTTCACGACGTGCGAAGGGGAGGTCGTCAGTTTGCGGCTCGATAAACTGACTGATAATGGAGGCTTCACTCCCTGGCTGCGCCTCTACGGCCCTTATGGCGCGCTGCTGGCCTCCGCTGCCGGGACAGCGACGCCAGAAGCCACCTTGATTGCCACCAATAGCGGCACCTATATCGTCATCGTCAGCGACGGCAACGGTGTCCTGAGCGGGACCGGCACCTACCTCCTCACGAGCAACGGGCTATCGGGCGGAATGAAGCTTTGCACACCGGCCATCGCGGGCGCCAACCTCAACATGAGCGGCATAGGGGGACCCTCCGACGCCCTCTTTATCTTGTACTCCACCACGAACGTCGCTGCCCCGGCGGCCTCGTGGGCGCCCGTCCTGACTAACAGCTTCGACCAGTTTGGCATTTTCAACTACTCGGGCCTCGTCGATCCCGGCCAGCAGCGCCAGTACTTCCGTTTCCTTGTGCCGTAGTACTGTCAGGCGCGAATACGCTGACTCCAAGGGCTTCAGCGATAAACTTCCCGGCGGTGGCGCACGCGGTTGACGCGCACAATGCAAGCCTGATCTTCGATCTCGTAGATTATTCGGTGGTCGCTGACACGGATGCGCCAGTCATTCATGCTGCCTGCGAGCTTGCGGCAACCGGGCGGGCGCGGGTTCGCTGCGAGTTTCTGAATCGACCCGATGACGCGGTCGTGAAGCTCTGGGGAAAGCCGGCCAAGGTCCTTTTCCGCCGCGCTTTCGAGCAGGACGCGATACATCTTCACCCTGGCTTGCGCTCGGCCAGGTACTCCTCGAGCGGGCGATAGTGGAGCGGCCTGCGGCGGGCGCGCTTCAGCCAGGCCGCGTCCTCGGCATCCTCAGCTCGCTCGAGCAACTCTTCGTAGTCCTTGATAGGGATGATGACGGAAACGGGTTTGCCCTTTCGCGTCACGATCTCGGGCTCGGCCAGACTTGTTTTCATGGCCCCAATTTCTCAGGGTGGCGGTTTGGTGTCAACCCAGTCCCGTTTCCCCTCACGCCGGCCCTCCGCCTCGGGAAGAGTGAAAACGGTCGTCAGTCGGTCGACTAATCCAGCAGTGTGGGAGCGTTGGGCAGTTACCGTTTGCTGTCATCACGGAAGCAAGAATTGCAAACACCTGCGGAAAAATCTTCCGAGATTCTTCTCGACGCCGCTTTTGCTTTGTGAAAGAGTCACATAGAAAGCAAGGTAATGGTCGAAATTAGCAGATGGCCGCAGGGGTCTGTCGGTTTTGCAGCGGTCTTGTTGGGCAGCCGGGTGTTTCATGAAGTCAATACTTAGGGGATACCCCGTCAAAAAATGGTTTTGAAATCTCTGTTTATTGCGGGCGGTTGGGGCAAGAACCCGGCGGCGCCCTACCGGGTTTATTTTTGGCTGTTGGTCGTGGGTTGGACGGCAGCCGTGGCAGGCTGGCTGGCCTGGAACCTGGGCCAGGAGGCGCAAGAGGCGCGCTCGCTCACGGCAGAGACGGCGCGAGCGCTGCTGGAGAAGGATCTGCTCTACCGGGAATGGAGCATCCTGCATGGCGGCGTGTACCTGCCCAAATCGAGCCTGGCGGACAAGGCCGCCTTGGCCCCGGACGAAGAGCGGGAGGTCCTGACCCCCTCGGGCCGCGTGCTCATCTTGTTGAACCCGGCCGTGGTGAGCCGGCAGGTGTTCGAGCTCCAGGACCAGCAGATGGGCATCAGCGGCCACATCACGAGCCTCACGCCCCTGCGTTCGGAGAACCGTCCGGATGCCTGGGAACGGCGGGCACTGGAGGCCTTTGGCCAAGGCGCGAAAGAGGTCAGTTCCGTGGAAATCGAACGGGGCGAGCGGTATTTTCGCATGATGCGCCCCCTTTTCACCAAGACCGGATGCCGGCAATGCCACGAGGAGCAAGGCAGGCCGGTGGGCCAGATTCGGGGCGGCATCAGTGTTTCGGTGCCCCTGAGCCGGTTCACGACGGGCGCGCAGAACGCGCGGCTGATCGCGGGCCATGCGGGTTTGTGGCTGCTCGGCTTGGGGGGTCTTGGCGCAGGCGCCCGGAACCTCCGCCGGCATGTCCGGGCGCGCAGGCGACTCGAGGAGGCTCTGGCTGGCCGCCGGAAGGAATTGGAACGGCTTGTGGCCGAACGCACCGCCAAGCTCAACGAAACCATCGGCGAATTGGAACAGTTCTCATACGCCATCATCCACGACATGCGCGCCCCGCTCCGCGCCATGCAGGGCTTTGCCGCGATGCTCGGGGAGGAATTCGGCGACTGCCTGCCGCCCAAGGGGCTGGACTACTCCCGGCGCATCCAGGAGGCCGCGAACCGCATGGACAGGTTGATTACCGATTCGCTGCAATATAGCAAAGTCTTGCGCGAGGAACTGCCTTTGACGCGGGTCGATGTGCCAGCCCTGTTGCGCGGCATCATTGAGTCCTATCCAAACTTGCAGCCGCCCGGAGCGGAAATCCATGTCGAGATCGGTGAACTGAAGGTTCAGGGGAACGAAGCGGCTCTGACCCAGTGCTTCTCCAACCTTCTGGGTAACGCCGTCAAATTCGTGGCACCCGGCGTCAAGCCCCGCGTGCGCGTCTGGGCGGAGGAAGTGAAGAGCGCAGGGTGCGGGGTGAAGAGTGGAGAAGAAGGAGCCAAAGCTGAGAATCCGGGGCCGGAAGCCGCCCTCCGGGGCCAGGTCTCAGGTCTCGCGGCTCACCTCTCCGAGTTCTCGGCTCCCGACTCTCGACCCTCAGCCCTCCCCTCTGTTCGCATCTGGGTCGAAGACAACGGCATCGGCATCCCAAAAGGGTTCCAGGCTCGGATTTTCGACATGTTCGAGCGGGGGACCAATGAGCAGGAGGGCACGGGCATCGGGCTGGCGATTGTGCGCAAAGCCGCGCAGCGGATGGGGGGAAAGGTAGGGATGGACTCCGTGCCCGGGAAGGGAAGCAGGTTTTGGCTTGAGTTGCCAAGGGCGTGAGGAGCCGTCAATGGGAGCAAACGGAGGGATCGGAGATGACGGAAACTGGCCGCCCAATAAAACCAGCTCCCGGAGTCACTCCGCTTCCGGTTTTCGGGCCAGGATCCAGATGTGGTTGCGAATGGCTTGGACTAATTGGTCTGCGTCGGTTTGGTCAAGGCGGCGAAGGACTTGTTCCCATCTGTAGGCGAAGCTGCCGGCGGGGTCGTATTTGCAATGTTTGAATAGGGTGTCGAAAGCGCGACGGCGTTTGCGATAATCTTCCTGGATGTGAAGGAACCGCTCGCGGAAACCGGCGAGGTAGGCGACGGCGAAGCGGGTGCCGTTGGACAGGAGTTTGGCCCGGGTGTTGACGGGCCGGGCGTAATGTTCGGCAAAGGCGTCCAATGGGCGCGCGTATTCGCCGAAAGCGCCGCTGTGATCGCTTACGAGGAGTTCCGCAGGCAGCCCATCATCGCCTTCGCGGATGACTTCGTCGCCGTCATCGAAGACCGGGCAGGCGCCCTCGTACAAAGAGCGGCCGACAACGATGCTCGGGGCGGCGGCCTTGCCGAGGAAGGTGGCCAGCTTCATGGCATAGTCGGGCCGCACCAGTTTCTCCATGGGCACTTTGTCGCTGGCGATGCCTTCCAGATAGTCGCGCTCGAAGTAGGTCGTGCGAATGATCTTTCCGTGATGCCTTGCGGCGAGGCCAGTGTAGGTTTCGCTCAGCCGCCGCATGACGACGCGGGAGAGGAGGTTCATGCCCAACTGGCTGCAGCCGAGCCTTCGGTCCAGCCAGTAATCGATGTAATCGTCGCTTTCCTCGATGGATTGAAGAAGCTCCTTGCCTTCGTCCAAGTGCTCCCACACGCCCCACTTGAGCAGGCGCATGAAGCGTTTGACGGGCTGGCGCTCGCTGCGGGAGCGGAGTTCGGCAAGGTAAACGCCGCGGCGGCCCGATTTCTGAGGACGTCCCTTGGAAAGGGATTCAGGGAGGCGACCCAGGTTGATGTATTCGATGTCTCCGTATTCGCGGATGAGGTTGAAAATGATGCCTCTGGCGCGCGGGTCCAGGAGCTTCTGCAGCGCCTGGTCCTCGGGGTGATTGGCCGCCTCTTCCAGGAGCGGGTCCAGGAGAAACTCGCCCTCCTCGAAGCGGCCGCCGGGCAGCCAATCGACGTGCAGATAGAATTCGGGGCTCAGTCCGCCGAGGATCTGGTCTGTCTGGGTCTCGTTGCCATCGAGAAAAAGGGTTGCGATCATGCGGTGGCACCAGGCTTCGTTGGCGCAATCATCGCGCCGGAAGGCCTCATGGACGGCAGAGACGAAATGTTGTTTGAGCGCCTCATATTGCGCGCGCAAATCACCGGGGGCGAGTTGGCTGAAGGCAACGCCGGCGAAGAGGGCCGGGCCGCAATGGCGCAAATCGGCGGCAAAGAAATCCAGTTCCGGGCGGCCGATATGGTTGCGGCGAATGGAGTAGTCGGCGATTTCCTGGAGTTGCCTGGCCAGGGCGGGGTCAGCGAGTCTGCCCAGGTCTGCGAACTCCTGGCAGGTCAGCCAACGGGTGCCTGTGAGCCGGTTGTAGAAATAGATCGGAAGCTCTTGAATCGCGACCTTGGAACTGAAGATGAGCCTGGCCTTCTCCTCCTTGGTCGTCGGGATTGCGCTGAGCCTCCAACACTCGCCCCGGCGTTTGATCGCCTCGCGGACGCGCCGGTCCGAGACCGAGAGGAAAATAATGCGCCGCTTGGAAATCAGCTCCTGCAGCAGTTCATCGGCTGAGAACGCCAAATCCATCCGTTCGGGATTGGGGCGGATGAGGATATGCTCGGCCTCGAAAATGAGGTCCACGGAATTGCGGCAAATCCTTTCCTCGTCCTCGAGGCTAAGCGGGCCTGGCGCGCCTCCGGCCCGCCGGCGGTTGAGCAACTCTATGAAAGCAGACCGCTGCCAGGCATGGACGCCTGGCGGCAGGGTGTAGAGCGTCTTGTGCTCCAAAAAGAGAGTCCCGATCCGCACCTTCTGCCGGCCCTGTTCGTCCCGGTCGAACGGATGGGGGCCAATTAGTTCCAGGTCCATACTCACGTCTCAAAAAGTTCGGGACAGAGGATGCGACGGAGCTTTCATTTCGACGAGTTCTTTCGGAGGGGCTTCTTAGGGGGGAGGGATGTCAACGGGCAAGCGGCATGAGCTGCCAGTCGCCGATTTCGTGCTTGTTCGGGTCGTAGTTGGCATCGTTGGAGTTGCGATAATTGCCGTAGCCGTCGGTCCAATGGTACTGCTCGGTCAGGGAGTGCTGCGAGGTGCCATAAGTGGGGTCCTCGACGGTGTCAACCCCGCGGATGTAGTCGTCTTGCTTATCGGCGGCGGTCCGTTGCGCCGAGGCGGGCGCTGCGCCGCCCGGGTTGCGCGCGGCGACCAATCCGCGATCCACCGAGGCCAGAAAGGCGTCGCTGTTTGCGGCCATCTGCTTGCTGAGCCGGCCCGCCGCCGCGATGGAATCGTATGTTGCCTTGAGATTCTGTTGCCATAGGGCGATGAGCCGCTGCTTGATCGTGATGGCACGCTGGTTCCACTGCGGGTCGCCCCGAAAGGACTTGGCGATGGCGCAAAACACCTCCCGGCGGCGGTCCAGCGAGCCCAGCGGAGCCCGGAAGCTATGGAGAGTTCCCAGCCCCCAGTTGATTTGGTAGCCTCTGCCGGCCGGGATATTCTCCTGATAATAAACGGCATAAAACTCCTCCTCCACCGGCTTATTGTTCAAGTCATAAGTCACCTTCACAGCCAAGCCGCGTTGGTTGCTTGCATAATACGCCCCCATGGATTTGGGCAAGTCGGGCAGGTCCTTGGAGCCGACGAATTTCAAGTTGGAGACCTGGGCGCGGGTACGCTTGATGAACCTGGCCAGAACTTGCACCGGAGGTCCTGGCCGCAGCTTGGTCACCTTGCAGGCAGTGTAACCCTCCGGGTACATACCCTTGTCGGGCTGAAGAGCGACGAACTGCTGAGGCTCAAACATAAAAAACGCTTCCTCATCGCTCGGATTCTCCGCCGTTACCGTCCACGTCGCCGGCATGTTGATGTTTCCAAACTCCCAAAACACCTGGCTGCTGTCGCGCCACTTCTCGGGCGCGCCGAACCTGAACGCCACCGCATCGTTGAGCTTGTGATCCAGAACGCTGCGGACGGTGAACCGTTCTCCGCCGACGATAAGAGGGGCGTGCGCAGCGGCTGGACTCGACCTGGCATCTACCGTCTGCTCCGTGGCGCCAAAGAGGCCAGGCAGGCTGGCGAGGAGGGCGAAGGAACAAGGCGTGAGAACTCGCTTTTCGGTGATAATCATAAAAACCTATCCCGCCGTTTAGCGTTCCTGTCAAGGGTGAGCTTCTTTCGGCGGATCTGCCTCGGCATCCCAGCTGCCAATCGAGATGTTCAGTGGTTTGACGTCAGTTGTTGTCCCGGAGGGACACCCCGACAATAGCCCGGCGCTTCAGCGCCGGGAAAGCAGTTTCGTGTTGCGCCCGTCCCGAAGGGACGGCTGAATCAGCCGCATGTCACCCGGTTCAAGCGTCCCTTCGGGACGCACGCTCCTTGGGCGTCGTACCCGGCGCTCAAGCGCCGGGCTATTCTCGGGTTGTCCCTCCGGGACAAAGCCCCAGTTCGCCCCCGCGCAGGCATTCGCGTTAAACCTGGGCCAACACCTGAATTAAGCTGGATAGCCGACTGTCTGGGCAAAAAGGACTCGTTGATCCGGCCGGAGTTTGAAGTCCTTCGCGGCAGCATCTCTGTTGCAGTTGTGGAACCAGGCGGCCAGCCCTTGCGAGGCCGCGAACAGGTACACATTCGCCGCGATGAGGCCCGTGTCGGTGTAATAATAGGACTTTTGAACCTCGGGGTTGCCGATGCTCCGGTCTGGCTGCCCCGGTCCCGTATCGTATCGGGCAAGGTCCACGACGTAAAAGATGTTCACAGGAGCCGACGCGGCTGCGCCGCGCCCTGCCCGTCCACGCAAGTCCCCGGCCACAACGGGCGCCAGCCGGTGAGGAACGGCCTCATAGCGATATACGCCTGCGGGAAGAGCGACGTAGAGGTCGATTTCCTGTGAGTTGCTGGCCGAAGCCGCGGTCCGGCCAGGCTTGCCGAATGAGCCTCTCTCCCGGTTCACTCCGAAGGCTGCCCAAAGCAGGTTGGAGAGGACCTGCGGAGGCAGTTCCATGGCGCTAATGTTGCGGGTTGTCTTTCGCTCCTTGATGGCCGCCAGGACGGACTTTCCGCCGTCCATCTCGGGTTTGGGAAGCGGGATCGGTTTCAGGTCCCGGTTGGGGTTGGGCGCATCCTGAGCCTGGGCGAAGCCGGCAGCACCGCCGGCCAGCAAAGTGAGGGTGGGCAAAGTCTTTACGAAGGTTCTGCGGTTCATCGAAGTCTCCTGTTTGATTAGCATTGTTTCTTGTGGCATAGGCCGCCCGGGCTTCCCGGGAGCGCCCCCCAGTTAAGCACCGTTGCTGTGCGGATGTCGAGGCGAGACGTTGTCTCATTAGCACCGTGGCTTCAGCCCGGTGTAAAGAGGCTGCTGGGGCACCGCAACCGTTTCAACGGTTTGTCTCGGAGCGCGGAAAGCCGTTGAAACGGCTGGGACGGCTCGCCGCATACGTACACCGCGCTGAAGCGGCGGTGTTAATGAGAGGTTGGCGGCTGGCCCGTCAAATGTCCGGGCTAACGATTCCGGAGGGTCGCGGTTTCCTTGTCTCGCCGGGCTTGCGTTTAGGACGGAGGGGGTGCAAGTTTGGCCTTGACTATGCACAAACGGATTAACCGCAGGAAATTCGTGGCCGCCGCCGGGTTGGGCGCGCTGGCCGGTCCATCGCTTTTGGCACAGGCGCCGGCGGTGGTTAAACGCCAAGCCAAGCCGCTGGTGATGTCGGCGGCGAACGGGAATAAATCGCGAGACGCGGAGGGCCTTACGTGCGTGGCCAAGGCGTTCCGGATGCTGACGGCCGGGGCGGACGTGCTGGAGGCGGTCGTCGCGGGGGTGAACATTGTGGAACTGGACCCGGAGGATACGAGCGTGGGATACGGCGGGTTGCCCAACGCAGAAGGGGTGGTGCAACTGGACGCGTCGGTGATGCATGGCCCTCTGAAGCGCGCCGGCGCGGTCGCCTGCATCGAGGGCGTCCGCACGCCATCGCTGGTGGCCATGAAGGTCATGGAAGAGACCGACAACCACCTGTTGGCGGGGAAAGATGCGCAACGGTTTGCGCGGAACATGGGCTTCAAGATCGAAAAGGACTTGATCACCGAAAAGTCGCGCCGGCTCTGGCTGGAGTGGAAACGCCGGACAGATGCGGAGCATTACCTGGGGCCGAAGGAGCGCGCGTCAGCCAGGCGGCGTGTGGCGCTGGCCATGGTGGCGGAGGGGTTGCTGGACCCGGACCACTTCTACGGCACCATCAACTGCGACGCCGTGAATGCCAAAGGCGAGGTGGCCGGGGTCACAACCACCAGCGGGCTGCCGTGGAAAATCCCCGGGCGGGTCGGGGACTCGCCGATTCTGGGGGCGGGACTGTATGTGGATGGAGAAATCGGCGCGGCCGGTTCGACCGGGCGGGGCGAGGCGAACTTATTTTCGCTCGGCTCGTTTCTCGTCGTCGAAGGGATGCGCCAGGGCAAATCCCCCAAGGACGCCTGCCTGGCCGCGCTGGAGCGGGTAGTGGCGAACACGATCGAGAAACGGCTGCTCAATGCGCGAGGCAAACCCAACTTCGGCATCGTCTATTACGCGCTGAACACCAAAGGCGAGCACGCCGTGGCGTCGCTCTATGAATCAAACGGCAAGGAACCGGCGCGCTACGCCCTCTGCACGGAGGATGGCCCGCAGACCCTCCCGGCCGAGGCTATGTTCCCGGGCGCGCCCGAGGGGTGAGGCGCGGGTGAAGGGTGCGATTAAAAGTGTCGGGCAGACACATCGAAAGCTCTGTCCCGGAGGAACGATCGAGAACACTCCCTGCCCTCAGCCGTCCCTTCGGGACGGATGCATGCTTTTGATCCGCTCACCCGGCGTTGAAACGCCGGGCTATTCTCGGAAGCCCCTCCGGGGCAACGAAGTGCCGTGAACTGACCGACACTTTCAATCGCACCCGCAGGTGAAAACGGCTTTGACTTCCTTACTCGTTTCCTTACTTTTATGATGATGAAGGCGACTGTGACGAGTAAAGGCCAGATCACCATCCCGTTGCGCATCCGGCGCCGGCTCAAGCTCCACGCGGGCACGGTGCTGGAGTTCGACGAGCGGGCAGACTGTCTCAAGGCGACTAAGGCGGTCGATCCGGAGCGCATGCGCGCGGTCATTGGAATTGGGAAAGACGAATTGGCAGCCCGGACTACGCTCCAATGGTTGGAGGAATTGCGTGGGCCGGTGGGAATGCCTCCGCGCCCGGGCGGTAAATGACTACCTCGGTCGATACTTCGGTGCTGATTTCGATCGCGAAAGGCGAGGCCGACGCGACTGCCTGGATCGGTGTTCTGGCGGAAGCCCTCGATAAAGGGGATCTGGTCATCTGCGACGTTGTGGCTGCTGAGTTTTTTGCGATGCTGCTCAACGCGGAGAAATTTCGTGAGAGTCTATCCGCCCTGTCGATCTCATTCAGTCCAGCCTCGTTGGAGTCAGCCCAACTGGCCGGCTCCATCTTCAAACAGTACCGGCGTGAGGGCGGTCCCAGGGAGCATCTCATTCCGGACTTCCTGATCGGGGCGCACGCCCAGACCCAGGCCGATCGCATCGCGGCTATTGACCGTGGCTACCTGAGGCGCTATTTCCCGCGCCTGCCGGTGCTCAAGCCGGACATTTCACACCCCGGCCGCCAGTCTCATTAGCACCGCGGCTTCAGCCCGGTGTACGTAGGCGGCGAGCCGGCCTAATACTGTGACCCATAAATCCCGTGACATAGGCGGCGAGGCATTTTTGGCGCGGACCAGGCGCGAGCGAGGCGCATACCCCCGGCGGTCTGTATATCGCTTTTTCCGGCCCGAAAGTTGACGCCGGTTCAAAACCAGTTAGGATAGCCGCCGAAATGACTACCACAATCAACACTCTAAGAAGGCTGATTCCGAGCGCGGCAGTAATCACGCTGCTGCCATTCATGGCCGCGGCCGAGGTCCCGGACGAGCTTGCGTCCAGGAAAGACTTTTCGGCCTCGCGAGCTTCGAGCACCGACCCCAAAGGACGAAACGGCGACTCCCGGCGCATCGATCCCGGCCAGACCCTTACGCTGATGGATGTCAAAGGCAGCGGCCGGGTGACGCACATCTGGTTCACCATCAATTCCCCGTCCCCCGAACACCTGCGGGAACTGGTGCTGCGCATGACCTGGGACGATGCGGCCCGTCCAGCCGTCGAGTGTCCGGTGGGTGACTTTTTTGCCCAAGGCCACGGGAAGTACGTCGAGTTCCAGAGCGCGCCCGTGGCGGTAGGCGCTCGCAACGCGCTGAACTGTTACTGGCCGATGCCCTTCAACAAGCATGCCGTGCTCGCGGTTGTCAACGAGGGTGAGCGAAGGGTCAATAACTTTTATTTCAACATTGACTATCGGTTGGAACAGGGTCCCCAACCCGACGCGCGCTATTTTCATACCCAGTATCGCACCTGGTTTCCCGCGCCCGTCGGCAAGCCGGTGACGATTTGCGAAACGAAGGGAGCCGGCCATTTCGTGGGGACCTTCATCTCCGTGATGGCCAACAGCGATGGCTGGTGGGGCGAGGGCAATGATTACTGGTACGTGGACGGCTCCGAGAAGCCGGTCATTAGCGGCACGGGCAGCGAGGACTACTTCTGCGGGGCGTGGGATTTTGGCCGGGCGTTTTGGACCCCCTATTTTGGCGTGCCCTATTACGACAACGCGAGCAAAGGCGGCGAGAAGCGAGGCATCTTGAACACCTGCTACCGCTGGCACATCCAGGACCCGGTGCCGTTCAAACACAGTCTGCTCTTCACGCTGGAACATGGGCGGGGCGGTTGGGACGAAGATCGCAAACCATTCCCCAACCACTACACCACGCTCGGTTTCTACTACCTGGACAATCCGGAAGGCGATGGCCCGGCCATCCCCGCCTTCAAGGACCGCGTCCCCGTGCTCATACCTCTTCCCGCTGAGCAACAGAAATAGGCGCTCGTCACCCCTAGCCCGGATATTTCACACCCGGCACGGAACGCCCACAGGCCGGAGCGCCGGCTTCAGCCGGCTTTGGGCCTCCGAACGCCGCAAGACAGGGAAAATGACAACGGCCGGCCCTCTGGGT
>Ga0181533_1004943_pt1 | contig 13173 bp, 20 predicted proteins | sample PEATcosm2014_Bin_45_FD_119772 | JGI IMG/M metagenome (GOLD analysis project Ga0181533, IMG submission 119772) | Peatland microbial communities from MTU Mesocosm Facility, Houghton, MI, USA - PEATcosm2014_Bin11_60_metaG | ecosystem: Environmental > Terrestrial > Soil > Wetlands > Peat | place... | reverse complement strand
GAGGGTCCGGGAATGCTCTGCCAGGGTCAGGTTGATCCAGTCGTTGTGCAGTGGGATGGTGTCGCCTCCATCCAGGGTGAAGATAGAGTCATGGGGGCATTGACCTTTTCTGTGCAAGTCGCTGAAGTGTTCCATGGTTCCCGCCCAGAGTTCTCCGCATGCCTCGGGCCATCTTGGAGCCCCTCGCGATGAGTGTATGTGTTGTACGGGGAACTTGAGTGAGCAGTACCTGAGGGTCTCGTCTGTCAACGTGGATGTGGGAGTATTTGGTTGGCAGACGAGCGCGAGCAGGATGTCGTCACGGGGGATGGGCTCTAGATCTGCGAGCAGGCGGGCAAGTCGCATCGTCTGTTCGCGATCACCTTCGTAGTATTGGAGGGCAACGATCATGGTAGTTTGAGCAGGATGACCTGGAATTTTTTGGACAGGATCTTCAGGTGCTTGTCATGCTTGGCCAAGAAGATGTCTGTGGCTTGTTTTACATCGCCTACGCCAGGCGTTCCGGGAAATCCGTAGTCGTCGATGACCATGATTCCATTTGGTTTCAGGAGTCTCAAGCCTTCCTGTAGATCGAAGCTTATGTCAGGTTCTGAGTGGTTGCCGTCGACGTAGATTCCATGGAAGGATTCTGGGAGTAGGGAGGGCAAGACATCGCAGGATTTTCCCTTCAGGCAGATGATGCGATCGATTCCCTTCGTGTTCTTGTCGAAGGTTCTGCAATATGGGAAGTAGAAGGGATCTACGCAAGTGATTGATGCTTGGGGTCCTCGTAGTACGTTTTCCAGGGTCCATAGTGTCGATTGTCCTTCGTAGCTGCCTATCTCAAGCCATCGGGCGTTGGGTATCTTGGCGATTCGGGGGACGACGTGTTCTTGCCATTCGGGGATTCGGCCAGCGGGGGTGAAGAGGTCGGAAGTGAACGTGGGGCTCATGTTAGGGTTGCCTTTCACTGGGGTTTTGTAGGGGCTTGAGTCCGTTTGGGAACCAGTTGCTTGACCATAGGTGGGCGGCATAGGCTGATTCGGGGATGGGAGGATTGGACATGTATGAGACGGGGGACGAGGGGTGGAGTTGGCGCCACATCAGGGGGTAGAAGATTTCTGGCTCGAAGAGGTGGACCTCGGGGTGGCGGGCAGTGATCTTGGTGATGTAAGGGAAGGCGAGGCTGAGAGGTGCGATTGGATCTTGCTCGTCGATGTGCTCGAAGAGATCTTGGATCCAGGGATGGTGGGATTTTGTCCCGATGAGGGAGCAACCCACTTCGATCTTGATTTTTCCTTCAGGGTTTTCTCGTGACCAGTCGTATTCTGTTTTGCATCGTCCTGCGAAGGTTCCCTTGCCGTCGATGATCTCTTCGATGCACTTGATCGGCTTCATGTCAGTGTCGAGATACATTCCGCCAAGCTGTTCGAGCAGGTCGTATCGCCAGACATCAGATCTCTTGGCCAGGGTAGGGCACTTCATCAAGTATGCAGGATGTCGACAGTTCACGGTTTCGTCGTCGTTGGCCAGTCGATCGGGGCGATCTGTTTCTTTCCATACCTTGATTGTCCAGGATGGATGCAAGGCGGCCCATTTTTCTCTCCAGGCGATCATGGCAGGGTGCATCGGTATCTGGCCGAGCCAGATGTAATGGATGATCTTGGGGATGAGCAATATCATGGTTTTCTCAAATGTTGGGATTGCACGATTTGAACTGGTCCGTGAATGCTGGATTGAATGGTTCTGTCACCACGATTGGGTTCTTGAGGAGGGGATCCTGTAAGATTTTCAGGAATTGATCATGTTGGGGGTGCGAGGGTATGTGGACGGCCCGTCTGTAGTAATCGGCGACGGTGTAGGTTCCCCAGTTTCGTAGGGCTGAGAAAGCTATCCAGTTGACTTCATGATTGAGTCCAAACAACACGAACTCAGGCATTTCCATGAAGTTGTTGGATTGGACGACGAAGTATAGGCCGAGCATCAGCGAGGGATTGCCTGTTCGGAGGCTGGAGATGAATGCGAGGTTGTCCATCAATCTGTTCCATGAGGATCGTCGATTCAGGATATATGTGTCGGGGGTGGCAGCATCCATCGAGATACCAATGCTAGTCACGCGCTCGCGGGCTGGTCCCAAGGCTTCCCAGTGGTTTGCGTCGAATAGCAGCCCGTTGGTGTGTAGGAATATCGTGAGATTAGGATTGGGGCTTAGATCTGGTAGGTGGCACAGGAAGTCCCAGTATAGTTCCGATGCAAATGGATCGCCAGCTCCCGTTATGTAGAGCTGATCGGTACGATTCAGTGCCCCAGATGCTAGCATGGTTTTGTGGATCTCGCGGATCTTGTCATGGTTCACGAATTTGCTTGAGTGGACCAGTCGGCAGCTTGGGCAGGTCAGGTTGCAAGATCTGTCATAGTCGAGCTTCAGGGTGCCGATGCGTTCGGTCGAATATGTTTTTGTTGGGACTGGAGTGAGGGGGCCGCCGGGTCCTGGCAAGAAGGGGCAGGTCGTGCAGTGCCGGAAGCTGCCGTCGACGATGGATTCCCTGATCTCGATGGCCGTGGGGCTTTTCCAGATCGTGATGAGATCATTGTCGAGCACGTTGCCGAGGGGTCTTGGGAGCCAGCCTTCGCAGCAGCAATAGACGTTGCCATCTGCTTTGATCTCGCATCGAGAGAATGGGTGTGGGCAGAACATTTTCAACTGATCAGCGAGAGGGCGTCGAACTCCATTCCAGGAAAGTAAGGCGAGGTGCGTTTGCCACTGTGGGGGGTTTCTCGATCAGGATTGCCGAGGGTCAGGAGACATGCGGAATTTCCTCCTGCTATGTGTTGTGCGAGGTTCGGGAAATGAGTCGCATAGGGAGCGTCTCCGAGTGCCCAGGCAGGCATCTCGTCGGAGCCATGGGTCTTCGGCCAGTCATGGGCCACGTGGGGACAAGTCAACAAGGAGTCAACTGTCCTGCGGGGGAGCGTGAATGCTTGTCCTAAGATGAAGAAACGGGTCGGCCGGCAAGCGAGCACAGGGAGGGCCAATTCAGAGGGATGAGGTTGTTGGGCTGGGGATGGTGGATAGGCGTAGTCGTAAGGGTAAGTGAACCAGGTCAATAGGGTAATGTCTGGTGGCATCGCCATCCGTGAGATGTAGTCCAGGGCGTTCAGGCAGAGGAACACGTCATCTTGGATGATCGTGAGCGATTCTAGTCCGGGATCGATGGATAGCGAGTGACGTAATAGTTTTACGAAGGTTTTTGCCGAGCCTGAGGTGGGAGGTAGAGAGAAGGAATGTAGCCAACCTGGTGGGACGTTCGGTCGGCAGCCATCTGCTATCAGCAGCTTAGCCCCTAGCCACCGTTCCGATCCAGATGTCGTCAGAGACGCGATTGTTTGTTCCAGGCTGTCTTGGGGACGGGGAGCTGTCTGTACGGCCAGGACGTGATGATTCGATGGGTCCTGGAAGGAAGGCTGGTGAACTGCGAAATGAGTGTCTTCGGGATGTCGGGAGGATTCGAGGCGAGTGCAGTGATGGGGTGGCGTGAAGGGCTTTAGGGGGGCGATCTCGATAGACCACCATGGGGTGTCTGTCCTGGAGCGGCAGAATCGATCACATTGGGAGTCGTGGGATGACATTGTATTTGTGTGTTGGTGGGGTCACGTGATCAAGGTCAAGGCATCGAATTCTGTTCCCAGGAACGTGGTCGATACATTGGTCACCGAGTTCCCGCACGCCGAGTTCGTGCCTCCCATGTGCTGGGCGAGGTTGGGACAGTGCTCGGCATGGGGGGCGTCCATGAGTACCCAGGCCATCATGATGTCTTTCTTGTTCCGGTATCTCCAGTTGGCCGCCATCGGGCAGTAGAGAGCGGCGTCGATGGCCCGCCGGGAGAGGGTCAGGCCCTGGCTGTCGAAGAAGAATCGCGATGGCTGGATCCCGAGGAAGGGGGGGAGGAGGGGTCCTGGGGGTTTCCACTCCCAGCTGTACCAGGAGATCATGGCCACGTCTGCTGGCATCTCGACCACCTGGATGTAGTCCAGCGCGTTCCTGGACAGGGCGACGTCGTCCTCGAAGATGGTGAGTAATTCCAGCCCAGGATCGATTTCGAGGGCTTTCCGGAATGCCGCGAGGAATGTCCTGGCGGAGCCCAGCCCGGGCGGGCCGTCCATGGTGGCGAAAACTTGCCAGGGGGAGGGGACGTCCGGCTGGCATCCGTCGGCCATGACGAATTTGGGGCCGGGCCAGCGTCGCAGCCCCGCGGCCTCAAGCGAGGCCAGGGTGGCTCGCAGGCTGTCGTGGAGGGGGCGTGGGGCTGCCTGGACGGCCAGGGCATGGTGATGGGAGGGCGTCCTCCATGTCACGGGATGCACGATCTTGATCTCGTCTCCGGGCGAGCGGGGCCGCTCCAGCCGCGAGCAGTGGTGGGGAGGGCTGTAGGGCTCGCCCGAGGGCATGTAAGGTATCTCACGCGACCAGGGGGGCCCCAGCAGGATCAGCCTGGTCGGCCGGGGTTGCTCGATGCAGAATCGGCTGCACTTCATGTGCCGTCCTGGAGCTTGGGCCACCTCACCTGCCGGCAGGGGGGAGGCTTGCGGGTGGCCTGGTTGGCGGCCTCCAGGGAGGGCAAGCAGGCGGCGATCTCGGAGGCTGGGGGGATGCGGGCCATCAAGATCAGCTTGAGGTTTCGTGCCGCCATGTCGGCCGTGAGGTTGTCCTTGGCATGGGCGATCTTGGCCATGGGGTTGGCGGGATCTTGCCGGATCGTCAGCCTCGTCCCGTTGTAGCAGTCCACCGTCCCGATCCATCCCCCCTTGCCCCTCCTGCCCCGGAACGTGTAGTTGGGGGCCAGTTCCATCTCCCAGGTACCCCGCGACACCGTCGCCAGCCGGAGCATCCTCAGTGCCTTGCGGGCCTTCAGGGGCCACGTGGTGGAGGTGTCCTCCTGGCAGTGGTGGCAGTCGTGCTTCCACGGATCGGGGGGGCGATTGATCAAGGGATCGTAGATCATGCCCGACAGCCTGCCCCTCGTTGACGTGGCCAAGATCACCACGTTGGTGTGGGGGACTGGGAAGGCTATCCACCTTGATCGTTTCACGTCTCGACGGGCTCCATCGCCAGCACCCATAGCACTGCCGCCTCGGGGTTCACTTCCAGCGTCTTCTCCAGCAGGCTCGCCTGCTCGGGAGACAGGCACCCGACCAGGGCCATGAAGTCTTCGTAACTGTCGCCGAAGTGCTGCCCGAAAGCCTCCTCGCTGGCGGCCCATGGTTCATGTGGGGCAGGGCTGCCGGCGAAGAGGTCGAGGACCTTCTCGAACGTGCCCAGTGCGCCGATCAGGTCCATCTGTCGTCGTGGGCTCCGGCCTGGTCAGGTGGTGGGACGTCCCAGGGCCGCCGCAGCCTCGGGCGTCAGGACTCCGCCGGGGGGCAGGACCACGTTGGCCACTCCCGGGGGTGCCGGGGGAGGCACGGGCATCTCGAAGGCATTCGAGGTCGGCGCGGCGGCTTGCCCGGCGGGAGGGATCACGCGCTTGCCGTTCGGGGTGATCACGACTTCGAGCACGCCCGACGGGGTGATGTCAGGGACGCCCGGCGACTGGGCGGGGGCGAGGCCCGGCATGGTGATCGGGTTCGGGGGCGGCAACATCCCGACGGGGGGGAAGGTTGGCCCGCTGGAGAAGGCTGGGGGGATGGCGGGCATCGAGGATGAAGGGGATGTCTGGGTAGGCTCGGGGGGAGCCGTGGGAGCCACGGGAGCTGGCGCAGGCGGGGAGGCCGGGGCGGCGGCGAACGGGGTCTTGTACGCCTCGATGATGGCGTGGTGGAGGAGGTACTGGAACATGTTGAAGATCTTCTGGGTGACGAGCCAGAGGGCGTTCTGGGTCGAGGCGTTCTCCATGTCGTACTGCAGTCCCTGCATGTTCCTCGCGAACTCGACGAGCTTTTCCGTGTACTGGTTCATTCGGTGTCTCCTGTGGGGTGATTCCTTGTTTCTTGGTCGATGTTTGTCTGTCTGTCTGTCTCACGGCATGGCCCCGTGGGCGGCATTCAGGTTCCTGGTTTCTTGGGCGCCAGGAAGCCGGCGAAGCGTGACATGAAATTGGATCCCGTCTCCTCGAACTTCCTCAGTTTCTCGTCTTCCGACATGGCTTCGGCGTCGGAGTTCACCCGCTCGCTCAGCCGGGCGAATAGCCTCATGGGCCTGGGCTGCCCGTCGGTGCCCGTGGATGTCATGTCGGTGGGGGCTGAATCTGGTTGCACGGTTCCTGGTACCTGGCCGTGGGACAGCAGCGTCGAGGTGTCCTTGGCTTTCTTGCCCGTGGTGAAGGCTTCCTTCTTCTTCTCGTACTCGGCGAGTATCTCTCCCAGGATGGCAATCTGGGGGGGATCCAGGCTGTCGCGCAGGAATGCCTGTTGCTCGGGCTTGAGGTTCTCCAGGAAGGTGGCCATGAGCAGGAAGCTCTTGTCCTCTTCCGGGAAGATCTGCTTGCCCGCGAGTCGGTTGGCGATGATGGGCATGACGACCTTGAGCTGCTCGAAGATGCCTTCTTGCAGGGCCATGCGCATCTCTTCTTTGCGCTCGTTGAGCCGCCGGGTGTGGGCCTCGTTGATGGTCTCCTGCATGAGCAGGACCATGTCCATGCGCTGCTGGTCGCTGCGCTCTTCCTTGTCCGACAGGCGGGTCAGCATCTTCTCGAAGATGCTGAACAGGTAGCTCGTGGTCATCGTGGCGGTCTTGAAGGTCGCCTCGTTGTGCCGCATGAGCTGGCTGGTGATGCCGGCCGTGGTGGGGGGCTCGGATGGGCTCAGGTCGCCCTGGCCGGATTCGTCCTCGGCGGCGAGCCTGAAGATCTTGTACGGGACGTACTGCGGATCGTCGGCGTAGTAGGCATACACGGCGTACTTCTGCACGCCCGAGGCATAGTCGTTGGCATTGCGCTGGGCAGCGTCGACGATCTTGTTGACGATCATGTCAAGTTCGCCGACCAGCCCTTCGTCCTGGGTGACGGCTACCGAGGTCACGTCACCCTGGGGCTTGTTGTCGATGCTCATGTGCCGGATGATGAGCTTCCGGCACTTGCCCAGGCCTGGGCGCGATACGACGATGTGTTCCTTGAGCCAGTCCGCGATCTGCTGCTCGATCAGTGCCTTGTTTTCAAGGTGCATCTTCCCGGCACGATGCCAGGACTGCCAGATCTGTCAAGGAGGTTTCGTGATTAAAAAATAGGAATCTGGCGCCGTGGCCGGCCAAGGATTTTGGATCTTGGCGCCCCGTTCGCCTCGGCCCCGTTCGCAATTTTCGGCGAGCGGTCGGCGTGGCTTGCCTGGCGATCACATCATCGTCGCGACCCAATCCATGTAGTCGCTCGCCAGGAGGAGGAACGCATGGCAATCGAACGTGATCTCGGGCACCGTCGTCACGTACCTGAATTCTGTCGCGAAGGGGGTCAACTCCAGCAAGGGCTGGAAGCGCGGGGGGATCGGGGACAGTCTCTCATCCACCTTCTTGAACAGGTTCTTGAGATCGTGTCCGGAGCTGCATGGGATGTCATCCGGTTTCCCGCGCGGAAATCCCTCCCTTTAGGGAGGGGAGGAAGCGCGTTCTCCATGCGTTGTAGGTTTTGAATTTCAATTCGGAAGGTTCTGCTGATTGAGTGAGACGTTTGCCATCTTCAATTGAATGCAGGCTGATTTTACTGGACATTGTTCCTCCCACGTAAGCCAATCCCCATTTTGAATGATCGACTAGGGAGCCTCTTTTCAGTCCGCAACTACGAGTACCACCATACGACTTACGCAAACCGTTTTTGGCAAACTGAAGCATGTGCAGTTGACGACGATGGAACCGAATGGGAGAGATACACAGCATACTTGTATTGTCGGGCAAGACATGACCTCCAACCTGCCAATTTGCAAGTACCCAACTGTCAACACAGTGAGCTTCAAAAGTTTCCGACATCTTGGATTTTGATTTCTTCAAACCGACTGCGTCTCGCAGTTCTTTGGTTTCCCAACCTTGCTTCAGGTGTACTACTCCAAGTTGTCGCAGTTCCGAATAGAACCATTCTTTACCAACTTCAAGAGGAGAGAAACTGACATCCCATTTGCGTTTTCCCAGAGTCTTGGCTTTGATGTCTTCAACCACAAAGTCAGTAATAGGGAAAATCTTGATCAATTGTCCGACAACCCTCAGTTTCCATTGCCAGCGTGCTTTGGTACTGGGAGGAAGACATCCTCTACTACGATTCTGTCGGTTTGCCCGGCATGGAGTTTTTCGGAACCTGCGCGATCTACGCATATTCCGTCGAACTTCGACCATGTCCTTCACATGTTGGACGGCATCGGCCTGGATGTTCAGATAGGTGTGCGACTCGGATTTGACGGTGAAGCCCTCTTTTTTCGATCCGGGATCGATACCTACGACAATTTCTTGTCTCTTATGGTTTGATGGATCCCGGTTCAACCTCACGCAGAAGATGCCGTGCTTGAAGAACGGAGTAGCTTCTTTTCTCTTGATCCAACGACGCGCACGGCTTGACGTCGTTGGCATCAAAGGTTGCCCTTCCCTATCCACAACTGGCACTGCAATACAGTAAGCCTGCCTTGCGGCAGTTTGTACTCCTCTTCGACACTGATCGACCGAGGGAAGCAAGGCTAGAGGGGCACCCTGCATATCGCTCGCCCTGCCACGGGCAGTCGATTCAGTTGGCAACTTGAAGTTGCCTTGTCTAGTCAACGGTTTTCTCTCGTCAGTCCACATTGGCTTTGTTTTCTTTCAAGCCCCTCCCTTTAGGGAGGGGTCGTTGACGTCTCTCCAGGAGGGACTTGGTGGATTTCTCGACGGCTTGCTGCAGGTGGAAGCCGATTGTCTCGTACCCGACGATCTGGAGATCTGATTTCGACAGGAGTTCGGAGGCAGCATTGAGATCCAGCTGGGCTTTCGTCGCCAGCATCTTGGATATGTCTTTCTTAGGCAAGTCGCACCCCCTCTTGGGCCACGGCGTGCTGGACGGTGCCACGAGCATCCTTCCACTCCTCGAACGAGGCATCGTCCAATACCACGAGATCCACGTCCTTGTCGAAGTCCATGGCTTGCCGCAGGGCGGCCACCTCGGATAGCCAGTTGGCCGGCATGGTCTTCTCGACCACCAAGAGATCGATGTCGGATCGTGGGGTTGCCTCCTTCCGGGCATACGATCCGAAGAGGAATGCCTTGGCGTCCCTCCCGGCCAACGCCTTCCGGACGGTCTCCCGGATCTGGTCGATGGTCAGGATGTCCCTATTTGGATGTGCCCACCTGGCCCTCGCTGCCATGCGGGCTATCTGGCTCCTGGCGGGGGCGCTGAGCGAACGTGCCCTGGCCAATCCTCCCAAGCGTGACTTGTCCATGGGAGACATGTTGCCATGCTGGGCAAGCAGTGGCAAGCATCATCGCGTGCTCGCACGTTCGCCAGTCGAGCCAATTCGGGGCCGTCGAGGTGGTAGGGTCAGAGCGGCTTGCGGCCGGTCAGGCTCCCGAGGCGGGCACCACGTCGCCTGTACTCGTTCCGAATGGCGTGGTAGTCGCGCTTCACCTTCGAGTTGCTTGGCTTGCCGAAGGCGAGCTTGCCGGCCCTGTGGTAGGCGCGCTTGGCGGCGCCGTATTCGTTGCGGGCGGCCTTGATGACGGCGGGGCTGGTTCGCTTCTTTGCCATGATGTCTTTCCTGTGCTGGTGGGGTGGGTGGCCCGTGGATCGGGCCTCATGCATGAGTTCGTATCCTACCTGACGATCACGTTCATGGGAAGCCCTCCCGGGCGTCCCGATCCGGCGTGTACCTCCACCGGGGTGGGCAGGGGGATGGCCTGGGGGGGTTCGATGTTCTTGGCAGAGTTGACCGAGTCGGCGAAGACTTCCGTGGGCAGCCCGCGACCCGTCACCACGGCTTCGGGGGTGGGAGCCGGCCCGACCTGGCACGAGGAACTGGCGGACACTTCCCTGGCCAGCCCGCGGTTGGTCACCACGGCCCTGGGGGGACGGGCGTACTTGCCCAGGGCACTAGACGCGGGGAAGGAGTCCCTGGGCAGCCCGGATCCCGTGACCTCGGCCTTGGCCGTGGCCTTGAGGTCGAGCCTCTGCCCGCCCTCCCCTGAGATCTGGTTCACGTGCGACGATCCGGCCGCGATGGTGACCGATCCATTGCACGTGGGGCTCGTGTCCTGGTTGCCCCGTTGCTGCTCGCCGTTGGAGGTCGCGGCCAGCCCGGATCCGGTGGGCATGGACCTGGATGGATCGGGGGGAGGCATGGGATAGCCCTGGCTGGCCGGGTCGGAGCAGCCTGGGTTGGCGAAAGTGGCGATCGGGGAAGGCAAGCTTCCGAATGGGACGATGGGGGGCAGGGTGGGTGGGTTCAAGTTGTTCCTTCCAGCAGGGCCAAGAAATCTCGGACCAGTCCCAGGATCTCTTGCCTGTCGATCTGATGGGGCGACAGGGGAGATTCGTATTTTTCGGTCGATGAATACATGGTGAGTCCCTGCAGTCTCTCGAACCTGGGAGGGATGTGGATATGCTCGGACAGGGCGTCGAGCAGGATGCGCACATTGTGGATGTGCCTGTATCTCAGCCTCTTTCTCTTGAGGATCGACTTGATGGACTTCTCGACGCTCTGCTGGAGGAGGAATCCGAATACCTGATCGCCCACGATCTCTGGATCCGAGCCCAGGAGCTTCTCGGCGGCGTTGTAGTCGTGGCATGCCTTGATCCAGAGTATGTTCGCTGTCTCTTCAGACAAGGCGCACCCCCTTCTTCGCTACCTCGTGCTGGACCGATCCCTTTTCTTTTTTCCACGCCTGGTAGGTAGCGTCGTCTATCACGATGAGGTCGATTGGACGCTTGAGATTGAGCCGTCCCATTATCACGGCAGTCTCGTCGAACCAGTTGGCGTCCGGCGAGTCCAGCACCACCATGAGATCTATGTCCGAGTCAGGCTTGGCCTTGTGGCAGGCGTAGGAGCCGAAGAGGTAGGCGCTCGCCAGGCGGTCGGCGAGGGCCTCGGTGACCTGGCGCTTGATCTCGGAAAGCGGGACGAGGCCGGAATTCCACCGGGCCTTCGCGGCCTTGCGGGCTATGCTCCTGCGCCGATCTCCCGAGAGGGATCTGGCGCGGGCGAATCCTCCTAGCTGGGCGATGTTCATGATGTCAGGATGCCACGTTCGGCAAGCAACGGCAAGCATGTTCTCAGGTCGTCGCGTCTCGTGAGATCTGGGCGGGATGAGACTCTTCGTCCATCTCTTCGGTGGCAGCCACGACGGCTGGTTCGGGGGGGACTGGAGACGGGATGGTGTGGATCTTCTCCCATTGGAGGGTGGTCAGTTTCCTCATGGGGACGGGCTTGCCGGCGTCGCGCAGGACTCGTGATATCTTGTCGAATCCTTCGGGCGACAGGAAGCTGTCCACGGTGGCCTCCTGCTTGTGGGCATCGCAGGCCGTGAGGTGGGCGAAGGCCAGGCGGACGGGGCTGGCGTCCTTCCGGGTCCGGAGGGCCAGCACGGGCCTCCAGGTACCGCGGTCGGGGCAGTTGATGAGGTAGCACATGGCCGATCAGTCCCAGGCTCCCTCGGAGATGGCTTCCTCGATCATGTCCCGGAGCTTGCGCTCATTGGCCTCGCTGGCGGGCAGGTGGACCGTCTCCAGGTCGTCGAACTTGCCGGTCTCGTTGTCGCCCCTGAGCCTCCAGAGGATGGTCTGGGAGGCAGAGGTGGCGCCTCCATAGACGTAGGAACAGTCAGAGAAGATCTCAGGCAGGATTCGTAGATCTACCTTCTTGAGGCTGGACAGCAGGGAGATCAACGAACGCTTCAAGGGGAAGGCTGAGGGGTTGTCGATCTCGATCGCCACGTCGGCGAGTCGTCTCTCGGAGCAGGCGTCGGGATAGATGCTGGACCACAGGAGATTGACGCCATGGCTGTGGGCTCCTCTCTTGCATACGAGATCGCGGGCCAGGTTATCGCGCAAGTATTTCACGCCATCGTCGGTCAGGGGATTGCCGAGCGGGCACCCGATCTTGGAGCCTCCGGGCACCTTGATGGCGTTCACGCAACCCTCGCCAGAGCCGCAGTGATGGGGCGAGTCGGCCTCGCCTCCGCCTTCGGGGTAGGGTCCCTGGGGGAAGTCGTCGGCGTCGCCCGTGTCCTCGACGCCTTCCTTCTCAAGCTTCTCGATGATCTTGCCGGCGCAGTCTTCGCAGAGAAAATCTGCCTGGTAGACGTACACGTCGGAGCACACGGGGGCCAATCGTATCCAGTCGGTCTTCGATGGCATGGTCGTTCACTCCCAGTTGGGGTGGCGCTCGGCGATGTCGCCCCAGGAACCGATGGAGAGGGTGTCGGTGCGGCGCCGGTAGATCAGGGTGGTGGCGTAAGTATCGCCCTTGTTCAGGTACTCGTAGGGAGGAGCGTAGTTGGGGCCGGAGGTGGGGCCTAGCGCCTCGACGCCATAGGTGCCGATGATCGAGTCCATGGCGTGCAGGGCGATGGTGACGCGCCACATGTGCGAGCCGAACGGATCGCCGTGCATGCTCCGCACGTAGTCGGCGGTGGCGGGCACGCTCGACTCGACGAGGGACGACAAGATCTCCCCGTCGTCGGTGGCATGCCCCAAGGCCCGGACGAGCCTTGCCTGCTCGGGCGTGAGTTGGAGGGCTTCCTGCAATCGTCGGGAGCTGGGCATGCGCATGATGGTTTGTCCTCTTGGAGGTTGATGGGGAAGGAAGCTTCAGGGGCTGTAGTGTGGGATTAGCGAGGGTTTTTTACTCCCCAAGATCTGAGTTGATTAGCTTGTTGGGCAATCTTCTTTTGTTCGTCCTTGTGTTTCCGTTCGGCGTCTCTGTATGCCTCGTGGTACGTGCTCCGTGATACCTCAATCCGGGGAGTCCGCGCAATGTCTTCATAGCCGGCATGGCGGAGCGCACCTGGATCTCCGTAGTATCCCTCGTCCACGAAGTCGATGAAGTTGCCGTCGTCGTCGGCGATGAGCCAGCCTCGCTGGGGGTTGCCGTTGGGGCTGTTCTTGGCGGCGATGTAGACTGCGAGCATGTTGGATTTCCTTGTTGGTTGTTGACTATGGGCTGTCCTCACAGGCGATCGGAGAGTCTCCGCAAGAACGATCCCGTGTGGTATTCGTCCCCGCCGAGGTAGTTGACGATGTAGGCGACGGCCGCCAT
>Ga0181533_1004941_pt1 | contig 13175 bp, 12 predicted proteins | sample PEATcosm2014_Bin_45_FD_119772 | JGI IMG/M metagenome (GOLD analysis project Ga0181533, IMG submission 119772) | Peatland microbial communities from MTU Mesocosm Facility, Houghton, MI, USA - PEATcosm2014_Bin11_60_metaG | ecosystem: Environmental > Terrestrial > Soil > Wetlands > Peat | place... | reverse complement strand
CGCCTGGATCCCCCGGATCACCTGCACGCGGTGTTCCAGCTCGGCGACGTTGACGAGCTGGAAGTAGAGCGAGAAGGCGCGGATCAGCCGGGTGGCCGTCTCGACGTCGATCTCGCCGAGCTGCCGGTCCAGGGCCCGCCTGACCCCGTCGTCGTGACGATCGCGGAGCCGCTTGGTCTTGGCCCGGACGTCCTCCTCCAGCTCGAGGAGCGCCTCGCCCTCCTGCTCGGCCAGGGTCTCGCCGAGCAGGGTCCCGACCAGGCGGACGTTGCGGCGGAGGCGCCGGTCGGCCTCGCCCTCGGCGGCCGGGCGCGGTGGGTCGTTCTGCTCGAGCACATGACAAGCATGCCGCCTCACCGCCATGGCGCGCCACGGGGCGGTGACCGCGTCTCCCGCCGCCGGCGGCTGGTATCGTCGTGGCCGGTTCAGGGGTCGTCTGGTAGGGCCCGCCGAGCCCGTGCCGGCGGCTGGACCGACTGCCGCGGCCGGTCTGGGATGAGCCGGCGTTCGAGGATGGCTTCGACAGTGGACATCGCGACCCGACGGCTGCACAGCCAGCGTCTCGCCGGGGAACCTCTCGACGGGGCCGCCGAGGTGGTGGGCTGGTTGGGGGCCGTGCAGTCCCAGGACTACCAGGCCGCCACCTGGGCGGTCGGCCAGCGCACCCGCGGCTCCGGCGTCTCCACGGTGAACCGGCTGTTCGACGACGGTGCCATCCTGCGCACCCACGTGCTGCGCCCGACCTGGCACCTCGTCCTCCCCGGCGACATCCGCTGGCTGCTGGCGCTGACGGCCCCGCGGATCCGCGCCGGCATGGCCGGCCGGTTGCGGGCCCTCGAGCTCGACCCCGCGACCATCGCGCGGGCCGAGACCGCCTTCACGACGGCTCTCGCCGGCGGCGGCCGGCTCACCCGCCCCGAGCTCGGCGCGGTCCTGCGCGCGGCCGGCATCGCCCCCGACGGACAGCGGTTGCCCCACCTGATCATGGTTGCGGAGCTGGACGCGTTGATCGTCAGCGGACCACGCCGCGGCCGGGAGTTCACTTACGCGCTGCTCGACGAGCGCGTGCCGAGCGCGCCCGCCCTGGATCGCGAGCAGGCGCTCTGCCGGCTCGCGCACCGGTACTTCCGGAGCCGGGGTCCGGCGCAGCTGCAGGACCTCGCCTGGTGGGCGGGCCTGACCCTCGCCGAGGCCGCCCAGGGGACGGCCGGAGCGGCCGAGACCGGGGCCGAAGCGCCGGTGAGGTTGGCCTCCGAGCTGATCGATGGGAAGCGGTACTGGTTCGACCCCAGCAGCCGGCCGCGCTCCGCGCGGGGCGCCGCTCACCTGCTGCCGAACTTCGACGAGCTCACCGTCGGGTACCGCGACCGGTCAGCCCTCGATCACCCCGACGGCCGGTTCGATCCCACTCTCTTCGCCTTCGGCAGCGTGCTCAGCAACGTGCTGGTCATCGGGGGGCGGGTCCGCGGCGCCTGGCGCCGGGTGCTGAGCCCGCGCGCGTGCGCCTCCAGGTGCGCCTGCTCGACGCGCTCAGCCCCTCCGAGACGGCGGCGGTGAACGGAGCTGCCGCCCGCATGAGCGGGTTCCTGGAGCGCAGCGTCGACCTCGAATGGGTGGGGCCGCGCGAGGGCAGCCAGACCGGCTGAGCTGCGCAAGGGGATGTCGCAAGGGGATGCGTGCCATGGGACGTGCGCATCCCTCGCGTGAGCCTCATCAGGATGTCCTCGGCGCGGACCATCGTCCGGCGGAACTGGCACTCCTCCGCCCGCTTGCGCGGGGGGGGAATGCGGACATCAGCATCGCATACCTCGTGCGATTTGACAAGTGGGCAGCGCCTCGCCGGCGAGGAATCTTTCAGTCACTTGTGCAAACTGACAGGGGAAGAGTCGGACGGAGCGGGACGCAGCCTCTGCTGTCCCGTGGATGTGAGCGATTCCCTGTGCAATCTCACAGGTTACCGTTGTTCGCAGCCGTCGGTGATCACGCGTGCGCCAGCCTCTCGGAGCCGCTGTCCCCGGCACGGACCATCGTCTGGCGGGACTGGCATTCCTCCCCCGCTTGCGCGGGGGGGAATGCGCGATCAGCATGCCTCGAACATCCCGGCCACGGGAAGGGACGGAGGTCCTCAGTCCTCGGGGACCTCCGCCCTTCCACGCACCGGCGCGGGCCGCGGGCTGACAGCTGCGGAAGCTAGCTCGCGACCTCGGGCCGCGCAGCTCCCGTCACCGGGACGGCGGGCACGACGATCGCTTCCGTCACCTCACTGGGCACGCTGCGGAAGGAGAGGACGAAGTAGATGGCGCCGGCCACCACCATGCCGAGGAGCCAGCTGAGGTCTCCACCCCCGGTGGCGTTGGAGATCGGACCCTGGTACGAGGGGGTGTAGTAGAGGGCGTCGGTCCACATCAGCGCGGCGAACATGCCCACGACCAGGGCGACGATCGCCTTCCAGTTGATGCCACCGTTGCGCCAGTAGAGTCCCCCGACCTTTCGCGCCAGGCCCGCGCCGTCGTACTTCCCCCTGCGCAGGAAGTAGTCGACCATGAGGATGGCGAACCACGCTCCGAGCCAGACCAGGATGTAGTCGAGGAAGCCGGAGAGGTCGGTGTAGAGGTTGCCCTTGAAGACCACCAGGCCCGTCACCACACCGCTGACGACGGTGTCGACGAGGATGCAGCCCCACCGCTTCATCGGGATGCCGATCGCCTGCAGGGTGACTCCTGAGGAGTACATGTCGATGGTGTTGATGGAGAACAGCTGCAGGATGGCGACGATCATGAAGGGCCAGAAGAACCAGTCGGCGTAGGCCGTGAACGCCGACGGGATGCCGACCACCTCGTGCCCCGCGGCCACGTGGGTGGTCACCATGTAGGCGCACACCCCGAGCAGCTCGAGAAGGACCGAGGGGATGGCCGCACCGAGGCTCGCCGACCAGAAGACCTTGGCCTTGGGAGTGTCCTTGGGCAGGTACCTGGAGTAGTCGGCCGCGTTCTCGGTCCAGCCCAGTCCGCCGGTGGAGACGATCAGCACCACGGCGGTCGTCCAGAGCCACCAGGTGGTGCCGGTCTGGAGGCTGGCCCAGTGCACGTGGGGGAGGACCAGGATGGCCATGACGACGAAGAGGACGATGAAGATGAAGGAGAGGTAGCGCAGCACCGTCTTGATGGTGGCGTGGCCCAAGAACGGCATCACGAACTGCACCACCACGGCGAGGGCGATGATGAGGATCTGAGCGGCGTTGCTCACGCTGGCGACGCCGGCCTTGTTGAGGATCGCGTCGACGACGAAGACCACCAGGACCAGGCCGAGGATCTCGAAGCCGACCTGGGTGATCCAGTTGAAGACGGAGGGGAGCCGGTTGCCGTTGCGCCCGAAGGGGGCTCGGCTGACCATGAAGGCGGTGGTCCCGGCCAGCGGGCCCGGCAGGCTGGCGAAGCCGAGGAACATGTAGGCGAGGTTGCCGATCAGGATGGCCAGGATGGCCTGCGGGAAGGAGAGCCCGAAGGTGCAGATCAGGACGCCGTAGAAGAGGAACTCGACGTTCCAGACGGCTCCCGACCAGAGCCAGAAGAGGCCCATCGGGCGCATCTTCCGGTCGGACTCCGGGATCAGGTCGATGCCGCGCTGCTCCAGCTGGAACGCTTCGTACGCCTCCGAGGTCTCGAGCACCTCGGCTGCCGCGCTCATGGTCTGTTCACCGGTGCGACGGGTGCGGCGGTATTGATCACCAACGTACTGAGCCTCCGCTTGAAGTTTTTGACGCGTACTGTCGAGCCGTGCCAAGGTGCGCGGAGAGAGCAGCCCCAGCCTCCCTGTCCTCCCTGCGTGCGGAAGTGTGACGCGACGGATGGCCCTCCCGCTAGGGGCTTAGGCGGTGACGTGGAAGGAGCTCTCCCGGCCGTTCGCCACCCTCCGTCGAGCCTCTCGCCGGCGCCCGTCGCCGAAGCCAGCGCGGACGGCGACGGCGCCCCTCACCGGCTCCCGGACGGCCGCCGCCGGCGCCCGTCCGCCTGCCCCCCGGACTGCCGCCGGTGACTCAGGCGGCGAGGCTGCCGGGCGCCGCGGCTGGCGTGCGCCCCGTGTCCGGTCCGGTGCCGGCCCCGAAGCGGCGCAGCCTCAGGGCGTTGCCGACCACGGTCACCGAGCTGCAGGCCATGGCCAGGGCCGCCAGCGCCGGAGGCACGACGTCGAGCATCGCAAGCGGGACCAGCACCAGGTTGTAGCCGATCGCCCAGGCCAGGTTCTGGCGGATGACCCGAAGCGTCGCCCGGCTCAGCGCGATGGCGTCACCGACCCGGCCGACGTCGCCGTGCACGAGGGTGATGGCGGCCGCGGCCATGGCCGCGCCGGTGGCGCTGCCGACCGCGATGCCGACGTCGGCGGCGGCGAGCGCGGGTGCGTCGTTGACGCCGTCGCCGACCATGGCCACCGTTTCCGATCGCCCGCGCAGCTCGCCGACCAGCGCGGCCTTCCCCTCGGGACTGAGCCCGGCCCGCCACTCCTCGATGCCGGCCTCGCGAGCCACCGAGGCCGCCGTCGCCGGCGTGTCCCCGGTGGCGAGGATCACCCGCAACCCCATCCCCCGGAGCCGGCCCACGCCCGCCACGGCGTCGGGTCGGAGCGGGTCGGCGATCCCCAGGACGAGCCGCAGCCGGCTGTCGACGGCGACCTCCACCACGGTGCGGCCGCGCCCGGCCAGGTCGGCGACCAGGGCGTCACCCGGCGGGGTCGGGATGCCCTGCTCGGTGAGCCAGCGGGGGGCGCCCACCAGCACCCGATGCCCTCCCACCGTGCCGGTTATGCCGCCGCCGGGGTGGCTGGTCACCTCGCCCGCCGCGGCCGGTGACGCGTGCCCGAGGCGCCCCTCCGCGCCGGTGACGACCGCCCTGGCCAGGGGGTGCTCCGAGCTGGATTCGACCGAGGCCGCCAGAGCCAGGGTCTCGTCGGGGTCCGCGCCGCCCACCGGGACGACGTCGACCAGCTCGGGGCGTCCCAGGGTCAGGGTGCCGGTCTTGTCGAGCACGATCGTGTCTAGGCGCTGGATCGTCTCCAGGGTCTCCCCGCCCCGGATCAGCAGGCCCAGCTCCGCGCCGCGGCCGCTCGACACCATCACCGCGACCGGGGTGGCCAGGCCGAGGGCGCAGGGGCAGGCGACGACCACGGTCGCGACCGCGGGGATCATCGATGCGACCAGGCCGTGTCCGGTGAGGGCCCAGCCGGCGAAGGTCGCGGCGGCGAGGGCCAGGATGGCGGGCACGAAGACGGCCGACACCCGGTCGGCGAGGCGCTGCACCGGAGGTTTCTCGGCCTGGGTGCGCTCCACCAGGCGCACGATCTGGGCGAGCACGGTCGACGAGCCGGTCCGCTCCACGCGCATCCGCAGCGGGCTGGCGCCGTTGACGGTGCCGCCGATGAGCTCGTCCCCCTCGCCCTTGGGGACCGGCATGCTCTCCCCGGTCAGCAGCGACTCGTCGACCGCACCGGCACCACCGACCAGGCTGCCGTCGCAGGGGATCGGTTCACCGGGGCGGACCAGGACGATGTCGCCGGGCATCAGCGCGCGGGTGTCGACGTCGGCGATGCGGGCCGGATCGCCCTCCTCCAGGCGGTGGGCGATGCGGGGCTGGAGGGTCGCCAGCTCCTCGATGGCCTCTCCCGCCTTGCCGCGCGCCACCGTCTCCAGGTACTTGCCGACCGAGATGAAGGTGACGATCAGCGCCGCCACGTCGAAGTAGGTGGGCCGCCCCAGCAGTGCCGGAGCCAGGGTGGCGGCCGCCGAATAGCCGAAGGCGATGGTCGCGCCCACCGAGACCAGCGTGTCCATGGTGGTGCCGCCATGGCGCAGGGCCCGGAGCGCCCCGCGGTGGAAGGTGGCCCCCACCCAGAGGAAGACGGGGACGGCGAGGATGAGCTGGACCGGATTTGACCAGCGGGCGGAGGGGAGGGCGTAGGCGAGGACCAGGATGGCGGCGCTGAGGACCGCCCCCAGGCCGAGCTGGAGACGGCGCACCCGGAGGGCGGCCCGGCGCCGCGCGCGACGGTCGCCGGCTGCCACCCCACCCAAAGCGGCCCCGCCGAGGGAGGGTTCGATCGCGGGGGTGCGAGCCGTGTAGCCGGCCTGGCGGACCGCTTCCTCGAGGGCCGTGGTGGTGACGCCGGCCCCGGCGACGACCTCCGCGCGCTCGGTGGCCAGGTTGACGCTCGCGCTCCGGACTCCCGGCACCTCCGCGAGCGCCTGCTCCACCCGCGCCACGCAGGAGGCGCAGTGCATCCCCTCGATCTCGAGGGTGCGCGGAAGCGTGGCGGTGGGGGCCGGCCCGGCCGTCATCGGGAGGTCCCGGCTCGCCGTGGGCGCGCCGGCCGTGCCGGGCGGGCCCCGTCGGGCGCCGCGCCCCGGTGTGGGACTGTCCCGGCCCCGCCGCGGTGGTGCGCCGGCGGCGCGGGGGCGGTGGTCCCCGCCGGGCGGGGGAGGGGTCCGGGGTCGATGGCGGGCAGCGGTACGGGGTCGAAGCGCTCGCGGAGGTCGGTGAGGGCGCTGGTGTAGCGCAGGGCCTCCAGCAGCTCGGCGATCTTGGCGTCACCGCTGCCCGCGGCGATCGCCTCGGTGACGCAGGTCTCCAGGTGGTTCTGGAGCAGCACCCGGTTGACCTTCTCCAGCGAAGCCTGCAGGGCGGCGACCTGCTTCATGAGGTCGGGGCAATAGTCCTCGCGCTCGACCATGGCGATCACCCCGTCGAGATGTCCGCGCACCGTCTTGAGCCGGAGCAGGGCGTCGCGCTTGTGGTCCGGCTTCATCCTGACGCTCAGTCTACCCCACCCGGGGTGGGGTGGGGCCAGCCCTCGGCAGGAGGGCGGCGAGATCAGGCCGGGGTCATCTCGACCAGCGGGATCGGGCGCGCGGTCCTCGCCTGGTAGTGCGTGTAACGGTTGCGGTTGACGGCGTTCATCAGGGCCATGAGCCGCGCGTAGCTGGCATCGCCGGGCTCGACGACCCTGGCCTCCGCGGCGACCAGGCGGCGGCCCACCTGCAGCCGCACCCGTGGCTCGGTCCGGAGGTTCCGAAGCCAGGCCGGGTCGCGCTCGCCGCCGTAGTTGGACGCCGCCACGACCAGGACGCCACCGTCACGGCCGTAGACCAGCGGGGTGGTGCGCGCCCGACCGGTGCGGCGCCCGGTGGTGTGCAGGAGCAGGGACGGCACGCCGATGATGCCGTGTCCGAGCCGGCCGCCGCTGCGCAGGTACAGCCAGCGGTGCAGGCGAGGGACGAAGGCCGGCCCGCTGCTGGTCCCCATCCACCCGTTGAGCATCCGCGCCACCCAGGGAACGCCGGGACCGGCCGCTTCCGTCACAGGCGGCAACCTTACTCGCGCGGAGTTGGGCGCCGGCTCCAGCCGGCCACTCCACCCTCTCCGTCCTCCCCACCCGCGTACCAAAGCCCCTGGTGCGGGGGGGCGCCTCTCGGGCGTATGCGGGTGAGTTGTCTGAGCCTCAGCCCACAACCAACCCGAGGAGGGCCCGATGAGCGTGGCACCCGACGACCTGCGCCAGGCGGCCATGAAACAGCTGCAGGAGCGGCGCGACTTCGTGCCCCATCTGCTGGCGTACGTCCTTGTCAACGCCGGACTGATCGTGGTCTGGGCGCTCACCTCTCCTCATGCGATCTTCTGGCCCGCGTTCGTCCTCGTCTTCTGGGGCATCGGTCTGGTGATCCACGCCTGGAGTGCGTTCCTCCGCCGGCCCATCACCGAGGCCGACGTGGATCGCTATGTGGCGCGCCGGCAGGGCCGGGGGTAGGCCGGGACTCGCATGCGCGTCTGGGCGCCGGCCCAGAGCCGGTGCACTGGCTCGCGCTGTTGCGCGGCGCCGCTCAGCCAGGAGAGCGCGCGGAGTCCGCGGGCCGGCCGCCCCGGTTGACCAGCCAGGCGGTGGCGGCCTCCAAGTGGCGGCGAATCGTCGACTCGGCACTTGAGGGTTTGCCGCCCTCGATGGCTCGGAGCACCTCCGCGTGCTCGGCGGTGAGGTTCTCCACGGTTGCGTAGTCCGTCTCCATGAGCTGGGCGAGGCAGAGCAGGATCTCGGCGGCGATGTCGCGGTGGACGGCGGTGAGCCGGCTGTTGCCCGCGCCCTCCACGACCGCCTGGTGGAAGGCGAGGTCGGCCTCGACCAGATCGCGCCGGGCGGAGCCGCGGGTCAGCCGCACCTCCGTCTCGAGTGCCCGCCGAGCCGCCTCCGGGACCGAGCGGCGCGCCGCCAGGGACCGGGCCGCCTGGACCTCGATCGCCGCCCGCAGCTCGTAGACCTCGGCGAGGTCGCGCCCGGTGAGCACCCGGACGAAGACGCCGCGGTTGCGCGACTTGATGAACAGGCCGCGGTGGGCGAGCCCGTCGAAGGCGGCGCGGAGGGTGTTCCTGCCCACGTCGTACAGCCGGGCAAGCTCGATCTCCCGGAGGTGCTCGCCCGGCTGGAACTCGCCGTCGAGCGTGCGCCGCTCCAGGTCCTCCTCGAGGGCCTGAACCGTCGACACCGTTCCCAGGCGACGGAGCGCGGTGGCCACGGTGTTGTATTGTGTTACAATCCTGAGTCTTCCGCAAGGGTGGTGGATCCTCCTCTGACCCGGCGGCGGGGCAGCCGTCTCGCCGCCGGGCAGCCCTCTCTCGCCGGTTAGTCCTTCCCCGGAGCAACGAGTAGCATGCGGTCCGGCCGAGGATGTCCAGGTTTGCCCGGACTGAGCCGGCGAGTGGGTGGATTCGCATTGCCGGGTGGCGTCGCATGGCAATGACGGACATGGACGTGACAGGGCCGAGGGGGTGGGGTCCGCCCCTCTCTCCGGCGGAGCCGCGGTCCCGCGCGCGATGAAAGGTCCCCCCCCGCCGACGCGACCTGGACGCCGGTCCCCCGGGGTGCGCGGCGTCCGTCGTGGCCCCCGCGGTGGGGAGCGAGGCGGAGCCCCCCGGCTGCCCCTCATCGCGGTGCTCCTGGTCATCGGCCTGGCCATCTGGCTGGTGCTGCCGGTCCCCGCCCTCTCCGCGACCGTGCCGCTGCAGGGCCCCCGCCCGGCTGCGCAGCCGGACCTCCCCTGGCTCACCACCGCCGGCGGGCGCATCGTCGATTCGGCCGGGCGGAGCGTCATCCTCCACGGTTTCGACGACGACGCATTGCTCGAATCGACGCTCTCCCCCGCACCCCTGGACGCGACCGACGCCGAGCTCATGGAGGCGTCCGGATTCGATGTGGTGCGGCTGCCCATCGCCTGGTCGGCGCTCGAGCCCCAGCGCGGCCACTTCAGCACCGCCTACCTGGATCGCGTCGCCGCCGACGTGGCACTGCTCAACGCCCACCACCTCTACGTGGTGCTGGACATGCACTTCCTGGGCTGGAGCCCCGGCTACGGGGGATCGGGAGCGCCCGCCTGGGCGACCCTGTCATGGATCCCCGACATCCCCTGGGGCCCGATGCCCTCGGTGACGCGACTGCTGTCGCCGGCGATCAACGCCTCGACGGCCTACTTCTGGCTGACCTCGGACTGGCAGACGCAGTATCTGCGAACCTGGCAGTTCGTGGCCGCCCGCTTCCGCGACGACAGCGGTGTGGCCGGCTACGACATCATCAACGAGCCGCACGCCTTTCCGCTGCCCCCGCTGCGCTTCGACAAGGACGACCTCTTTCCGTTCTACGCGCGCGCCATCACCTCCATCGGGGCGGTCGACCCCAATCACCTCTTCCTCATCGAGAACGACGCCCTGGGTGACCTCCCCACCAGCGTCGTCGCCCTCTCCGCGCCCGATCTGGTCTACTCGCCGCACGTCTACACCGGGGTGCTCTTCCCGCCCACCTTCGACGGGAACCCCCAATCCCTCGACACCCACGTCGACGAGCTGGCCCGCGAGGCCGGCCAGGTGCCGGCGGCGATGTGGGTGGGCGAGTTCGGCATCAGCACCCGCAGCCCTCATGCGACGGCGTGGATCGACGACGCGCTCGACGCCTTCGACGATCACGACGCCGGCTGGGCCTGGTGGCAGTGGCGAGCACCGGGCCCCTGGAGCGTGCGCAGCCCCGATGGCAGGACCCTCGACATGGCTCTGCTCCGGGAGCTGGCCCGCCCCTACCTCGCCGCCGCCCCCGCCGGGGTGTCGGCCGCTCAGGGCGACGGGGTCACCGGACGGCTGGTGGTCACCGTCGCCGCCGGCCACGCTCCGGGCGTCATCGAGGTGGCCTGGTCGGACCTCACCCTGGGGCTCCCCGCGGTCAGCGCGAGCTGCGCGGCTCGGCCCCTCTGGGACCCCTCCTCGTCCCGCCTCTCGCTGACCGTCCCCGTCGGCATGGCCTGCCGGATCGAGCTCTCGGCGCCGTGACGCACCGACCCACCGCCGCCTCGCTACCCGGGGATCACCCATCCCCGAGCGCTAGAGTGGTGGACATCGTGAGCGCTGCGCTGGACCCGGAGCTGGGGCCCGCCGACCGGCGCCTCGAGGAGCTGAGGCTGGCGGCGGCGCTGAGGCGCGGCTTTCGCCACGCCCAGCTGCTGATGGCCCACTCGCTGTCCGAGTACGACCTCAGCGCCCTCTCGTACCACCTCCTCCTCGAGGTCGGAGCGGCCGGGCGTGAGGGCGTCGTCCAGGGCGATCTCGCCGACCTGCTTCAGTGCCCCGACGCACGGGTGTCGACCCTGGTCCGCGACATGAGCCTTCGAGGCCTGGTCGTGGCCGCCCGCTGGGCCCCCGATCGGAGGGTGGTCCACATCCACGCCACGGCCCGCGGGATCCGGCTGACCCACGAGGCCCTGCACCGTCAGCGGGAGGCCCTGACCAGCCTCTCCGGCGACGCCGGCCTGTCCAGTGTGACCTCGCTGCTCCAGGACGCCCTGCGCCTCTACCTCGGCGTCGACGTCTCCCTGGACGGCGTGGTCGCCCGGGTGGTCGCCGCCTCGCCGGACGCCGAGGAGCGCTGAGCCAGGCCCGCGGCCAGGCAGCGAGCCGCCAGCCGCGCGTAGCCGGGAGCTTGAGTCGCCAGCCAGGCGGCCTCGCGCCAGCGGCGCGGGTCGAGGGCGGCACGCCGCGGCGAGACCCAGTGCTCCGACACCTCCGCCGCCGGGGCGTCGATGATCACCCGCAGGCTCGCGAGCGGTGCCCCGGTGGACGCGAGCAGCGCCGTCTCCATCTCGGCGGCCACGAACCCCTTCTCGACCCAGCTGCGCCTCGCGTCGCCGACCACGAGACGTCGCGCGGTCAGCATCGGGCCGACCACCGGCTCCTCCCCGCAGGCGCGCGCCCCCGCGACCAGCGCCGCCACCCACCCGGGATCGCAGGCCACCGGGTCACCGTCCTCGAACGCGACCGACTCCGCCACCACCACGGTCCCTGGTCGCAGATCCGGCCGGAGGCCGCCCGCCAGCCCGCAGGTGATCAGCGCCGGGAGGGGCGGTGAGGGCGGCTCCCAGCGGCTCAATGAGATCCCGCAGCGCACGGCCGGCGCCGGGTTTCCGGCAGCGGCGAGGGCCCGGCGCACGGCCCGCCACTCCAGCCCCATCGGTGCCAGCACCAGCGCGCCCCGGGTGGGAGCTTCAGCCACGGCGTCTCACCCCCGCCCCAGGGCGTGTCCAGGGCGCCCAGGTCGTCCTGGGCATGCCCTGCTCAGGCGTAGCCGTGGTCGCGGAACCAGGTCACCGCCCGGCCGGCGGCGTCCTCGACCGAGGTGGGCCGGAAACCCAGCTCGTCCTTCGCCTTGTCGATGCGCACCATCATCCGGAGGCGGCCCATCCGCACCCCCTCCAGGGGCACCCGGGGCTCGGCGCGCGGCCAGAGGCGGCAGCGGGCCTCGTCCACCAGGGCGGCGGTCAGCGCCACCGGGTAGGGCATGCGCCATGCCGGCGGGGGGGTGCCGGCGTGCCGGGCGAAGAGGCCCATGACCTCGGCCAGGCTCAGGTTCTGTCCTCCCACCAGGTAGCGCTCCCCGGGGCGGCCCCGCTCCAAGGCGAGCACGTGGGCGCGGCCGACGTCCTCCACCGCCACCAGGTTCATCGCCCCCTCGAGGTACGCCGGCAGCCGGGCGCGCATCACATCGACCACGATCTGGCCGGTGGGCGTCGGCCGGGCGTCGCGGGGCCCGATGGGCGCGGTGGGGAGCACCGTCACCACCGGCAGGTTGGCCCGCAGCGCCGCCCGCTCCTGGAGCACCTTGGAGGCGTGGTAGCCGTGGCCACCGTGGACCTCGGCCCAGTCGCTCTCGGTCGCCAGCCGCCCGCCGCGGAGCGGCCCGACGGTCGCCGAGCTCGACGTCACCACCGCACGCTCCACCCCGGCCAGCCGCGCCGCCTCGAGCAGGCTTCGGGTGCCGGTGACGTTGACCGCCCCCATCTGCCGCCGGTCCCGTGGTGCGAACGAATAGGCCGCCGCCACGTGCACCAGGAAGCGGCAGCCGCGGAGCGACGGCACCAGGGCGCCACCGTCGCGCACGTCTCCGCTCACCACGGTGAGGCCGGGCCGCGCCGGGAGCCGGCGCGGAGAGCCACGCACCAGCGCCCTGACGCTGTACCCGGACTCCAGCAGCGCGTCGAGCACGTGCCCGCCCACGAAGCCGGTGGCCCCGGTGAGGAAGACCTCGTCACTCATCAGCAGCTTCGCCTACGCGCCGCCGGGGCGCGTCGTCTTCGGGGGGACCGGCGTCGGACGGCTGTGCCGTCCGCGCCTCTTGCTCGGCGGCATTGCGCTGCCGCCTGCGCAAGCCCCCACTGCGACGACGCGCCCCATCGGCGCTGGCGGCCGATGATCCCTGTCTCGCAAAGTCACGCGATCTCCCGCTCCTGTTCCGGCGACCCGGTGCCGGCGGGCGGGTGAGGCGCGGGGTTGATCCGTCCCCTCCAGCTGACGTTGGAGATCTGGCCGCGGAGGGTGTCGCCGGCGGCGCGCAGGCCCTCGCGCAGCGACGCGGAGGTCGCCGCCACCGCGGTCGGCTCGTAGCCGCAGTGGGCCATGCAGTTGGCGCAGCGCGGGTCGCGCCCCCGCCCGTAGCTGTCCCAATCGGTCGTCTCCAGCAGCTCCCTGTACGACGAGACGTAGCCGTCGGCCATCAGGTAGCAGGGCCGCTGCCAGCCGAAGACCGAGTAGCAGGGGATCCCCCACGCCGTGCACTGGAAGTCCACCTTCCCCTCCAGGAAGTCGAGGAAGAGCGGGGAGTGG
>Ga0181533_1004939_pt1 | contig 13178 bp, 6 predicted proteins | sample PEATcosm2014_Bin_45_FD_119772 | JGI IMG/M metagenome (GOLD analysis project Ga0181533, IMG submission 119772) | Peatland microbial communities from MTU Mesocosm Facility, Houghton, MI, USA - PEATcosm2014_Bin11_60_metaG | ecosystem: Environmental > Terrestrial > Soil > Wetlands > Peat | place... | reverse complement strand
TCGCGTCAACGGAGTCTTTCCCTCAAGGTAAAGTGCCATTCTTTTGTAGCTTTTTCTATCTCCCCCCCGCCCCACAGTCCTCGACTAAGTATTTAAAGGCCGCTTTCTCATAATGCATTGACCGGCAAAAAGGCGAAGAGAAGGCGCAAGCTTGTGCAAAGGCCTGTTAACAGCAAATCGGAACTGCCGAACGAATTATTTCTTTACGCCATTTTCCTCTTTATCGCCATCGAACTGTTTCACAGCGGTGAACTCGCCGTTATCGTTTTTCGAGAACTCGAACCGAGTGGGCCACGGCTTAGAGAAGAACTTCGTCTCCGACTCAGGAAAAACTGGAAGCGTACTGCCGTCGTCAAACTGCACTAACAGATGATTGCCTTCGGGCACCATCTTCAGGCTGTAATCCGAAAATTGGTACGTCCCTGCATACCGTGACAGAACTTGCTTGGGCAGAGGGATTTCTTTGTGTACGGACGGAGTCGGAGGTGTTTCCCCGAGTGCGACTGCTGCAAGTGCCTTATTCATCTCGCTTGTGACGGTGCCATTCAGATTCGCCAAAACGATGACCGCCAACTCGTCTTCGGGATAGTATGCCACCTGCGCGTTATAACCGATGTTGTTGCCGTCATAGTCGATCAAAAGGCGACCTTCGACATGACGCACGTATAGACCGCAGGCATAATCGTGCTTGAATGGAGTGATCATCTTGCGCAGTGAGGCGGGCGTAAGTAACTTGCCGCCAAAAAGCCCGTTCTCCCACCGGAGCATGTCTTCGGTTGTGGAATAGATACCGCCCGATGCCAAGCTCGCTCCGGCAAAGTTCGGTCGCTCTGCATTCTCCATCCCGTCAGCTCCGGGCCAATAACCGGACGCGCGGTGCGGAATGATAGCCACAATGGAGCTTGCTCCCGAATCGTTCATGCCGAGCGGCTTGAAGATGTTTTCCATTAGAAAATCCGGATAGGTTTGACCGCTGATCTTTTCCACCAAATACCCAAGCACCATATAGCCTTCGTTGGTGTAATCCCAATTGTCACCGGGTTGAAAGGCCAGTGGCTCGTCGCGAAAGACCAATCGATCTGGAGGGCCCGCCTCATATTTCGCCGCGTCGCCCGCGATGCCGGATGTCATCGTCAGCAGGTTGTAGATTGTGATTTTGTCCCATGCTGCTGCCTTTATTGACTCCCAGCACGACCAGCCAGCTCGCTGCTTCGAGTCGAGCAATAATCTGTTTCGGAGTCCAGTCGTGGAGAACCTCTCGGCGGACGACCATCAGATATCTGTCGCTGGCCGTCTTCGTCATTGCAAAGTGCCATCCGTCATCAATATTCAACTGATGGGTTACCTCATAGCCCTCAAAATGGGACGCAATCAATTGACGGAGTTCTTCCGCATTCTGTTCTTCAGGAGTACGCCTATCCACCATGATGGTCCGATTATACGTCGCTCGCAGTGGTAGAATCCGGGGCATGGCGAAATTCAAGCCGGGCGACCGCGTGATGAAAGTTGACGAGTGGGTCGTCTACACCGTCCATGAAATCATCTCAGAGCCGGGTGTGGAAACTTGGTATTCGCTTCAGAAGGACGCCAATTTCACTAGGGCGAAAGAAAGTGAACTTGAAGCTGAGCTCGCGCCGCGCATCGGCATCCGTAGCACGTCAAAAGGTAGGAAAGTCGGAAAACTATCACGGCCAATAAAAGTCAAAGAAGTGAACGCACACCTCACGCACCGGCGGCGCGCTTTGAAAAAGGACCACAACCCAAAAAGCAAAGGCACCGGAAAGACTATTCGCTATAAGTGAAAGGCCGCGAAGGCAGGCACGTCATGTCGGCGTTGGAAACCGTGTTCAAGCTGGTTAAGGAATGGCAGCCCGAATCATTGCCCACGGAAACGAAGTATCGCGATTCATTGGTAGGATTCCTTCGGGCGCGAATCAAGGACGCCAAGGTTGAGACAGAATATCGGCACAGCGGGACTACCGCCGACATCTACGTCAAGCAACCCGGATTCTTTGGTTCGTCAGAGGTATTTGTCGAGCTTAAGCGACACCTTATTCAAAAGGCACAGCTTGACAGGCTCATTGGTCAGATTCATGGCTTACAGCCGAAAAAGAACAAAATAATCGTTGTGCTCTGCGGAGACACGAATCCCGCTTGGGTGAATCGCTTCAAGGAATTGTTCGCGCAAGAGCTTAATAGCCTCTTTTCAGATGCACCTGTCCAGATGGGACTCATAGTGAAGGAACCCGCCAAGAGTGCCACCACCCCAGCCGCACAGGTAAGCGAAAGCAAGCGAAAAGTGCAGTGGTAGAATCCGCGCCAGTATGAAAGCGCCAAAAGGGTTGAAAGTTCTTAACACGAGAGATTTGCCCACCGAGGAAATGAAGAAGCCTTGGCCAGACAAGTTTGTGGAATGGTACAAACCTAGGGACAAGGCACTCTTTGATGAATTTGAAAAGACCTTGAATGCAGCTGCCGACGAAAGGCCGCTACAGGAATTCTTGACTGCACACACTTACCTTTTGGCCCTCGCATTTCCTGTGCATAGCTGTGGGTTTTTCCGAAACCTCGTCTCGGAGGTGGAAAGCACATCCCGGATTTTGCTTTATGCGACAGGAATTCATTGGGCTTTCACTGGACGCTGATTGAATTAGAAAGCCCCACCATGGACGCGACTAATAAGGATGGAAGTGTATCCAAAGGCTGCCATCATGCTGCGGGACAGATTTTGGATTACCGCCGTTGGTTGCGGGACAATGCTTTGTTTGAGGAAAAGCAGGGCTTCAAGGGCCTAAACGCGGACTGCGATGGCTGGGTCGTTATAGGGAGGCGCGATGGGGCACGCACAAGACATGAGCAAGAGCGGCTTGCCGATTTCAGAAAACAACAAATAGAAATAGCATCGTATGACCGGCTGTTGACTTTATACGACCCTCAACCGGCTGGATGAAGCAGAGGCGGTGTATAAGCAGGCGGAGGAACGCAAGCTGGAGGGCGAGTGGCTGCTGACGAACCGCTACGCATTGGCTTTTCTGAAGGGCAATGCGGCGCAGATGGCACAGATGGTCTCGGCCACCATGGGAAAGCCGGGCACGGAAGACCTGGCGCTGGCCATGCAAGCGGACACGGAAGGTTGGCACGGCAAGCTGAAGAACGCGCACGAGCTGACCGGGCGGGCGATGGATTCAGCCCAGCACAACGACGCCAAGGAGACTGCCGCACTCTATCAGGCAGCGGGAGCGCTGCGCGAAGTGGAATCGTGCAATCGGGAGCAAGCACGAGCAGATGCCTATGCGGCAGTGAAGCTGGCTCCGAACCGCGATGTGCGGGCGATTGCGGCGCTGGCCTTGGCGCGGGGAGGCGATACGGCACGGGCGGAGAAACTGGCGGCTGAACTTGACAAGACCTTTCCACTCGACACGCTAGTCCACAGGTACTGGCTGCCCACGATTCGGGCGGCCGTCGCATTGGAGCGCAAAGACCCGAACCGGGCACTCGAATTATTGAAGGTGGCGAGCACGGTCGAACTTGGCACGCCAACGAACGTCACGATATTGCTGTGCCCAGTTTATTTGCGTGGAGAAGCCAATCTCAAGCTCCACGACGGCAACCGAGCGGCCGCGGAATTTCAGAAGTTCATTGACCATCGAGGACTGGCGTTGAACTTTCCTTGGGGCGCACTTGCCCGCTTGGGACTTGCTCGCTCTTACGCGATGCAAGGCGACACCGCCAAAGCCAAGGCGGCATATCAGGATTTCCTCACCCTCTGGAAAGACGCCGACCCCGACATCCCCATCCTGAAGCAAGCCAAAGCCGAGTACGCGAAGTTGCAGTAGCAGGGAAGAATCTTTCTCGTCGCTTGTTGTTCACTATTGACCCCATGCTGAATCGGAGAGTTGGGCGACCATGTGGGCCTTGGGCACCAGAACGAACCCTCCCCGAAACGCCCGTCAGACGCCTCTTTCCAGCCGGACAGTGTACCCTAAGCTGTATCCTATCGCCTGCAATTTTCGACACAATGAGGCAACGTTGGCAGACTGAGGCAGCATAAAACATTGAAAATACACGCTCGCACGCTGGGGAAACGTTTGTCGATTGCTTTGGCCGATCACTAGGAGAATCCCCAGGCCCTCGGGTCGATTTATCTTACGAATGCGGCATCCGCTAGTCAACGAATGACCGCTCTGACGCGGTGGCGGCGTTGAAATGCCGGGGCGAGGATCAGGCGTTCGTTCGGGACGGACTAGTTTGCAGACACGCCAGACAGTTGCGGGTCAAAAGCCGCGGATCAGCGTTTGAGCAGGTTCTCGAAGTAGCGGTTATTGTAGAACGCGGTGGCTTTCTGGACGAACTCCAGAATCTTGAACATGCGCTCGCGACCTTCGCGGTTGACTTCGCGGAACTGCACGGCCACGCCGGAGCCGGGATCGAGCCGCGCCACCACGCCTTCGTGAGCCAGGTTGCCGTCGTCCATGGAGAAGCCCAGCTTGATCTTGCTGCCCGGCGCCAGGATGGCGCTGGTTTCCAGATAACATCCGCCCATGCTGATGTCGGTGAGATTGGCGAACACCGGGGCCTCGCCGACTTCGGTCTGCATTTCCACCGTCACGCGGCACTTGAGGCGCGGATGCAGGCGGCGATCCTTGTAGGAAAGCTGCTTCTGCTTCTCCAGATACATGCGGCGGTCAGCCTCGGCCAGCAGATGTTCGGCGTCTTCGCCGTCCTCGGGATAGATGGAGCGGCCGACGCTGAGCGAAACGATCTCTTCGCCGCAGACTTCGGCGCCGGCCTGCTTGGCCAGGGTGCGCATCTGCTCGGACTTCTTTCCGGCGGCATCGGCAGCCAGGCCGGGGGCGATGACCACGAACTCGTCGCCGCCCATGCGGGCGACGTAGTCGTACTCGCGGGAGGTGTCTTTGAGCGCCTGGGCGAAGAGGCGCAGCACGCGGTTGCCCTCGAGATGGCCGAAGCGATCGTTGACCTGCTTGAAACCGTCCATGTCGGAAACCATGACGGTGAGGGTGTTCTTGTCGCGCTTGCAGCGGGCCAGTTCGCGGTCGAGCTGCAGGAAGAGCGAGCGAGCGTTGGGCAGGCCGGTGAGGTAGTCGGTGGTGGCGGAATTCTCGGCCTGCTGATACTTGAGGGCGTTCTCGATGGCCAGCGCCATCTTGCTGCTGACCGCGAGCAGAATGCGCAGGTGGTCGGAGGTGAACGCGTCACGCTCGGCGCGGTAGAGGGCGAGAACCCCAATCGTTCCGGAGACACCTTCCAGCGGCACAGCGAGGGCGGAACGCAGGGTGCTGAACTTAGAAGGATCGTTGAGGTATCCGGGCTCGACCGAGGGGTTGCCGTTGATGATCGGTTTGCGGTTCTGCGCCACCCAGCCGGAGAGTCCCTGGCCGAAGGGGATGCGCAAGGAGGAGAACAGGCGGTAGTTGTCGCCGTTGACGAATTCGGGAAAAAGTTCCTCTTCCCGCAGGATGTAGATGGCGATGGCGTCGTAGGGCACCATGGGCTTGAGTTTGACCGAGAATACGGAGAGTGTTTCTCCCAGGCTGAGCGATGCGCCCAGGTCCTGACTGAGTTCGAACAGAGACTGCGCCTCCTGGCGGGCGGCGGCGATGGATGACAAGAACGTGGTTTCCCGGCCGGCGTAGTCGGGCGCGGTGATGTTCTCGAATCCGGCGGCGGGCTCGAGCCCGCGCTCGATCTTGATGGCGGTGGAGAGCGGGCCGGTGGGATCTTCGAGCGACTTGGCCACGGCCAGGTGTTCCATGTCCTGATAGCGGCGTTGGAGAACCTCGACGACCTTAGGGTCGAAGGACTTGCCGGACTCGGCGACCAGCTTCTGCATGACATCGCGCAGGGGTAGGGCGCGGCGGTACTGGCGGTCGGAAGCGAGGGCGTCGAGATAATCGACGGCAGCAAGGATGCGGGCGCCGATGGGAATTTCGGCTCCCTTGAGGCCGAGCGGGTAGCCGGAACCGTCATATTTCTCGTGGTGGGCGCGGACGATCGGCACCACGGGATAGGGGAAGCGCACGCGCTCGAGAATTTCCGCCCCGACCAGGGTGTGGATCTTCATCTTCTCGAATTCTTCCGGGGTGAGACGTCCCGGCTTGGAGATGATATGCTCGGGCACGGCCAGTTTGCCGATGTCGTGCAACAGGGCGGCGGCGTGCAGGGCTTCGAGATCGGTGCCGGTCACGCCCAGCTCTTTGGCCACTTCGATGGCGTAGATGCGAACCCGCTGCAGGTGCTCGTGGGTGGTGTGGTCCTTGGCCTCGATGGCCAGCGCCAGGGCCTCGATGGTGCGCAGGTGCAGGCTGGCCATCTCCTCGACGTGGCGCTTCTCATCCTCGAGTTTGCCGAGGTAGAGACGGTAGGAGCGGTAGATGAGATAAACCGCCGGCACCAGAAGCAGCGAAGTTTCCCAGTTGAAATTCTCGTTGAACCAGGCGATGGCCCCGGCGATTCCGGCTCCCACCAGGTAGTAGGGGAATGACCAGAAATAGCAATCCACCAGGATGCGGGTGAGCGGCCGCCGCTCGGTCATGGAAATGACTGCGGCGATCGCGCCTGCGTTGGAGATGAAGTAAACGGTGGCCGCGACTCCCAGCAGAAGCGCTCGGCTGTCGAGCAACACGGCGGCCAGCGGATGATGATACACGCCGTAGGCCAGGGCGGTGGAAACGGCGCCCGCGCACACATTGAAGGTGACTTGGATCGCCTTGGGGCGCTCCGGATGCAGGCACTGGGCCAGCATGGAAACGGCGCCCAGAATCAGGGTTTCGGTGAAACTCAACTCCAGAACGCCGATCAGGATGAAGAGGAAATTGACTGACAGGGTGCCGGTAATGCCGGGCAGGTTTACCTTGAGCCGCGAGGCCAGAATGGCGATGCCCAGATAGCAGATGAACTCGGCGATGTTCTTGCTGCTCTGATGGATTGCGCCCCAGGCGAGGATGGCGGTCCCGGCCATCACGATCAGGCTGATGAACAGCTTAGCGCCAATGGACAGACCTCTCCACGAGTGGGAGTGCTGAACAAGGCCCTTCGTGAGGCTCGTGGCACCAGTCATACGAATGCGCACACCTCCCCAAGCGCGGGATGCGTGACCTTTAGGAATATCAGTTAACGTGTTTATTAACAATGATTTGGGGAGTTTTAGAGAAACTTCAGTAACTCGGCGTGAGTACCGATAGGGGTTGACAGGAGCGGGAGGGGAGTCAATTCCGGCGACTGGCGAGCAAGGCATAGAAGAGGCGGCTGGGCGATAGTCAGCGCTACGCATACCTCTGCAAAAGTTATGGCCCGGCAGTTGCCCGCCGGGCCATTGATGCGAAACGACTCTGCTCCGTCAGAACCGATAGATTCCTGCGAACTCCATTCTGCGCGGCTGAGTGAGCGTTTGACTGTAATTTCCGAACGTAGTGGGCACATCCCACTCGTCCTGCATGGAGTAAATGTCAAACTTGACGTTGTTAAACGCATTAAAGACGCTCCAACGCAGCTCGAAGCTCTGCCCCTCGGTAATCTTCCATCGTTTCGAGAGATTCATGTCCGTAGAAGTGAAACCGTCGCCACGAACCGGGTTGCGGACGCCGCTCTCTCCGGGATAGGCATAAGCGAATGCATTTCGGGCACAAGGTGCGCTATTGGTTGAAACGCAAGTGGGATTCTTGAAGGCGCTGACAGTTCCGGCGGCAATTCCGTTACCGCCAATAACGCCTGTGGTCTGGTTGAGCGTTCCGTTGCCGAGGGTAGTCCCGTTTGCGATGGGCGCACCGGTCAAATCCGACCACCCCATTTCGTCCCAGTTCGTCGGCCAGACGTATCCCTCGAACACACTGGCTGGGAAGCCGGAGGTCCAGCGAGTGGTTCCGCCAATCTGCCAGCCGCCAATGATGCCATCCACCAACTTGCTGGCGTTTCCGGCAAACTCCCTGCCGTGGCCAAAGGGCAACTGGAGGATCCAGTAGCCGTTGATCTGATGTCTCAGGTCGCTGTCGCTCGGGCCATACATTTCAGATGGGCTCCAGGGGTTGATCACGCTATCGGTCAGGTACTGGGCGCCACGTTCCGCCATGGACTCAACATCCAGGGCCTTCGAATAGGTGTAGTTAAGCCTGAACATCAAACCGTGGGACATCTGCTTGCTGAGGGTGACCTGGAGTGCGTTGTAGTTCGACCAGGCGATCGAGCGCCAGTCAAACAGAGAGGAATACTGGCTGTTGAAGTAGCTGAACGGGTTCCCGCTGGGAGTCACCGGGAAGCCGGCAGTGTCGATCAGGAAGAGCGCGAACGTCTCGTTGTAAAGCTCGCAACCGGGCCCGAACACATCGTAGATGGCCTCGAGCATGTTGGTGGTCGAGGCGCCGTTCGAGCACAGCGTGTAGTTACCCCAAGATGACGCTTGCATCATGTTTTGCCAGTATTGGGCGGTGGGCCCAATCGTCGAGGCGCTAATGCTGCCGTCCGGAGTTTTCTGGCGCGCCAAACTTGACAACTGATGCGCCGCATGGAAGTAAGTGATCCCGGATTTCGGATCGACTAGGTTCATGGGCGTGGCAATGTCATCCAGCACCAGGAGGCGATGAGCAATGTGGCCGACGTAGGCCACGTCCAAGGTCATCTTGCCCGGCAACTGCCGTTGCACGGAGAGGTCTAAAGCGTAGGAGTAGGGAGTTTTGAGTGACTGGTCAATACCGTACGCGAGGGCAAGCCCGCCTGCCGCTGGAGTTTGTGGGAAGCTAATAGTGGGAGGAGGGATCAGATTCTGTGAACAACAAGTTGACAAGAGTGAGAGCGGAATCACATTCATGTCCGCCAGGGTGCTGCCCAGCCGAGGAGCGGTGCTTACGTTGACGGAGGCCGTAGGATTTTGGACCTGGGTAGAAAGCCCAAACTCGCCCGACCCGCTATAGAACTGCGCCAATTCGGGGCCGAAGTTCTGGTAATACATGCCGGCACCGGCGCGAATCGAGGTTTTATCCTCGCCGAACAGTTTGCTGAGTAAGCCCGAATCCACGTGCGGTGTAAAGGCGATCCCCACCCGCGGCGCAAAGTTCTTCGTCTGGACACTGTACAAGCCAGGCTTGCCGTATGGAGACCCCGCAGGACCAAAGCCAATGAGCGCGCCGCCATCGACTTGATTGTCCGGAATGCCCGCCAGCATATCTCTCTGGCGCTGATTGAACCAGCTCCCCATGTTTACAGTTGGTGCGACCTCCTGTCCGGCGGTCTCCGTCATCGGCGTCATGAGCTGATAATTCAAACCGTAGGTGAGGGAGACGTTGCGCCTCACCTTCCAGGTGTCCTGAAAGAAGAAGTTATAGTCGTCGACCGCCCAATGACGGACGATCGGGAGATTCTGGGGATGCGTAGTTCCTTGCGTAGCGGTTACGTCATAGTTGTAAACGCCGTTGACCTCGCTCTCAATGCCCATCAAGGCAGCCAGGGGAAAGTCGTAGGTGTGGTTGAATCCAGGGCTGATGGCGGGGTGAGTATCGGCGGGCGTGCAGGTTGAACCGCCTTGGGCGATACATGCCGGATTGAGGGGGTCATTGAAATTAGCAAAGCCCCCTGAAGAAACCCAGTCGGCATTGGTAAGCGCATTGCTGAAAACGGCCCCGTAATTGTAAGTGTTCAGTCGCGAGAGCAGGAAATTGAAGCCGAATTGGAAGCTGTGCGAGCCTTTCGTCCAATCAACCGTGTCCACAATGTTGTGCACCGGGGACGTATCGCCATTGGAGTAGGCAATATCCTGGCTCAGATCACGCATCCCAACCCACGGCTGGTTGGAGTCGCCGCTCGTACCGGAACTGTCGCGGGTCAGGCCATAGCGGATATTGTTGACAAGATGCGGTCCCCAGACGCTGGTGTAACCGGCAACGAACCCCTTCGCCAGGCTGACAGTTTTGGTCTGCGGCGGCCTGCCGGGAAGAAACGGAGCATTACCGTAGTGAGAATCGACGCCGGTGCCGCGGAAAAAAAGCGTGTGATTGCCGTTTTGGGTGATCTTGTAGTCGAGACGGCCGATGTACCAGTTCTCACGCGTAGTTGTCGGCGCAGCGAAGCGGTAGCCAGCGTAGTTCGGCGCATCGCTGAAGTTGGGATCGTTCGGCGTCGGATAGGTTTGGAAATAGGCCAATGCTCCCTGGCTCGGTCCGATGCCCAGCGGGTCCATAGCCCCCAACTGCGCTGGACCCAGCGCATAGCTGCCCACCGGAATGGGATAGGTCTTGCCGCTCGCTCCGGTGACTGTTATCCCATTACATGCAGCCGGGTTTGCGCCGGGATCCGATAGTGTTTGGTCACATTGGTACTGGATGATTCCGTCCTGGAGCAGCGCGCTAGGAATAGCTTGTTCTATGCTTGCGCCGACATTCTGCCGGTGGCCTTCGTAGTTGAAGAAAAAGAACAATCGGTTCTTCAAAATCGGCCCGCCGATGGTCCCGCCATAGTTGTTCCACACCAGTTGCGTGGGCTTATTGGGCAGCGGGGGGACGGAACTCAGTTGGGACTCTTTCAAGAACCAGTCGTTGGCTTCACCAAGGCCGTTGCGATTGAACTCGTAGAGGGAGCCATGAAACTGGTTGGTGCCGCCCTTGGTGACCATGGCGATCTGGGCTCCGGAAGAGTGCCCCTGGCTTGCATCGTAGTTGGAGGTCGTCACCCGGAATTCCTCCACTGAGAACGGCGTGGTCGGCAATATGCCGTCGAAAGCGTAGCCCGCAAACTCGGCGTTGTTGCTGACGCCATCCAGCAAGATGTTGTTTTGATCGCTGCGCTCCCCGTTGACCATGCCGGCGCGCGTGTCGTAAGAGCTCGTCAGGTAGGCTTCGTTGTCACTCGTTAGAGTGACACCCGGCTGCAGGCTGAGCAGGAGCACCGTATTCTCGTGGTCAAGCGGGAGGCCTTCGATCTCGTTGGTGCCCATTGTGTTCCCAAGGCTCGAGTCGGTGGTGTTCAGCGGAGGCGCCTCGGCCGTAACGGAAATCGTCTCGGTTATCGCGCCCACTTTCATTTGAACGTTCGCAGCCGCCGGCAGTTCGACGCGCAGGATCAGGCCAGCCTCCACGTACTTCTTGAAGCCCCTTGCTTCCACGGTCAGGTTGTAAGTCGCGGGAAGCAATTCGACGAAAACATAAGTCCCGTCCGCGCCGGTTTGTGTTTGCCGGGTATAGCTCGTGCTGGGATTGGCAACGGTCACTTGGGCTCCGCGAATCGCCGAGCCGGATGGGTCAGTCACCGTACCGCGAAGTGAGGTCGTGGCTTGTCCCCAAGTTGCTGTCGCGTACATGATCACACACAACAAAACGCTCAACCCCGAAAGCCTTTTCATAGACCTCCCCTTTCTCCTTTAGTCTCCGCTTTTGGCACGGAAGCACTCAACTCGGACGCCTGTTCGCTGGCGAAAACCAGCAGCATCCATGTAGCCGTTGTGACAGCAACCGTATATAAACAAACGATGACAGGTGTCAAGCACTAATGCGACACATTGAAACATCTGTTTCTGCGCTGCTTCGCGATTTTGGCAAGAGTCTTACGCCGAACGCGTCCGCCGTCCTTATCTTCCCCCTTCCGGTTTGACGGGAGTATACCCACTGAGGGGATTTTGCTCCACCCGTACCCCAGGGGGGTATGCGGGGGCGGTGGTCGACGCGGGAGAGAGCGGGAGCGGAGCGCGGGGGCGCGGAGCGCGGGGGAGCGAACAAACGGCGCAAACTTGTGTAAACGCCTGTGGGTGTTGAAAAAGTGAGTCTGGAAAGTACTTCTTTTCGTCCTTTCGAGTACTCCTGTTGCGCGGGTTCTTCTGGCGGGCAATTCAACTATGTGGTCGCGGGCAGGATTGACCGTGGGCCTTGGCTGAGGAACCTTACCAGTCGCTTGATATTCTGGGCTACCGCTGCCAGGAAGAACTGCTCACGAACGAACTTCATCCGACGTAAGCGCAGGCGACGCAACCCGATCTGATTCTTGAGTTCCGCGAACAAGGCTTCCACCTTCTTTCTTTGCCGCTGTGCCTGGGCGAACTCTGCCGTGTTCGCCAACTCCCGTGCGCGTTGCCGGGCGGGTTCATCCATGTGAATGGCGAGATACTTATACCGTCCACTCGTGCATTGCGCTTTCTGTGAGCATGCCCCACAACGCTTGCCGCTGCCGATATAGGCGTGAGCGCGGTTGCGCACATTCAGGCCAACATAGTGGAGCTGTTCCCCCGCCGGACAGAGATAGCGGTTGCTCTCGGGCAAATAGGTAAATCGCTCGGGACCGTAGAACGGGTTGTTCTTTCGGTGGATACTGTCCCGGGTTCGCATATAAGGAGTGATGCTCCGATCCAATAACCATTGCAGGAACTCGCCGTTGCCGTAGGTCGTGTCGGCCGCCACCGATTCTGGCTCTCGTCCTCGCCGTTGGGCGAAGCGAGCGATCATGTCTTGCGCGGCCACCGTTTCCTGACTCATCCGGGCTGCCGTGGCTTGCACTCCTACAATCACGCAACTGTGGTTGTCGACCAGATAGTTGTCGTAGTACCCCAGCCGGGCCGGTGTCCCACCCTTGGTCGCGTAGGTGGAGTCCGGGTCCGTGGTCGACACGTGGTCTTGTTGATGCACCGGTTCTTCCACCGGATTCTGCCGTTCCAGTTCCACCAAATACTGGCGCATGGTGTGGTGGACTTGGGCCGCTTCCGCTAATTGCTCCCGAGGAATACGGCTCTCCTTCGCCGCGTTCGCCTCCACGAAGCTGCCATCCACCGACAGGTCCTCGCCCTTTACCAATCCCACTTCCACACACTGCCGCACGATCCGTTCAAATAACTGCTCGAACAACTTCGACTCCTGAAAGCGCCCGTGCCGATTCTTGGAAAACGTGGAGTGATGCGGAATCTCCTGATCGAAACCCAGGCCGGTAAACCAGCGCCATGCCAGATGCATGCGCAGTTCCTCGACCAACTTGCGCTCGCTGGTGATGCCATACAAATAGCCGATCAACAGAATGCGCAGCAGAAGCTCGGGGTCAATCGACGGGCGGCCCATATCGCTGTAACTCTCTCTCAGCTTTTCCCGCACGAAGGCAAAGCTGATGTGCTTATCGATGAGCCGCAGCAGGTGAGTCTCTGGAACCTGATCTTCCAGGCGGAAGTAATAAAACAAGGCTTCGGAACGATCGTG
>Ga0181533_1004932_pt1 | contig 13195 bp, 15 predicted proteins | sample PEATcosm2014_Bin_45_FD_119772 | JGI IMG/M metagenome (GOLD analysis project Ga0181533, IMG submission 119772) | Peatland microbial communities from MTU Mesocosm Facility, Houghton, MI, USA - PEATcosm2014_Bin11_60_metaG | ecosystem: Environmental > Terrestrial > Soil > Wetlands > Peat | place... | reverse complement strand
CGCTGCGTCGCCCACGGGATGCAGAGTCCAAACAGACGCAAAAAGGCAATGCCGTGGACCAGTCGCTGCTCGATCTCGCCAGTGACGGTGCCGCTCGCATTCACAATCACCAGCAGCAGCAGCGTCAGCACGCAGACGTAAAAGGCGCGCTGCAGTTGCTCCTGCACGTTGCCGCAGTGGCATCTTGGTCGGACCTCCGCGGGGCGGTCCTTGTGCAGAGAGCGTCGGTAGTGCGCCAGCATGGCGGTGCTGCGCTTCACCTCGCTGGAGAGGATGCGGATGCGCCCCTCGATGACCATCGACCGCAAAGTCTCGGTGCGTTCGATCCACTCGCCGCGGCGCGTGCGGATGAGGATGCCGTCGCCCGGCGCCTCGCACAGCGGACACTTGAGCAGCGTCTCGGCGCAGGAGGCGTGCGTGGCATGGTCGCACGGCCACAGATACAGCGCCCTTCCATTTTGCAGGGGGTCCAAGCAGACAGAGCACGTGTGGCGGCGGACGAGGCTGCTCCACAGGCGGATGTTGTTGAGAAATGTGTTCATTTGTTTGTTGTGTTTTTATTATATCTCCGCCGAAAAACTTATATGCACTGACCTCATTTATCCGCCCCAGAGCGGCTCCTCGCGTGAGTACGTCCCACGACGCCACTCGCTGCACCACACCAGCGTGTAGCCCTCGGGCAGCGCGTCCGCCACCGTCGCAACGTGCAGTGCCTCGTTGCGCACGTATTGCTCGACTATCGAGGGGTCCAAGGCGATTGCCACTCCGCAGCGGCGGCGCTGGCCCCCGACGGTGGCGATGGCAATGGCGTAGCCCAGCAGCATGACCAGACACAAATAAAGGCAAACGGTGTCGATTTTACTATTATTGATAATTTGCTCTTGTCACTCGCGCTCCACGTCCGACAGGCCCCCGGGGTACACGTTCGGGTCGATTGCCTTGCTGCTGCTGACGCCCGGCCGCGGCCCCGAGGCGCGCGCGGTAAAGGAGCCCATGGCGTCGATGGGCTGCAGATAGGACACGTACCGGCCCACGGAGATGGCGTTGATGCTGAGGATTTCGAACCGGTCTGCAAAGATGCCGCGCAGCCGCGCCTCGTTCTCCTCGCGATTCCACATAAACTGCTCAATGTCGGTCAGTTTGTCCGTAATCACCAGCGTCTCGGACACGCCGGCCTTGGGGCCGGACCGGTAGCGCACATCCATCTCGTAGAAGCACTCGGTCTGGATGGGGTTCTGCGACTTGGAGCGGCTGCCGTAGCGCCACGGCCCAATCCAAATCTCATGCAGCCCCTCCCGCACCAAATACTGCCGGATGCGCTGCAGCCATGCGCCGCTCTCGAGGTCCTGCTGCAGCGTGGCGGTGGGGATGTAGCATCGCGCCAGCGTGCGCCGAAACGTGTTGGTCTGGTCCCGGTAGAAGACCTCTACATGGCCCGGGGTTTGTTGCTGCGTCTCGGACATTTTGCTATGTATGTTTGTTGCGATGGCAGCATGCATGGATTTTTTGGCGACAAACAAAAAAAGAGCAAAAACATTTTCTTTTTTGATTACTTGGACAAGATGCAGGACCAGCAAAAGTACATTGAGAAGCACCTCCGCGACACCACCGACTTTGCCGCGTTCGTGACAAAGGCAAAGGATGAACTGGCGCAGTACTCGGACAAGGACGAGGTTGCGTACATCCAGAGGCGTCGCGCCGTCATGATGGAGATTGGCGAAAAGGCGGTCCAACTTGCCGCGTCGTTTCAGCCGTCCCAGATCACCACCCTCACCTCTGAGCAGGTCGCGCTGCTTGGAGAGTGTGACGAGATGATGCAGCGCGCGCTGACGGACACGGACTTTATCTACGCCGTCAAGATCAACAAATAAAAAAAATTTCTCCCCTTTTTCCAAATCCAACACAACAACATGCAACGAAGAGTCGTCTGCGAATGGCACGTCATTCCCGCCGGGGAGCCGTCCATGGGGCACCACCGCACGTTCAGCGCATCGGGCTCGTACTACATGAAGCCGGGCGCGCTGATGGAAAAGTACAGGAATCAGCCCTGCATCGTCGTCATGGACTTTGACAAGTTTCATGCGGACCACATGGCGCACCTGCTGCGCATGACGAGGCCCGACTTTGAGACGCGCAACGCCAACGGCAAGCCCGTGCATCCGGTCCACACCAAACTCGTCGTCAGGTCGCAGTGGCTGCCATCTGACATATGGCGCGGACAGAATGCGGCGCAGGTCGAGGAGGCCTTCATCATTCTCTACAAGAAATAAAAAAATGCAGTTGCTGATTTTTAATTAGGGTCTGAAGACGGGCACAAAGGGCCATGCCACCGCCAGCAGCACGGTGACGGCCAGCGCCACCTTCACAATCTCGGCCACCCCATGTATCACTTGCTGCAAAAGAAACATATTCTTGTGTTTTCTTTGTCTTGTCAAAACAAACACAATGTCGGAAAGCAGCCCCCCGCCGTGGACGCCGCAGCGCGCAGAGGCCGCGCCGTTCAGCGAGGGCTGGTGCCATGCGCTGCGCCGCGAACTGGTGGGAGTCGGCACGGGGGATGCACTGCACCCGGCACTGCACGCGGCCTACAGGCTGCTCCGGCACCCAAACAATGCGGCGGTGCGGCGGCGCGTGGGCGAGGGGTATACGCTGGTGGAGACGGGCCAGCATCTGGACGGCCTGACGCAGCCGCTGCGGGACATCTTCTACCCCGCCAACCGCGCAGCGAGCACGGGCGGGGCGCGCACTGGCGGCTCGTCGCGCGGGACGCAGGTCGACCGCGAGATTACGGCACTCGTCAACCGCGGCGCGATGCCCGCATCGGGGCGGCTGCATCCGTATGCCCACCGCATGCTGGACTTTCTGCACCGCCACCGGCTGCAGCCCTGCGCGGCGCAGTTCATCGTGTACGACCTGCGGCTGCGGATCGCGACGGAGATCGACATTGTGTGCATCGACCTGCGGGCGCGGTACGAAGGCGGGCGGTCGAACGTGGTGTTTGTCGAGTGCAAGACGGGCTTTGACCGCAACTACGAGGTGCCCTCCGGCTGGCTCTTCTCGCCCTTTGTCGACAGCAGCCCGCTGACGCGCATCCAGATGAGCCATCGCGCGGCCCACCAACTGCAGGCGCTGGTGCAGTACATGATGGGCCACCTGAACTACGACCGCCTCGTGCTGCGCGCCGTCGTGCTGGTGCTGTCCGAGAGCGAAAATCGCCTCTTCAGCGTCGCGCGCGACCTTGACGACTGCAAGTATGACGTCTACCAGAATCTGCGTCTGCGCCTCACGCACGGCGCTGAGGAGGTGCATCGGCGCGGGGCAGCGGCGGCGGCTCGGGAGGCAAGGGCCCGGGCGTTTTTCTCCTGACCCCCCAAAAAAAACCAACCGTCACGAAAAATGCGCAAAGCACACATGGATGTCTGCGGATGTGTCTTCTTTGCGGCGCCGCTCGCCGACTATCCGCTCTATGCGGCCTCGCGCGAAGTCAAGTATCCGCAGAGTTGCATCTACGCAGGGGTGCATAATGCTGCGGGCTACAAGCCGGTCATGGAGCGGTTCTTGCAGCAGTTGGACGCCAAAGTGGCGGAGGTGCATGCGCTCTATCCCGGCGCCAATATCATCGGCGGCCGCGACATGATTCACGGCTCGTCAATCTGCATCAACGACTCGGTGCCGCATGGGCAGTCCCTGAGCGATCTGACACAAGTCATGGCGCATCCTTTTCTTTCCAAGTTTACTGCCGTGGCGCTCAGGTGGGAGGCATACCAGCAGCCGGGCGGCGACGTGTGGGTGTGCCCCGTCATCTGCAACGAAGGAGTGCAAAAGCAAACATTGACATTAAATACACCCCTTTGACCGCATTCTTTTATTAGCGTCAAGATGGACCGCGCGACGGCCATCAGCGCCTTTCTGGAAGAATGCTATGCGCCCGTGCATGCGTCGTCATTCGTCTGCTTTGCCGAGCCCGGGCGGCAGCGGTTCGAGACGCACACGCGAAAGGCGACGCGGGCGACCCCGTTCGCCGACGGCCTGAAGCGCGCGCACGTCTTTTCGGTGACAAAGAGCATGATCGGGCTCTTCTGGGCGCAGATGGTGCACAACTACGACGGGCGGCACGGGTATCTTTATGGGTGGCTGGGCAGCGCGGAGGACGGCGCCATGGGCAACTTTCTCGACGCGCGCAATCCGGTCCGCATCATCGAGAACGTCGCACGGCGGCCCCTGCACCGCTTCCTGACGATGACGAGCGGCGTCGCCACGGGCCCCACAAACGCCCTGTACATAGCGCAGGTGCGCACGCTGCACCACGGCACGTTCGCGCGGTCCCCGCTGCTGACGACGTTCGGATCGGTGGTGTACGACGGCTACTACGACCGCGGCGCGCCGCCCGAGGGCGAGTGGCGCTACAGCGACGCCTGTATGCAGATCGCCACCGAGGCCGCCGAGGAGTTTGAGCGCGCCATGACGCTGAACGACGCCCTCACCGCGCGCGATGTCGTCGTGTCGCGCTACTTCCCCGCGTGGCTGCACGAGTACTTTCGCGCCAACTGGCCCATGCTCAACCCCGGATACGTGACGGTCGACGAGACCGGCGTCATCCACGACGTGCTCAACACCGTCGGCTTCTACGGCCTGCAGATGACGGGCATGGAGATGCGCGACGTCGGCGTGCACCTGCTCACACACCACCTGCCCCTGCTGCAGCGCATCTACGCGGAGAAGACCATCGCCGAGGGCGGATACGCCGTCACGCTGACGGAGCAGGACGAGCCCGATCGCCACGGCTGGCGCTACTGGTGCTTCTGGTGGATGCCCATCTGCCTGCCGGACGACCCCTGCACCGACTGCGCGCGCGGCCAGTGGATGTCCGCCATCGGGCACATGGGCCAGTACATCCTGCTCGAACTCACCGCGCGCCGCGTCTTCATCCGGCAGCACTTTTTCGACGACGCGCTCTTCGAGAACGTCGACCTCGCCAGCATCGACCCCGCCAAGGCGCGCCGCGTCCGCATGCCCGAGTTCGTCTCCGCCGCCCAGCGCCTCCACCGTAGACTGGAAGCGGTGGCTGGCGCCACCGCTTCACCGGTATTAGGACCGCCTCGGGGGGATAAGGGACAGGAGGAAGGGGCTGTTGTGGTCACGCAGGGCATTGGCAAACCCATGCGGAGGGCGAAATAAAAAAAACCGAAAGCGTCATTGTTTTTTTAGAGAAAAGGGTTTTTTTGAGGGGCTGCATGCAAAAAGAGACACAACATAAAAAGAAATATGTCGCGTGCACTGAAGAAGCCAGAGGGAAGGAAGCCGGTCAATTTCACGGAGCCGCTGTTTCAACGGAATCGCGTGACGAAGGGAAGCAGCGGGCTGGTGGGCTCCATCAACAAACTTGCGGAGCGCTACGGCGCGCGTGGCCCGCCCCCCGATTTGGATGACGACGACGACGAGGAGGACGACGAGGACTATGACGGCGAGGACGAGGACGACAGCGGCGACGACGACGACAGCGAGGAGGAGGAAGGGGAGGAGGGGGAAGAGGAGGGGGATGACGACGATGACGACGATGACGAGGAGGATGAGGAGGAGGATGACGACACGGACGAGCGCTTCGGCGAGCAGGCCAAGGAGGTGACGATGGAAGAGTTGGAAAAGGAAGAAAAGGAGGGCGAGCACTTCTCGGACAGCGAGTTTGTCAAGCGCCCCATCCACGCGCGCGCTGGCCAGTTCGAGGCGCACGATCTGCAGGAGGAGCACGACGACGACTTGGAGGAGGATGCCGAGTTCCCCGAGGACAAGGGCCCGGCACTGCGCATCGGCGTGGCGGGCGTGTGGCGGCGCTGCATGGCGCGGTATGCCGTGCTGAACCTCACGCAGGTGCTGGCCGACGAGGAGAACAAGGTGCTGGACGCAGACTGCTGCGCGCGCATTGCAATGGCAACGCGCGAATTCAAAAAGATGATGGTCGCCATCGAGGACTTTAAGCGCGAGATCACGAACCGCGCCGAGCCCGACGGACCCGGGCGCCGCCTGCACGAACTCGTCGTGCGCTCGCTGCGCTGCACCACGGTGGCGTGGGCCAACGTCGAGGACATGGTGGCGCTCCACGGCGCGGGGTACAAGTGCGACGTGAACGGCTTTGTGATTGGGCCCCGCGGCGGGTACCTGCTCGTCTTCACCGAGGACAGCCACAAGTTTGCCATGACGCTCTCCCAGCGCGCCGCCTACACCGTGATGGCCGTCAACTACATCTGCCGCTTCCTCGTCATCCTCAACATCGAGGCCGCCGCCACCGTCATCAGCGACGTCGACAAGGCCGGCAGCGCCGCCGAGGTCTCGCCCGCCGCGCTGCTGCGCCGCAACTGCCTCGTGGACGGGCGCGGGCTCGTCGACGCCACGTACAAGGTGCTGCTGCGCCAACTGATCCTGCTCAAGGGTATCATCTACCCGGACCTGCGCCTGCACGGCATCTTTGCCGCGGGCTACGCCGAGTACGAGTCGGCCGTCAACAAGAAGAAGGCCGACATGCAGAAACTCACCGGGTCCGCCCTCGCCGACGCCAAGGACATGCAGAGCATGGCCGCGTCCATGGCCGCCATGAAGAGCGAGATGAAGCAGTGAAAAGAAAAATTAAACGTCACCGTTTATTTTTTATTGCGCAGCACCGTCCGTCAGGACAGGCATGGCGTAGCCGGCCTTGGCATTTGCAGCGTCTTCGGCTTCCCACTCGGCCGCGCGTGTCAGCATCCACGCCGCAGTGAGGCAGGCAAAGCAGCCCCCCACCCAAATAAACACAGAGTCCCATATGCCCGCGATGACGGCATCCCCGTCGGTCGACTGCAGCGCGATGGCGCCGTCGCCCAGAAAGAGCGAGACGGGGATGTCGCCCCAGCCGACGGCGCGGCACGGGACATGGGCGCTGGGGCGCTGCAGCGCCTGCATGATCCGCCCCACACCGGGCCCGGCGGCGTAGTCGAAGCGGGCCGCGCCGACGCCGTTTCTATAGACGTGCGTCCAGATGCTGACGATGCCGTCGCCCGTCGTGCGCGCCGCGATGACGCCGCAGTGCTTGTCGCTGGGGTAGAGCATGGAGAGCACCAGTATCAGCCACAGAAAGTCGAACGCAGCCATGAACATTACCATGTTAATCATCGGGCCATAGGCACGCATCGACGGGATCAGAAAGAGGCCCGCATACACTGGCACCATGAAGCACAGCGAAACAACAGACAGCACCGCCAAGTTGAGATGGTCGTCAACCTCGTAGGACTCTGAGTTGCCCATGCGGTAGAGCCGCCGCTGCCTCCCCCGTGTAAAGCAGGAATGCCGCTGCCCGACCAGCGCCGCAATGTCGGCAGTGTCGTTGCCCGTCCACCTCGTCGCCACGAAAAGGTTGGCAGCGCTCCCGCTGGGGACCCCGTCGTCGTCCAGCGTCGCCGCCCATGTCTCTGCGCCCAGCACCGTCTGCACCGTCGTCACGCGGAGGTCGTAGTCGCTGAACGGCCGCTCGCTGGTGTATCTGTACTCGGCCGACAGGATTTCGCACTCGGCCCGGATGTCCGGGATGGTGACGTCCATCAGTTGAAGGCCAACAATCACCAAGGAGTGCAGGATCATGTACGCGGCAAAGCCCATGGCCGCCACCTTTCTGGCGCGGGGGCTCCACGCCCGTATGTCTAGCATCATGTTGTTTGGTTTGTTTTGTTTTTTTTTAATTCCCGAGACACTCACAAAGTCACTTCCTGCGCAGGCTGATACTGCGCCTCCTTCTTTGGGAGCCCGTCGCCGTTGAAGATCAGACAGGTAACCAGAGCCATGAAAAACAGACCGGCATGGGCCCAGAGTATTTTGAGGCTTCGCAGCCCCTGCTCGGACCTTACAGAACTCAGTGGCTCTATGCCCTCGAGGAGACGCACTGGTATGATTCCCCATCCGGAGGTGCGGCACGGCACCGTTGCCCCCGGCGCGCGCAGAGACTGCAGAAACGGCGTGGGGTCCTGCATGGCGTCGATGAACAGGTCAAAGCGCACGCCATCGTTGTCGTGCATGCTGGTAGCCCATATGCTGATGGCGTGCGGCGACGCGATGCCGGTCCGTGCGGCAATGACGTGACACGACTTGTCCCAGCCGATGATGGAAGTCATGGCAACGACGTAGAGTATGGCGAGCGGAAACGACATGGGCATGAACATGGGGTAAAAGGTTGCCAGTGGCGCCCCGCTGCAGATTCCTCGCAGAAAGGATATGCCCATCAGCCACAGCAGCATGCCAACAATGACGTAGATGGTGAAGAGGACCACCACCAGATTGTTGTGCCATCCGAGAAAATTCTTGTTGTTCAGCGCCGTCACGGTGCCAAACGCGCCGCCCGTCGAGCAGTACAGGCGCTGTCCCACCAATGCAGATGCATCTGCCGCATCGTTGCCCGTCGAGTACACCTTCATCTTGCGCGGGCTGACGGACTGCCCGGCCTGCAGGTCGTCGTCGATGGGAGAGACCCACACGTCGACCAGCAGCGCGTCGCGGGGCACACTAACGCCCAGCACGCCAGTCTTGTTCATGCGAATGGTGCGGTAGAGCGGCGAGGCGGACAGGATTTCGCAAACGGTGTCGCTTTGCGGCGCGAACAGTGTGCCGACAGCAATCCACACTGCCAGCATCAGAAATACAATCTGGCAAGCAGCAACGAACCTGTGTCGAAAATCGTCCTTCATGTTTTGTGCTTGTTTTTTTTCGGTTGCATGTAAACTAAAAAAACGGCACAACAACAAAATGATGCCAAAGGAAGCGCTGGAATGTTTTGGACTGGTTGCCTTTCGGCCGCCGCAGGATGCCATCGTGGATGCCGTGCTGGAGGGCCGCGACGTGCAGGTGCTGATGCCCACCGGCGGCGGCAAGAGCCTGACGTACCAACTGCCGGCAATGTGCAGGCCGGGGTTCACGGTGGTGATTTCGCCGCTGATTTCGCTGATGCAGAATCAGGTGCAGGCGCTGCATGCGCTCGGGATCGGCGCCGTCGCGCTGACGTCCGACTCGGAGATTGGCGACGCCGAGCGCACGCTGTCGGACCTGTGCAGCGGCGACAGCAACGTGCGGCTGGTGTATGTGGCGCCCGAGAGCGCGATGAAGCCCCGGTTTCTCCAGCACCTGCGCGCGTGCCACGCCGCCGGCCGGCTGCAGCGCTTTGCGGTTGACGAGTGCCACTGCATCGTGCAATGGGGGCACGACTTTCGCCCCGAGTATGCGACGCTGGGCCTGCTGCGGCAGCAGATGCCGGGGGTCCCCATCATCGCGCTCACCGCGTCGGCGTCGCCCGAGATGCTGGGCGGGATTGCAACGATGCTGCGGCTGCGGGACCCCGCCGTCTTCAAGGCGTCGTTCAACCGGCCCAACCTGCGCTATGGGATCGTGCCCAAAACCAAGTCTGTTGTGATGGACATGTTTGAGCAGATCAAACACCTGAACGCGCTCGCGTCGTCGGGCATCATCTACTGCTTCAAGACGGGCGACTGCGAGAAGGTGGCGGAAGAACTGACGGAAATCTGGCAGCGGGACAACCTCGCGAACCGCGGCAAGCCGTACGCGGCGCCGTACCACGCCAAGATGGACTCGGCGGTGCGCGCTGAGACACAGCGGCGCTGGATGTCGGGCGCGATCCGCGTCGTCGTCGCGACGATTGCGTTCGGCATGGGCATCGACAAGCCCGACGTGCGCTTCGTGCTGCACCACACCATGTCCAAGTCGCTGGAGGGCTACTATCAGGAGAGCGGCCGCGCGGGCCGCGACGGCGCGCTGGCGGACTGCGTGCTCTACTACAGCGGCTCGGACTACCACCTACTCAATTTTGTCACCAAAAACACGGATGCCACCAACCGCGACCGCGAGGCGCGCGGATTCCAGCCCATCACCGAGGAGGCCACCGCCAAGAGCCTTGAGGCGCTCAGCGCCATGCGGGAATATGCCCAGTCGCAGTCGTGCCGGCGCGCCGCGCAGATGGCGCACTTTGGCGAGACGTTCAACCCCGCACGGTGCGGAGAGGCCGGCGCACCGTGCGACTTTTGCCGCGGCAAGGGCCAGCGCCCCGTGACGCACTACTTCCGCGGCTCTGGCAAGAAATAAAAAATGAAAATGATTTTTTTTATTCTTTCACGTGTGGGGCTGCACGATGGGCGTCACCATGCCCTTGAAGATGCGGCGGCAGTCGATGGTGTGGATGCAGCACAGGCCGCAGCCGGGCCATGCGTCGGACTCGCCCCTCTCGTAGGGGCCGCAGAAGAGATAGGCCAGCGGGAAGCAGCCCGAGATGCAGACAAAGTCGCTGAAGGGGCGCTCATTGGAGCCGCAGGGCAGGCACCCGACGAGGCAGTCGGTCTCGTAGTTCATGTAGCGCGACCACGACGCACAGGGGTAGCACCCGCAGAAGAGGCTGACGTCGTTGCACAGGCGCATGTGCTCCTCGCCGCGGGTTGTGAACGGATACATCGATGTCATTTGCAGTTGTGCTTGTTTTCAAAATAAATTCGGAATCGAAAGTTTAATATCGAAACCTTGCAGGGCCCTCCAGCACACGCCCCTTAATTCTCTGCGCTGCTCCATGTCCCCACCACCGTATAGTCATGCCGAGTCCTCACATATTTTGACCGACATAGCGGACACGTCCTGTTCGCAAGATGCGGGTCGGGGGTCTCGATGCTGGCGGTCTCATCGTCAGACCAAAATTGCCAATTCTCCGCGTCTCTGATTTTCCAGTCAGCAACCACTGCGTCGTACTCTTCGCAGTAGCACTGCTTTCCTTTGGACGGATTGACGCATCCATTCGAGCACGGCGGACACCCATAGGGCACGGGCGACAAATGGTAGTTTGTCTCGTCCCAAAACATGATTTTGCGCGAACACTCGATGCAGAGCAAGTGCCCACATCCTGCAGGAAAGCGCAGCCGCCGCCCCGGCCCACATAGGCACACGGGACAATCTGAATCCCCATCAACGATGTCCAGCCGCTCGAAGCCGAAACTGAGGGACGAGCGCGTTGAGCATCTTGTGCAGTAGTTCGGGTCCAGCAAAGGAAGCACTTGCTCTTCGCAAAATTCGTAATTGACACAGTTCGATGTGTTTTCCATTTGATGACGTTTGCTTGTTTTTAATAAACAATATGCGGAGAATCTGCTGGCATCAGCGCATACTTGCCGATTGCGGCGGCCATCACCATTCCCTGCGGGCTGAGATCGCCGGGCTTGTTGAGCCACACCACCTCGTGCGTGGACTGGTCGTACACGGCCCAGCGACTGTCGCGCAGGTCCCACGGCTGCGGCGGAAAGCAATCGGAGGCAATGCCGGAAAACAGTGCTTGGAGGTGGGTGTCAAAGTAGTACAGCACACGTGTGACCTTGTGCTCAATCACGCAGGGGTCTTTCATGAGGAGGTTTTTTTTTGTTTGATTGCATGCAAGAGAAAAAAAGCAGTAAAGCAATTTTTTTTTCGCACGATTTACCATCAAAACAACATGCAGCGATTGGAATACGTCGACCTGCTGACGGCGGAGAATCTCAACCAACTCTACTCGGGGCCGTACAGATGCAGAGACATTGCAAGCGGGGCAGTGCCCGCTGCAATGCGTTGCAACTACACTACAAAGTTCAAGGCGACTGACCCGACCGAAGCCTTGTTTAGACTCCGGGTGGAGGAAGCGGGCGGGATGGTGTTCGTCGAATTGGAGATGATGCACGGCGACATCTACAAACTCATCGAGATGCTGGAGCGCATCTTGGCCGATTTTCCGGGCAAAAGGACAAATCTCCACGTGACGACGCTCTCCTATTGGGACGTGGGCCTCGTCCCCCGCCTGTGTGCGCTTCCGGGCATGAAAAGCCTTTCAGTCGACAAGATCGACGGTTGCACAGTCAGTCCCCCCATACAAGTCCAGCCACACGACATAGAGACTGTCTTTCTGCGAGCAATTAGACCGAATGAATTGACGTCCGTGCTCTTTGCGGCCATCATCAGGAACGGCAGGGCGCTGGAGGATTTCAACCACGCCGGAGACATTCCCCACAGCGAGAAGATTGCACTCGCAGTGCAGCAGTGCCCGACGCTCCGGCGCTTGGGAAACAACATCGATCGCGAATCAGCCCCGCTCCTCTTCGACAACGCGTCATGGATGGTCGATGCCGCGCTGACGATGACGAACATTCGCTCGCTCAAACTCGACACGTCAAACTTTGATCGTTTTGCGCTGCTTAATCTCTCCTATTCTTTGAGCAGACTTACCCAACCACTCGATCTTAGTATCAAGTACGACTCCGCAGACGATCACAGTGCAGCCGCATTCGTACGAAACTTGCAGGGGTTGCAACTGAAATCCTTCGACTTCAAAACATATCGCTGTATCCCGGGGTCCGAACGGCATCTGGCGTGCCTGCTGCTGCTGCGACACTGCAAGTCGCTAGTGAGTTTTAGTCCGGCAATAGACGATGATGGATTGGGGTGGCTGACGGCCGAAGTCGTGAACGAGATCGTGAAGGAGGGTCGTGAGATGCATGTTGGGTTCGACGGACAGTGGGATGCGGACGTTGAGAAAATGTACAATGATCCGACGCCAATCCAGCGCTATGTGATGATTGCGGGACAACAGAATCGCCGCCTGGGTTATTGGGGACCCTCTCCGAAGGGTTACGTCGGATTACTCTCTATGACCGAAGAAGAAATTTCCTTTAAGAGGAAAATCAGGGCCTCGTTATCGTCGGGGTTGTATGCACCAGCATTCGTGGGCCTCACCGTGGAGCGCATACTCGCGGTCCTGAACGGAGACCCCCTGACCAACGACTTTGCCGTCTACAAAACGGACCTGTCCGAGTCATTCGCCCTTCTCATCTCTGGAATTGCAACCATCCGCAGGGGCGTGCGGCGGCTCGAGTTCAGCCATTGCAACATTGAATATTAAAAATTGATCCTTTTATTTTTTTGCAAAAATAAAAACAACACGCATGGAGCCGCCGCTGCTCGCAGACATCGCCGTCAGCGGCGACGATGACGACCCGCTCGAGTACCAGTATCGCTACACCGAGGACATGGACGTCGGTCTGGCCCGCCACCTCCTCGCAGACGCGCCGGCAGAGTACCACGCCACCGGTGTTTATCCAAAGTTAAAAGCCGTCATCAAGGCCCCGGACCCTGCATCCGAATACCCCACGGTGAATGCCCGCAT
>Ga0181533_1004928_pt1 | contig 13201 bp, 14 predicted proteins | sample PEATcosm2014_Bin_45_FD_119772 | JGI IMG/M metagenome (GOLD analysis project Ga0181533, IMG submission 119772) | Peatland microbial communities from MTU Mesocosm Facility, Houghton, MI, USA - PEATcosm2014_Bin11_60_metaG | ecosystem: Environmental > Terrestrial > Soil > Wetlands > Peat | place... | reverse complement strand
TCGCCGCCTCAAGACCCTCAAAGGCCTCACCCCATACGAATTCATCTGCAAGCTCTGGACAAAAGAGCCTGACAGATTCACACTCGATCCACTCCACCAAATGCCGGGACTAAACATCTAGAGACGCATCGGATGATCAAAAAGAACCGCGGCACTGAAACACCGATGCGCTTGGCGAATTCGTCCATCGGCATTCCGCTGGCCTTGTATTTAGCCTTCGCCACGACGGACAAAGCTTTGTTCATTTCTTCGACAATCGGATTGCGCCATTTTCCTAACATTTCGTTGTTCAATAGCTCGTATAGCGGCATTTTCGCTCTAGCTGCTATCGTCGTCGGCATTTCGATCGATGGATTCGCGGCCCTTCTCCGAAATTGCCGCAATTGCGAGCCGGAAACATTCAGTCGAAAACCCTGAAACCGCCTAATATCTTCGCCGCGATTACGCCGGCCCATCCGGCGGCCGCACCCTCGGCAGTGACGCGAACGTCGTAGCGCCGCGGGGGCTCGAAAAGGAGGTTCGTATCTTCGAACCGGCCCGCCCGTATACGATCGACCCAAACGACGAAGGCGGGGCCGAAGGCCCGGCGCGTCGCCTCGGTCGGGCAGACGAAATCGGCGACGACCGTCCCGCCCGCCTCGACGACGAGATCACACAGCCAGCCCATCCGGCGCGCGTGTTCGATGCGATCCTCGATGCTGAACCCGAGATCGCGGCTGATGTTGGCGCGCACCTCGTCGGCGTTGAACAGCGGCGCGCGAAGGCGCGGGGCCAACTCCCGCGCGAGGGTCGTCTTGCCCGCGCCCGGAAGCCCCATGATCAGGATTTTGCGCATCAAACGTCCCCAGATCCTTCCCCCCGTCGCTCCGCAGATGATTTCCATCGGAGAGGAGACGGGAAAGCTCCCCGCCATGCTGCTGCGCGTCGGAGTCATGTTCGAAAAGCAAACGCAGCGCGCGATCGAACGAGTCATGGGGTTGGTGACGCCCGCGCTAACCATACTGATCGCGCTCGTGGTCGGAGGCCTCATCATGACCGTCATGGACGCCGTGCTCGGCATCAACGAACTGGCGACGAAATGACCTCGCATCGGCGCGCGCGCGGGAGCTCGAGAGCGGGGTTTACGCTCGTCGAAATGTTGGCCGTATTGGCGATCATCGCGCTGATCGCGGGCCTATCGACGCAGCTCGCGCGCCCGCCGGTTCCCCGGCTGCGCGTCGAGGCGGCGGCAAGGGCGGTTTGCGCCGCGGCGCGCGCCACGCGAAGCCGCGCCATTGCGACGCGGCAGGAGACGACTCTCTTCTTCGATCTGGCGCGCAAGACCTTCTCTTCGCCGGCCGGGGGCGAAACCGCGCTGCCGAGCGAGGCGCGCGTCGACGTCTCCGTCGCGACCGGCCAACGCGGTGGCGACTTGGGAGCTGGGATTGTCTTCTTTCCCGGCGGCGGCTCGACTGGCGGCGACATAACGATCGAAATTTCAGGCAATCGCGCGATCATCGACGTCAACTGGCTCACGGGAGCGACGCGATGCGGCCTAGCCTGAAACGAAAAGGCGGCTTCACCTTACTTGAAACGCTCGTCGCTTTTACGATCCTCGCGCTTGCGATGTCGCAATTGCTCGCGGCGGCTGGCGGCGGCGCGCAAAATGACAGCCGGGCTGATTTTCTTTTGCGCGCCATGCGCCTCGGACAGTCGCAGCTGGCGGCGCTCGGCGTCGACGGCCCGATCCAGCAGGGTGAGACCAGTGGCCGATACGACGACGGTCTTTATTGGAGCCTCTCGATCGAGCCCTACCGCAATTACAACAGCCCAACGGGAGACTCGGTCGTCGCGAGCTTCTGGACGCGGCTGACGATCAGTCGCCCCACGCCGCGATCCGCGCCCCGCGAAAATCTAACCCTGACGACCTTGAAGATCGTCACGCTGAAGGAGGTCGCGCGATGAAGCGCCGCGCGCGGGCCGGGTTCACTCTGCTCGAAATGTTGCTTGCGATCACGCTGCTGTCGATGATCGTCGGGTCTATTCTCGGCGGGCTGCATTTGGGTCGCCGCGCCTGGGAGACGGGGAAAAGTTACGAAGCCGTGGGCGAGATCGAGGAGGCGTCGCGCGCTATCGCCGACCAGCTGGCGCGCGCCGCGCCCATCATCCTGACAAAGACCAACAATGGGGAAATCGTCGCCTTCGAGGGGCTGGCGGAGAGTTGCAGATTTCTGGCGCTCAGCGAAGGCGAGGCCCAATGGGGCGGGCTCATTCTCACCGAGATCGCGCTGGCTGACGTCACCATCGACGAACTCGCGGTTTGGACCCGCGTGTTTCGCCCCGCCGAGGGCTTTTCCCCCCCGCGGACCGGGATGCGGATGACTTCCGCCATGCGCGAGGCGGCCTATTTCCGGATGTCCTATTTCGGCGAGATCGAGAAGGGGCGCCCGCCGGCCTGGGCCGACAGATGGGTCGACCGCGGGGCCCTGCCGCTGCTTATCGCGGTGCATGTCGGCGGCAAGCGCGACGGCCGCGTCGTGGACGTCTCTTTCACCGTCGCCCCGCAGCAGCGCTGAGGTCGCTCAAGTCTCTAAAACATCGGCCCGTTTTCGAGCGGCCCGACGCTCCAAGCGAGCCAAAGTCCTAGCGCGAGATGCGGGCCGAACGGTATCGGCTGGCGCGCTTCCAGCGAAGTCACGCTTCGCAGTAAAATCGCCGCCGAAACGAGCCCCGAAAAGGCGGCGACGAGCAGACAGCCGGGAAGACCTTGAAACCCCAGCCACAGACCCGCGATCGAGAAGAGCTTGGCGTCGCCGAGACCAAGGCCCGCAAATCCCCGCCAGTTTTCGTAACCCCATGCGGCGAGGCGCAAGAAGGCCCACGCGGCCAGGGCGGCGCCAAGCCGCGCTGGCAATTCCCGCGGCGCGGCGACGAGCGTGGTCGCGACCCCGGTCCCGAACAAGAAAAGCAGAGGCCCGTCTGGAATGAGAAAAAATTCCACGTCGAAGGTCACGACGACCACCAGCGCCGCGAAGAGCGCGAGACTGGGGAGGATGAACCAGCCGACTTGTTGGATTTGGGCCAGAAGAACCGCTATGCCGGCGAGGCCCAGCCAAAACACATGGGTATGCGCGCGGCCGCCCGGTTGGGCCAGAAGCATCGACAAAGCGCTTTTCCCCAGCCGGCGGCATCGCCGGCGAGAAGTGGGAGCGAAGCTAATAACTTTGCGCATCCCTTGGCCAGCTCCGGCGCGGCGGTCATTGTCAAATTGTCATGGTTGGCCGCGACTATGCTAGTCTGACGCGGGCGCGGCCGGCCGATTTGGACTCGTCGCCCGCTCGCGGTTCTAGCGCGCTTTCCGCTCGGATGGAATCGTCCGAACGGAAAGCATGCTAGATCAGAATGACGGAGCATGTTCCGCGAAAGTCTGTCAACTTTCGCGGAACACGTTCCAAAGCTTCGCAAAAGCGGGGTCGTCTCGACGACGACCAAATCCCCCTCGCTTTTGCACAAGATCGGGAGTTGCCTCGATGCGCAGATGCGCGCGGCTTGCTTGGCCTTTTTCTCTTCTCGCGCTGCTCTACGCAACTCCGGGAAAGGCGCTGATCGACGTTGAACCCGACGCGCTGAAGCATTATTCCTATTGCATCAGCCAGGCGAAAGACCGCAATTTCGTCTATGTTTTGGATCGGCAACTTTTATACCGCTGTCACGACGACGTCGCCGCGTCCTATTTCAATTATCTCGGTCGCCGGCATGCGCCAGACCGTGTCGTCGACGAACCGGAGGGCGTCTTCGTCTATCGCCGGATCAGTGGCGTCGGCCGGTGCTGGCACAAGACCTCGGACGAGTTCGGCCAGCCGGTGTCCGTTTACGGCTGCGACGTTTATATCGACATTTGAGGGCTCCCGGGGGGCGATCATGCCAAAGCGCCAATGTCTCGGGACGAATGATCGTGACGACCTCGATGATCGACGGGAACCATCGGTGAAGCCGCGCAATCGCAAAATTTTCGATCACTTAAATTCGACGATGACGACCTCATGCGCGGTGTTGCCCGCGCTGATGATTTCGTGATGCGAACGATCTCGCCAAACGACGTCGTCGAGTTTGTGTTGGATAGTTTCCCTTTTCGCGTCTTCATTCCGCACGATATGACCACCATTGAGATATACGATCAGCAAGTCTCCATTTTCGGATAGCGGATGTGCTTCGCCCTTCGTGTGTTTGACCCGCATAACTCCCGCACGTTCATTCTCGAATTCCGTCGTCGTTATCATGATGCGCCTCCAAGATAGAAATTTGCGTGCTCCGCCTGTTTTACTGAATCACGGCTCGAAGGGCGCAGGCGAAAACTTCGAGTGAAGCGCAATGTGCAAGGCAGGGCGGGACGGAGGCGCGCGTCCACGCAGAGCGATTTCGAGTCACAACGCATCGAAGCGCGGGAAAACGAATATGAGTTTCGCCTGGCGGCAAGAGGAACCGCTCGTTTCCAATCCGCGGCGAGCGCCGCCGCTTCCCGCATACGGCAAGCGGGCCTCCTTAATGTTCTTGCGTCGGCTTTGATTCCCATCGGTTCAGGGGTGTTGGTGAGCGCGAAGTTCAGATTGTCCTGAGGGAGGTCGATCGTCGTTCGCGCCATTGACTGGCGTGGACGATGCGAAACCGGCCGGCGCCACGGCCTGCGATTGCAGCGAGGCGCAAATTGGGGATCGCGACCCGACGGACGCGTTACGCTACGTGCATGATTGACTTATTACCAGTCCGGCGGCAGCAGAAACGGCGTGGCTCCAGCCGGCGGCGGCGGCGCTAACGCCGGCGGCGGCGACTCGGCGGGCAATAGGTCGCCCCAATTGGTGCGGCTCGCCATCTCGGCCTGTAGCGCCGGCGCGACGATCGGTCTTCCCTCGCGTATTTCCCAGCCGCCGCCCAAGGCCTTGTAGAGCGCGATGAGATTTGTGGCGATCGCGGAGCGCGTCTGGGCGAGTTTGTTCTTCTCCTGCAGGAGCGAACGTTCCGAGTCGACGACGCGCTGAAAATCCTCGGCGCCTTCACGATATCTGATGAACGCCAAACGCACCGAACTCTGAGCGGCTTCGACGGATCTTTGCGAACTCACCGCGCTCTCCTGCGCCTTGAGGAAAGCGATCAACGCGTCCTCCACTTCGCGCGCGGCGTTGAGCACTGTGTCGTCATAATTGACGAGCGCCTGTTGGTAGCGCGCGTCCTGCGCCCGCACGTTGTTGGTTATGCGGCCATAATTAAGGATCGACCATTTGAAGCCGGGTCCCGCTGTAAAGAAGAGGCTGTGCGGCGCAAACAGCTTGGCGACGTCGCTGCTCTGAACGCCGACGTCGCCCAGCAGATAAAACCTCGGATAGAGATCCGCCTCGGCGACGCCGATGCGCGCGCACTCCGCCGCGGCGTTTAGCTCCGCGGCGCGGATGTCGGGCCGGCGACGCAACAATTCGGCGGGTATGCCAATGGCGACGCGAGGCGACGCCGCAGGAATTCTCCGCGGCCCATTCAGCAGCGCGTCCACGCCGCCCGGCGGCTGCCCCAACAACGTGCTCAACGCGTTTTTCGACTGTTGCAGGGCGGCTTGCAATTGCGGGATGTCCGCCAGCGTGCTTTCCAGCAAGGTGCGGGCCTGCGTGACATCGAGTTCCGATGTGGCGCCGTTGCGGAAACGCGACTCGGCAATGTCCAGCCCCTCTTTTTGCACCCGCGCGTTTTCCCGGGCAATTTGAATGAGCTCCTCATAGGTGCGGATCAGAGCGTAGGTGCGAGCCACTTCCCCGGTCAGCGCGACGAGCGCATTGTCATAATCCGCGACCGACGCGAGCAGGCCGGCGTCGGACGCCTCGACATTGCGCCGGAAGCGGCCCCAGAAATCCACTTCCCAGGCGGCGTCGAAGCCAAGATTGAAATTGGCGAAGGAGTGTTGGAGCGCGGCTTGGTTGGCGAGGCGCGAACTGAGAAGGTTTTGCTGCGCGGCGCCCGAGCCTTCTTGGGTTTGAGGATAGAGGTTTCCGATCGCGACGCCGAGCTGCGCGCGCGCTTCTAGAATTTTCAAACCGGCGATCCGCACCGGAAGATTTTGCTCATAGGCGCGCTGGATGAGGCGATCGAGCGTCGGATCCTTGAAGGTCCTCCACCAATGCGATTTGACGTCGCTCTTCGCAACGCGCTTATCGCCGGTCTCGATCCATTTGTTTTGTACGGAGACTTCCGGCGGCGCGAAATTCGGGCCTACGGCGCAACCACCGAGCGCCAGCGCCAGCCACAGCGGATGAAGCGCGCGCGCGAAGCGGAGAGTTTTGGAACGGGTTGCCCGCCGCTCATTTCGATGACCGCCCATCAACATGCTCCGCTGTTCGACGAAGCGCGCCGAGCCGCGCTATCCTTTCGAGACATTTTTTTGAGAGTCGGGGCCAGGGGGTCGTCCCTGAAAAAAACGCCGTTTCTCTGGGCGAGGCAACCGCGCGGCGACACTCCCGAATCAGTTACGCGTGACATTCTTTTCTAAAGTGAATTTTGAGTAAACGCGAGCAACGCAAACGAGAAAACTCCTGCGGCTCGCATGCGCGCCAAGACACTCGCGCGCGCTCATGTTCGCGCGACGCTTCCAAGCCGAAAGCGCTATTTGGTCACCGCGATTGATTTCCGGAACAACACCAGACTGTAGACGAAAAAAGCAAGGCCGACCGCCGCCACCATCGCAAATTGCGGCCAGACGGCCTCGATGCCGCCGCCGCGATAGATGATCTTTTGCGAAAAGCTGACGAAGTGCCGCGATGGCAGGAAAAACGTCAAATATTGCATCCAGATCGGCTGGCTATCGATCGGCGTCGAGCCACCCGACAGCAGCTGCAGCATTACGTTCACAAAAATGATCAAAAGCGCGAATTGCGCCATGGAGCGGGAGATCGTGCCAAGGAATATCCCAAGCGCCGTCGCGAAAAAGAGATAGAGCAGCACGCCGGAGAACCACAGCGTGATCGACCCCGCGAAAGGAACCTCCAGCGCTTTCATGACGATGAGATAAAGGGACGCGCCCGTCGCGACGAGAATGACGAGACTGTTGGCCCAGACTTTCGCCATCGCGATTTCGAAGGCGGTGAGCGGCATGACCAGCAGATGCTCGAGCGTTCCGTGCTCGCGTTCGCGAATGACCGCGGCGCCGGTGAGAACGACCGTCAGCAGCGTCACCTGATTGATAATAGCGACGACGCTCGAAAACCAGGAGGATACGCCGTTCGCATTGAACAATCGGCGAATGACCAGATTGATCGGCGGTTGCGCCGCAGCGTCGGTGCGCCTGAAAAAGCTGGAGATGCGATCGTTGACGATATTCTTGATGTAGCCGCCGCCGATCGAGGCCTGCTGCATCGCGGTCGCATCGATGTTGAGCTGGATGTCGGGATGGCGGCCCGCGCGCAGATCGGCTTCGAACCGCGGCGGAACGGCGACGACGAACATGAATCGGCCCTGGTCCATCGCGGTCTCGACATCGGAGGCGGAAATCATTTCAGGCGTCTGGAAGCGCGGTGGATAGAAAGCGTTGACGAGTTCCTTCGCCAGGGCGGAGCCGTCTTCGTCGACAAAGGCGATCGACGCGTTGTTGACCTCGCTCGACGTGCCGGTCGCCTGCGCGTAGATCGCGCCGGTGAACGAATAGACGACGAAAAACACCATCACCAAATCGCTGCCGAAGCTTCGCAGTTCCTTAAGGCCAAGCCAGAGAATATTGAGAAGTGAGTTCATCTCTACTTCTCCTGCTTTTCGAGAGCCAGCACGCTTACGGCCCAAAGAATCGGAATGATACAGGCGAGCACAACGAGGTCTTGCGCCAACAGATCGAATCCAAGCCCCTTGGTGAAGACGCCCTTGCTTGCATGCATGTAATAGGTCGTCGGCCAGATCGAGCCTACGAATTTCGTGCGGCCCACAAGAGTGGAGACGGGCTGCATAAAGCCCGAAAACTGAATCGTCGGCAGCATTGTGAGAACTGTCGTGATGAAAACGGCCGCGACTTGGCTGCTGGTGAAGGTCGAAATGACCATGCCGACGCCTGTCGTCGCTGTGACATAGAGCAGCGTGCACAGCGTCAAGACGAGAAAGCTGCCTTTCATGGGAACCGCGAAAACGACGAGCGCCATCGCCACGAGGATGAAGTAGTTGATCATGCCGATTACGATATAGGGGAGCTGCTTGCCAAGGAGATATTCCAGGCGGCCCGTCGGCGTCACATAGAAGTTGATGATCGAACCCAGCTCCTTTTCGCGCACGACGCTGATCGCCATCAGGATCGCCGGAATGAGGATCAGCAGAATTGGCGGGATGCTCGGCACCATCGCATAGACGCTTTCAAACGTAGGGTTGTACATATAGCGATCTTGAAAATTGGCGGTGTATTTCTGAGGCGCGGTTTGCAATTCATTCGCCGGATCGCGCAGCATCTTGTCCTGGACGCTTTGCACATATTGGGTGATGGTTTCGCCGCGAAAGGTGTCGGCCCCGTCCACCTCCGCCAGGACTTCCGGTATTGACGCCTTGCGAAGATCCCGGCCGAAATTCGGCGGAATTTCCAGGACAAGCGAAACGCTGTCCGATTGCATGCGATGCAGCGCGTCCTCGACGGACCGGACCGGCGGCATTTGCCTGAAATAGCGCGGCGCTCCCGCGAATTGTTCGAGATAGACACGGCTCTCGGGCGTCTGATCGAGATCGAAAGTCGCATAGCGGACATGCTCGACATCGAAGGAAATGCCGAAACCGAAGACGAGCATCAGCAAAGCCGAGCCGATAAACGCGAAGGCGAGGCGCACCGGATCGCGCAGAATCTGCATGGTTTCATTGGCGCTGTAGGCGAGAAGCCGACCAAGGCGCAGCGAAAGATCAGAGCGCGCCGCATGCGCCGAGGCTTGGACGGGCGCGGCGACTATCGCCGCTTCCTTGCTTGCCCCTCCGTCGGCGGCCTCTCCGATCGCATCCTCCATATAACCGATGAAGGCTTCCTCGAGCGTCGCGGCGCCGCGCGCGTCGATAAGCTTTTGGGGCGCATCGGCGGCTAGCACTTTTCCCGCATGCATCAGCGAAATGCGGTCGCAGCGCATCGCCTCGTTCATGAAATGCGTCGTGACGAAAATGGTGACGCCCTGCTTGCGCGAAAGATCGATCAGCAGTTCCCAAAAGCTGTCGCGCGCGACCGGGTCGACGCCAGAGGTCGGTTCGTCGAGAATGAGCATTTGTGGCTCGTGCAGCACGGCGACCGCCAGCGACAGGCGCTGGCGCAGGCCCATCGGCAGATCGCCGGCGAGCGCGTCAAGATAGGGGCCGAGCCCGAATTTCGCGACGAGCTCCTCTATGCGAGTCTTCGTCTTGTCGGGAGGGATGTGATAGAGGCGCGCGTCCAGAACGAGGTTTTGCATGACCGTCAGCTCGCCATAGAGCGAGAAGGCCTGCGTCATGTAGCCAATGCTCTTGCGCACCTCCATGCTGCCGGCTTCGACCGACTGGCCAAACAGCGTCGCGCTTCCCTCCGTCGGTGGCAGCAGGCCGGTGAGCATCTTCATCGTCGTCGACTTGCCGCAGCCGTTGGAGCCCAAAAAACCGAAGATCTCGCCGCGCTCGATCGTCAAGGAGACGTGGTCGACGGCGACGAAGTCGCCGAAGCTGCGCGTGAGGCCCTTGGCGTCGATGGCGATCTCGGCCTTGCCCTCCGGGCGCGGCGGAATGGTCAGATCGGCGTGGCCCGAGCGTTTTTCCTCGGGCAGCAATGCGACGAAGCACCTCTCGAGATCCTTCGTTCCCGTTCGCTCCATGAGCTCCGCCGGCGTGCCCGTCGCGAGCACGCGCCCCGCGTCCATGGCGACGATCCAGTCCCATTGCTGGGCCTCGTCCATATAGGCCGTCGAGATGACGACGCTCATGCTGGGTCGCCCCTTGCGGATGTCGTCGATGAGCGACCAAAACTGGCGCCGAGACAGCGGATCGACGCCGGTGGTCGGCTCGTCGAGGATGAGCAGGTCCGGATCGTGCACGAGCGCGCCGCACAGCCCGACCTTCTGCTTCATGCCGCCCGAAAGCTTGCCGGCGGGACGGCCGAAAAACGGTCCAAGCCCCGTCGCGTCGAGCAACTGCTTGATGCGCCCGGGGCGCTCCTCGGCGGAAAGGCCGAAGAGCCGCGCCATGAAGTCGACGTTCTCCTGGACGCTGAGTTCGAAATAGAGGTTCTTGCCGAGGCCCTGGGGCATATAGGCGATGCGCGGACAGGCGTCACGCCTGTGGGCCGCGTCGGCGATGTCGCCGCCGAGCACGATCACCTTGCCCCGCTGCATCTTCTTGGAGCCGGCGACCAGCGCCAGCAACGTCGATTTGCCGACGCCGTCCGGGCCGATCACGCCGACCATGCGTCCGCTCGGAATGTCGAGCGAGAGGCCGTCCAGGGCGAGCGTCGCGCCGTAGCGATGGGTCACGTCCTTGATCGACACGACCGGCCCGCCGACGGCCGCCGCCGGAGACTCATGAGACAATAAGTCTTCCATTAACTAGCTCTCCGGCGCGTTGCGGCCTCAGTGCCGAGCTTGCGGGGCTTTAAGGCCGCGCCGATCCATTCTTCCTCGGCTCCACAACCTCCTGCAGCGATGCTGGCCAAGCCGCGGAATCACCCATTTTCACATAGCCGACTCCGCGCATCCCCGTTTTGACGATGTCGATGTAAGACTCCACCGTCTCTTCCGGCACGCGGATTTTGACTCGGAACATGAGCTTGTCGCGCTCGCTCTTCGTCTCGACTTGCTTCGGCGTGAATTGGGCCTCGGGCGACACGAAGCTCACATATCCCCCGACGACGCGGCCTGGAGCTGCGTCCAAGATGAGCCGCGCCTCGGAGCCGATCTTCAGTCTCGCGGCCTGTTCGGAAGGAAGAAATATTTCCATATACACGTCGTCAAGGTTCACCAACGTCAGCGCTTTTCCGCCGGCCCCCAGAACCTCGCCGACTTCGGCCAGTCGATACAGCACCCTTCCCTTGACTGGGGATTTGAGCGTCGCATCGTCGATGCGGGTTTGGATCGTCGCTACGTTCGCCTCGGCGACTTTGACCTCTTGCTCATTCGTGCTCAGCTTGGCTTCCTCCTCCTGAAGCCCGGCCGAGGTTGTTTGAAGCGCCGTTCTGCGCACATCCAGTTCCCGCTGAGAGCCAGCGCGTTCCGCGACGAGCGCGGTGCTGCGTTTAACCTCGATCTTGGCGAGCTCGATTTGAGCCTTGCTTCTGGTGATCGACGCCTTGGCGATCGCCGCTTTTTGCCGCGTGGCCGCGACGTTCAACCTAGCCTCGGCCAATTGCGCTTCGAGCGTCGCGGTGTCCATTCGCACCAGCACGTCGCCCGGCTTGACAAGGGCGCCTTCGTCGACAAGGATTTCCTTGACCCTCAAAGGCTCCTTGGCGGCGATGTCCACAAGTTTCGCCTCGATCCGACCGTTGCCCGAAGCGATTCCCTTCGGCAATGCGGACTGCATGTCCCGCCAATGTTGGTAGCCGAAGAAGCCCCCGGCCGCGACGACGGCCGCGATAATCCACATCAGGTATTTTTTGGACATCAGCGCATCCTCTCGGGAGCATGAAAGGCGCGCCACGCGAGGGCTTCGCCTTAGACGACTCAGCCAAAATATATCGCCTACGGCATGGAAAGGGCACGGCTTTTTTCTTGGCCGCGGAAAAGGCGGGTCAAATTCGATTTGATTCGACGCTTCGACTTTTTGAATTCTTGGAACGGATGTTGTCAATCGCGGCCACCGGGAAGGAAATGCCCTGCGATTTCTTGGCCTTCCCGAGGACGGCGGGCCATGTCGGACGTGTCAAGACGCCGCATCGGTTCGCGGAAAAATCCCGCGCCTGCACATCAAGTTTTGGTGTTACTCTTATCGCGCGCGCCCTGGCTTCGATGCGCCCGCAAGGCGCCGCGAGCTTTCGAGAATGGGGAACGACATGGGAAAATCGAAGAAGGAGAAAGCGAAAAACGAGAAATCAGCGACGGACACAATCTCGCCGGTCCCTCTCGACGCCGGGACTTCTCAGAAGCTGAAGCGAAAGGAGTATGAAAACAAACTGTCGGATTTGCATATAGAGCTTGTGCAACTGCAGGAATGGGTTCGTCACGAGAAGAAGAAGATTTGCGTCGTGTTCGAAGGGCGCGATGGCGCCGGCAAGGGTGGCGTCATCAAAGCGCTCACCGAGCGCGTCAGTCCGCGCACGTTCCGCGTCGTGGCGCTGCCGGCGCCGACGGAGCGCGAGAAGTCGCAGATGTATGTGCAGAGATATCTTCCGCATTTCCCCGCGGCGACGGAAGTCGTCATCTTCGACCGAAGCTGGTACAACAGAGCCGGCGTCGAGCGCGTGATGGGGTTTTGCACGGAGCGGGAACTCGAAGTCTTTTTCCACAACCTGCCGGCGGTCGAGAACGCGATGGTCGAATCGGGGATCATTTTGCTAAAATATTGGCTCGAAGTGAGCCCGGAGGAGCAGACCAGACGGTTGCAAGCGCGCATCACCGACGGGCGCAAATTGTGGAAATTGTCGGAGATGGATTTGAAATCCTATGCGCGCTGGGACGAGTACACGCGCACGCGCGACAAGATGTTCGAGAAGACGCATACACCTTGGGCGCCTTGGCGCGTCGCGCGATCCGACGACAAAAGGCGGGCGCGGCTCAATATCATCACCGACCTGCTCAACCAGATTCCCTATGAAAGACAGGCATCCGCCGAAATCGAATTGCCGAAGCGCAAAATTGGCGGCTACGTCGAGTCCGATTACGCATCCAAACTCATCCCCGAAGCGTTCTAAGCGCAACGATAAGCTCTCGAAGTTTTGCGTCGGCGTTGGCGGATGAAGCGCAAAGGAGATGCGTCGCAGGGTCGCATGGCGTATCATCGGGCGGACGACGACATCTAAGTCTGGTTGGTTGAAGCCGAAAAACTTCGTTTGGTCTAGGATAGGAGGGGAACATGGTTTTTATAGACTTCAGGGGCGCGCTGCGCGCCGTGTCGATCATCGCGGTTCTGGCGCCTGCGGCGGCGTTAGCGCAATCTTCCAGAGTTGGCGCGCTTCAATGCAATTTGTCTGGGGGCGTCGGCATGATCCTCGCGGAGAACCAAGCGCTCGATTGCGTCTACAAAGGCGATGCGGGCGGTCCGCCTGCGCATTATATCGGGC
>Ga0181533_1004926_pt1 | contig 13207 bp, 15 predicted proteins | sample PEATcosm2014_Bin_45_FD_119772 | JGI IMG/M metagenome (GOLD analysis project Ga0181533, IMG submission 119772) | Peatland microbial communities from MTU Mesocosm Facility, Houghton, MI, USA - PEATcosm2014_Bin11_60_metaG | ecosystem: Environmental > Terrestrial > Soil > Wetlands > Peat | place... | reverse complement strand
GAATTGGACCGGCCCCACCCAACCCCTGGTTTCCATCATCGTGCCCAGCTTCAACCGCGGGCTTTACCTGGAGCGGTGCCTGCACAGCATCCTGGACCAGACCTACCGAAACCTGGAATGCCTGGTGATGGACGGCGGGTCCCAGGACGGGACGGTGGCCATCCTGCAGCGCCTTGCCGCCTCCGACCAGCGCCTGCGGTTCATCTCCGAGCCTGACCGGGGAGAAGTCCATGCCACCAACAAGGGCCTCGACCTTGCCCGGGGCGAGATTATCAGCATCCAGGCCAGCGATGATTATTACGTCCCGGACGCAGTCGAGAAGTCGGTCGAGTTCCTGCTCGCCCATCCGGAGTTCGTCGGGGTAGGTGGCGACGCCCTTTATGTGGATGCGTCCGGAAAGTCGCTGGGCCGCGGCGTCATCACTTACCGTGGCGGGTTGGGTCCCAAGAGCGCAAAGCGCATCCTCATGCTCCGTTACTTCGTTTGTCCCGTCATTCACGGCACTTTCTTCGGCTGGCGCCAACGCCTGGCGCGCCACGGAAAGTTCGACCCCGATTTCTCAGTCTGCCCGGACGTTGAATTCTACCTGCGCGTGGTCGAAGGCGGCGACTCCATCGGCTGCCTGCCGCGGGTGCAGAGCTTTTACACCGTCCATCCGGACATGGGCGCGATGAAGTACTACCACAGAGTACGGGAGCAGTTGGACCGGCTTTACGCCAGGCATGGCCTCCGCTGGTACCATCATTTGGTCCGCCTGTCCGTCGGCCGCGCCCTCAACTACACCCGCAACCCCCTGCGCAGCCCCTTCCTGCCCGGCCTGGCCCGCGAACTCCGTGAGTTCTGGACCATGCGCCGGAAGCCTAAAGGGTAGAAGAGCCAACGCCGGGGCGCAACCCGGCGCGGCCAGAACAACGCAAACCCGCCTTCAGGCCGCCCTTCGAGTTGGCGCTGCCAGAACCTTGAATTGTTTCGCCCGGGCCCGTCTTCGGCAGCCAGGCATTCCTCCTCTCCAGGGCCATGGCGGAGTACGCGGTCAGCCACTGGCGGAGCGTAAAGAGCCTGCAGGACACCAGGATCTCCCGCCTGGCCGGTCGGTTGAAAAAGCCCATTCTCTATCATGCCCTGTCCCTCCGACCGCCTGGCTCGCGTGAACGGCCATTTACAGAAGGTCAATTGAGACCGGGAAGCGGCGTCGCTGCCTTTGAAAAGGATGGCGACAAGAAGACCGAAAAGAGTTAGGAATAGCGGCTGGCTTTCAGAGCGGCCTTGGTCGGCTCGGCGGTTGGGTCCACCACGGCTCCATGACGAAACTGTCACCGCCGCGTCATAGCGGCGTCATCAGGTTTCGATATGATTCCGACGACAGCCAGGCCAGTTCCGGCGGGAGCGAACGAAATATGCGCGTGCTCGTGGTCGAAGACGAGAAGAAGACGGCGGCGTTTGTGCGCAAAGCCCTTCAGGCCGAAGGCTTCGCCGTGGATGTGTGCCACAATGGGGACGAGGCCTGGGCGGGCGCGCTTACGACGCCCTTTGACGCCATCGTCCTCGACATCATGCTGCCGGGGCGCGACGGATTGAGCCTGCTCCGGCAACTCCGGCAACACAGCATCGCCACGCCGGTTCTGCTCCTCTCGGCCCGCGGCGAGGTCAATGAGCGCGTGGACGGCTTAAACGCCGGAGCCGACGACTACCTCCCAAAACCCTTTGTCCTGGCCGAACTGGTGGCCCGCGTCCGCGCTCTGGGCCGCCGTGGAGGCGAGTCCAAACCCGCAGTCCTTCAGGTCGCGGATTTGAGGTTGGACACCCTCACGCGCCGGGCTGAACGGAGGGGCGTCTTGATCGAGCTGACTGCGCGTGAATATCGTTTGCTCGAATTCCTCATGCGCTCGGCCGGCCAGATTTGCGGCCGGATGGCAATCCTCGAAAAGGTGTGGGACTACAGTTTCGACCCTGGAAGCAACCTGGTGGACGTCAACGTGATGCGGTTGCGCGAAAAGATCGACGCTGACTTCGAGCCGAAGCTCCTGCACACCGTGCGCGGCCTGGGCTACGTCATCAAGGAACCTTCGTGACTATTCGAACCTGGCTCACCCTCTGGAATGCCTCGATGCTGCTCGTGGCGCTCCTGGCCACCGGCGCCCTGGCCTACTATGAGCTGGTCATCGAGGCGCGGCCCCAGGCCCAGGGAGCGCAACCCGCGGGGAAGAGCGCCAAGGAACCCGCCCCCGCGGACATAATCGAGATCGCCATGTTCTGCAGCATCATCCCCGCCGTGGCCTTGGCGCTGGCCGGGGGTTGGTGGGTCATGCGCCGAACCCTCGCTCCCGTGACCGCCCTGACCCAGGCCGCCGAGCAGATGAACGAGCATAACCTGGGCACCCCCCTGCCTCGAACCGGCAGCGGCGATGAACTGGACCGTTTGACCGAGGTCTTTAACGCCATGACCGCCCGGCTCAACTCCGCCTTCGCCCGGCTGCGCGAATTCACCCTCCACGCCTCCCACGAGTTGAAGACCCCGCTCACGGTGATGCACGCAGAGTTGGAAAACTGGCTTCGCGACGACCGGCTTGCCACCGAGCAACGCCAGCGGGTCGAGAGCCAACTGGACGAGATCCAGCGCCTCGCCAAGATCGTGGACTCATTGACTTTGCTCACCAGGGCCGATGCGGGCCAAGTCGTCCTTGGCCGGGAGGCGGTGCGGCTGGACGATTTGCTGCGCGAGGCCCTGGCTGACGCCGAGAGCCTCAGCCAGCCCGCCGGCGTGACGGCCACCCTGGAAGCCTGCGACGAGGTCACCATCCTGGGAGACCGCCACCGCCTCCGCCAATTGCTCCTCAACCTCTGCGATAACGCGGTGAAGTACAACCAACCCGGAGGCAAGGTGACCTTGGAGTTGCATCGCGCGGACGCCCGCGCCGAGTTGAGGATCAGCAACACCGGCCGGGGGATCCCCCCCGAGGTTCTGCCAAAGGTCTTTGATCCCTTCTTCCGCGGCGATGCCAGCCACAGCCAGGCCGTCGAGGGTTGCGGCCTGGGCCTGAGCATCGCCCGTTGGATTGTCACCGCCCATGGCGGCACCATCCGGATTGCTTCCGAACCCGGCGGCCTGACCAGCGCGATCGTCGGGCTGCCGGTGCCGGTTGATGCGGACAGGCAAAAGACATCATGAGCCGCCTCTCAGAGCATTTCCGAAAAACCATAATCGCACAGGCCGTTTGCCCAAGTAGTGCTTATGCTGGGGTGTGCGGTCAGACGCACAGTTGTCGAGCGGCGGCGGTCGTGATAGAAGCTGGCCAATTTGCCAAACGAACGACCTGAAATGATCTCACCCCGAGCATTCATTCACCCCCAGGCGCTCGTGGATTCCGGCGCGGCCATCGGGGCGGGCACGCGCGTTTGGGCCTTTGCCCATGTCGTCAAGGGGGCGGTCGTAGGAGACGACTGCAACCTCTGCGACCATACCTTCGTCGAGGGCAACGTTATCCTCGGCAACCGCGTAACTGTCAAGTGCGGGGTCTTCCTCTGGGATGGGATTGTGGTCGAGGACGACGTCTTTATCGCCCCCGGGGCGGGCTTTGTCAACGACCTCCGTCCCCGCAGCCGGAACTACCCGGACCAATTCCTGAAAACCCATTTGCAGCAAGGCTGCAGCATCGGCACCAATGCCACCATCTTACCCGTCACAATCGGCCGCTGGGCGATGGTCGCCGCCGGGGCGGTCGTCACCCATGATGTGCCTGCGCACGCGCTCGTCCGGGGCATCCCCGCGCGGCTGGCAGGCTGGGTCTGCCGCTGCGGGGAGAAGTTGAGTTTTCGCGACCATGCCGGAGCAGTCTGCTGCTGCCGGCGTTCCTTCCAAAAAACATCCGAATCCTCCATCCTGGAGAACCCCTGATTCTGTCGATATGATGCTGGCGGTTTTGAGCGGGCACACGCGCCCGCGGCCGGACCGGGTGTATGTGGGCATGACGACATTGTCATTCAAGTCACTTGAGATCAGACCGATGCAACAAGGCGAACGTAACCAGCGCCCAAACATGCGCATAATAGAAAGGCTCACAAGTGATTATTAGCAGCGTAACCAGCGGAGCGGCCAGCAACATCGGGGCGAGTGTGCAAGAGGCCATGGAGACCATCGCTCAAACCAAAGCCGAGGCCGCCAAAGGCGATCCACAGGCCATACAGAAACTCGCTCGCATGTGCGCGGCTCAGAATCCCCAGTCCGCCGGTCCACCGCCGGCCGCCACGGGTGGCCGCTCGAGGACCCTGGACGCGCGGGCCTAGTGGTCCATTTCATAAATACGCTGACGTAGGCGGCGAGGGATTTCTTGCGCAGGCAAGGCGCGAGCACCGAGCATATCCGCAGCGATCTGTGAAGTGCGATCAACGCAGCCTGCGCGAAAAAGAACCGCCGAATACGTTAGCGTATTTATGAAATGGACCAATTGGCCCCGTACCGCTCTTGGTCCTGAGTAATGTCTTCTCTGCGTTCTTTGCGTCTCTGCGGTTTCATTACCGCTCCGAACGTGCCTGGCGCCCCAGAGCCGGATTGGCTGCTTTTCGACAAAGGGTAGCTGCAGAGGCGGCGACAAAGGTCCGGGACTGGAGCCTTTCGGGCGCGCTCTCGGAATCGAAGGACTCTCCCGCATGACGAAATTGTCACCGGCGAGTCATGGCCGCGTCATCCTCGCCGGATATACTGCTTACAGGCCGGTGAGCCCCGGCGGAGCCGAGCGAAATCAAACTTTCTATAAGAATGAGTCAGGTTGTGTTTTGTGCGGTGTGCTCGGTGTTGGGGGTGGCGCTGTTCGCAGGCTGTTCCAGCCTCGCACCCCATTCGCCACCGACGCAGCCGACGGTTGCCGACCTCCGCTCATCCACATCTCTGACCGAACCTGCGAGCGCCAGTCCACCCGGCTCAACCCCGGACTTGCCAACTCTGGAATACTGCCTCGCGCGGGACGCGCCGGGCGCGGGTTCGGGCGGGTGGCTGGAGAATCGGGCAGGGTTCCAGTGGGTGAAAACGACCGCCGATCAGAGCAGCCCGCCACCGGCCAGGACTGATGCCGGGATTGAGAACCCCCTCTCCTGGGAATACTGGAAGCTGGTCGGGCGGGACATCGTGGCCACCGTCACGGCGCCGGCGCACTGGGACACGCGGGACTGGCTGGTGTTCGGCGGAGTCGCCGCGGGCATTGGCGCCGTCGCGGTGTTCGACCAGGATATCCAGCGCGCGGTGCAACGAAACCGCAGTGGCGCGCTGGACAGCGTCGCCAATGCCGTGCAACCCTTCGGCAACGAGTACGCGCCGGCCGTGCTGGGCGCGTTTTATGCCGGCGGCGAGCTCTTCAAGGATTCGCGCCTGAAGGCCGTCGCCCTGGATGGCGCGGCCGCAAGCATTATCGCCTCCGGCCTCATCCTCCAGCCGCTCAAGTACGGCATTGGGCGAAGCCGCCCAGGCGCCAACGCCGGCGCATACGACTTTCATCCCTTCAGCGGCGCGGACTCCTTTCCCTCCGGCCACGCCACCGAGGCCTTCGTGCTCGCGACAGCAATAGCCGAGCATTACGATTCGATTTGGATCAAGGCCGCCTCCTACACAGTGGCCGGCGCCGTGGGCTGGGCGCGCTTGAACAACAATGAGCATTGGGCCTCGGACGTGCTTGTCGGCGCCGCCCTGGGCACCTTTGTCAGCCATGTGGTCGTCCATTACAACCTGAGCCAAAGGCATATCTCGCTTGCGCCCCTCGCCGGCCCCGATTTCCAAGGCGCCCAGTTCACGCTCTCGTTCTGATTCCAGAATGACAAAACTGTCATCGGCGGTTCATGGGGGTTTCATTCTGTGATCGCAGCGGACACGGGAAAGGTGGCGGCGGCCATTCCGAACACGGCCTGTAGCGCCCTGGCCGGTTGCTCCGGGTTCGGGGAGCCGGGCAGGTAGAGCGTGGGCGGCGGCTTCGACTGGCCCGGTGCGAGGCCGCGCGCGGCCTTCTCATTCCAGGCTCAAAGCGATCGTCCTGAGCCCCGTCAACCCGTAGGCGGGCGCCAGTTTGTCCAGCGGTATCTCCTCCATCGGGCTGGGAGCCTCGGGATTCTCTTTCTTCTCTGCCCCTTGCCGGCAGAGCAGGTCCACCAGGGCCTTGGCATTGACCCACGCATAAGCCGGGGCGCCGCGAAAAAACGCCTCGTGGTCAGGGCGATAAGCCGCCTGGTCGCCCAGCGCCGGCAGCGCGCCCCCGGCCAGGCGGAGCACCACCTTCTCGACCTGAACGTAGTGAACCCCTAAAGCTTTGACAAGGCAGGGGTGCTCGACACTCGCCCCTCGACGGGCGGGCGGGATTCGTTATACTCTTCGCGCTCATGAATGTAATCCGCCACACAGACCGCGGCTTCCCGGCGCGGCTGAGCCAACTCTGCGCGCCATCCAGCCTCTTTGATCCTGCCATCGAGCAGCGCGCGCGCGCCATCCTCGAGGACGTCCAGGCCCGCGGCGACCAGGCATTGCTTGAATTAACCAAGCGCTTTGAGGGCGCCAGCCTTGGCGCCGGACAACTGGCCGTCACGCAGGCTGAACTCCTGACCGCCTCCCTCAAAGCGGATGCACCCCTGAGGGCCGCCATAGCGGAGGCTCAGCGCAATATCGCCTCCTTTGCAAGAAGGTCCCTCCGAAAGAGCTGGCAAACCCGCAACTCACACGGGGCGGCAGTGGGCGAGAAATTCGACCCGTTCCAGCGCGTGGGCGTCTATGTCCCGGGCGGCACCGCGCCCTTGGTTTCGACCGCCCTGATGACCGTGGTGCTCGCGAAGGTCGCCGCCTGTCCGGAGATCGTCGTATGCACGCCTTGCGGCAAAGACGGCAGCCTCAACCCGGCCCTGCTCTATGCGGCGCGCGCGGCGGGGGCCACCGCCATTTTTCGCGTTGGCGGCGCGCAGGCGATCGCCGCGATGGCCTACGGTACCGAGACGATCGGCCGCGTGCAGAAGATATTCGGCCCGGGCAACGCCTACGTAGTGGCTGCAAAACGCCTGGTCGTCGGCCATGTCGCCATCGATCTGCTGCCCGGCCCCAGCGAACTGCTGGTGCTGGCGGACGACACGGCCGCGCCTGAGCTGATTGCCGCCGACATGCTGGCCCAGGCGGAGCATGGCTCGGGCCACGAGCGGGTTTGGCTCCTGACCACCTCCGGCCACTTGCTCAAGGCGGTCGAGCGCCAACTCGCACGCCAGATGCCGAGGCTCTCCAGGCATCAATTCATCCAACACGCCCTGGCCCAAAACGGATGGCTCGTCCAACTCGACACCATCGAGGACGCCATCGCCCTCGCCAACCGTTTGGCCCCCGAGCATTGCGAAGTCCTATGCCGCAACGCGCGCCGCGTCTCCGAAAAAATCGTGACTGCCGGCGCCCTCTTCCTCGGCCCCTATTCACCCACCGTCCTGGGCGACTATGTCGCCGGACCCAGCCACACGCTGCCTACCGGCGGGGCGGGCGCCTCGTTCGCCGGGTTGACTGTCGACCAGTTCCAGCGCCGCACCAGCCTGGTCGAATATAACCGAGCCGCGCTGCGCCGGGCCTTGCCGGCGGTGCGCCAATTTGCCGAACTGGAGGGCCTGGACGCCCACGGGCGGTCGGCGGAAATCAGGTTTCAGCGGTGATCGCGTTGCGCGCTTTCCTGGCTTTGAGCCGGCTCGCCGGCCTGCCGGCCGTCTGGTCCAACTGTCTGGCCGGCTGGTTGCTCAGCGGCGCCGGCCCTTCAGCCAGGCTGCCTCTGCTCTTTGCCGGCGCAACCTTCCTTTACCTGGGGGCCGCCTTCCTCAACGATGCTCTGGATGCGAAGTATGACCGCCAATTCCGCCGGGCGCGGCCCATTCCCTCCGGCGCTGCCTCCCCGGCGGCCGTTTTGGGCTGGGCATTGGCCTGGCTGCTGTTGGGCGAAGTCTGTCTCTTCGCCTTGGGCAAGGCCGCCGGTGGCTTGGGGCTGGCCCTGGCCCTTTGCGCAGTGCTCTATAACGCCACCCACCGGCTCATCACCTTTTCCCCGCTCTTCCTGGGACTCTGCCGGTTCCTGCTCTATGTCACTGCCGGCACTGCCGCCGCCAAGGGCCTGGGCGGCTGGTCGATCTGGTGCGGCATGGCGTTGGCGCTCTATGTCGTTGGCGCTCGCTGCCTGCCTCGCCCGGAGAACATCCTCGGCCACCTCGACTACTGGCCGGTCCTGCTCCTGGCCGCCCCGGTCTTGCTGGCCCTGCTCATGGATGCCGGCGATTACCGCCTGCCCGGCCTCGAACTCTCGGCCGTTCTCGTCTTGTGGGTCCTCTATTGTCTGCGGCGCGCCTTCTGGCCCATCGAGCGCGATTTTGCCCGCGCCGCCTCGGGCCTGATGGCTGGCATCGTCCTGGTGGACTGGCTGGCCGTGGTGGAGCCTAGGGCATTGGGCTTCGTGTTCATCGCCTTGTTCGGGGCAACGTGGCTCCTCGATCGCTTTGCTCCCGCATAGTTTTATGCGTTGCATCGTTACCGCCGGCCCGACTGCCGAACCTCTGGATCAGGTGCGCCGCCTCACGAATCTCTCGACCGGCCGCCTCGGTTCCGAGCTGGCCAGTTTCCTGTCTGACCGCGGACATCACGTGACGCTGCTCATAGGCCAGCACGCCACCTGGCGCGGCGACCGACGGGCGCGCCTCATCGAAACCTTCACCACCACTGCAGACCTTCTCCAGCGGTTGCGCGCCCTGGCGGAACGGCCCGTCGACGCTGTCTTTCATGCCGCAGCCGTCAGCGATTTTGCCTTTGGCCGCACCTGGCGCCGGACCACCACCGGAGAACTGAGCGAAATCCGGGCCGGCAAAATCTCCACCCGGCTCGGTGTCCTGCTGGCCGAGCTGCTTCCGACGCCCAAGATCATTGCCCAACTGCGCGGCTGGTTTCCCAAGGCGCGCCTGGTCGGCTGGAAATACGAAGTGGATGGAGACCGTTCGGGCGTGATTCTCCTGGCGCGGAGGCAAATCGCCCAGTGCCTGACTGACGCCTGCGTTGCCAATGGCCCGGCTTACGGGGCCGGCTTCGGCCTCGTGCGCCGCCTGCGCAAGCCGCGGTACCTGGCTGACGCCCCCGCCTTGTTCCAGGCATTGGAGCAACTCATTGACGGACCGCCGGACCATCCTGCACCTTCTTCGTGTGGCTGAAACCTGCACGCTCGGCATCCTGAGCGACATTCATTACGCCAGCGCGCCCGAACAGGCGCGCGGGGACGACTATGAGTATCGCGATCTGCGCAATCCGCTGCTGCGGTCTTTTCTCATGCTCACCCGCCGGTTCATCTGGCAGCGCAGTCCCTTGCGCCAAAATCACCTCCTCCAGGCCTTCCTGCGCCAGGCCGGGCCGCTGGACTTTGTCGTAGCCAACGGGGACTATTCCTGTGACTCAAGCTTCGTAGGCGTCAGCGATGACGCCGCCTGCCAGAGCGCCCGCGAATGCCTGGCACTGCTCCGGGAACGCTTTGGCCCGAACCTCCGGGCCAATTTCGGCGACCACGAGTTGGGCAAACTCAGCTTCTTCGGGACGCAGGGCGGCATGCGGCTGGCCAGTTGGCTGCGAGCGACCCGAGAGCTCGAGCTGCTGCCTTTCTGGCAAAAGGCCCTCGGCAACTATGTCCTGATGGGAATCGTCTCCTCCCTCGTGGCCTTGCCGATGTTCGAGCCGGACATGCTGCCGGAGGAACGGCCGGAATGGGAGCGGCTCAGGGCCGGGCATATTGCCGAAATACGGGGCGCCTTCGCCGCCTTGCAGCCCGCCCAGCGCGTGTTGCTCTTCTGCCATGACCCCTCCGCCCTGCCCTTTTTGTTGCGCGAAGAACCCGTGCAATCCAGGCTCCCGCAAATCGAGCATACCATTGTGGGCCATCTCCATTCCCAACTGGTGCTGCGCCAAAGCCGCTTGCTGGCCGGCATGCCCCCCCTGCCATTCCTGGGCCATACCGCCGCCCGCTACAGCGCCGCCCTCCGCCAGGCCCGGCTCTGGCGCCCTTTCCGCGTGCGCCTCTGCCCCTCCCTGGCGGGCCTCGAATTGCTCAAAGACGGCGGCTTCTACACCGTCCAGTTGGATTGCCAGGCCAACCGGCCCGCTCGCTTCCTCTTCCATCGCCTGAGCCGGTAGCCCCCGTAGATTTGTCTTTTCCTGGGTCGGGGCTTTGCGGTAAGATGCCCGCATGGCCGAGATTGTGGATTTTGTAAATCGCGGGGCCTCATCAATAACACCTGCGATTACCGAGAAGATGCTGCGGCATCTGCCGCAGTGGAAGCTCGAGTTTACTCAGATCTACGAGCCGCTCTTTCCGCATCTGGTGGACCAACTCGAGTTCCTGGCCAATGCCGTCGAGGACACGGCGGAAGGCGCTTACAAGGATATGCCCTACATCCCTTTTGCCCAGGCGGTCTTTGCCCTCATTTACGCCCATAAGAAGGTCGGCATCATTCCAGATTCCGTGCTCAACATGGGACGGGCCGACGATTCCAGTGTCGTTCGGGCCGTGCTCATCCAGAACGAAAAAGCCTTTGCCATCTACGCCGCTTCCCAGAATGTCGAGTGGTCCAGAATCACCAGCCAGCCATAACGTCTCGGGCGCGCCCTAACCTTTCGACCCCCCAGCCGGCCCAACCAATGCCACCACCGCCTTGATGAGGTCTTTGGCCCGATACGGTTTGGCCAGAAACCGATCCGGTTTGCAGGGCACATCACGATAAATATGCTCCGCCTGCGTTCCGCTCACCAAAATCACCTTCTGCTCGGGGTCCATCCGCCGGCACTCCGCGATGAGCGCCAACCCCGTCATCTCATGCATCGCGTAGTCCGTAATCAACAGGCAGGGGTGCGGCCGGGCCTCGGCAAATGCCGTCAGCGCCGCCTCTGCGTTGGGAAACGTCTCTACGCTGTAGCCCAGCGATTTCAGTACCACGGACGCCATTTCCAACAGCACGGTCTCATCGTCCACGACATAAATCAACGGCGCAACTCCCTCTGGCCTCGACGAAGAGTGTTGTCTGGGGCGATTCATTCGGCGCGCCTCAGTTAACACCCCCCGCGCCCTGCTGGCAAGCTGTCTTTACATTTTTCACGGTTGCACCCCTTTCCCCTACGCCGTAATGTCTCCCCCGTCCGACTGATCCCAAAGCCCGCTTGCGCAAATGGGGTCTCTCTATGAAGACGAAGAAATCGCGATCCGGCAAGGCCGCAAAAACAGTGCCAACCCCGCTGTCTGCTCTGCCTTTTCGACTTCCCCCAATCCTCCTGGAAGGCGATGAATCGGCTGCGCCGGCCCCTCCCATGGGCCCAGGCCAGAAGTACTTGCTTGGCCCGGCAGCGCCGGTGCAGCATCTCCAAATTGAACCCGCAAGCTTGCCCGAGACATACGGCACGCGAACCCTGCTCCTGGCCCCGCGGGACCCTCACTGGCTTTATGCGCATTGGGACATCGCACCCCAAGAGCAACGCCGCTACAGCGCGATGGCCGTGGGCCGGCATCTCGTCCTGCGCGTTTACGAGCGTGCCATCTCAGGCCCGCCAGCCGCTGAAATCCATCTCCGTCCTGATGCCAGGCACTGGTGGGTTTATGTTCCGCGTGCGGAAACCCAATACGTCGCGGACCTCGGCTATCTCTTGCCTGGCGGCCTGTGGGAAAACCTGGCCACGTCCGAAATCGTGGCCACTCCGCCCGATACTGTGTCGCAAGACACGAAAGTCCAGTTTGCCACGATTGAACCGTTGACTCCACCACCCGCAGCCGGCGGAACGCCGCCGTCAGGCGGCAGCACGGTTGCCACAACCGAGCCATTGGCCCCACCACCTGCTGCCGGCGGAACGCCGCCCCCAGACGGCGGCAGCACGGTTGCCGCGACCGAGCTATTGGTCCCAGCACCCGCTGCCCGCGGAACTCCCCCCTCAGGCGGCACCAGCATGGTCGCCACGGCCGAACGATTGGCTGAGGCGCCCACCCTGGACCTCCCAGCTAGTCCTCCTCATCCCCAGCCTCGGTTGCGGCCAGTGCCGACGCCCCCAGCCGCCTCGCAAGCGGCCGCCCTCGCGCAGATCGTGGCTAACGCGCCGCTTTGCCAGCCGGTGCCCGGCTCAGCGGACATTGCACAACTCCTCGAGGCTCAGGCCGGACTCCAACTTGGCCCGCAGGCCGTAGCGGAATCGGCCTTCCCGAGCCTGGCCGGCGTCTTTGCGGGCATCAGCAGCCCAAGCGCACACCCGTCGATGGGCCAAGCTCCTGCGGACGCTGGCGGCCAGCCGCCAAAAGACTTCTGGCTCAACGTCAATGCCGAACTCGTTCTCTATGGCGCGACTGAGCCGGACGCCCACGTTGCAATTGGCGGACAACCCATCCGCCTGCGCCCGGACGGCACCTTCAGCTATCGTCTTGCCTTGCCGGACGGCAATTATGACGTCGCGGTGACCGCCGTCTCGGCTGACTATGAATACCGCCAGGTGACATTGCACTTCAGCCGCCGCACTGACTCGCCTGCTTTCACCCCGCCTTGACCCAGCGAACATCTCTCTCTTTTGGTCTTGCCCGTCCTTTGTCCCTCATCCTTCATCCTTCATCCTTTATCCTCAATCCTCAATCCTCCCCATGCCAGGATATCTCTCTCTAGTCTTGCACGCGCACCTACCGTTTGTCCGGCATCCGGAACACGAAAAGTCCCTCGAAGAAAACTGGCTCTTCGAGGCCATCACTGAAACTTACGTGCCGCTGCTCCAACTGCTCGGTCGCTGGCAGCAGCAGGACCTGAACCTGCGGCTGACTCTCACCCTCACGCCTACGCTCTGCGCGATGCTCCAAGACCCCCTCCTGTGCGAGCGCTACCTCCGCCACTTGGATGGGCTTATCCAACTGGCCGAAAAGGAAACCTGCCGCACCAGGTGGGAACCGGCCTTTCATGACCTGGCCCTGTTTTATCTCGACCGATTCAACCGCGCGCGTGACTACTACCTGGCCTGCCAAGGCGGCTTGGTCGCCGCGTTTCGCGCCTTTCAGGACCAGGGGCGCATCGAAATCATCACCAGCACCGCCACCCATGCCCTGCTCCCCTTGCTCGCCGCGCATCCCCCGTCCGTCCGCGCCCAAGTCCTGGCCGCCCGCGACCATTACCGCGCCTGTTTCGGCCGCGACCCGCGCGGCATCTGGCTGCCGGAATGCGCCTACGT
>Ga0181533_1004922_pt1 | contig 13213 bp, 12 predicted proteins | sample PEATcosm2014_Bin_45_FD_119772 | JGI IMG/M metagenome (GOLD analysis project Ga0181533, IMG submission 119772) | Peatland microbial communities from MTU Mesocosm Facility, Houghton, MI, USA - PEATcosm2014_Bin11_60_metaG | ecosystem: Environmental > Terrestrial > Soil > Wetlands > Peat | place... | reverse complement strand
CGCCGAGCCGCTTCCAGAAAAGCGCCAAGAACTGGCGGCCATTTTTGGAAAATGCGCATGGTATCACTCCAACCAGTCCGGCAGAACGCCGGAAGAACGGGAACAGCGGCGCGCCGCGCGCACCAAGACCACGCAGGAACTTGAACGCTGAATGCCGGCATACGCAAGTCGGCATTTGCCATCGACAAGCTGGGATGTTGCCACAACCGAAGTGCCAGCATCCCAGCGACCCTTCACGCAAAGACAGACGTATCCCGCTCGCTTTGCGAGCAGAAGCAACTAGAGGACCGATATGCAACACGCTGAAATCTACAACGGACAGGCCCGACGCTTTCAGCAGATGGCCAGGCACATTGAACTTTCGATGACGCCGCAACACCAACAACGACACGGCGGTCCCGATCCAATCTCAACCAACGACATCACCCTCGCAACTACGCTGCTCAACTCCGTCTATGGATACCCCGCAGGGAAGCAAGCCGTCCTGGCGCTGTCGGCAGGGTTGCTCCCAGGAGAAGAGCGGTCACAGACAGTCCGTGGACTCTTCAGGATGACTGCGGCGTGTTCGGAGTACGACCAGACTCTCAGCTACACGCTCCTACCGCTTCCAGGCAGGGAGATCGAGACAGCAAACCTACTCAAGGCAACCGCCGCATACAGCATCGAACGCGCCGGAGCACACTCCCGGCTGATTCCGCTGTCAACCCGGCATCCTGTCCAACTGGAGCGATAAACCATGAACAAAACTACGCCTCTCTATCGGAAGCCGATGACGCCTGGGTACTTGGGAACCTACAACTGGCGATCAACCCTGCTCGGCCTGTTTTTCATCCTCACGACCAACATCGTCACCACGCAACACATTGCGGCGCATTTCGACTACCAGCCTGCCTTGGGCGCGCCTCTCTTCCAGGTGTCGTCCATCCAAATCTATGCACCTTACAAGTGGTTTGTGTGGATACTGCATTTCGGAAGTTCGCCGAATCCGCTCATCCGGCAGCCACTCTTGTACTCGACTCTGATTACGGCAATCGGGTTTGCCGCCACGCTCTTTGTCGTCGCCCTGCTCAACATTCACCAAAACAGAAAGCTGACCGAGAACACTGAAGACCTTCACGGCAGCGCCCGATGGGCGAACGAAGAAGACATACAACAGTCAGGTCTGACCAACCAAAAGCACGGCGTCTATATCGGCGCTTGGCACGACGAAAAAGCGGATCGCCTGGAATACCTGAAACACGCAGGCCCCGAGCATATCCTCGCCTTTGCTCCAACACGATCCGGCAAAGGCGTTGGCTTGGTGATCCCGTCACTCCTGGGATGGGAAGGAAGCGCGGTGATCTTCGACATCAAGGGAGAGAACTGGGACAGGACTGCGGGTTATCGCGTTGCCGCAGGCCATGTTTGCTTCCGCTTCGCGCCAGTCGAAGAGCATAGTGCACGATTCAATCCGCTGGCCGAGGTGCGCATCGGAACGCTTCGCGAGGTCTCCGATGCGCAGAACATAGCGGAGATGCTGTGCAGAAGCGGAAAGGAAAGCTCGCACGACGAGCATTGGATCAAATCGGCAACCAGCCTTATCACCGGCCTGATTTTGCATCTATGCTATGTCGCCAAGCGCAAGAATCGCTTCGCCACGCTAGCGGAACTGTCCAATTCCCTCACGCCGCTGATGTCGGACCTGACCATGCCACTCGATCTTGAAGGAATGGACGAACAGCAGGTCAATGTCGCGCGCGAATACTTCTCCCAGATCATGCGGACACCGCACGTCGAGTCCACCAGCTACTGGCATCTGCGAGACGGCCAGAAGACGCTGGTGCATCCTGTCGTTCTCGAAAAAATGCAGGAGATGCTCAACCGGGAGGACAAGGAATTCTCCGGCGTTCTATCCACCGCGAAGACGACGCTCATCCTCTATAGCGACCCGCTCGTCCAGCGGAGCATTGAGGAGAGCGATTTCACAATCAACGATCTCAAACATTTCAAGTACGCGGTGAGCCTCTATCTGGTTGTGCCTCCGAGCGACATTGAACGCCTGAAACCACTGTTGCGGTTGATCTTCACAATGGCCGTCAACAGACTGACGGAAGAACTCGAAGAAGTCAGAAACTCCAGGATCAAGCAGGCGCTCAAGAAGGATGAGAAGGTCGTATCGCGTCCCGACCACCGCCTGCTGCTCCTGATCGATGAGTTTCCAAGCCTGGGAAAGATGCCCATCTTCGAGACGGCCTTCGCCTACATCGCCGGATACGGGATCAAGGCGTACCTCATCACTCAGGACATCGAGCAGATCAAGGATGCTTACGGCAACCACGAGAGCATCATTTCCAACTGCCACATACGGATCGCATACGCACCGAACAAGACGGAGACCGCGGAAGCCCTCTCGAAGATGGCGGGAACAACCACCATCCTCAGAGCGGCCGTCAGCTACAGCGGATCGCGTTCAAGCCCATTGGCTACCAATGTCTCGACCAACGTCGATCACATCTCCAGACCGCTTATCACAATCGACGAACTCATGAGGCTGCCGGGGCCAGCCAAGGAAGGTCAAGGCGAGTCGCAGCGCATAGTCTCTCCTGGAGCAATGCTGATCTTCATCGCTGGCCAGTCACCAATCTTTGGCAAACAGCTCCTCTACTTCCAAGACCCCACTCTCAGCAAGCGTTCCGCCATCAGACCGCCAGATAAGCTCTTCACGATTGAGCATCATGGGAACATTCTCTCGCCGGGATCGCTGCATTACGCGAGTGAAACCACCTCAACACGAGGAATCATCCAAGGCCCGAAACAAGCTGATGCTCCCACTCTGCTTGAAGAATCCGCAACGACGGTTGCTCCTGCATCTCTTCCAGCCGCGACTAGCACCTCTGGTTCATCCCGAACGAATGCTGACGACTGCGCTATCGAACCGGCGGAAACCGCAATCGGTGACGACCAGACAGCAACTTCGACAGACGAGATGCAGGAAGTCTTCGAGCAGCTCGAAGCCGACATGGAAGAGATGGACAGGGACGTTCAACTCTACCACCAGACAAAGCACAACGGAGCCATGACAAATGACCGCTAAACGCCGCATCATCGTTCAGATTGCGATCTCGATTTTTACCGTCTTCGCCGCAGTTCTTGCACTCGGCGCTATCGCGGGAGTACGGATCAATATCGCGTCGAATTCTTTGCCCCCTGGGTTTTACCGCATCGTTCCGCCAGGCAGCGGAAGCGACCTTCTCATCTGTCCTACAGGCATTGCCGAGTCAGTCTCCATCGGCAGGGGGTACAGACCAAAGGGCGCGGGCTGTGGTGATGGATACGCGCCGCTGCTCAAACCCATCTCGGCACGATACGGCGACGCCGTCACCGTATCCGGTTCCGGCATCGCCATCAATGGCCGGTTGCTCTCTAACTCAAAGCAATACGCGAAAGACGCACTTGGCCGACCTTTGCCTCAAGTACCGGCAGGAACGTACCCAGTCCTGCCAGGGACCGTTTGGGTGATCTCTTCTTACAACCGCTTCAGCTTCGACAGTCGTTACTTCGGCCCAATTCGACTCGATGAAAGGGTGCGTTATGCAAATCCACTCTGGCTCTTTTAAGGGCACCGCTGCTACTGCTTTCGCCGCATTTGCAATCGGAGCTGTGGCCTGGTCCGGCCACCTGTTCACGCTACTGGGACTTCTTGCTCTGCCTATCGTTTTCAAATGCGCCAAGGGGTCGCCGCAGCGCCTCACAACACTGGCCTGCTACTATGCCGGATCAATTTGGCCAATTATGCCCGGAGCAGCTCAATTCTTCGGCAATGAGGCGCTACTCCATCCTTTATCTATCGTGATTCTGTGGCTCGCATCCACGGCGGTTCTCACGCTTCCGTGGATATGGCTGTTCGCTGCGCCTCAATGCAAGGCGGAATGGGTGTTGCCTATTGGCCTCTCGATCACCGCACTCCTGCCTACAGGCGTCGTCAACCCGCTCACCGTCGCCGGTTTGCTCTTTCCAGGATTGGGATGGGTTGGACTGGTTGCCACCATCATCCTTTTCGGTACTCTCGCACGGTTCCGGTTGTACTCCGTCGCGCTGACGGCGATGTTCTCGGCGATATGCTATGTCTCTCATCCGGGAATGCCCGTCGTACCGCCAACATGGCAAGGCCACGACGCCGAACTCGGAGGTTCCGAACTATCCAAACAAACGCCAATGGCGCTCTATAAGGCCGTCGTTTACGTTCAAGAGACCGCATTCGATTCAAATGCTCAAATTCAAGTGTTTCCCGAAGGAATCATCAATCACTGGACACCCTCCGCCGAAGGATTCTGGCAATCAACCTATTCCGATTTGCAACAGAATCATCAGTCGATACTCTTCGGGGCGGAAGAGTACGGACCTCACGCCGGTCAATATCGCAATGAACTTCTCCTGCGTGGCCAGTACACAGCAACATTCCAACAGCGAATCCCGATCCCATACGCCATGTGGAGACCGTGGGACCACATCGGCGTTCCAATTCACTACTTCGGCCCCGCCACGCTTGCAATCGGTCCTCGGCGCGTTGCGCCGATCATCTGCTATGAGCAACTGCTAGTTGCTCCCGTACTAATGTCCATTCGAGAAAAGCCAGATGTGCTGCTCGGAATCGCTAACGACTACTGGGCCGCTGGCACCTACATCCCAGAAATCCAAGACGCGGCCATCACAGCTTGGTCTCGCCTTTTCTGGATTCCCTTGGTCACGGCGACAAACAAATGACGCACAGAATATCCATCTCAATAATTTTCCTCGGTGTGGCCGTGGCCTCTGCCCAAGCGCAGATCCCAGCGGCCACATCCCAAGACGCCAACCTGCGTTACTCCGATCCAAAGATGATTGCGCTCATTCAAAACTGCGCTCCGCAAGCAGCTCCCAGCACAATGCTCGCTGTCGCAAGAACCGAGTCTGCGCTTCATCCTTATGCGATCAGCATCAACCGTCCCAAACAGGTTTCGAGAGCGGTCGGCTTATCAAACCTCGAAATTCAACTTGCCCGGCAGCCTCGCTCCAAACAGGAGGCTATCCAATGGACGCGCTGGCTGCTTAGTAACGGAATCACCGTCTCGATCGGTCTCCTCCAGGTCAATACGGAAAACGCTGGAATCTTTCACCTGCGCCCCGAACAACTCTTCGAGCCTTGCACCAATATCGCTGTCGGTAGCGCACTTCTCGCCGAAGCCTATGCAACCGAAAGGCGACTCGATCCGAATGATCCAGATGCGTTGCTGCGCGCGCTGTCGCTCTACAACAGCGGAACTCACAATCTCGGGTTTGAGAACGGCTATGTCGCCACTGTGCTGAGAAACGCACATCCATGAAGGAGGAATCCATGCTCACGCCACAATCTCGAAACTTGTTAGGCATTTTATCGTTGACGAATTCGTCGGGCGGCATCTTCCAAAGCCTCAAACGCCAGACTGCCGCTGCCGGGTTCATTGCCTATTGCGGAATCATCTCGGCTGTCCTCGGACTCTGGATGTGGCTCTGGCGAGACACCACTTTTGAAGACAAGACCCTGACGAGGACCGTGGGCGCAGCCCTGGTCCTCTCTAGCTTCTTCTTCTTTCAACACCTGCGGAGAGGCTTCGGCACGTTCTTTCTAATCCTCACATCGACCGGCATCGGGATCGCTGTCCACTACAGCAACCATCCCTTGATTCACGGAGATCGGCCTGAAATACCCGCCATCGTTCTTATCGTCATTGGCCTGATTGCTTACTTCGCCCAAACTCGCTATCTTCCGGGCTTCCTCTTCTTGCTGGCGTCCAGCGCCACGATCATTGCCATTCTATGGTTCAATTCAGCTTTGTTCTGTCCAATTGTCATGGTCATTGCCGGGGGAATCCTGATCTTTTTGGGAATGATGATCCGCTCCTTGGCCATGTTCAATAGCTTCATGTAGGTGCGTATATGAACGACAACCAGAGCAGCCATACCGTTCCTTCGCCTCTCTTCGCACAGAATCTTGTCCAGCGACTTGAGCAGTTAAACAACGTCGATCAATTCACAGATTCCTCGAATCTGGCCCTTCCCTTCGCGCTGTTTCAGCTCTGCCAGATCAATTTGTCAGGTACTACATCGATTGAGGCTGTGGCTTTGTTGGGAGGGCGCTCCCTCCCTCGCTCCGGCCGCGCGGCGTCCTCCGCTACCCACCCCAGCGGGAAGGAGACCCCGCAACGCCCCCACTCAAATTGAGAGGCGCGCCGTGCGCGGTTTCGTAGCTTGTAAAGCCTAACCGTGCGGGGGGCGGGGGAAAAGGCGCTGGCCGTGGGCGGCATGGCTCCTCAGAGATATAATTCCGGCATGGCTCTTAAAGAGGTTATTGCACTCATTGATGCGGAGATTGCGGCGCTGAAGGAAGCCCGCGCGCTCCTCGCGGTCGGATTAGCGGTCACCGTAGCGAAACGGAAGGCCGGCAGACCGCCAAAGGTGCAGCCTGACAATACGGCGACCCCAAAACGCAAGAAGAAACGCAATCTGTCGCCGGAGGGCCGCGCCCGCATCGCTGAAGCCGCCAAAAAGCGCTGGGCCGTGGCGAAGAAGAGCAGAGCCAAGGGCGGAACAGGTGATGGTGGCTACGGTATCACGCCCAAGGGTGGCAAATGAAGGGACTGAAGCTGGAGGAGGTCTGGGCTCGCAAGAAAGAAGCCAGTGCGCAGGTCAGCACACAGACGCGGACGCTGGCCGTAGGCTTTGTGGCGTTCGCCTGGGCCTTGCTCACGGTCCATGATGACCCGCTCAAGTCTATGGCGGGGCATGTACCATCGTGGTTAATCCTGACTCTGGCGGTTCTATCGGTTCTAATTCTGATTCTCGATACGCTTCAATACGTCGCCACTACCGTCATGGCAGAGGCCACGTACCACAAAGCAGAGAATGCGAACCAGGAAGAGGGCATTCTTTACGATCCTGAGTCGTGCGCTTATAAAGCGCAGGGGGTCTTCTACCATTTCAAGTTTGTTGTTTTGACTCTAGCTGCGGCGGTGCTGGGCCTCATCTTCGTTCTGCTGTTCCATCCGGTCCACCTATATTGAGTTGCGGCTGGACTGGACTGGTGCTGCTGTCACCCGACGCTCAGGGATGAGCTTCGCCAACGCTTCCGCCGAGCCTCCGACTTTTGGTGAGACCGGGACATTTGCGCGACGTATGCCCCAAATTTTGTATTCGGGGCATTGTTGAGGCTTGGAAGTCAGATGATTGAACAATGTTTGCCGCCTCAGTCACGCCAGTTCTATATACGCGTGAGGGCACAGAAGCACGAAGAGGCGATGGCGGTTTACCGTGAACGGTTGATCGGGCTTCGCAGTGAGAATGCTGCGCGCGGGTCTCTTCTTTCGGGAGGACAACTCCTTGCCGAATGGCAACTGAGTGAGACATTGATTGGTGCGATGGCTACGGGGTTGCTGGAGGCTGCTCTTGAAGTGTGCGACCTTTTCGAAATGCCGCTAGATCAGAAACTCTCGAGTTGCATCGAAACCGAGATCAAGGGCTTCATTGAGACGCAGTTCCGTCATGCACTTCGAAACCATTCCACCTCGATTGGGGCCTCGACGTTGCCAACAAGTATTAAGGATGTATTTGCGGGGCGGATTCCCGCCGCCACATTCAACATCCTAAATCCAATTCAAATTCGACTTGAAAAAGCCCGAGTGCAGGGCGCTCGGGTCGCCCCACAAAAGGAGTCCTCAATGAACCAAATCTTCAACGTTCATGGACCCAATGCAAGGGTCAACATTGACAGCACTGACAACTCGACGAACATAGTAAACCAAGGCATCCACTTTTCGGAACTGCGAAAAGCAATCGAATCGGGCGTTGCGGACGGCGTCGAGCGGGCGACGATCCTTGAAAGACTTACGGACCTTGAAATGGCGACCGATAGAGAATCTGGGGCGAAGAGATACCAGGCATTCATCGCTTCCGCACACCATCATATGGCACTCATCGGACCGTACCTGCCAGTTCTGGGGCATTGGGTGCATAACTTGGCGGCTTCACTGACATGAACTCATCGACTCCATCACCGGGCCAAAGACTTCTCTGCGCGTTACGGCGGCTTGCAGGCGATGCGCCCCTAACTCGCCGCTTCAAACCAGCCGAGTGGTTTGGGATTACGAAGGAACTCGGCCTCACCGATGCGCAGAGAAATGAGGCAGTCACATCCCTCCGCACTTCCGCGTTTATCTCCTTCACTCCAGAATCGACTGAGATCATTGCACTCACAGCATCAGGGATCACAACCGGAAACGAACTTATCGTGCGCCAACAGAACCGCGATGTAAGTGACCCAATGCCGGAAACGCTGGAAGGGATTCGCCTTGACTTGGATTACTGGGATTCTCGACTGTATGAAGGTGAGCCAGGCTCAAATTGGTGGGAACAGGTTCAAGCGCGAATCGTCAGTCTCAGACATCGCGAGAACCGGTTTCTGACTACTCCGATCTCTATTACCAATAACGCCATTGGAGCAAACTCTCGGAACAACGTAAACAGTGTAGACCAATCCTCGAACTTGGCCTCCGAGGTACACGCAGCAAAGACGCAATCAGCAATCCGGCATTCAGAAGCGCGGTGGGTTCTGGCACCAGAGCTACAGCGTTCGATTGATCGCGTACTCTACATCCACGGTAGGGCTGTCGCTAATTTCGTCTCTCACTCGGTGGATATGACCGTAAAGCCAACTGATCTAAAACAGGACTTCATTCCTTATTGGCCAAGTCTCTACCCCAATGCGCCACAAGTTCGGGATCTTGCAGAGGAAGATGCGGCAGCCTTGAGTGCCTACTATGATTCTCTCCATTCGTTGAACGACGATGTTAACGACTGGTGGGGACGCGAAGGTCAGTTACCTGTGAACCTTTTCAACGTATTTCTGCATAAGGCATCGAAGTGTTTGAGGCTTGCCCTGATCTGCATCGAAAAATTCGAGCTGGAAGAGCTGATTCCTCCCCCTTACGAATCGTGGGGCACAATCTCTTTCCGAATCAATCAGGCCCTCAAGTCTGAAGAACAAGCTAGCATCGCACATCTAGCGAGGTTTGAGGCCAAAGCCGGGAGGTGAAACCTCATTAGTACCAGCTTTCAGTTCCAAGCACAGATCACACCTAGCACTGCTCCTGAAAGGCCAGCGGATCAGTATCGGCAAACGTCGATGTCACCGGGAGAGATCGTCGCTTTGTGCAAATCGCCGATGCGCAAACTGCTCGGAAAAGCTTGTGCATCCGTTTGGGTCCACCAACCTGCGAACAGGTTCTGGTGTTTGGGCTGGAGTAGTCCCACCAGGGCGAGGAACCTCACGCACTCATGCACAACCGAACGGTCTATACTTCCATGTAACGCTTGAATCAGGATTTTGTGCGCAATGAGACTGGTTAAGAACACAGGCACGGACCGTGTGATCGACGAATTGCGCCGGTCGTTGCTTCCCCCGTCCTCCCTCGATTTAGCCTCTTCCGAATTTTCCCTGTTCGCCTACGCGGAACTGCGCGAGTTGCTGGATAAACTCGATGCCTGCCGAATCGTACTTCCGAATTCCGGAGGAGAAGAACTGGTGCTAACCGGATCGAACGCAGACCGTGCATTCCGGAATCGCCTCCAGCTCCGCTGGCTGGCCCGTGAGTGTGGCGCCTGGATTAGGAGGAAAGCCGAGTTGCGCATTGCGCCGGGCCGGCTACCGCAGTCCATCCTGATCGGTGGAGTCCCCGCGTCTGAGCAACAGCGCGTCATTACGGGAAACTGCGCCTTCACAACCGAGGGGCTGGGGATCACTCCGGGCAATCAATTCGGACTGATCCAATGTTCGGAGAAGCCGGAGGAATCCGCTGTCCTGGGTTCATGGTTCACCAGCCTGTGGAGTTCGTTGCCGACTTCGGAGCAGCAAAAGACGGCCTTCCTTTCACTTCTTCAGGAACTGGCAGACTCGAAGGCACCGTCGCTGGTCTATTATCTGACGCTGTTTCAGGTCTTCAAGGACATGGGGGACGAACTCGACGAGGAGCGAATCGTCAAGTCCGCCACCGGCATTCGGAATACAACGGTCTGGAAGAAGCTGTACAGGTTCCAGCGTGACGGCGTGATTGGGGCCATCGACAAGCTCGAACGCCTTGGCGGCTGCATCATTGCCGATTCCGTGGGACTTGGCAAGACGTTCGAAGCGCTCGCCATCATCAAATACTACGAGCTGCGCAATGACCGGGTGCTTGTGCTTGTGCCGAAGCGCCTGCGCGACAACTGGACCCTGTACAAAGCGAACGACCGCCGCAATTTCCTGGCCTCCGACCGTTTCAACTACGACGTTCTCAACCACACCGACCTCTCCCGCGATGGAGGTACTTCCGGCGACATCGATCTCTCCCACGTGAACTGGGGCAACTATGATCTGGTTGTCATCGATGAATCCCACAACTTCCGCAACAAGGCACCCCACAATTCCCGCGAGACCCGGTACGACCGCCTCATGCAACGCATCATCAAAGCCGGAGTGAAGACCCGCGTCCTCATGCTTTCGGCTACGCCGGTCAACAATCGGCTGGCGGATCTCAAAAACCAGATTGCCTTTGTGACCGAAGCGAACGACACGGCACTCAACGAACATGGAATTCCGAGCATCGAGGCGACGGTTCGGCAGGCGCAACTTCAATTCAATCGCTGGATGACTCTGGAAGATCGGGAGCGCCGTCCGGCACACCTGCTTGAAATGCTCGGATTCGATTACTTCAGGCTGCTGGACCTGTTGACCATCGCCCGCTCCCGCAAGCACATCGAGAAATACTACGGCACCAAAGAGACGGGCCGCTTCCCGGAGCGGTTGAAGCCTATCAATATCAAGCGCGAAGTGGACCTCACCGGCGAGTTCCGTTCTATCCGAGAGATCAATAACGAGATTCGCCGCCTGACACTCGCGGCGTATGCGCCACTCCGATACGTGTTGCCTCACAAGCAGGCCGCCTATGACGCCAAGTACAGTACGAAGATTCGCGGTGGGGAAAGCTTCTTCCGGCAGGTGGACCGTGAGGAGAGCCTGGTTCACTTGCTGCGCGTGAATGTCCTCAAGCGGATGGAAAGCTCGGTCACCTCTTTCTCGCTCACCGTGCAGCGGCAACTCGCAGACGTTGAGGCTACCTTGGCGCGAATCGAATCCCAGGCAGAGGCCCTTGAAGAAATCGACATTGCGGACGTAGACGCCGAAGACCCGGCCTTTGAAAGCCTTCTGGTCGGGCGCAAGGTGAAGGTGTTGCTGCAAGACGTGGATCGCATCAAATGGCGGCAGGACCTCATTGAAGACCGCAACCGGCTCGCTACCCTGCTCTCGGCGGCAAGACAGGTGAACTCAGCGCGAGACGCCAAGCTCAAGGCCCTCCGCGAGGTCATCGAGCAGAAATGCCGTGCGCCACTCAATCCCGGCAACCGCAAGCTGCTCGTCTTCACCGCCTTCGCCGATACCGCCCAGTACCTTTACAAGGAGCTTGCCGAATGGGCGCTAAAGGAGTTCGGCCTGCACGCGGCCCTTGTCACCGGTACCGGCCACAACCAGACGACACTGCCCAACCTACGCAAGGACTTTGTCAGCATCATCACGGCGTTCTCTCCCCGCTCGAAGGAACGTCCCGAAGACCTCGCCAGCGACGGCGAAATCGACCTGCTAATCGCCACGGACTGCGTGAGCGAGGGCCAGAACCTCCAGGACTGCGACACGGTTGTCAACTACGACATCCACTGGAACCCTGTCCGTATCATCCAGCGGTTCGGCCGCATCGACCGTCTCGGCTCTTCCAACGAGCGCATCCAGCTCATCAACTTCTGGCCCAATTTGGAGCTGGAGGAGTACATCAACCTGGAACAGCGCGTGAGCGGCAAAATGGTGTTGCTCGACATCTCCGCCACCGGGGAGGAGAACATCATTGAGTACCAGTCCGGCGACCAGATGAACGACCTGGAATACCGCCGCAACCAACTGCTCAAGCTCCAAGAAGCCGTCATCGACCTCGAAGACCTGAGCAGCGGCGTCTCCATCGCCGACCTGACCTTGAACGATTTTCGCATTGATCTTGCAGGCTACTTGAAAGAGCACCCCGGCAAGCTGGAGAGTCTGCCGTTCGGTTCCTTTGCCGTCACAACCACGCAGACCGTCGGCGAGGCAGTGATTCCACCCGGCGTCATCTTCTGCCTGCGCGTGGTGGGTGAATCGGCGCTCAAAACTATCGAGCCGGGTTACCCCTTGGCCCCTCACTATGTTGTCCATGTCGGCGACGACGGGACGGTGTTACTGCCGTTCACCCAAGTCAAGCAGCTGCTCGACCGCATAAAACGCCTCACCATCGGGCGCGACCTGCCCGATGCCGGAGCCTGTGATCGCTTCGACAAGGCCACCCGGAGCGGCAAAGACATGAGCGCAGCCCAGGATCTGCTCGCCACTGCGGTCGCCTCGGTCGTTGGCAAAAAGGAAGAGCGGGCAATCGCCAGCCTCTTCACCCCTGGCGGAACTCATGCCATGAAGGGCGAGTTCCAGGGCATCAACGATTTCGAGGTCGTCGCTTTCCTCGTGGTACTCCCGGAAAATTCCATCATCCCGGAGGCGGCTGGCGCATGAGTTTCGCTCCCGTGATCGACGCACTCGGGATTCCCCCCAGCGCCCTCGTTGAGCAGCGAGTGCCCAAGAAGCTCCTCTTGGAACACGGTGCGCCCACTGCTGCCGACAAGCGCCAGATTCAGGACGGCATCGAGGAGATCATCTGGGTAGCCGCGCTCAAGCCAACCAATATCGGTGTACCGGCTTTTGAGGACGCGGTGCGCCAGTATCTGGAGATCGCAGTCCTCACGGTTGAACTCCGCTCCGCAGCCAAATCTGCACGCATCATCGAGCTGATTCACCGGGCCATCCCCTACCCCCTGGTACTGGCCACCGGGCAAGACGGGGCCGTCAGCCTGTCTCTGGCTCACAAACGCTGGTCGCAGGGCGAGGCAGGCAAGGTGGTCATTGAGGACTTGCGGCTGGTTGCGCTCAGCCTGGATGCCCCATCTAATCAGGAGGATGCGTTCCTGGCCAGTATCGCCGTCAGCCGCCTGCCGTCCCAGAACATCTTCACCCTCTATGATGGGATATTGGCCCGGCTCGCCGCGCTCGAAACGTCACGAATCACCGGGACGTTTACCGCGCCGAAATCCGCCGAAGACGCTTCATCCTTGCGGG
>Ga0181533_1004921_pt1 | contig 13213 bp, 8 predicted proteins | sample PEATcosm2014_Bin_45_FD_119772 | JGI IMG/M metagenome (GOLD analysis project Ga0181533, IMG submission 119772) | Peatland microbial communities from MTU Mesocosm Facility, Houghton, MI, USA - PEATcosm2014_Bin11_60_metaG | ecosystem: Environmental > Terrestrial > Soil > Wetlands > Peat | place... | reverse complement strand
GTACAAAGGTGAGTCGTGCATTCTTATGAATGTCCATTCGGTCTCTCCTAGAAGTGGATTGCTCAGCACAATCAGCTTCTCTGGTTCCGGTCGAATGGACAACCTGTTGAAATCTCACAGCTAGCCCAGACTCCGGGAGCCAACACACGGGCTGGATGCCAGGAAGATTCCTCCGCTCCCTGCAGTCGCGAACGAAGTGTTGTTTCTTGACATGCCCTCAGGTAGAACGCGCCATCGTAGGTGCGAAACCAGCTCAAAACTACATCTCCCGTAATGCGATAGCATTGGCGGATAGGACACGGCGGACCCAATTGTGACGCCTGTCATGGACTCCTGTGCGCTACGCATGATACCCATGTGACCTGGGGAGCTTTCGGCCACAAGAGACTTCACCGCCTTCGGAAAACCCCCTCCCTTTTTCTGGGGGCGCGATTTGAGGTAACGATGGCTGTGACTCCAATCGACCCGAACGTCTATAAAGCGCTGTTGGACCACGTGAGCGATGGCGTGTACATCGTGGACCTGAGCCGGCGCATTCTGTACTGGAACGAGGGTGCCTTTCGCCAGACCGGCTACGAAGCCCATGAAATCGTAGGCCGGCGCTGTCCAGAGGATGGGCTGTGTCACGTGGACACTGCGGGGCACAGAATGTGCTGGGACAATTGTCCTTTGACAGCAAGCCTCAACGACGGACGATCGCACGAGGCGGAGATTTTCTTGCGGCATAAGCAGGGGCGGCGAGTTCCGGTGACCGCGCGGATTCAGCCCCTTCGGGCAGCCGACGGCTCAATTGTCGGGGCCGTGCAGATCTTCAGCGACGGTACGGCCGAGCAGGATTCGCGGCGCGAGATCGAGGAGATGGGGCGCCTGGCGTTTCTCGACCAAGTCACCCAACTGCCCAATCGGCGTTTCATCGAGATGTCGCTGCAAACGGCGTTGAGCGAATACCACATACACAAAGAGCCATTTGGAGTGCTGGTGATTGACCTCGACCGGTTCAAGGATATCAATGACAGTTTCGGCCACGCCACCGGAGACAACGCCTTGCTGGAAGTGGCGAAAACCCTGAAGGGAACGCTGCGCCCCACAGACATTATCGGGCGGTGGGGCGGTGACGAGTTCATTGCTGTCGCCCATCACGTGAACAATGAGATTCTCACGCAATTGGCAGTGCGATGTTGTGCGATGGTGGCGCAAACCTCGTTCCCGAGCAGTGATGGCAGTCTGGTATCGGTGTCGGTCTCGATTGGCAGCACACTCGCACTCCTTGGTGACACCGCCGAAAAACTGATCAAACGGGCAGATGAGCTGATGTACCAGAACAAAACGAACGGCGGAGTCGCGAAGACTGGGAACGTCCTGAAGACGCTCCTCTCCTACTGGACAAAGAAAGTGCTGAAAGCGACCACGACCATACCGCTGCACCTGCTCGGGCTCTATCTCTAGTGGTGGGAGATTCGCGTAAACATCCGCTAGCTTGCGGTTGCGATACTGCAGCACGTCGTCCGGCGTCAGAGGCTTGCTGCGCCGCCCTTGTCCCTCAAGGCGCCCCACCCTGATCGGATAGTCGCGTGAGCTGCGGCTGCCTTCGGCTGCAACGCAGCCTGCCCCCGCTCGCGCGGCATCAATGTGCTCGGCTGTGGTTGGCGCTTCGTTTATGGTTTTCCGCTAGTGACGCCAATCGGGAGATTCATCCCGCTGAACCCGCGGGATGGAGCAGAGTTGGCGTTCCCGGGATTGGGTCTTTTGCAAAAGCTACAGGATTTTCTTCCCGAGGGCGGAAAGGACGAGTTCGACGCCGAGGAGCGCGGTCCGGTTGTGCTCGTCGATGATGGGATTGATCTCGACGATTTCCATGGAGACCATGGCTTCGCTGTCCGCGATCATTTCCATGGCGAGGTGCGCTTCGCGGTAGGTGACGCCGCCGCGCACGGGCGTGCCGACGCCGGGCGCATCGCTGGGATCGAGGAAGTCCATGTCCAGACTGACGCTCACACCTGCGGTATCGTCCATGGCGAATTTGAGGGCGTCCGCCATTACCTCGCGCATGCCGCGTTCGTCGATGTCGCGCATGGTGAAGGTTCTCACGCCCAACTTCTTGATGAATTTCTTCTCGTGGGAATCTAGATCGCGCACGCCCACCAGGACGACGTTCTGTGGCTCGATTTTCGGCTTGTAGCCGAAGAGGTCATGGAGTTCGGGAACGCCGTAACCGAGGATTCCGGCGAGAGGCATGCCGTGGACGTTGCCCGATGGCGAAGATTCGGGGGTGTTCATGTCGCTGTGGGCATCCAGCCAGATGCAGCCAATCTGTTTTTTTTCCTTGCGGAAATGCGCGGCGACTCCGCTGGTGGAACCCGCAGCGATGGAGTGGTCTCCGCCAAGGACCAAGGGCAAGTAGCCTTCTTCAAGTGATTTCTGCACGGCCTGGCCCAGGGTCTTGCAGGCATCGGCGATCTCGTCGACATACTTGCTGCGTTTTTCGCCGACGGGCATTTCCTCGGGCTGTTTCACGATGATGTTGCCGATGTCCTCGACATGGTGGCCGAGATGCTTGATGCGCGATTGCAGGCCGGCAACGCGCAGGGCAGAGGGGCCCATATCCACGCCGCGGCGGCTGGCGCCGAGGTCCATGGGAACGCCAATGATACGAATCTTCTGAGGCATGGAAGTCTATCCCGTGATCCGAGTTTTCAGTGCCCCTGGCGGCAAAATGCCAGAAAACCTTTCTTCAGGGGCTAAAGCCCATTGGCAGTAGGAACTTTACGCCGGGGCTGAAGCCCCGGCCTCCTAAAGAACAGAATTCTTCCGCAAGCTGTTACTACATTTCCTCAGGGGCTAAAGCCCAGTGAAAACCAAGCATTTTATGTCGGAGCTGAAGCTCCGACCCCTAGCTCAGGGGAATATTTCCGCGAGCTGTTAGACGACCGAGGTACCGAAGAACCGGAGCGGCCTAGCAACTGGCCGGTATTTATTAAGGATATACCCGGTAAATCATCCGGGGGAAGGGGATGACTTCGCGGATATGCTCGGTGCCGGTGATCCAGGCGACGGTGCGCTCGAGACCGAGGCCGAAACCGGCGTGGGGCACGCTGCCATAGCGGCGGAGATCGAGGTACCACTGGAAGGATTCCTCCGGTAAGTTGTTTTCTTTCAGGCGTTTAAGGAGGAGATCGTAATCGTGGATGCGCTGGCTGCCACCGATGATTTCGCCGTAGCCTTCGGGAGCGAGCATGTCGAAGGAGAGAGCCAAATCGGGACGCTGGGCGTCCGGCTGCATGTAGAAAGCTTTGATGGCCGCCGGATAGTGGTGGACCATGACGGGGCGATCGTAGGCACTGGAGATGATGGTCTCTTCGTCGCCGCCGAAGTCATCGCCGAATTTGGCGGGGTTGCCGTGCTTCTGGAGGACAGCGACGGCTTCTTCGTAGGTGACGCGCGGGAAGGGCGGCTTGATGCGCTCGAGCTTCTTGATGTCGCGCTTGAGAGTTTCGAGTTCGCGGGATTTGTTTTTGACGACGCTTTGCACCATGGCGCTGACGAGGCCCTCGCCGAGGTCCATCATATCGGGAAGTTCGGCGTAGGCGGCTTCTGGCTCGAGCATCCAGAATTCCGTGAGATGACGGCGGGTTTTGGATTTTTCGGCGCGGAAGGTGGGGCCGAAAGTGTAAACCTTGCCGAGGGCCATGGCGGTGGCTTCGACGTAGAGCTGGCCGCTTTGCGTGAGGTAGGCTTTCTCGTCGTCGATGTAGTTCACTTCAAAGAGGGTGCTGGTGCCTTCGCAAGCGGCGGGGGTGAAGATGGGCGCATCGGTGAGCGTGTAGCCTTGCGAATCCATGAATGCGCGTGCGGCGCGGACGGCTTCGGCGCGGATGCGCAGGATGGCGGCCTGGCGCGGGGTGCGAATCCAGAGGTGGCGTTGATCGAGAAGGAAATCTACGCCGTGCTCCTTAAGCTGGATGGGGAAGGGCGTGGACTCAGGAACTTTCTGGACGATTTGGATTTTGCTGACGCCCATTTCGTAGCCGCCGGGGGCGCGCTCCTCGGCGCGGATTTTTCCGGTGACGATGACGCTGGATTCCTGGGTAAGGCCCTTGAGGGCCTCGAAGGCTTCGGGATTTTCCTTCAGGGAGCAGACGCCCTGAATGATGCCGGTGCCGTCGCGAAAGATGGGGAAAAGGAGCTTGCCGGATTCGCGGAGGTTGTAGAGCCAGCCGCGGATAGTGACTTCCTGGCCGTCGTATTGGCCCGCGTGTTCGATGGTGATGATGGTCATGGTGAGGTTCTCTGTTGTTAGTTCAATCCAACAGTTTAGCAGAGAAGGGACAGCTTCTCAGGTGAAGAGGCCCGTGGCGGGAGGGGTCGGGCAGAGCGCTTAACCGCGAATGGTGATGATGGGGTAACCCGTCTAAGATCAGTTCCGAGCGGGGGAGCTAGAAAGTTTTGAACATGCGGATGTATGTTTGGAATAAAGTATAAAGTATGGGGTTGATCAGGGCTGAGAAGAACCAACGCAAAACGCAGGAGCAGCCAAAAACGTGGAGCAGGTGTGAGCTGCGGTTAGGGAGGGCCAGTGAAGAATCGGCTGGGGTTTCGCAGCATTTTGGAGAGCAGGGTTTCGCGGCGCAAATTCATCGGGCAAACAGCGGCGGCGGCAATTGGTTTTACGATCGTGCCGCGCCGGGTGTTGGGCGGCGCAGGGTTTGTTCCGCCGAGCGATAAGGTCAATATTGCTTTCATAGGCGTCGGCTCCCAGGGATTACGCGTGATGCTGCACTTTTTGGGGGAGCCCGACGTACAGGGTGTGGCGGTCTGCGAGCCCAATAAATTCGGCGCGAATTACCCACAATGGGACACACATGAGTTCTGCAAGTCCGTGCGCAAGTTGCTGGGTGTCGAGAGCGGTTGGGACTGGCTCAGCCCGGACCAACCCATCGAGTTGACGCATTCGCTCCGCGTGACGAGCGGCGTTGCGGGCCGCGAACCTTGTCAGAAAATCGTGGACGCGTACTACGGCACTCAGAAACGCTCCGGGGAGTATCGTGGCTGTTCGGCGTACAGCGACTTCCGGGAGCTACTTGAGAAGCAGAAGGATCTCGACGCCGTTGTTGTGTGCACCACTGACAATTTGCATGCGGCTGTCTCGGCTGCGGCGATGAAGAAGGGCAAACATGTCTTTTGCCAGAAGCCCTTGACGCACACCATCTATGAGGCACGGCGCCTTGCGGAAATCGCCAGGGAGACTGGCGTGGCAACGCAAATTGCCGTTGCTAACCAGGCATCCGAATCCACGCGCCTACTCTGTGAATGGATTTGGGATGGCGCCATTGGGCCGGTGCGGGAGGTCATGAACTGGTCGAGCCGTCCTTACTGGCCGCAAGGTCTCGAACGCCCAAAGGAAGTCGAAGCAGTGCCCGAAGGTTTAGATTGGGACCTGTGGCTTGGCCCGGCGCCGGAACGTCCTTTCAACCACGCTTACTTGCCTTTTGTGTGGCGCGGGTGGTACGACTTCGGTTGTGGCTCTTTGGGCGACATGGGTTCCTACAGTTTCGACACAATTTTTCGCGTCCTGAGGCTGGAGGCGCCCGTCAGCGTGGAAGCGAGTTCCACGGAGCGCTACGAAGAGACCTACCCGCTGGCCTCGATCGTCCGCTACAACTTCGCGTCGCGTGGCGAGATGCCACCCGTGAAATTCACCTGGTATGACGGGGGTCTCAAGCCGGCGCGTCCGGAGGAACTGGAAGAAGGGCGTCCCCTGAAGGGGGACGGCGAAGAAGAAGACGAAGGGCTCCTGTTCGTCGGGGACCGCGGCAAGATTCTCTGCGCTTTCAATGGTGGACGGCCAAAGCTGATTCCCGATGCGAAGATGAATAGCTACAAACAGCCGCCAAAAACACTGCCGAGGTCACCGGGCAACGAGCGCGAATGGCTGGATGCCTGCAAAGGGGGCAAAGAGAAGCCCGGTGGAAATTTTGAGTTTTCGGGCCTCGTCACCGAGAGCTTGCTTCTGGGAAATGTCGCGACGCGGTTGGGACAAGAACTCAACTGGGATCGCGCCAACCTGAAGGCCGTTAACTCCGAGCTCGCACAGCAGTACGTGCGGCCGGAACGCCGAAGAGGATGGGAACTCTAGTGGAGCTCTCGGCCCGGCACGGCGGCAGGAGATTGAACGAGAGAATAATGCGAACGCCCACCTGAGCGAAAATGATTTTGTTCGCGAAGGCGGGCAAGGAGGCAATGATGTCTACGATCTCGAGAAGAGAATTTTGCAAAAATGCAGCGACGCAGGCCGCCGCGGTGGGCTTGCTTGGCGCAGGCGCGCTGGAGTTGCGCGCAAATCCGCTGGGCTTGCCCATTGGATGCCAGACATGGCCGGTGAGGGAAATGATCGCCAAGGACTTTCCCGGCACGATCAAGCAGCTTGCCGCGGCCGGATTCCAGACGATTGAACTGTGCTCGCCGGTCGGTTACGCCGATTCGGGGTTCGCTGGGCTCGCCAAATACAAGGCAGCGGAGCTCTGGAAGATTCTGAGCGATGCGGGTGTCAGCTGCATAAGTTCACACTTCGGTATCGACGAACTCAGGAAGGACATGAGCAGGAGGATTGCGTGGGCAAAAGAGGTCGGTTTGACGCAAATGATCGTGCCAAGCCTCGAAGGGCCGGAGAAGCCGACGATGGATGATGTGAAGCGAGCGGCCGAGGAATACAACAAAATGGGCGCACAGTCGGCCAAGGCGGGAATCCAGCAGGGGCTTCACAATGAGGAGTTTGAGATGACGATGGTGGAGGGCAAGCGGACGTATGACTTATTGCTGGAACTGCTCGATCCGAAACTGGTGAAGTTCCAGTTCCAGGTCTCCACAATCAGCCGCGGCTTCGACGCCGCAGAATATTTCACGAAGTATCCGGGGCGCTTCTTTTCCATGCACGTGCAAGGCTGGTCGGCGGCAACCAAGAAAATAATGCCGGTGGGACAGGACACACTGGATTGGAAGAGAATTTTCACGGCGGCAAAAACGGGCGGCATCAAGAATTACTTCGTGGAAATGGACTTGGAAAAGATGAGAGCCAGCGTGCCGTACCTGCGCGATCTGCAGGTGTGAGGAAATTGCTGCGATTTGACTGACGGCGAAGCGGGGATTGTGAAAGGCACGCAGGGCCCGGACGGTGGAGGAGTTTCGCGGCAAATCAGATGTCGCCAAACTGGACAAGTTCGTCCCAGTACCGACATCTCCGGTAAGCGTGTTTACCAGGACTTATCGCTACTCGACGGCTCGCCGAAACGCTCTTCTCCCAGTTGCCCTCGTGGACAAGCGTGGTCGATACCTTGTCGATCGTGCTTTAGGGATTGGCTGGAGCGTGGTTAGGAACATGCAGTGTCAACTTCCGCAGGAGAAATTCTTGAAGGAGATTGTCGGCGGCAGTTGCGCCAATCCGAATTAGCATGTTTTCGAACGGTAATCCCACTTCATTGCGATCTTTCGCTGGATAGTAGAGATTCGAGATACCGCCTGCAGCGAGGCTTCCGAGGATACCCGAGTAATTTGCCTGCCAATGTCCATTGTCGCCCTTGCAAATAACGGAATTGGCGAGCGCATAAAGAATCCGCGATCGCCTGCTGCCGCTTCCTTTGTAGAAATAACGCGGATCTTGTTTCAGGAGCGATGGCAGTAGGGCGCCTCCGATAAACGTGCCTGTAACAGCGTCGCCGTAGGAGGCGCCGTAGCGCTTTGCATAACCTTGTGCGCCTTGTCCATATCCACTGAAATCATTTTGCGCCTGCTGAACTCCCGCAATGACCCCATTGATTCCGAAGGTGACTGGATCTATTGTCGTCTTCCAAGCAAGCTGGAACTTTTGCTTCGGGGTGAGTGGAACTGCATTGGGGATGTAGCTGACATAGAAATTTGGAATGAAGCCGAGCACACGTTGCTTCTCTTGATCCTTGACCTGCTCTTGTGCCAGTTCGATCGGTGAGAGTTCGACCCGCACCTCAGTGATAGCGGTAGCAATAACCAAGGCGATCTGCGGAACAATGTGGATCTCCCCCGAACGCAGGAATCCAGAGCATGTTTTTGTCGCGAAGCCCGCCGACGTAATTGTGAGCTGGAAGGGCCCGGGAGCAATGTTGGCAAAGGAGAATTGCCCATCGTCGCCTGATAGCACCTCTTGGCTTGGAGATTGATCTCCACGTGTGAGTCTCACCCGGGCTCCGGTAACGGCGGTTCCAGTTCGATCAACAACTTTTCCGCTGATGCTTCCTGACAATAGCTGATCAGGCAGCTGCTCGCCGGCTGATGCCCCTGTTCCCAGCGCGTCAGGTAGACCACTCTCCACTCCCAGGACGATAGGGGGCTGCTGAGATTGAGCCAGAGCTGGAAAACCGCAGAGCAGGGCACTTAGGCTTAGCCAGATTAAGCGCCCAGGGCCAAGGACCGAGCTCCGGGCGTTTCGCCCCGTAGATTTCTTGCACGAGTCTTTTTTCGCAGAATTCACAATTCTTATTTTACAGCATTCCCTCCTTCTTCCAGCAAGGGTTGACTGTGTGTAGTTGGCTAAGGCTGGCAGCGGAGGGCTAAGTCCCGATTAGTCGGCAAATCGGAAAAGTTCGTCCCAGTACCCCACTTCAGCGGTTGACGGGTTTTACTGTTCGCTGCGCGCAGCACTGGGCGGGCGATGGAGACTCATGTACGACATTGGGTGAGTTTCGACGCGGACGGGGCGCTACAACAGAACGACAAGATGGTTAAGTCAGTTGGCCTCAGAACAATCTTCTTCGAGGCGGGCTAGGGATTTGCGCGCCGCGTCGAGTTGGTCGGAGAGGGAGGGGGCTTCGGGGCCGGTTTTTTCTTTGAGTTCGAGGGTGAGGGGGTGATCGGGACCGGCGGGGGCGGATTTGAGTAGGGCGAGGGCGGCGGGCCAGGCGATGGTGCCTTCGTAGGGCGGGAGATGCTCGTCCTTTTCGCCGTGGTTGTCGTGGATATGGGCGCTGACGATGAGATCGCGCAACGGCTCGAAGCCTTTCGCGATGCGTGCGTCCTCCGGGCCTTCGGCCAAGTGGGCGTGGCCGATATCGAAATTGAAGCGCAAAGTAGTGAGCCGCGTTTCTTCCACAAAGGCGCGAAGATAGGCGGGATCGCCCATTTCGTTGGTGGTGTTTTCGACGCAGATGGTGACGCCGGCGTGGCGCGCGTGCAGTGTGAGGTGCTCGAGGGAACTGAAGGCGGCGTCGCGTTTGCGCGGGTCGGCGGTTTCGCGGGAGCTGCCCATGTGCAGGACCATGCGGGGGAAAGGCAGATCGTCGGCGACATCTAGAACGCGCTTTAGTTCATCCATGGCTTCGACGCGGCGGACACGTTCCACTTCGCAGATGGAGAGCGGCGTGGCGCCTTCGCGATTGAGGCTGAGGTCGCGGCTTGTGGGGGCATGCAAGGAAGCGAGTTGCAGGCGGTGATCGGCGAGGGCTTGGGCAACGGTGCGAACTTCCTGCCTGGTGGCGTAATCGAAGTGGCTGCGCGTGGCGAAGATTTCGACGGACTGAAATCCGGCGGAGGCGATTTGCGTGAGGATTTCCGGCGTGAGTTTTTTGGAGACGAAGAGGTAGGTGGAGAGGATTCGGAGCATGGGTAGACGGATCATATTTTAGCTTAAATTGGAGGTCGAAGAGAGATTCCTCCACTCCGGGACGGCAAAAAGCGCCGTCCCTCCGGTCGGAATGACAGATATGGGGTCGCGGATGATAGGAGAGCTCCATCGCACAAAAGGCGTGCGATGGAAAAACGCACCTCGCTGCGGGATGGCGCCTTTTACCACTCCAAGAATCCCTTTTCAGCTCCGGGTTCAGGATTGCGGTTTGTCGGTGCACGTTCGGCCGCAAAAGCGGCGGCCCTTCGAAGCTCCCCTCGAAGATCGGGGCAAGCAGGGTAAACAAGCCGCCGCACTCCAAATTGGGCAGGGCGCAATGATCGTGGGGAGATAGGGCGCAGGTGAACCTAAAGGCCCGAGATGACGATCGCTGGCAGCCACGATCCCTCCGCTACATGGCCGACGTTCGCGCAGCGCGAACGAAACAGCAGGTCGGCCATTCCGGCCGGGATGACGGGCTTCACGTTCGGTATTACTAATAGCCGACGGCGGAACCGGCGTCGCGGGGGTCGGCGGCGCCGCAGCGTTCGCCGGTTTTAGCGTCAATGCCGATGGCGTTGACGAGGCCGATGTGTCCGTACCGCCGCACTAGGTGCCCGCGCGCTTTCAACTGCTCTTCTACTTGCGGTGAAAATGACTTTTCCACCAGGACTTCGTCGGGGAGCCACTGGTGATGGAAGCGCGGCGCGTTGATAGCGGACTGCGCATCCATGCCGAGGCGCATCCAGTTCAAAATGCTGAGTAGGGCGGCGGAAATGATTCTGGGGCCGCCGGGTGAGCCGGTGACAAAACTGAGCTGGCCGTCGCGCACGAGAATGGTGGGAGTCATGGAACTGAGGGGACGCTTCCCGGGGCCAATGGCATTGGCTTCTGATTGGATCAGGTCATAAAGCGCATTGGGCACGCCGGGCTGGGTGGTGAAATCGTCCATCTCGTCGTTGAGGAGGAAGCCGGCCGAGGAAGTGACGTGCGAGCCGTAGCTGTCGTTGAGCGTGGTGGTGCTGGCAACGGCGTTACCGGCAGAATCCACCACGGAAATGTGCGTGGTGTGCGGCCCTTCGCCGAGGCTGACGATGGTTTGCGGGCCTGCGCTGCCGCTGAGGCCTTGATTGCAGAGATGCGGAATGCCCGCGTGCACCGATTTGCTGGAGGAGGCGCGGTGGGGATCGATGGTGGCGAAAAGTTCCTTGGCATAGCAGGGATCCGTGAGGCCCGCGACGGGAATATTCGAGAAATCGGGATCGGCGAGATAGGCGGCACGATCGGCGAAAATACGGCGCATCACTTCGACGACGAGGTGAACGCTTTGCGGGTCGTCCCAGCCCTTCAAGGGAACATCCTGGAGCATGTTGAGGGCTTCGATGATGGCGACGCCACCGCTGCTGGGCGGCGGGGCGGAAAAGACGTCCCAGCGATGGGCATCGATGGTGTAACTGACGTGGAGGACTTCGCGGACTTTCGGCTGGTAATGAACAAGATCATCGAGGGTGATGAGCCCGCCAAACGCGGTCATGTCACGCGCCAGCATTTGCGCGGTTTCACCTTGATAAAACTCGGCGGGGCCGTTCCTGGCGATGCGCTTGAGAGTTGCGGCAAGTTCCGACTGGCGTAGCGTGTCTCCGGCGTGAAAAAATTTGCCGCCGTTCAGAAAAATGCGGCTGCTCATCGAGAAGCACTGCAGGCCGGGACGCTCCTCGTCTAATTCCTGGGCTAGTTTTTCGCTTACGGGAAAACCTTGCTCGGCCAAGCGGATGGCGGGCTGCATCACGTCGGCGAGTTTCATGGTGCCATGCGTTTTCAGAGCGAGTGCGAGCCCCGCAACCGTGCCGGGTATGGCGACGGAGCGATAGCCGATAGTGGAAGCTTCTTCGTCCAGCGTGCCATCGGAGTTAATGAACATGTCGCGGGAGGCCTTTGCGGGGGCTGTTTCGCGGTAGTCAAAGAAGGTGGTTTTGCCATCAGCCAGGCGCACCAGCATGAAACCACCGCCGCCGATGTTTCCGGCAGCGGGTTCGACCACAGCGAGAACGAACGCCGTAGCGACCGCGGCATCCACGGCGTTGCCGCCGCGTTTCAGGATCTCCACGCCGGCTTGGGAGGCGAGCGGCTCGTCGGTGGCTACCATGCCGTGCGAATTGCGGGCCGCTTCGCGCGGCCAGTCTTTGGGTATATCGGGACGATCGCGGAGTTCGGCGGCGGATTGCGCGACGGAACGCGTTGTGACGAAAGTGATCGAAAGAAGCGCGCTGGCCAGCAAGAAGAGGAAACGTTTCATGATGAAAAGAAAACACTAAGAGATTAATGGGGAAGCGTCAAGGTGGACCAGGTATCTCCGGAGGTAAAGGCAACCCCGAGAATTACCGACCCCGTTCCGCGGGGCCGGCCAACACAACCGCCAATGAAATCCACTTTGGTGGAGAGGCTTACGATGTTAAAGCGGCGGCAAGCCGCGGCACTCCAAGATGAGCGGCTACAGCGAGATGGGAGAGGTCAATCTAGAATTAGGCCACGGCAACCCCAAGAGCGACCGATCTACAAAAGAAGGAGAAACCCAAGAACCGATCTAAAGATCGGCCACTACAACGGAAGGAAGCGAGGGCGCCCGCCTCAGAAGGCGGCCGCTACAGAAGATTGCCCGTTGTGAGCAGCCAATCGTGAGAAATGCGGCGCAACTACTCTGCGAGGAATTCGATTTGAGGAGGACCCGGGAGGAGGCCGGCGGCAGTGCCCCGCTCGATCAAGGCGTGCACGGCTTTTTTGCCTTTTGCGCCGTAGCCGAGGGTCCACTTGTTGACATACATGCCGACGAACTTATCGGCGAGTTCGGAATCCATGTCGCGAGCGAATTGCATGGCGTAATTCAGGGCTTCTTCGCGATGCTCAAGGCCATAGGTCACGCTGTCGCGGATGGTCTTGGCGATCAAGCGGCCCAATTCGGGGCCCAGAGCCCGGCGCACGGCGTTGCCACCGAGGGGGAGCGGGAGGCCGGTGAGCTCCTGCCACCAGATGCCGAGGTCCACGACGCGATGCAGGCCAAGTTGCGGGAAGAAAAGCTGTCCTTCATGAATGAGCAGACCGGCTTCGACAACTTCGTTTTTCACCGCTTCCATGATTTTGTCGAAGGGCATGACTACGGCTTCAAAATCCGGCTCGAAGAGTTTCAGGGTGAGATAAGCGGAGGTCTTCAGACCGGGCACGCCAATGCGCAGGCCCTTGAGCTCCTGTGCTTTCAGAGCTTTTGTGGAGACGACGATGGGGCCGTAGCCTTCGCCGAAGCTGGCGCCGGTGTCGAGGAGGATGTAGGTGTCGCGCAGGGAAGGATAGGCGGCGAAGCTAAGGGCGGTGACGTCGTAGGTCTCCGTCAGCGCGGCTTCATTGAGCTCCTGGATATCGGAAAGAACATGGATGTACTTGTACCCGGGCGTGGTCAGTTTGTGGGTGGCCAGGGCATAAAACATGAAGGCGTCATCCGAATCCGGAGAGTGGGCCAGCTTGATCTCGCGGGGTTCCTTTTCGGTCTGCGATGCCGTTTGTTGTCCAGCCATAGGGGTAAAGTTTCCTCTGCCC
>Ga0181533_1004920_pt1 | contig 13216 bp, 10 predicted proteins | sample PEATcosm2014_Bin_45_FD_119772 | JGI IMG/M metagenome (GOLD analysis project Ga0181533, IMG submission 119772) | Peatland microbial communities from MTU Mesocosm Facility, Houghton, MI, USA - PEATcosm2014_Bin11_60_metaG | ecosystem: Environmental > Terrestrial > Soil > Wetlands > Peat | place... | reverse complement strand
TAACCATTTGGGGGATTCCTGACTGACAAAGACCGCTCCCTGACGGTCGCGGCTCAGTAAGCCTTGCGAAATCAACGCCATTGTTACCGAGCCGCGACCGTAAGGGAGCGGTTTCCCCAAAACGGTTAAGCACCCGTCGAAGAAGAGCTTTTGCGCTTGTGATTTGAACAGCGGTAAAATCAGATAATGAGATCTGATAAAGGTTTGCGCTGAAGCAAGTGACGATCTATTCCAAGGCGTCCGAATACGCGGTTCGCGCGTGTTTGCATCTGGCCCGGCGCCCAGCCGGCGAACTCGTCTCCGTCAAGCACATCGCCCGGCAAGAGGACATACCGTTGGGGTTTCTGGCTAAGATCCTAAAGGAGTTGGCGGACCGGCGGTTGCTTCGGTCCCGTAAGGGACGCGCCGGTGGGTTCAAGCTGGGCCTCGATCCGGACGATATCCGGCTGCTGGATATCGTGCAAGCGCTCGACGGAATCGGATGTTACGAACGGTGCGCGATGGGACACAAGGAATGTTCCGAGGAGCATCCATGCCCCCTGCATGAGGTCTGGAAGGACCTGCGCTTCCGTACCCTGAACTGTCTGGGGAGGTACACGATTGGCGACTTGGTCAGGAGGAACGAGGCGCATGCGCGGAAATGCAGCGGCGGACCGCGCAGGTGAGCTTCCGGACGGTAATCAAGAGGCTCCGGGATCGGCGTTGGAGCGCTCTCGGTTGGGTTGAGACTGGGCCGGTACGCCCTCGGATTCACGGGCACAGAGGAGGTGAGCTGATTGGCAAGGACGCCAAAGAAAGCGATTATTTACTCCACGGCTTCGGAATACGCGATCCGCGCACTCGTTCATCTTGCAAGGCACGCGGTTGGTGAGTTCGTTTCTTTGAGACACATCGCCAGCCAAGAAGGCTTACCGTTGTACTTTCTGTCCACCATCTTCCAGAGGCTGACTCGGCAAGGTATGTTGCAGTCCAGGAAGGGAGATCGCGGTGGGTTTAAGTTCCGCCTGGATCCGGGTGACATCCGATTGCTGGATGTCGTGGATACACTCGACCGCGAGCCATGTTACAGGGGGTGTGCGATGGGGTACGCGGAATGCTCAGAGAAGCACCCATGCCCGATGCATGAGGGCTGGAAGGCTCTGCGTTCGTCTATCCAGGATTGTTTAGAGCGAAGAACAATCGGTGAATTGGCCAGCCTGCGGGCCCGCAGACCGAATGCACGCAGGCGTCATCGGGGCGAGGCACGCAGGCCCTGCCGCGCTATTTCCGCCGGAGAACGCAGCCCTGAAAACGCGGGGCGTCGCCCCTATTGATCGGCAGTGCCATCCGCTGCGGCTTCAGTAGCCCCCGAGAGTTGATCTCTCATACCCGCTACAATCCGGCCAATGAAACGGAAACGTCCTGCAGTCGACTTATATTGCGGGCTTATTGGGCTATTCCCCCACGTTTCCGGCGATGGCCCTGGGTTTGGACTCTATGGCCTACCTGGTTGGAACGCTCGATCCCGCTTATACGCCTACACAGCAGCTCGCGGGATCGTCTGGCGGGCTTGTGTCTCTGACAAGCCTCTCCCAGAATTCGAAAGCGCAGCCCCGTGCAACTCGCGTGCGCCGGGAATGCGGCCAGCTATACCAATACATCCAGTGGAGGGATTGCGGGCGGCGAGATTGTGAGCTTGTTTGGAGCGGGACTTGGGCCGGCCGCCGGTACCCAGCCACAGGTGAGCGTGCAGACCGGGTTCCCAAGGAAATGACGAACGTGCAGGTTGAGGAGTGTTAGCGTAACCGCCTCGAACCGCCGTGTACGGACCCGTACGCACGGTGGTGTGGCAGGGGTCGGCGGGTGACCGCCGCCCCTATGCCGATCACTTGATGGCGTACTTCTGGCACTTTTGGTATCTTGACGCCTTTGTGTCGTGTATAACTTACGTGTTTTCAATGCGGTATCGGGGAACCAAATCCCCCTCTCCGCACCATTCACTTCGATTCCTCGCGGGGTTAGACTGGTTTCGATGCCCCTCGTGGCGCTCTTCACGGCCTCCAGCCTATGCGTAGCCGGCAACCTGAACCGCGATCTCAGGATCGCGCCGGTTGCGCCGGGCGCCTACCTCTTTCAGGATGGCGAGACGTCCGTGCCGTTCATCCATGAAACCACGGGGGGCGGGGGAGCCAATACCGCCTGCGCCGCCGCCGCCATGGGCGCGAAGGTGGCTTTCCTGGGTAAGACCGGCGCGGATGCGCTGGGGTTGCGGCTGGAAGAAGCCTTGCGGCGACAAGGCGTCGATCCGCATCTGAAACGCGACGCCGCGGCGGCGACGGGAACCTCGATCAATCTGGTCTATGACACGGGGCATCGCCACTTCGTAAGCTGTCTCGCGAACAACGAATCGTTGGCGTTCGAAGATCTGGACCTTTCGGTGCTGCCGCGCTACGAGCACTTATCCCGCACGGATGTGTGGTTCTCCGAGCGAATGCTGTACGGCGGCAACCAGCGCTTATTCCGCGCGGCGCGAGAGGCGGGCATGTCCATGTCGATCGACCTGAATTGGGATCCGCAATGGGGCGTGTCGTCTACGGGCGAGGTGGACCGGCGCAAGCAGGCGATTCGCGAGGTCCTGCCATGGGTCGACCTGGTGCACGGCAATATCCGCGAGTTGAACGAGTTTGGCGGTTGCGGGGAATTGGAAGTCACATTGCGCCGCATCGCGGACTGTGGAGCGGGCGCGATCGTGGTACACATGGGCCGCGAGGGCGCAGGGTACTTCGATGGGGAATCGCTCATCGTCGAGCCGGCTTGCCCTTCCGCCAGAGTGGTTAACACCACGGGTACGGGCGACGTGTTGAGCGTCTGCATGATGCTGCAGCACCGGCTGGCGATCCCGATGCGCGACAAGCTCCGCCTGGCCAACAGGATCGTCTCCGAGTACATCGAGGGCGCGCGTGCGCTTGTGCCGGAGTTGTGACAGCGGGACAGGCCAGCAGCGGGACAGGCCAGGAGGCCTGTCCTACTGCGCCAGAAACTCGCGCATATCCTGAATCACTTCCGCGCTCTTTTCGTGAATCACCCAGTGCGTGCCGTCGGCTATGCGCCGCACGGTCAGGCGCTTCACATACTCGTCGAGGCCGTTGAGGTTGCCGGTAAGCAGGGCCGTATCTTTCTCGCCCCAGATCACCAGCGTGGGCGTCTCGATCGGTTTCATCGGCGGCAGCTCGCTGGCGGGCGTGCCCCCGGCGCCATCCACCGGCGAGTGAAGCCGCGCCGCGCGATAGTAGTTCAAGCCGCCGGCGAGGCCGCGTCCCCAGTTGGCCACGTACTCCTTGAGATCGGCCGGCGACGCCCACGGCTTCATCAGCCCTTGCAGAGTGGCAAAATCATTTTGGCCTAGAAATGTTTCCGCTTGCGGAGAGTTGAAGAGGTTGAAGTACGCGCTGGCCTTTTGCTGCGCGGGATTGTTGGCCAGCTCGCGCGCGAAGACCGTGGGATGCGGCGCGTTCACAACGACGAGCTTCGCCAGCATCTCCGGATGCGCCGCCGCGAAGGCCCAGGCAATCACGCCGCCCCAATCGTGCCCCACCAGCACGAACTTGCGCGCCCTCAGCTTTACGGCCAGCGCACGCACGTCTTCCACGATCACCGGCACGCGATAGCTCTCCACCGGCGCCGGGGCGTCCGAAAGATTGTAGCCGCGCATGTCGGGAGCCACCGCGTGGTGGTCCTTGGCGAACTCCGGAATCAGGTCTTTCCATTCGTACCAGAATTCCGGGAATCCATGCAGGAACAGGATCAGCTCGCCCTTGCCCTGCTCCACGTAATGCAGCTTGACGCCGTTCACTTCGGCGTAGCGATGATGCCACCTGGTTTGCGCCATAAGGGTTGCCGTCGCCAAAACGCCTATACTAAGCCATCTTTTCCATCTTGTCCAAGACCGCATCGGTGACCTCTTGTGTGCTGTTTTGGCCGCCCAAATCCGGCGTGCGCACCTTGCCTTCGGCCAAAACCGCGGCCACTGCCTGCTCCACTTCGCGCGCTGCCGCCGGCTGTTCCAGGTGCTCCAGCATCATGGAGGCGCTCAGGATCGCCGCCAACGGATTCACCACGCCTCTGCCCGCGATGTCCGGAGCCGACCCGTGCACCGGCTCGAACATCGACGGGAAGCGCCGCGAGGGGTCCAGATTGGCGCTGGCCGCCAGTCCCATGCTGCCGACGACAATGGCCGAGATGTCGCTCAGGATATCGCCGAACAGGTTCGACGCCACCACCACGTCGAAGCTTTCCGGCCGGCGGATGAAGTTCATGGCGGCGGCATCCACCAGCAGCGATTCCGTCTCGATGCCGGGGAACTCGATGGCCACATCGTTAAACGTACGGTCCCAGAGCGCCATGCCGTAGCCCTGCGCGTTCGATTTGGTGATCGAGGCGACGCGCCTTTTCTTGCCGCGCTTGACGGCCAGCTCGAACGCGTAGCGCACCACGCGCTCCACGCCGCGGCGCGTGAAAACGGAAGTCTGAATGGCCACTTCCTCGGGCTGCGCCATGTAGACGAAGCCGCCCACCTGGGCGTATTCGCCTTCCGTGTTTTCGCGCACGACGACCATGTCGATCTGGCCGCCTTCGCGCCCGGCCAGCGGCGATTTGACGCCCGGATAGAGATACGCCGGACGCACGTTGGCATACTGATCGAAGGCCCGCCGGATGGGCAGCAGCAGCCCGTTGAGAGTAGTGTGATCGGGAATGTCCGGATGGCCGACCGCGCCCAGCAGAATGGCGTCGCAGGGCTGCAGCAGGTCGAGCGCGCCGGAGGGCATCATCTTCCCCCAGCGGAAAAAGTGCGATGCGCCCCACTCGAAGTCCTGAAACGCAAAGCTGAGATTATGTTTGTGGGCGGCATTCTCCAGCACGCGCTTGGCCTGGGGGATAACCTCCAGCCCGACGCCGTCGCCGGCGATCACCGCTATAGTGAGGGTCTTCATGGAACCTTTCAAATCTACCCGTACAAAACGTGTTTTTGCGACTCACTCGCGACTCACTCATTCTTTTCTCCGATACTCCACCATTTGGCTCAGGATACCACTCGGGCAAAGCTCGCCGGCATAGGCCGGCGAGGAACTGGGCCCGATGGCCAGGCGTCCCGTGGCGCCGGCCCGCCGGCTTGGTGGAATGGGCCATCCGGCGGCGCCTGCGCGCGACGCGGGTAAAATGTGCGCAAACGGCGGCCATTTCGCAGTACGCCGAGAACCCAGCCAATGAGGCTCCGCAAGCCGGGTAGCCACTGGGAGAGTGCTTAACCGTTTTGGGGAATGCGCCCGCTCCCTTACGGTCGCGGCTCAGTAAACCTCGCGAAATCAACGTGCCTGTTACCGAGCCGGGCCCAGAGGGCACCCCGTAAGGAACGATTTCCGTCTGAAGTCCCCAAAACGGTTAAGCTTGAAACAACGATTCGCTATTACGCCTTACATTCCTGCACGCGCTGTCACGTGTAACTCGAACATGCCAATAGTTCTTGCGAGGCGGCGGGTAATGCCACTCTCCCCGAAACCGTAAGTGTGGTCTTGCGGCGTAATGCGGAATTTGCCCTGCCGGCCGGTCTGGCAGGCGTAGTGAGGCGACCGCGGAACATTCTCCAACCTTCAGAGCCGCTGAAATCGGATTGGGGCAAGCTTTGATTTATTGGGCCTTCCTCCGCTGGTCCTGCGCTGCTCCAGCGGTCCATGGCTGGGCGGCCGCATAGGCGAGCTTCCCGGTCTGGCCGAGGTGGGCGGCTCGACAAATTGCCCAGGTGCGAGCGCGGCTTCGTTAAAGCGTCGATCCCGGCCTTTTCTCGATCTGATCATCCGCCAGCGGTGACGGCCCGCAGCGCACTAGCGGCAGTTCTGCCGCGATGCTGGACGCGGGTTTTCATCACTGTTTGATGAGCGTGCCGTCACTCAGCCGCAGCTCGCCCCACCCTCCGTTCAGACGCCCGCGTTCGCCCTGTTCGTTGGCGCCGAAGGGGAACTTGGCGGCCAATTTCTCGTCCACTTCGATGCCCCAGCCGGGGGCATCGCCGGCCCACAGGTACCCGTCCTTGAAGGTGGCGCAGCCCTGGAAGATCTCAGCCGATGTACCCGCGATCAAGCCGCCCTCCTGAATGCCGAAATTGTAACTGGCAAGATCCAGGTGGAGCTGGGCCGTATGCCCCACCGGCGAGACGTCGCCCGGTCCGTGCCAGGCCGTCTTGACTCCGAACTGCTCGGCCAGCAGGGCAATCTTCCGGGTAGGCGTTGCACCGCCGACCTGCGAGAGGTGACACCGGATGTAATCGATCAGCCGCTCGACAATCAGGGGAGTCCACTCGTGCGGGCTGTTGAACAGCTCACCCATGGCGATGGGGGTGGAGCATTGCGCGCGCATTTGCCGGAACCAGTCGTTATCCTCGGGTGAAAGAGGATCCTCAAGGAAGTACAGCTTGAACTGTTCGCAGTCCTTCACGAACTGGATGGCCTCGCGCGGCGAGTAGCTTTCGTGCATGTCGTGCATCAGCTCCACCTCGAAGCCGAGCTCTTTGCGGCAAGCCTCGAAGACCTGGAGCATGCGCCGCAGGCTGGGGCCACGTTCGAAAACCGGCCCTTCATGCAGACCACTGGCGGTGGCCGCTCGGGCGCCTCCGCCCTCGCCGCCCGCGCCTGGTCCGCCGCGCTCCCTGCGTCCGCCTCCGGCATAAACGCGGACGTGCTTATATCCGCGCGCCATCGCCTGGCGTACGCCTTCCACCACATCTTTCGGCTCGGCGCCACCCGCGTTGGTGAACGTCTGGGCCGCTTCGCGGCACTTGCCTCCCCACAGGTCGTACACCGGCATCCCCGCCTGGCGGCCCTTGATATCCCACAGCGCCTCATCCACGCCGCTGATGGCATTATTGAGCACCGGGCCGTTCTTCCAGTAGGAGCTGTCGTAGCACATCTGCCAGGTGTCCTCGATGCGATCGGTGGGTTTGCCGATGAGCAGCGGCCGCAGGTACTTCTCCACGGCGGGACCCACCAGATCGGCGCGCTGCGTGAACGTGGCGCAACCGTAGCCATACAGACCGTCCTGGTCGGTCGAGATCTTCACCACCGTCAGGCGCACGCCGGCCGGTTGGGTGGCGATCACACTTATATCCTCGATCTTGGGCGCCGGCATTCCGCGCGTGGCCCGCGCTGTTTTCTCCTGGGCCTGCAACTGTCGCTTGCCGGCCAAGGCTGCTCCCGCCCCTCCAGCGATCATCTGTAAGAGCCCGCGTCTGTTCACTGAGTTCCTCTCCTTATGCGCTTGGGCGCCTGCCCGGCGGCCAGCTCTGCCGCGGTCCGCCATGCTCGCGGAAGTTGAAACGTACATCCTTGATGGGGGCGCCGGTGACTTCGATCTGTCCGAGGTCGCGAGTCCCCACGCCCAGCTCTTGGGCCAGCCGCAGGGTGTTGTCGCAAGTTTCAAAGGGAGCCTTGCCACGGTCGGCCATCGGGTCGAAACCCATCACGGCCATCGCCACCGCGTCGGTTGTCACCGGGTTGGTGCCCGCCACCAGGACTCCCGGGCTGATGGCCTTGGTGCTCTCGCCCCGGGGAAGTTCGGCCCCGGCGATGGTCTCGATCCCATCCAGAATCGCCAGGCTCACCGGGACGGCCGCTGCCAGATCGGCGATGATCCTGGGAATCCGGTAGCCGCCTTGGCGCGGAGTGGTGGCGTCCTTTTCGGCCGGCGAACTCTTGGGTGGTTGGCGGCTGCCGGCGTGCCCGATATCCGAACGGCCGCCGTAGGGTATCGGCGCGGGTTCATCTATCGGGACCTTGTTGCCGTAAATAGTCGTTGGTGTGATGCCAAAAAGGTTCTTGATCGAGAGCGTCACGCCGGCGGTAGCATGCTCCTTGATCTTGTTCATGGAGACCAGCACATCCGATTCGGCATAGGCGGTGCTCAGGTCGTAGGCCGGGAACAAGTGGCCGCCGTGGGGAACCGGGAAACGCGTGTACGGCTTGTTGCCCTTGTGCGGCATGTTGGTATTGATCAGCTCGACTCGAGGCGCCGCCCTCAGGAGCAGGTTCGGATCCCAACCCGCCTTCAGCATAAACTCCTCGAGCGACGCCGGCCACATCCAGGCGCCCTCTACTACGCGAATGCGGCGAGCCCCGGCCTTGTCGAGCAAATGGATGACGCCCGCCACCGTGCGGGGATGGGTCCAGAACGTGCGGCCTTGGGGCAGGTAGTCCTGGCGTATGGTCTCGCCGCCAGTCAGGTTGATCTTGAGGGTGACCGTCTTGCCTTTCACCAGGCGTCCCATGCCGCCCAACTGGTCGAACATCTTCCCGGTGGCCGCTAGGAACTCCGCTCCGTAGCTCTTGCACCTGGCAATGGCCACGGGCGCTGTGGGAGCCGTCGCGCGCATCCGCGCCGGCTGGACCATGGCCAATCCGGCGGCTCCGAACCCCGCCATAAACTCTCTGCGATTCATGCTCATGTCATCCCCCTCCCAACCCCTCACAATGCTATGCCGCAAACTCCAGCGCGAAGTACGATTGCGGCGCGTTTGCAGGCATGTGGTACTCAACGCCAACATACTCCTCGGAGGCCTCCGGATCAAGTGGGACAGGCTGAGCCCCGATGGTCCAAAGCCGGGTGCTGCGGTACCTCTGGCGGACCCAGATCGTGCGCAGCCCGCCGCGCCCGCGGTCGGCGTAGGAGAGACATTGCAGCAGGGCCGTTTTTCCGTCCGGCGAAGCCGTGAAGCGGGTGCACCCCGAGCTGGCGCTGTTGTAGATCTTCACCAGGTCGTTGCGGTGGCTCAGCAGGAACTGCGTGTCGACGGCCACCTGGTAGGGATCTGTAATCTCCTTCCGGGCTACCGCCACCCGTCCTTTCCCCACGGCATGCACGTCGAACTGCGTCTGGAAATCGGGGGGCTCCGGCTTGCCCTCGGTACCCCAGTTCGGTCCGGTGACCAACAAGCCGCCCTGCTCGACGAAATCCGCGATCTTGCGCCGCAACGCCCGGTCTGGCGGCCCGGCGTCCGCATATACCAGCGCCTTCAGGCCTCGAAAGAGCTGCCCGGTGGCCTGCGATTTCCAGACGACCCGGAACAACAGGTCGCGGCGCGCCATCAGGTTCAGAATCTCGCCGCTCAGCTCGAAGTTGCCGCCGCTGAAATCCGAGATCACTCCTACCAAGCCCAGCGAGCGGTAGGACTTCCATTCCGCGTGCTCCTTGAAGAATCCAGCGGCGGCGGTAATCTGTCGCCAGGACTCCTGCGCTGCTGCGGTTCCGGCCGCCAGCTCGGCCCGCAGATTGTCATCCAGAGAGATCACCCACCGGCCGCCGGCGGCCTCCGAGTCGCAGATGGCTCTGGCATAGCTTCGCGCGGGCACCACCGCGCCCTTGCCGGGAGGATCGAACATCACCCAGAGCGGCGCCTTGAGGCGCGCGCGAGCCATTTGGATGTACCAACTGTTGGAATCAAGCCAGGGCAGGCTGGTGGGACCGGAGCTGGCGTCGCCGGCGTTGCTCGCGAGGCTCACGCCGGGCCACACATTTCCGGTGATGGCCACCGCGGGAGCCGCCAAATCCCAGGGAACGTTGGCGCGCTCACTCCAAGCGATCACGGGAAGGTCCGCGCTGCCTTTGAAGCCTCGGATCGCAACTGCCGCCAAGCCGGCTTTGCTGGCCGCGGCAATGGCGGCATGGTGGTCCGCGGTGCCATCCACCCAGCCCACTACCGCCAGGTTCCGCCGCCGCGCCGCCTCCAGCAGAGGACCGGCGGTGCGCTGCTGTTCGGCGTCGACTGGCAGACCGGCCGCCCAACTCATCACGATGCAATCGACGGGTGTGTCCTTAGCGATCTCGAGAGCCGCCGGCTCGTGCCATCGTTCCAGCGTCCGCCGGATCAGCGTATTAAACCCCTCGGTCTTCTCGCGCCTGGCGATCTCGATCGGACCGCTGGGCCAGTGCAACGGCACCACGTTCTGTAACGGAGTCATATCCACGTTGTTGTTCATTTCGCATTATAAGGTGCGATTGGCGCGCGCAGTGGGGTGCGCCACGCGCAAGTGAGGTAAGCCAGGGGCACCCGCCGACCGTGATGCCCAGGTCCGCGGCAAACCTGCGGCACGCTTACGGCGGCGATGGCCGGTCTCCTGGCGCCGGATGGTGTGGGCGTCATTTGCGGGAATTGGAACGATGCCGGCCTAGATGGGGGACGTAGCCGCGACGCGCCCGGTATGCTGCCGAGTACCGACCGACTGATGCCGGAGGGGTGCTCAACCGTTTTGGGGCTTGCTGACTGACGGAAACCGCTCCCTGACGGTCGCGGCTCAGTAAGCCTTGCGAAGTCAACGCGACTGATACCGAGCCGCGACCGTCAGGGAGCGGTTTCCCCAAAACGGTTAAGCACCCATGCCGGAGACGGCACGCGTCAATGAGATATTTAGAATATAATATCTCATCACCCTCGTATCGAGCGAAATGTGCCGAGGAGGCATCGGGAGTCAATACTATGAATGTCCCTTTTTATGGTCACGTCAGGCAATACCATAATATTCAGGCCGAAATCGACGCCAACATGCACGAAGTCCTGGAGTCCGGCCAGTACGTCATGGGGCCCATGCTCCAGCGCTTCGAAAAGGAGTTTGCGAACTACCATGGCATGAAATATGCAGTAGGCGTGGGCAACGGGACGGATGCCCTGTGGCTTGCATTCCAGGCCCTTGGAGTCGGCCCGGGCGACGAGTGCGTCACCACGGCGAATACGTTCTTCGCGACCGCCGAGGCCATCTGGATCGCGGGCGCTACGGCGGTCTTCGTCGATTCAGACCCGCTGACCAACTGTATCGATCCCTCGAAGGCCGAAGCGGCCATCACGCCGAGGACGAAGGCGCTGGTACCGGTTCATCTCTACGGTCAGTGCGCGGATATGCAAGCCATGCGTGAAATCGCCGGCCGGCACGGCCTGCTTGTGATTGAAGACAACGCGCAAGGTATCGGGGCGCGGGGCGATGGGTTCCGGATCGGTGAGTTCAGCGACGCCGCATGCACGAGCTTTATTATTCAAAAGAACCTCGGATGTTTTGGCGATGGCGGCGCGGTGGTTACGAATCGAGAAAATGTGGATCGCGTGGTTCGCAAGCTGCGCAACCATGGTTCCGACAAACGGTCATGCCACAGCCCGGGCTACAACAGCCGGCTCGACGACCTCCAGGCCGCCGTTCTGAGCGCCAAGCTGAAACATATCGACGAGTGGAACGCGCTACGCCGGAAATGGGCGGCGCGCTATTCCGCTTGCCTGAAGGACGCAGTCAGCGTCACCCTTCCTTATGAGAAGCCAGGATACTACCACATCTATCATCTGTACGTTATCGAAACCAAGGAAGCGGCGTATCGCGACTCCTTGCTGACGTTCCTCAACGGGAATGGCATCGACGCCAAGTGTCATTACCCCATCGCGATCCACCAGCAGCAGGGATATCCGTGGGGCAAACCTGCCCAAATCCCGTACGCCATTCCCAACTCCGAACGCAACGCCGCGTGCTGCATATCGCTGCCCATGTTTCCCGAACTGACCGCGGAGGAAGTGGACTACGTAATCGAAAAGGTCCTGGAATGGGACCGCGAGAAAGGTGTCGCATGAACCCTGGCATGAAGCAACGATACCGTGTAATGGTAGCGGGCCTGGGCAAACGTGGAATGCACCACGCTACCGCGTTTCAGTCTAACGGCCATTTCGAAGTGGTGGGCATCTGCGATATCGACGAAGCCCGGATGGATGCAGCAGCCACCCGCTTGGGGGCGCCTGCGAAATCCAAGAATGCCCGCCAGCTCGCCGATGAGCTTCGGCCAGATGTTTTCTGCTTCTGCACCATGCCCAACCTGCGGGTTGAGATGGTACGCACCGGAATCGAATGCGGTGCGCGGCTCATCGCCATGGAGAAGCCTGTGGCGCTGACCAGCGCGGAAGGCATGGAGATCCGGGATATGCTCGAAGCTAGCGGGGTGAAGGCCGTCGTGAGCCATCAGCATCGCTACGGCGCGCACTATCAGAAGGTAAAGGAGGCCATTTCGAGCGGAGTGTTAGGGCGCATCCATACAGTCTACGGAACCTCGACCGGGTGGATGGCGCACATGTTGTCGCACCTGATCGACTATATCCGCTGGTTCAATGACGAAGCTCCAGCAGAATGGGTGATGGCGCAGGCGGCAGGACGTGGAAAACTCGCCGACTCGCATCCATCGCCCGACTACATTGCCGGCTTTATCCAGTTTGCCAATGGCGTGCGTGGTGTGGTCGAGTGCGGAGCCGGCGCGCCCGATGTGCTCGAAGTCGATTACTGGTGGCGCAAATGCCGGATTGGAGCGCAGGGCAGCGAGGGCTTCGCCGAGGTCATGACCGGCGGCGGCTGGCGAGTGGTCAGCAAAGAGACCTCCTGTTCCGGCAGTGGATCGATGAACTACGATCACGACATGCCGCCGTATATTCAGGACATCGCGGATTGGCTGGATGACCCGCAAAAGGTCCATCCCTGCAATTTCGCAAGCGCCTGGGCGGGCTTCGAAATCATGATGGCCTGCTGCCGGTCGGCCGCGCAGGGCGGCCAGATCGGCTTGCCGCTTACCTCCGGTGAGAACGAACTCGAGATGTTGAGCTCCGCGTTGCCGCCGCGCCCAGTGCTCCTTTCCATGGCGGCGAACGCCAAAGAGTACGCGTAGGAGGGAATCGTATGTGCGAGCAGAATGCCGGCGAAGGATCCCTGCTGCCGGTGTGGCATTGGCGGCTGGTCTGCCTGAAATCCCGGACCGTACGTGGGCTTCCTCTGCCGGTACTTCCAGCGGATGCACGGGTGCCCGCAAGGAAGCAGCGGAAGGGGGCAAAGAAGCCATCTCGGAAGAGAAAGAGCTTGTAACCGCTCTAAACGCTTCACGTACCTGGACTGGAGTACAACACTGCACCGCGCGTGCAAAATGGGACGAAACTGGAAAATCGTGCCCTCTTCGAAAATACGGAAGAGCAGGCCACTGGTAGAGGCCCACAGAACGAATTTAAGGAAACAGGAGGCCCAAATTGCAGCTAGACTAGGCATGATTGGACTGGGAAGAATGGGCGGCAACATGGTTCGCCGTCTCATGCGGGGTGGGCATCAGTGCACCGTGTTTGATCTGAACCCCGAAAACGTCAGACAACTGGTTGGCGAAGGAGCGGCTGGCGCAAGCTCTATGGAGG
>Ga0181533_1004913_pt1 | contig 13226 bp, 11 predicted proteins | sample PEATcosm2014_Bin_45_FD_119772 | JGI IMG/M metagenome (GOLD analysis project Ga0181533, IMG submission 119772) | Peatland microbial communities from MTU Mesocosm Facility, Houghton, MI, USA - PEATcosm2014_Bin11_60_metaG | ecosystem: Environmental > Terrestrial > Soil > Wetlands > Peat | place... | reverse complement strand
AGCGCGGCATCGCGTTCGGCGGTCCCGTTGGCCTCGAACACCTCGGTGTTCACGATCAGCCCGTGGCGGTTCTCCACCAGCAGATTCCCGTTGTAACTCAGCTTGGCTTCCTTGCCCTTGCCTTTGCGTGCCATCTTGGCATCCGGGTCCGTCTTCGATGCGTGCGTCTGGTTGGACCGCTTCTCCCCGTGGAAATCTACCGTCGCATTGCCAGGATCGTCCGGCGGAACCGCGTTCTTAGCATCCTTGCGCTGATAACTCTTCACACTCGCCCACGCTTCCAGCAGCGTCCCGTCCACCGTGAAGTGCTCGTCCGAGAGCAGACTTCGCTCCCGTGCCTGCTGCAGTACGGCTTGGAAGAAGGCTTCGGCAATATCCCCATCCAACAGACGCTCGCGGTTCTTGGTGAACACGGTCACATCCCAGATGCTGTCGTCCATGTTCAAGCCCACGAACCAACGGAACAGCAGGTTATAGTCGAGCTGTTCCATCAACAGCCGTTCGCTGCGCACCGAGTACAGCGCTTGCAGCAGGAGCGCTCGCAACAACTTCTCGGGCGCGATCGACGGTCGCCCCGTCTTGGCATACAGCTTGTTGAACCGTGGTTGCAGTTCCCTTAATGCCTCATCGGTCATGACACGAAGCGGGCGCAAGGGGTGATCGTGCGGAACTCGCTGCTCGGGGCTGATGTAGCTGAACACGTCCAACTGTTGCTCGTCTTTTCCGCGCATGCCTTCTTCTTATCAGGTTGTGCTGTGGAAACAAGAGAGTTTCGTGGTACTGCGTCCGCTTCAAATCGAGTTTTTCCGCAACCTGCTAAGGAGCTATTTATCGTGACAGTCGCGACCCTCTTAGCAAGCGCTCTATCACTTCTGCACGTCTGCAAGGCCAATCATGGCGAATTTTTCCTTTTTCTTGGCAGGCGAACACCCTGCCGCCATCATGAGCGGAGGTCGAGAGTCAGCTCCTTTCTGTGAACTAGGGGGTATCTCTTGGCCCTATTCGAGTCACAAGATCCCTTATCACGGTCTTCTTTGAGACTGGCTCCAGCAGGATGTCTCCTGTAATAATTTCCTGGCATAAGAACCCGCGTCTACCATTGATCAGGACGGTGCACCTCGCACAAATCCCCAGGCCGCAACCTGCATGATCGTGGTAAGCCACAGTGCCATCTAAGTTTTGGTAGATGTAATCGAGAGCGTTCAGTGCGCTCATCCCTGTCTCGAAGGGCACCTTGTAGCTTTGATAATGGGGCTCTTCATCCGAAGTGGGCTCAAAGCGGAAGACCGTCACGGTGATAGTCTCTGAGTCCATCAATTTTGCCTCTCAACTACTTCAAGCAAGGCAACGGAATAGCCGGGCATCTAATGAGCGCCACCAACATCCGAGCGGCTTTCCATCATCATCTTCATCATGTCCAGAAACGGCAACAGCCCTTTAGGCGGTGTCATGGTGGTGACAGTTATGGGCCGACTGGTCACGCACAGATTACCGTCGACAAGCCGCACGACGCTTTCCCTAACCCAGTGGTCGTTGTCCGTGTACGGATGGTCCTCCCGAAAATGGACGCCGCGGCTCTCTGTGCGGCAGAGCGCGCTTTTGGCCGCGGCTCGTAACAAGTGAACCGTGTTCCGCAGCTCTAGCGCGTCGATCCATTCTTTGTTGTAGCTGCGGACTGGCGACGACACGGTAAGACTGGACAGCTTGGTTGCGGCGGCATCGTCCAAAACTGTGATGAATGATGAGAGGCCTTGCTGATTTCGGATTGGTCCTAAGTACTCATGCGCCATTTCCTGAATATGCCTTCTCAGTGGAGCTGGCCTCACGCCGTCTTTCCCCAAAAGAGGGAAGTCGGCGACTTCACGCAGGGGCGCAAAAGCTGCTGCATCCGGGAACGGTGTCTTCGCCTTTGCAGCGTACTCGGCCGCGTTCCTGCCGGCATCGGTGCCCTGGACGAGTATTTCCGTAATGGCCGAACAAATGCGGTTGGAGCCGAAAGGACCCAGGATACACTCCCCCGCGGCGTAAAGACCCCGTACGCTCGTTTCGAACTGCTCGTTGACCACAATGCCGCCGTCAAAGTACTCGACCGCCGGCCCGACTTCAACTTTTCCCCGGCTGCGCAGCATCTTGCAGAGTTCCGACAAGTCCATCAACTTGTATTTCCAGTTAGGGAACATCATCATGGCGGAGCGTTCGAAGTCTTCCCAGGATACTTTGCCAGTTCCGTAGTAGACTCCTCCGAGCGGGGACCCTCTTCCCTCTATTACTTCTTTCCTGCTGGCAAACGAGACAAAGCTCTTATTCCACTCGGTCTTCGTCCCGGTTTCGACAGTGTATGGATCATACTTCCGCAGAAACACTTCCCCTTCTCTATTCGTGAGTTCCCCTCCGCAAATCAAATCCATGATGTAGATGGCAATGCTTCCGCGCCAGACCGGCGGGGACAAGAGCACGTTGCAGCAGAACGTAATGAACTCCATGTTTCCGATCTCGGCTCCGGCCCGGTGGGCCATCGCGATGCCTTCCCCGGAAAGGTCACGCATGCCCGTGTTCGGCCAGAAGGCTTTGTGCCAGCCGCCTGTTGCCATAATCACGGCCTTGCAATTGAAATGGATGAACTCACCGGTATTGATATCCAGGCCAAGTGCCCCGACTACTTGTCCGTCTTGTACCAGCAGGTCAAGCAACATGGTGTCTTCAAGTACTTGCGCACCTGCCTTTCTCATGCGCCTGAGCAACACATTCATGAGGTTGATACCGGACGTGTCAATCGCGCGTTCTTCCGAGCAATCGACCTTCAGACCCCACTCCAGCAGTTCTCTCAGGCGGTCTGGAGCGTTACGGACATACTGATCGACCAACTTCTGATTGTTCAAAAAGTAACCCTGCGTGACGATATCGTTAAAGAACTTTTCCCGGTTATCTTTGGGATCTCCACGGAAGCCCAATCGATGAAGACTGCTTCCGTCTAGCGTGTAGTCCGCACCAGCCATGGGGGTTGCCCCACAGCGGGCCAGCGGCCCCTTGCTCAAGAGGAGGACCCGGATATTATTCTCCCGGGCGGCGATGGCGGCCCGAAACCCAGCTCCCCCGCCACCGACCACCAGCACATCCGTTTCTATGACCTTTGCTTCCAAGCGTCCTCCTCCGCCTATTTACGACAGCTTTCCGTCTGCGCGTCAAGCCGTCCGCGTATGAAATGAACCAAACATGAACCTCGCGTGGAGGAATTTGTTGAGCTTCTGATCACAACCTGATTCGGCTCCTCGCAGTACAACCCGCTGCCTCGTTCGAGTCCTTTGCGGGGCACTAGGGGTCAACCGTATCCGTTCAAGAACCAGTGAGCTATCATTAGCCGTTCTCACCTTGCGCGGTGCAGAACACCCGAGTTGCTTCCGTGCGGGCAGCAAGGAGGAAACTCGTGAAGCTGTTTAGGAAAGCGAAGTCGAAGTTCTACTGGTATGACTTTACGGTACGAGGCCATCGCTATCGAGGGTCAACCCAGGAAACGAGGTCACTCAAGGCTCTGCAAGCAGCAAGCCTGAAACTAGCTTCGGTGATGGAAAACACCGATCCGCTTCCAGGCAAGCCCACTGCTCTCGGTGAGGTCGGTGAGCGCTTTCTTGCTTGGGTGGACAGCGGCAGGCTGGAAGACATGACCAGGAAGTTCTACCGCAACGGCTGGCGGCTGCTGAAAGCGACACCTGTTGCGGAGGTGCGAGTGAACCAGATCACAGGTGATTGCGTTGAGCAATTGAAATTTCCCGGCTCGGCCGCAAATGCCAACTGTGCTTTGCGGACACTGCGACGAATGCTCCACAAAGCGGAGGAGTGGAAGATGATCGGTCACGCTCCAAAAATCAAAATGATGAAGGAGCATGGGCGGCATCTTCGGCTTGATAATACCGCGGAAGGGAAGTTGCTCGAAGGAGCTAAGGCTTGCACCTGGAGGAGGCGAACCTTTGAACTCTTCCGCGACATCGTGGTCTTGATGCGAGATACGGGAATGAGAAACCAAAGGGAACTCTACCGCATGCGCATCGAGAATCTCGACTGGGAAAATCGTGTGATCTTTGTGCCGGACAGCAAGACACCGGAAGGCCGACGACTGGTTCCGATGAGCCGTCGTGTCTTCGAGCTTTTGCATGAACGGTGCGGCACAGGACGGAAGGCTGGGTGTTTCCGTCCAAGCGTTCTGCTTCGGGTCACCTGTGCTCCATCGATCGCCTGTTTAGGGAGGCTCGCCGCCGGGCTGGTCTTCCTAAAGAACTGGTCCTTTATTGTGCCCGGCATGACTACGGCACTCGCGTTCTGACGCGAACCGGGAACCTGGCTGCTGTCATGAGGACAATGGGCCATCGAGACGTAAAGACCGCGATGCGTTATCAGCATCCGGAACTCGAAGTCGTTCGGGCTGCACTTGATTACGGCACGGCAAGCGAAACTGCTGAAATGCGGGCGTAACTAAAAAGGTTACGACACCTTTTGCGACACACCCGAAAAACCACAACCTCGGCAAGTCATTGACAACTCCGGCGATTGTGCTTGAGAAGAAAATCCTTCACGAATAATCGGCCGTTAGTCATCCATTCTGGTTGATCCTTTGTCTCCGTTACACCACCAGTGTGTTGCTTGGATATTGTCCGAGTGGTCGTCTCTCCAGGCTCCTCCCATTCCTTTGGGATTCTTGTGGTCCGGCACGATGTCGTTGTAATCGGTGAAATCTTGGTGACAGATCGCACATTTCTTGTCCTGCTCGACAATTTTCCGATTCAGGAGTTTCCGCATCTCTGCTGGCGACCTGAGTTCCCGATATCCTCTCGGGTGATGGGGATCTTCAACCCGCTGCACACCTAGCCGTATCAGCCTAGGCCTGTTTGGCTGGACATCCCGGCCACAGCAAGAAAGTGACCGGTGAACCGGACAGTATTCATTGCGACGGAGCCTCATGGCGGCCCTCCTGGGTGGAATTCAATAAAATTCGGCATGGATGGTGATCCTGGTCGGATCGAGGTCGAACTGAACCGGCAAGTCCGTATATGGCCGCATCAGCGTCAATTGATGGGTCTGAAACAGCCGAGAACCGTAGCCGTCTCGGGCCGTGGGCAACAGGGTTTGCTGAACTCCGGTTCTCGGACCGCGCCCCATCATTGCCATATCCCGGCCCGGTGAGACTCGGCAAGTTCGCTCCCCATGCTCAAAAAGCGTGACGCCCAGAGACAGTAATCCGCCAAAGTGGAAAAACAGATTGTCCGGATTCTGGAACAACAGGCATTTTCCTCACACCACACCGGCACTTTCGGCCAATAATCCAGTTGCCTGAGAAACGACAGGCCCGATTGGCGTAAACGGCAAGCACCACGAAAGGAGAGAAATGGCCACATCAGCGCAGATCGGGCAGGCGGGGGAGGCTACGGTGGTTACCGCATTGAAGAAGGAAGGCTGGAGCATCACCAACTGGAACACACAGGCACCTGGGTCTACCGATATTGAAGCGTCCTCTGGCAGGAAAAAGCTTCTTGTACAAGTGAAATCGGCGATCACTCCTGATTCGCCTGCCTCCCTTTCCAGCGACGAGGAGAGGAACATCAAATCAAGGGCAGCCAAGATTGGTGCCGACGCATACGAGGCCCGCGTAACATTGGACCGGAGCCTGGCGGCGACCAGCCTAGATTGGCGGAAGCTGGGATAATCTGCAGAGTCAGACGACCCTCCCCGCACAACGCGGCCAGGGGAAAGAGTGCCAATTATCGATTTGCTTCCGTACGTTTGCTCCCGACCGCCTGCCCGTCATGGGGATCGGATCACATATCGACGGGCTGTTCGACGGTTCGGGGCTTAGATGTTTTTGAATGACCACGAGTCTGGCCTTGGGCGACGTCGCCATTGATCAGTGGTGCGAGTGATCGACTAGGGCGGCGGCCCGGGAGACTAGGGAGATTTGCACATGATTTCCGCAACCCAGCTCTACGATTACGTTCAATGCCCGCACAAGGTGTTCATGGATGCGTTCGGTGACCCCGCCAAAAAAGACGACACGTCTCCCTTCGTCGAGTTGTTATGGGAACACGGTCTCATACATGAGAACACTATTGCCGCGCAACTCAATATCACGGCAAACCTCAAATCGACCGACGCCGCAAATCGCGAGCGGGAGACTCTCGCAGCAGCTGCCCGTCATGAGCACCTCATATACGGTGGGCGCCTAACCACCGGGGACTCGGTTGGCGAGCCAGATCTGTTGGAATGTACCGACCTCGGATATGTGCCTGGCGACATCAAGTCCGGTGCGGGCACTGAGGGAGACGAAGACGGAGGTAAGCTCAAAAGGCACTATGCCTTCCAGCTTGCGCATTATGTGGCTATCCTGGAGCAACTCGGCCTTAGTCGTCGAGATCGTGCGGCATACGTTATTGATCGAGAAGGCAAGCGTGTTCCCTACGCGCTCATGGACCCGCAAGGCATACGCAACACAGAAACTTGGTGGGACAGCTATCAGAAAGCCCTATCCGCGATCCGCTCAATTCTTGAACGATCAAGTTCATCGAGCCCAGCCATGTCTGGCGCGTCGTGCAAACTCTGCCACTGGCATTCACACTGCAGAGCTGTTCTGGTGGCAACAAACGACTTGACGCTGATTGCAGAATTGGGACGAACGAAGCGAGATCTCATTAGTGCCGTCATTCCTACAGTTCAAGCATTTGCAGAATGCGATCCCGAGTCCTATGTCCAAAAGAAGAAAACCATTTTCCCTGGAATAGGTCCCGACACTCTGCGCAAATTCCACGCACGAGCTCGACTGCTCACAGATCCAAATGCGGCGCCCTATCTTACCGAGGCGGTGAATTTTCCAATTGCGCAAAAGGAAGTCTATTTTGACATCGAGAATGATCCAATGCACGGCGTCGTATACCTACACGGCTTCGTAGAAAGGATGTACGGACAGCCGGATACGGCACAATTCATGCCTTATTTTGCCGAAGGAAACGAACCGACCCACGAGGAGGCGGCATTCCAAAGGGCGTGGAACTACTTGACATCACGAATTCGGGACTCGACGATCTACTACTAGTCCAAGCATGAAAGGACAGAGTACAAGAAGCTTGCAGAAAAGTACCCGGCAGTATGCTCGGTCAGCGACGTTGATGCCCTCTTTGCCCCACCGGCGATGATCGATCTCTATTTTGACGTGGTCAAGAAAGCAACGGAGTGGCCGCTCTACGACCAATCGATAAAGACCCTTGCACAATACCTTGGATTTCACTGGCGGGATCCGGACCCCTCAGGTGCAGCATCCATCGAGTGGTATAACCGCTGGTTCGAATCCCGCGATCCGGCAATCAGGCAGCGCATACTCGACTACAACCAAGACGACTGCCTTGCAACGGGTGTTGTGGTGGACGGAATCCGGAACTTACCGGTAAAGGCGTGACGGTTCAGCCGTGCGCATCGCTGCCGTAATGAGCAAGCGCAGACCTCCATCATCCATTTTGGTTGATCCTTTTTCGCCGTTGCACCAATAGTGCGTTGCTTGGATATTGTCCGGGTGATCGTTTCTCCACTTCCCTCCTATTCCTTTGGGGTTTTTGTGGTCCGGAACGATGTCGTCGTAGTCGGTAAACTCTTCGTTACAGATCGCACATTTCTTGTCCTGCTCGACAATCTTCTGATTCGAATGATGTCAAGCCGGGAAAGGTTCAGCAGCAGGCCGGTGAGAGTATGATGTTGACTCGATTCCGATCCGACGATGACAACCACAAAACTCTCTTCACAATCGCTGGTCCGCCTGCTCGTCTTCCTGGTGTTCACCGCCGGTGCGGCAGGCGCCCAGGAACAATCGACTGCAGCCGCAGGGCTGGCTCCCATCCGCCGGTACATCGCCGCCGGCTGGGACACCCTGACTCGCTCGATGACAGATTGTGCTTCCATTGTCGATCCAAAAATGAAGGTAAGCCCCGTGCTCTATGTACCTGCCGGGTTCTCCGTACCTCCGTCAGTCGAAAGGCTTCATGCCGATTGCAACGTCGAGATCGAGCACCTCTCCAAGCCGATCCATCAGCTGGGAGAAATTGATACCTCAACCTTCCATCCTCACGGACTGCTATATCTGCCGAATAAGTACGTCGTTCCTGGCGGCCGCTTCAACGAAATGTACGGCTGGGATAGTTACTTCATTGTGGTAGGCCTACTGCGCGATGGCCGCACCGCCTTAGCGCGCGGCATGGTCGAGAACTTCTTCTTTGAGATCGAGAATTATGGAGCCTTGCTTAACGCCAACCGCACTTACTATCTGACGCGCTCGCAACCGCCTTTCCTGAGTTCGATGGTGCTCGACATTTACGAGGCAGAGACACGCGCCGGTGGCGCCGATACAAAATGGCTGGCATGGGCATACCCGTACCTCGAGAAAGACTACTTGATGTGGACACGAGAGCCGCACCTGGCTGGAACGACTGGCTTGGCTCGCTATTACGATTTTGGCGAGGGTCCACCGCCGGAAGCCTTGCAGGACGAAGGCGGCTTCTACCGCAAGGTGATCAGCTATTTCATGGTTCATCCTGAGCAGGCGGACTACTACCTGGTGGAGCAGGAGAAGGGGAAGGCGCCTACCAGTCCGGGATCGAGCTATGGCATCACGGTGTGCGACGTTCCGACGACCATGGCCAAGCCAGAATGCGACGCGCAGCGCCTTGTTCGCCTGAGCGCGGACTACTACAAGGGCGACCGCTCGATGCGGGAGTCTGGTTTCGATATTTCTTTTCGGTTTGGGGCATACGGAGCGGCCACCCATCACTATGCCCCGGTCTGCCTCAATAGCCTGCTCTATAAGACTGAAAAGGACATGGAGCAGATCAGCGAGTTACTGGGCAAGCACTCCGATGCCAAGACATGGCGCGAACGCGCGGAAGCCCGTAAGCACAACATGGAGAAATACCTTTGGGATGGCGAGCGCGGATTGTTTCTTGATTACGACTTCACAGAAGAGAAACGGTCGACTTATCGCTTTCTTACGACCTACTATCCCTTGTAGGCGGGACTGGCGACTCGTGGGGAAGCCAAGGCCGTCGTGAGAAAGCTCTCCGTGTTTGAGCAGCCGGGTGGGCTGGCGATGAGCCCCGTAAAATCCGGAACGCAATGGGATTACCCGTATGGCTGGGCGCCTGTGCAGATGCTCGCAATCCAGGGAATCCGCCGCTACGGTTTTAGCGATGATGCCGACCGTCTGTCTTCCAAGTTCCTGTCCACCGTGCTTGAGAATTTCGCGCGTGACGGAACCATCCGGGAAAAATACAACGTAGTCACCGGATCGTCAGAATCCCAGGTGGAAATGGGCTATCAAGCGAATGTGATTGGTTTTGGCTGGACGAATGCCGCTTTCCTGGAACTTTTGCACGCTTTGTCGAAAACAGCGGTGGAGGCTCTGGAGATGAATGCCTCGCGTTCTCCATCAAGAACCAACTGAACTCCGTATTTAATTTGCATTCGGCAAAGCGATGGTGAGAGCGGGCGAGTTCGCAATCCGCCACGGGCCGTGAGGACTCCCGGCAGTTTGTGCCGCGAGGTCCGTACTTACGCCCCGTTTGCGAAGTTCGCGAAATCGTGTCGGTCCGCGCTTCCATTGCTTGCTTGGCCAGAAGCTCTTGCGCGGAAGCGGAATCCTTCGCAGTCGTGATCGAATTACTGTGTTGCAGAGAGAAGCAAAAGATTCTCGACCTCGTACCGCCAACCTCGAAAACGCCCCGCGATTCCTGGAACGACCCACCGCCTCAGATCCTTGTTCCCGAAATCATCCATGCCCACTCTGTGGCAGATCTCGGAGTCGCGGCTTGAGATTTCTCAACCCGGTAAACAATGACTAGTGATTTGGATCACGTATATTTTTCCCGCTTGACAGAGAGCTGCCGGAATCTCTAACCTTACAACATTATAGCAAGGTTTGGATCTTACTCTTTTTAGTTTATCCAGACGCATGAGGAGGACAGTATGGTTCTGCGAGCAAATTGGCGCTGTATTGCAACCAGGGCAGGCATTTTGCAGCAAGTGTGGTAAGCAAATTGTAGGTGTTGTACCCGTCGTGTATTTAGCTCGAGATTTTGAACGATCTATTTCTTTGTGCCAGGTCGAAACGATTTAAGAGCACGCATAAATCTCTCGAATAACGCGAACGGAGGTTTTATGAAGTTGGCAGTCCTACGCCGGTTTACAGCCGGTTTTCTATTCCTGCTTGTCTTCGGGTTTTCCGACACTCTGATGGGTCAATCCACATTTGGAACGGTGGTCGGCACGGTAAAGGACCCGACAGGCGCCGTGGTCATCAACGCCGTGGTGGAACTTTTCAACGTAGGCACGAATGCGACGCACACCTCGCGTTCCGACCAGGACGGCACCTACCAGTTTGAGAATGTCGATGTCGGCGAGTATCAAGTTCGTGTTCAAGCGCCAGGCTTCAAGAATGCTGTCGCAGAAAGGTTCTGGCTTGCGGCCAGGGAGAGCAAGCGTCTGGACATTACGCTGGTAGTGGCATCACAGATCACACAAGTCGAGGTCACCGTTAACTCGGCTGCAGCCGTTCAAACAGAAGTTTCCAACGTCGGGGAAACCAAGGGCAGCCGTGAACTAATCGACCTTCCGGTGGCGATTACCACGCGAGCCAATGGTTCGACCAGTGCTTTCTCCACACTCACGGCACAGCCGGGCGTTCAGACTGACGATTATGGCAATATCTCGGTTGCCGGCAGCAATTATTCGCAGGTGTCCACTAGCATCGATGGCATCAGTTCGGTTGCTCCTGGCTATCCGTATGGTGCCATGTCCGAAATGTTCCCTTCCTTCAATTCCATCGAAGAAATCCGCATTAGTGAAACGTTGAACCCGGCCGAGTATGGTGGCGTGGCAGATGTCACAACTGTGTCCAAGTCCGGCACCAACAGCTATCATGGCGGACTTTTCGAGAATTATCAGACCACCGGGTTGGACGCGAAGGATTATTTCAGCCAGGAGGCAACGCCGATCCATCTTAACGACTTCGGTGTGTTCTTGGGTGGCCCGGTTGTGATTCCACATATCTATGACGGCCACAACAGAACGTTCTTCTTTTTCAGTGGCGAGGCACTGCGCCTGCCCAAACACTTCACCGCCATAACTAGTGTTCCAACACAGGACATGCGCGACGGCAACCTCTCGGTCTATTCAGATCCGATCAACGCTATTCTCTACCCGGGCAACATCATCCCGCAAAACCAGATTTCTTCTTTTGCGACGGCCTTCTTAAACGCCTGGTACCCTTTGCCCAATTATGGCCCTGCGGGAGCGGTAACGAACAACTATCTTGCCTCTTACAGCGTCCCCATCAATAGTGCGCAATTTGATGCGAGAATCGATCAAAAGATTACCGATAAACATTCGGTCTTCTTCCGCTACTCCTTCAAGAACAGGAGCATTACAACCTTCCCCACGGATATTAACGGCAATCCAAGTTCTCCGCTGCTCGGCAATGTGTCAGCGCCAGAAATCTACAATGCGCTCGCTGGAGACTGGAACTGGTTCATTTCTCCTTCAATCGTCAATGAGGTCCGCGGCGGCTTCTCGAAACGGCGCACGAACGTTAGTTTTGGAGTGACTGCACAGCAGGCAGCGAACCTGCTGGGACTCACCAATCTCCCGGGAGGGATTCCGGCTGGGGACGATATCCCTGAGCTCAATCTGTCAGGTTTTATGTCATTTATGTCACCGGTGGTGAACACAAACCCTCATCAAGAAACGTTGCAGCTTCTGGATACGCTCACTTGGTCACGGGGCAAGCACACTCTTAAGTTCGGGGCGGACTACCGTCATTTAGAATCCCTGTTCACGGCCGTGTACAACGACTGGCGGATGGGCGACTACACGTTCAATGGAAGTTCCCTCGGGACTTGTACGCCTCAGCCGCCTCAGACAACTTGCACGCCATTTCTCAATGGTGAGGGTGGTCCATTCGCTGGTTTCCTCCTCGGGTATCCTGATAACACCCAAATTGCAACCGTCCTGAATCCGACCACGGATGCCTATAGCAACCACTATGCGTTCTTTGCGCAGGATGATTGGAAATTAACTCCCGCGTTGACCCTTAACATCGGGTTGCGATATGAATACCACCCCGCATTTGGCGACTACCGAAATAATCTGGCCAATTTTGACCCGAATTACACCAGCACGGTTAACGGCCAGACTGTCAATGGTGCGGTAGTTGTTCCATCGCAAGCCACCTTCCCGAGTGTGAATCCGAGCTTCGTGGAAAGCATCGCCCCCATCCCTGTGATTACGGCCGCTCAGGCTGGGATCCCATCAGCATTGCGTTTTTCACAAAAGACAGATTTTGCTCCGCGAATTGGATTTGCCTGGCGGATTTTCAACGATAACAAGACTGTCCTACGCGGTGGGTATGGGAGGTTTATTGAAACTCTACTAAGCAGCACCGCCTTTAACGGTTGGGCCGTAGAATCCTCTGATGTAGGATTGTTTGCGAACTCCCTCGGAAGCAACGGCCTTCCGGTGTTCAGCCTGCCATACTCTTGGCCTTCCAACATAGCCCAGCCCGGCACCGACGCCTTTTACTTTGCCACTTACCTTCATTATCGAGACCCCTACGTCAACGAGTGGAACCTCACGCTTGAGCGGGAACTAGGGAGGGAAGTAATTTTCCGGGCCTCCTATGACGGAAATCACTCCGGCAGTTTGGGCGTCTGGCTGAACGCCAAGCAGCTTCAACCGAATACCCAGGGTTTTGACGTGCTCTCTGGGACAGCACCATTTCCTGAGTTCGTCTACATCGCCAACCAATCACCTCTCGGTTATGGCAACTATAGCGCCGGAACGTTCTCCTTGAACAAGAAGATGAGCCATGGACTTGAATTTGAAACCAGCTACGTTTATACCCGCAACCTATCGAATGTTAATGGCGCGGCAGGGTATGGATTCCAGGCTGAGACAGGGAGTTGGTTAAGCAATCCCTACGACCCGGGCCTAGATTACGGCAATGCCTACACTCGGCGGCATCGGTTCCTGACGACTTTCTTGTATGAAATACCCTTCGGAAAAGGCAAGCCCCTTCTCAATACTACAAATGGCCTGGTCGACCGGATCGTTGGTGGGTGGGTGGTCAGCGGAGTGTTAGTTTTCCAGAGCGGTCCCTTCATGACTGTGACCACGCTGAATGACCCGTCCGGTACAGGGTACAACGTTTT
>Ga0181533_1004907_pt1 | contig 13235 bp, 12 predicted proteins | sample PEATcosm2014_Bin_45_FD_119772 | JGI IMG/M metagenome (GOLD analysis project Ga0181533, IMG submission 119772) | Peatland microbial communities from MTU Mesocosm Facility, Houghton, MI, USA - PEATcosm2014_Bin11_60_metaG | ecosystem: Environmental > Terrestrial > Soil > Wetlands > Peat | place... | reverse complement strand
GGCATCGAGAAATATCTCGGCTCGGGAATGGTTCGCGGCATCGGTCCCAAGCTGGCGAAGAGAATCGTCGACGCGTTCGGGGTCGGAACCTTCGAAATCATCGAAGCGACCCCCGAGAAGCTGAGAGATGTGTCGGGGATCGGAGAGCTCCGCGCGGGAAAAATCGCCGCCGGCTGGGCCGAGCAGAAGGCCGTTCGCGACATCATGGTGTTTTTGCATTCCCATGGTGTTGGAACGTCGCGCGCGGTGCGTATCTTCAAAACCTATGGCCATGACGCCATTCAGGTGATGACCGAGGATCCGTATCGCCTCGCCCGCGACATCAGAGGCATCGGCTTTCGGACGGCCGACGCCATGGCCATGAGAATGGGCATGACCCGTGAGGCGCCGCAGCGGTTGCGGGCCGGCGTGTCCTTCGCCCTCCAGGAGGCGACCGACGACGGTCATTGCGGGCTTCCCGTCGAAAATCTCGTCACCCTCGCCGCCAAGTTGCTCGACGTCGACAAAGCGCTTGTGAGGGCGGCGCTCGATCACGAGCTCGCCGGCGCCGAGGTCGTAGGCGACACGATCGGCGGCGAGGCATGCGTTTTTCTGCGCGGGCTTCACATCGCCGAGCGCGGCGTGGCCGAACGGCTGCGCGCGCTGGTCCGAGGCGCCCTGCCCTGGCCGGCGATCGACGTGGAGAAGGCCCTGCCCTGGGTCGAGAAAAGGACGGGCAAGGTGCTGGCGGCGTCGCAACGCGCAGCGATTGACATGGCGCTGCGCTCCAAGGCGATGGTGATCACCGGCGGCCCAGGCGTTGGCAAGACGACCCTGCTCGATGCGATTCTGCGCATTCTCGCCGCCAAGGGAACGAAAATCCTGCTCGCCGCCCCGACCGGACGCGCGGCGAAACGCATGACCGAACAGACCGGCATCGAGGCGAAGACCATCCACCGCTTGTTGGAAATCGATCCCAAGACCGGCGGTTTTCGCCGGGGCGCCGACAATCCTCTCGATTGCGATCTGCTCGTCATCGACGAAACCAGCATGGTCGATATCTCGCTGATGTTTTCGCTCGTCAAAGCGGTCCCTGCCCGGTCGGCGCTTTTGCTGGTCGGTGACGTCGATCAGCTTCCCTCGGTCGGGCCAGGGCAGGTGCTCGACGACATCATCAATTCCGGCGCGATACCGGTCGCGCGGTTGACCGAGGTGTTTCGTCAGGCTGCGGAGAGTCGGATCGTCGTCAACGCGCACCGGATCAATCGCGGCGAAATGCCGGAATGGCCAAAGCGGGGCGAGGATTCGGATTTCTGGTTTGTCGAAGCCGACGATCCCGAGAAGGGAGCGGCGAAGGTCGTGGAAATTGTCCGCGACCGGATTCCACGCCGGTTTGGCCTCGACCCAATTCGCGACATTCAAGTTCTCTGCCCGATGCAACGCGGCGCGCTCGGCGCGCGGTCGCTCAACGTCGATCTGCAAAAAGCCCTCAATCCCAATCCTCCCGCGAAGATCGAGAAATTCGGGTCGATTTTCGCGGCTGGCGACAAGATCATGCAGACCGAGAACGATTACGACCGCGATGTCTTCAATGGCGACCTTGGAACGGTATTGCGCATCGACGAGGTTGAAGGCCTTCTCGTCGCCGGCTTCGATGGGCGCGAGGTCGAATATCCCTTTGGCGAACTCGACACTGTGGTTCCCGCCTATGCGACGACGATCCATAAGTCGCAAGGTTCGGAATATCCCGCCGTCGTCATCACGCTCGCGACCCAGCATTACACCATGCTGGCGCGCAATCTCGTTTACACAGCCGTCACGCGTGGCAAGCGTCTCGTGGTCATCGTCGGGCAGCGCCGGGCGATGGCGATCGCGGTGCGAAGCGGCGGTGGGCGCAAGAGGTGGACGAAGCTCCGGGAATGGCTGACCGCGAATTGATTTTTTTGAACCGAATGCTCGTTTGCTCAACCGCGTCCGGCCAGGACGTGCAGAGAATCATCCATGAAAAGCTGCTGGTCGTTCCGTCACAAGTATTTCGCCGGCGATCATCATGGACTACGATCGATCGCGGAGAGGCGGTACGCTTTCGCCTTCTGCCGGGATCCCCTAACGGAACTCTATACGATCGAGACAGGTCCGCCCTGGAAAGCCGCGTTCAGGCTCTCGCGTCGTTCGCCGGGCGCTCGCCTCGGTCATGATCGCATCGGGCGTGAACCAGATAATCAGGCTCCTGCAATTACGCAGGGATGCGTCATGCTCTCGCCAGTTCGTGACCAGATGACGCTGGCGGGGAATGTGGCGTCTGCCTTTCGAATGAATCTTGAAAGGTATGATCCGCTCCCGACAGGAAAATCGGAAGCCTTTTGCGCCAGCTTTCCTTAAAATTCAGACTCACCAGCATCGCTGCAACAAGGTTGCTCGGGGGCCGGCCATTGCGGGGCAATTTGGTTTCGCGCGAATGCGGCGATCACGGATCTCACCCCGTAACTTTTCTCCTTTCTGCGGTCGGTTTCCCGCTTAGCTATATCCAGCGCCGAATATGAGTTGGCCGCGGCCAACTCATATTCGGACATCATCCGAGTGTTGGGCATGAGCGAATTTCTTAATTTTCGTTTACTTTAAATTTCTTGCTAGAAATCGCGAATCGTGGCTTCCTGATACGGAAGAAGCTGACTTCTGGCTCTAAAAACGTATCGAGAGAAATAATCGTGGATACGGCGGGCTCCCGTCTCAATCAGGCAACGTCGGACGCGCGTATTTCCGCGCACGCCCGCCTTTTATCTCAGCAACTTCAGTCGCTGGGCGCGCGACTGTTCCCGCCGGACAGCCATAAGGCGTTGAGGTCGTTTTCGTCGGGCGAGGCGGCGAAGTTGTTGCACGTTTCGGATGGCTATCTGCGTCAGCTCTCGATTGATGGCGTCGGCCCGGTCCCTGAGACTACCCCGTCTGGACGGCGCTCCTACTCGCTAGCGCAGATCAACGAATTACGTCGCCATATAGCTTCGGTAAAACCTCGGGATGCTCAACTCGTGATGCCGCACCGGCGCTCGGGCGAAAGATTGCAGACGATCGCTTGCACCAATTTCAAGGGCGGTTCGGCGAAGACAACGACCAGCCTCTATCTCGCTCAGTACCTCGCGCTTTGCGGTTTTCGAGTGTTGGCGGTTGATCTCGATCCTCAGGCGTCACTTTCGGCGATGCTCGGGTTGCAGCCCGAATTCGACCTCAAGGAAGGCGACACTATCTACGGCGCCATTCGTTACGACGCTAAACGCCGACCTATTCGCGATTGCATTCGCAAGACCTATTTCGATGGTCTCGATTTGATCCCGGGGAATCTCGAACTGATGGAGTTCGAACATGAGACCCCCCAGGCGTTAGCGCTCGGCCGGCGTCCTGCGGGTGGGATGTTCTTCCAGCGCGTGGGACGAGCTCTCGCTGATGTGGAGAGCGATTACGACGTCGTCGTAATCGATTGTCCTCCTCAACTCGGTTATTTGACACTGGGTGCTGTTTGCGCCGCAACTGCGCTTCTCATCACTATCCATCCACAAATGGTGGATGTCGCCTCCATGTCTCAATTCTTACTCATGGCATCCGATCTCATGGCGGTCGTGCGTAAGGCGGGAGGCGATCTTCAACATGATTTCATTCGCTATGTGATCACGCGCCACGAGCCTCACGATGGGCCCCAGTCCCAAATCGTCGCACTACTACGCGGGCTGTTTGGCGAGGAGGTCTTAGCAGCGACAGTTTGGAAATCGACAGCAATTGCCGATGCGGGTTTAACCAAGCAATCGCTCTATGAATTAGAGCGTGGTTCGGTCGGGCGAGCCACCTACGACCGTGCGGTCGAATCGCTCGAGGCAGTCAATGGCGAAATCCTCAGCCTTATTTTGCGCGCCTGGGGGAGGACCGTATGACTCGTCGCACGATCATCAAATCACTAATTGACGAACAGTTGGCCGCGGCCAACTCGCCGGTCCGGGTTGAGGAAGGCACGCGAGACCGCGTTCTCGCCGGGCCCGTGCGCACGATGAGTTTGACCCTTGACCGCATTGAGGAGGAGTCTCGGGCTCTTCAAGAGGCGCTCACCACAGGGGCTTCCGTCGTTGAACTGGACCCGAATCTAATCGATGCGTCCTTCATTGTGGATCGGTTTGTTGATGCTGCGGACCCCGCGTTCGATGCATTGAGGGAATCGGTGCGGGAGCATGGCCAGGAAGTTCCAATTCTGGTTCGCCCGCATCCCGAACGCGAGGGGCGTTATCAGGCGGCCTATGGCCATCGTCGGCTCAAAGCAACGCGGGAACTTGGTCTGAAAGTCCGAGCCGTCGTGCGCTCGCTTGATGATCATCAATTAGTTGTGGCTCAGGGTGTCGAAAATTCAGCGCGCCGCGATCTCTCCTTCATCGAACGCGCCATGTTTGCCAAGGCGCTGGAGGACGCTGGCTACGAACGGCCAGTTATCATGGCTTCCCTTTCGACGGATAAAACAGAGCTTTCCAAAATGATCTCCGTTGCGCGGGCGCTCCCGGATGGGATCGTACGCTCGATAGGGCCCTCGCCGAGAGCTGGGCGACGGCGCTGGCTGCAATTGGCCGAACTGCTTCAAAACGAGCAAGCGTTGCGTCGCGTCGAGTTGACGCTCGCCAATCCTGATTTGCCTTCAGACTCAGACGCTAGATTTCTCACTGCGTTTCAGGCTGCTGCAGATGCCACAAAATCGCCCGCGCTTAGCGAGAGCTGGAGAAGACCAGACGGTGCGCCGATCGCGCGCATCACGCGGGATCGAAAGACGACAGTGTTGCGTTTCGACGATCAGGCCGAGCCAGACTTTGCAAACCATGTCGTGGAGCGTTTGAGCAAACTCTACGAAGAATTCCGCGCGCGTCGAACGTAGCCGGGAAGTCGCGTAACAGCCCCTGCAACCCAAAAGGAATATCTGAGCAAAAGAAAAAGGCCCCCGAAACGTCCCTGTCCCGGAAGCCTAATTCTCTAATGTTTGGCGACTAAGAGAATCCCACTTCCGCGAATCGCTGTCAAGAGTCAGCGCCGTTTTGGCGAGCAGATTTCTTTTGCCTGAACGAGGCAAAAGGTCATGCAAACACAACCAACGACGCCCTTTGGGCGGCGATCGCTGTCGCTCGCCATGGTGGCGAACCAGGCGAGCGCGAGAGATTTCGCGGGAAAACCGGGTAATTCAGAAGCCGTCGTCCATAAATGGCGACTGTTTCGCGCGCTGACCGAGGCCAAAACGCTGCTTGGCGTCACAGACCGGGCGCTATCGGTGTTGCATGCGGTGCTGTCGTTCCATTAGGAGACGGCGGTGACGCTGCCTGCCGCCGATCGGCGCGCCGACGACGAAGACGGGGAGGGGAGCGCCGGCATCGTCGTGTTCCCGTCCAATCGGGAACTGTCGATCCGCGCCCATGGCATGGCGCCGGCGACGCTGCGCCGCCATCTCGCCTGCCTAGTCGATGCAGGACTGATCATCCGCCGCGATTCCCCGAATGGCAAACGCTATGCCCGAAGAGGGCAGGGGGGCGAGATCGAGAACGCCTTCGGCTTCGATCTGACGCCGCTCGTCGCGCGCGCCGCCGAGATCGAAAATCTCGCCGAGGAAGTGCGGGCTGAGAACAAGGCGATCCGGCTGCTGCGCGAACGCGTCACGCTGCTCCGTCGCGATATCGTCAAGATGATCGCGACCGGACTGGAGGAGGGCGTTCCCGGCGACTGGCAGGACCTGCACCTGCGCTATGCGGCGCTATCGAGCGGCTTCGTGCGCAACCTATTGCTCGCCGATCTGGAGGCTTTGGCGAGCGAACTTGCCTCGTTAAGCGCCGAAATCCGGAACGCTCTGGAAAATCACATAAATCTCCAAAAAAAGAGCGGCAATGAGTCCCATTCTGAGCGCCACATACAGAATCAAATTACAGACTCTTTCGATCTTGAACCTGGCCTTCAAAAAGGCAGGGGCGAAACGTTCCCGGCCAACAACCAAGGCTCGCGCTCTCCATCGGCGCCCGAGCCGCCAAACGTCCATCATGCAAAACACTCGACGCCCAAAACCTATCCACTCGGCATGGTGCTGGAGGCCTGTCCCGATATCCTCGATTACGCCACCAAGGGCGGGATCGACAATTGGCGCGACTTGGCGACCACGGCAGCGACGGTGCGGCGGGCCATCGGGGTGTCGCCGGACGCCTGGGCGCAGGCCCTGGAGGTCATGGGCGAACACGACACGTCCATCGTCATCGCCGCGATCCTGCAGCGGGGCGATGAGATCAAAAGCGCCGGCGGCTATCTGCGGGTTCTGACCGCGAAAGCCAGGGCAGGGGAGTTTTCGCTTGGGCCGGTGCTGATGGCGCTGCTGCGAGGAAAAGCCGCGAAAGCGGCGCGCGAACGAAAAGCGGCCGGGTGACGGCGCGGCGGTTTTAGCTATGCGGCATGAAGCCTGCCTTGCGACCGGCAAATTCAAAGGCCGCTACGCCGGTAGGGCGACAGGCGATGACCGCGACGGTAATTGATCGGGTCGCGTTTTATCCCACGGCGAAATAATCCTCCCGTGATCCCCGCGTTCGCTTCAGTCCGGCGGCTATGGAAACAGGGTGGCGGACTGTTTTATAGCTTCGCGAAGGGAGTGCGCGCTAAACTAGAATTGTAACCCACCATCACTTTTTGATCGGACAGCCAATGCCAAAGAGTTATGGGGAGCGGATCGAAAAGCTCAAAGAGCAGCGGGAAAAAATCGAACTGCGGCTCAAAACGCTCGAACAAAAAACCACAAATAAAAAATGGAAACGCGACACGCGCCGAAAAATCATCGTTGGTGGCGCTGTTCTCGCCGAAATGCAAACAGACCTGGAGTTCGCCGATCTTATCCAAGGCCTGCTCGCGCGCTATGTCGAGCGGCCGAATGATCGGGCAGACATAGCCGACTTGCTGCGGTCAGATTCACAATCAGCCGCACCGGCGGACGGATTGTCGGACGGCGGATAACAAGCTCTCGCCGCCGCTTATGGTTCAATGGGTCGGTGCGCCATAGAATGAAAACGCGCGCTCAAGTTCTTCCCGATGAAACATCTCGGCATCCGCGCCACCAGGGACGCCAGAAAAGACCCCGAGTAGGCGAGCCTTCAAAAAGAAACCCTGAGCGGGCATATTGGACCCGGTCTTGCTAACGCAGAGCGCGGCCGACATCGGCCGCCCGGCGGCTATATCCTCCTCCATGAGGATTTCGAGCGCCTCACAGATGCGATGAATTGTCTGCGGCGGCACAAGGCCAAAGCGGTCAGCGAGCGCTTTATATGTCGTCGGGCTTCCGAGCGAGGCGTGCTGCATGAGCGCCTGACGAAGACGATCTTTCAGCATTTCATTTATTCAATTTGTTGCTTGATCGACCGGGTGTCGGGTTGAGGCTTCGGTCGTGAGACTATCGTGCTTTCGAGACCGTTACAGACGTCTATTTGAGATGAGACCGTTTTGTTGGGCAGGGGAGTTTTCGCTCGGGCCAGTCCTGACGGCGCCGCTGCGCGGAAAGGCGGCAAAGGCCGCGCGTGACTGAAAGGCGGCGGGATGACGGCGATTCCCCGAACGCCTCCCTTCAATCTTGCTCCGCGGTCATCACGCCGAGTTTTCTGGCGCGGTCGATCAGACTCTTGACCGAAGAAGGCCCCCAGCGGTTTCCGCCGCGCGGCGTGCGCTCAAACATGGCCTCTAACTGCGCGCCGATTTGCGCCAGCGTCAGATCGGGATTGGCTCGGGCGATACCCGCGACCAGCGTGAGCAGGCGTTCATTGCCGGTATTTCGTGGCGCCGAGCGCAACAAATTTGGATCGGCCAGACCGTACAGGACGAAACGTCTTGTCGCGCGGCGCAGCTTTTCGACGCTCCAGCGGGGCAGCGCGCCGGCTTCGGGACGGCTTCGCCTGGCGTTGAGAACCCGCGCGACATCCTCCCAGCGATGATCCGGCCGCATTTCTTTGACGATCGGCAGCCAATGGTCTGCGGTTCTGTTGATCCGGTCGAAATAGCTCTGGCTTCGCGCCTCGGTCATGCGCTGGATGGCGTCTTGGTCTCTGGCTCGGAGTTTGGGATTGCCGCCGACGCGGCCACGTCTCTTGGCGGCGCGCAGGCCATCCTTGGTGCGTTCCCGAATGAGCGCGCGTTCGAGTTCGGCGACGGCGCCGAGCACCTGCAAGGCGAAACGCCCCTGTGGCGTCGTGGTGTCGATGGGATCGGCGAGCGATTTGAAATGCGCGCCCTTGGCGTCGAGTTCGGCGATGACGGACAGAAGATGCGAGAGGGACCGCGCCAACCGGTCGAGCCTCGCCACCACCAGCACGTCGCCGCGCTGGATTTTTGCCAACGCCTTGAGCAACTCCGGCCGGGAGGCCTTCGCGCCCGACATATGTTCGCGGAAAATCACCGCGCAGCCCGCCGCCATCAGCGCGTCGACCTGGGCGTCGGTCGCCTGATCCTCGGTCGAAACGCGGGCATAGCCGATCAGGGACATGGGGCGGACTGCGGATTACTCTCAGGTTTTCCGATAGCTTTCGGGAATCTCGTCACCTGGTTGCGGTGGTTCGCCTCCCTCGCGGCGCATGATTTGGTCGAACGCCGCCCAATCGGCGCGCCCCTTCTTTTCCGTGAAGTAACGCGCCGTGCGGAGCGCCGAGACCTTTTCGGCGACTGCGGTCGCCACGAATTGATTGAGGCTCGTGCCATCCTCGGCGGCGAGCTTTTCGGCTTCCGCCTTCATCGAGGCGGGCAGGCGGAGCGCATAAGCGGACATCGATGTTTTCATGGCGTCAGTCTCATCAAGGTGTCTTTGGGCGTCAGAACCTGTATGCCGAAGCGCTGTTGAACGGGCTCGAAGTCGCGAAGATTGAAGGTCGCGATCACGTCCGCTCGACCATTCGCCGCCGCCTCGAGCACTAGTTCGTCCCCAGGATCTCGCAGCTGTGGGCGCCAGAGGAACCAAATTTCAACCGGTTCGATTAACTCGATCACGGCGTCCAGGAAGGTGCCGACTTCGGTTATCGACAATCCGGCGGCGCGCCAATGTTCCTCTCGTCGGCACACCGCCTCATATTCGATCGCGAGCGCGGCGCTGGCCAAAAGCTGAATCTTTCCCCGGCGCGCCACGCGTAGAAGCTCCGCGGAGGCTCCCGTGGGGCTTCGGAGTGCTGCGACGAGCGCGCTTGTGTCGAGAACCAACCTCACCAAGACACAGTATCATATCACCCGCAATGTGATCAATCAGTTTTCCGCGTCGCCTTTTCAGTTATGGAGAATACCACAAAACGGTCATTTGAAAACGTCGCCGAAGATAATTTCGCCGGGACCAAAACTTTCGCGTTTCCCGCCAGACGCCAGAAAACCTGGGTTTTTGTCGATCTAAAGCAGAAAAAACCGTGTTCCAAGCTGCTCCGTCGGAGCCGATGCGGCCGCTTGACGGGGATTCTCCATTACTAATGGACCAAAAGAGAAAAGGCTGTCCCTGTGACTCAATCGAAATTCGTATTGGATTGTTTATGAGTGTAAAGTATGTTGATTTAATGAGGCTCCATCCACCTGACTCTTTACCGTTTGGTCGCCTTCAGGCGCCTTTCGAGGCGGCGTCGGACGCGCTCGCCCGGCTCGACGAGCGTCTCCGCTCCAGTCCAGTGGCGGAAGCCTTTTCGCTGCGCGCCCACTTCCACGACGCCTGCGCGGCCCTGTGGCGGGCGGGGGAATTCGTGCAGGTCGAGGATCTCGTTCTGCATGACGCCGGCATGGATGCGCGTTCGCCGACGCATGAACTTGTGCGCGCGCATGCCGTGCTGCTGGCGCGCCGCCGAATTGCGGGTCACGAGCCGAACTGGCCATTGTCGACTCCTGGTTTGAGCGTGTTGCGCGGCCAATGGAGTGCGGAGGGTTTGACCGAATCCGGGAACGTGAAAGCCAAATATGCTGATCGCGACGATGACGATTTGCCTCAGCTTCAATATGGCGACGACGAATCCATGGAGGGGCACGAATTTGCCGAGATCGACGCGTTGCTCGCGCGAACATCGAAGGTCGAGAAGCCGCCTGAAGCCCCTAATTTTGCGCGCGAAGATTCTGGATTGATCTACGATCAGGACTGGGATGAAGAGGCGCGATTGTCCGAATGGCGGCAACGCCTCGAGGAAACCCGCGCCTTGCCGCCGTTGATGGCGGCTGGGTTCGCATTCGACGCCTGGGAAACGATCGAACCCTTGCAGCATGGCGCCTGGCTCGGACCCTTACTTGTCGCGGCATTGCTGCGGGCGCGCGGGAAGACGCGCCATCACCTGGCGGCGCTACATGCCGGCCTGCGTCACGCGAAATATCGCCGCATCCGACAGCATGATCTTGGCTCTCGCTTGATCACCTTAGCGAACGCGTTCGATTCTATGGCGAACGAGGACATGAAAGAGGTCGACAGATTGACCCTGTCGCGCGAGCTGTTGCTGAGAAAATGTCGGGGCAGGAGAGCAAACTCGAACTTGCCTCGTCTCGTCGATCTGTGCCTCGACTCGCCCGCCGTCAGCGTTCCGCTCGCCGCCAAAGAGCTTGGGATTTCGCAACAGGCGGCGACGATCTTGATCGGCGAACTCGCGTCGAACCTTCGAGAGTTGACGGGACGAGGGCGTTACCGGGCTTGGGCGCTTATGTGAGCGCGTGAGCGCGTTTCCAATATTGGGGACGGTCGGGAACAGGCTCATAGCGTCGCGAGGAAGGCGACGAGCGCTTCCTTCTCGTCGCTGCTGAGGCCGAGCGGCTTGAGTTTCGGATCGTGCGCTGGGTTTGGGCCGCCGCCGCGATCATAAAAGTCGACGACCTCCTCGAGACTCTTGAAGCTACCGGCGTGCATGTAGCGCCAAATCACTATCAGCGCGCAGCGCCGGCGTCGTGTAGATCCAGTGATCTTCGGGCTTGCCGGTGATCACGAAGCGCCCGACATCGTTTTTCGCCGTCGTTGCCGACAGGCCGAGGTCGGACAATCGAACATTTTCGAAGACGACAAGCTCGCAGAATCTCGCAAGATCGTGTATTTGAAGCATTATTTTCGTCGCTGCGGAACCGTCGCCATCGGTTGGCGTTGTCAAATTGCGTGGGCAACTCGTTGGCGGTTCGGCACGGGCTGCATTAGTCGTTTCGCATTGTGGAGAATCCGAATGTTCAGACCGAGTATTTTCCCTCTCGCACGTCTCGTCGCCACAGCGCTCTTAGCTTCCACCGCTCTCGCCTCCGCGCAATCCGTGGACGGACAGGGCTGGGACGCCGCGACGCGCAACAATTTCTATACCCAGGATCAGGGCACGCGGCTCATTCCGTGGAGCTGGATTTTGGCGCTGGAACAGGCCAATGGCGCGCCCTTCATGGCCGATGGCCTTGCCCGCTACGGCTATCTGCCCAATCCGGGCAGCGCGCCGGCCGGTCTGCCGGTCGGCTTCTTGGTCGCCCGGGGGGGCGTCGACGAACCGTCGCTCGGGCTCAATTGCGCCGCCTGCCACACGCGGCAGATCGAATATGGTGGCAAGAGTTATAGCATCGACGGCGGCCCGTCGCTCGCCGATCTCGGCGCCTTCTGGGCCGATCTCGATGCGGCGGTGGGTCGCACGCTGAACGACACGGCCAAATTCACCGCTTTCGCCAAAGCCGTGCTCGGCGCGGAGTGGACGGACAAGAAGCAGGAGACGCTGCTGCTGAAAGTCCGGGCGTGGTATGCGCCCTTCCACGCTATTTCCGATGGCGGCCTGCCCAAGCCGGGCAAGGACCGGCCGTGGGGCAAAGGCCGCCTCGACGCGGTCGGCATGATTCTCAACCGCGTCGCCGGTCTCGACATCGGCGCGCCCGAGGACAATTACATCATCAAAGACAACATCGCTCCAGCCAATGCGCCGGTGCGGCCGCCCTTCCTGTGGAACGCGCCGATTCAGAACCGCACGCAATGGCCGGGGTTCGCCGAGAACGGCAATGAAATATTGGCGCTGTCGCGCAACCTCGGCCAAGTCTATGGCGTCTTCGGGGTGTTCCATCCCAAAAAGGACGACTCGCACCCCATCGGCTATGATTATCTTAGCTACAATTCCGCCAATTTCGACGGGCTCGCCGCGCTGGAAAGCGATATCATCGCCCTGAAGCCGCCAAAATGGCCTTGGGCCGTCGACGCCATACTCGCGGCCGAAGGCGAGAAGATTTTCAACTGGACGACCGCGCAGGGTGGTTGCGTTGAATGCCACGGGATCAAAACCCTGGCCGACGGCACTTGGGATACGCCGGTGACGCCGATCGCGCAGATCCGCACCGACGCCAAGGAATTGCAGAATATGGGACGCAAGGTCGACACGGGCGTGCTGACCGGCGCCTTCATCCCCTTGCTCGGCGAGCCTTTGAAGAAAACCGACGACGCCGTGAGCGTGCTCGGCCTCTCCGTGCGCGGCGCGGTCCTGCAGCATTACTTCCCCGATGTGCGGATGGACCCGAATTTGCGCCGGTTGCTGTTGAAATCGCACAAGGCGCTCGACGTGGTGATCGAGACGCTCGATCCGCAGCTCAAAATCGACGTCATGAAAAAGATCGACGCCATCAAGGGCGCTTATCCGATTCCCGGCTTGGGCGCGCCGCCGCCGCCCGGTTACGAAGCGCGGGTTATGCAGGGCATTTGGGCCGCCGCGCCCTATCTGCACAATGGCTCGGTGCCGACGCTCGCCGAACTGCTGAAGCCCTCGAACAAGCGCGTCGAGTCGTTCAAGGTCGGACCCGCCTACGATCCGGAAACCGTCGGCCTCGCCGTCGACCAGCCGAATTCCAGTACGACGCTGGCCACTACCGGCTGCGAAAATCCAGTCTCGGGCGACAGCCATTGCGGCCACGACTTCGGCGTGACGCTCACAGGCGAACAGAAAAAAGCTCTGCTCGAATATCTCAAGACCTTGTGACGCGCGCGCCCCGCGAGGCGATGCCGTGAAGACCACGGCGATGTTCGGGCGCCGCCCACACATGAAGCCTTCGTGCCCGAGCCGGAGCAAAGCGCCCTCCCACGAAGCGGCCGCCGGTTCGCGGCAAGAGAGCACGATAAAGCAGAATACTGGAGGCCCGATCTGAAGCAATCAGATCGGAAGAGATTTTGGAAAAGAAAACAACACGCGCCCGATCGGACGGCCAAGCGCCGCTCCGGTGGCCGACGCGGCATTTGGGGAGGAAAGACCATGAAACGAGCCACGATTATAGTGCTGCTCTTT
>Ga0181533_1004905_pt1 | contig 13238 bp, 11 predicted proteins | sample PEATcosm2014_Bin_45_FD_119772 | JGI IMG/M metagenome (GOLD analysis project Ga0181533, IMG submission 119772) | Peatland microbial communities from MTU Mesocosm Facility, Houghton, MI, USA - PEATcosm2014_Bin11_60_metaG | ecosystem: Environmental > Terrestrial > Soil > Wetlands > Peat | place... | reverse complement strand
GCCGTGGTGGCGGCAGAACTTTGACGTTTTCAGCAGTCCACCGACGAAATTTCCAGTCGTCAGCCATCACGCACACGATGAGGAAAATCGACGATAGACACGTTCGAAAGCTTAAGTCGCACCCTGTGGGGGTGCAAACACCACGTAGTGTTCATTCCCAAATGCCGCGGGAAGGTGCTGTATGGCGAACCGAGGCGTCGCCTCGGGGAAGTTTTCAAGAAGCTGGCCGCGCGGAAGGAAAGCCGGATCGAAGAGGGGCATTTGACGCCCGACCCCGTGCACATGACGAAAGCGATCCCGCCGAACTACGCGGTTTCCCAAGTCGTGGGACACATCAAGGGCAAGAGAGCGATCCATATGGCGCGGGTTTATGCGGAACGGTGGGGCAATTTCGTCGGGCGGCATTTTTGAGCGCGGGGATATTTCGTTTCGACCGAGGGGCGGGACGAACAGGTGATCCGGGAATATATCCGCAACCAAGAACTCGAAGACGCCCGACTGGATCAGTTAAACTTGTGGCGATGACGCCGCGCGGCCGCCTTTGGGCGCCCAAAAGAAATCGGGACCGCGTCAGCGACCCCGCGACCGCTATGAGCGCCTCACATCCTAAAGCCCCGGCTTTGCCGGGTGATACTTACTGTGGAAGCTTTGAAAAATATTGCGCGACCGCCTTCATCTGCTCGTCCGTGAGGAGACTGCCCATGTCGTGCATTTCCCCGTGCCGCCGCTTGCCTGACCGGAAATTGCGAAGCTGTTGCACGATGTGTCGTTCATTCAGGCCAGCGATATTTGGAATCCCTTTATCCTCCGATTTCCCTTCCAGGCCGTGGCACGTCTCGCACTGAAGGACGATGTCCTGAAGAGCCGACTTATCGATCGCGTAAGCATCTTCGGTGGAGAGCGCGACGGCCAGCAGGCCGCCAAGGACAAGCGCCCGAAGGGAGAGGGTCATGACTGTTACTCCGCAATACCATGAACAGCGACGGACGAATCCCGAAGCTCCTGGCCGGCCCCTGGCGTCCATATTTCTCGCGGCCCGATCTTGGATCGTTCGGCCATCGCGTTGGACCCAGCCGTTCGTTAGCTAGGTAACAGATAGGTGACGCAGCGGCGCAAGTTATATCAAATCGGGGCAAGTGTCGTCAAACACAAATCACTGTTTTTTTTGGTTATTGACAAGTCAGTACAAATCCTGGCAAATCGCGTCACAGTCTATTTTTTTCTCCGGAGGCAGAGGCAGGGGGCGAATCCCTTCGGTTGCGCCATTTAAATCAGGGGCTTAACCGGAAGCTTTGAGCTATCGAATTTGGGTCTAGCTAGCGGATAGCTAGCGATGGGGCTCCGGTTTGGAAAAAGAGTCGCCCCGCCCGCAATCGCCGGCTTGCGATCTCAAGGCGCCGGTGGAAAGTGGTTTTACGGCTTCTTGGCGCGAATGGTCGCCGCCGAGGGGACAGAAATCAGAAATCGCGGAAACTTGCGGCGATCATTATCCGGTTTAAGATCGCGATCCGCCTAGACCGATGCTTTGGGAGCGCTATTTATAAAGAGCCGCCTTCGGGCTTTCTGGTTGTGCGGCGAGAGTTCGGCCCGTCTCGAGGGCAAAGAAGGAGATGGACATGCAAAACCCAATCAGATCAAGCGTCATGGCTGCGATATGCGTGGCGGTTGCTTCGACGGCTTTCGCGGACCCAGCCGCGGCGGGGCCGGTCAATATCGCGGGTTCTTATGTCAACAAGGCGCCGTGGGCCACGGAGCAAATCTACTATCGCCGTTATGGCGGGTACTATCGCCGTGGATATGCCTATGGGCGGCGACGCTATTACGGCTACCCGGCGTACGGTTACCCGGCGTACGGGTATGGGTATCCGGTCGTGCCCGTGCCGTTGCCCGTGCCTTTTTTTGGATGGTGAACGGACGCCAGTCAACCTTGGCGATCGGCGATGGCAAGCTTTCGGATAGCCGCCGTCCGGCGCGCAATGCGATCAAGAGTTTGACCGCCTCGAAGGCAAAAGCGGCCCGCCATACATCCGGGCGGGCCGCTTCGTCGCGTCCGGTTATTGTATAGCCGGTCGCTTGCCTAAAGAATTGGCGAGGCGATTCACTGGCGCAAGAGCGCCGCCTTACGTCATGGGTGATAGACGGTCATCGGCGCAAAAAGGCGCCCGCGCCGGCCCGGCTTGTTGGAGCGATTGTGAAGACGGCTCGCTCCGCCGTTGTTTCTTGCTCAAGAGCCAAGTCATGCGCGGCGTTTGCTTCGACATAGGCGCTGTCCTCGATATCGCGGAACTTGCGCGAGTCGCTTCTAGCTCAGCGATCCGCTCTCGCAGAACCGCGAATTGTCCGCGGGCGCGCCAATTTCGACACCTCTTTGGAAGAGAACCGCAGGCGCGGGCAAGTCCGCGTCCGCGGATGCGAGCCGCGCCAGGACGGCTTTGACGGGCGGATGCGAAGTTCCTTTTTGGCGGCGGAGATTTGGTCGCGGTTCCTCGCAGGCGGCCGTGGTGGGCCTTTTCCCCAGCCGCTTCATCTCGGACAATAGTCCGCCGACATTCGGGCTGCGGAGGCGTCGCGTGGGGAGTGTCGCCCATATCTTGTCAAGAATCTTGGTCTTACCAATAATTTTGCGCGTCTCTGGCGGCGGAGGTTCACCCCCCCCGGCGCGATGCCGGATGCACGCAATAAGTTTAGTTTTTCGCCGCCACATTATGCTATACCAAGGTTCAGTTGAATCAATTGCGAAACTGCCTCCACATGAGCGATTCGCGCTTTCTCCGAGATGCACATATGACCACCACCGCCCAAGACGCGGCCGAAATAATTAAATCCCGCAATTCGCTCGGCTTCATCGAGGCGGCTGTTATTCTCGGCCGCAATTTTTACAGCGTGGCCGAACTCGCCGAGAACGCGGTCTCGGTGCCTTACGCGGATTTGCCCGGCTTTCCGCGCACGGCGGCGACGCCGGACGGCCAGCTCCTCATCTGCGCGGTCGAGGGCATACCGACGCTGATCCTCAAGGGGCGGGTCAATTTCCACGAAACCGGAGATCCCAGCCAAATGGCTGGACCAATCGAGACTCTTTCCCTTCTTGGCGTGCGCAGCATTCTGTCGACGACATTCGCCACTTCGGTAAACGCCAATCTCGTGCCGAGCAGCCTCGTGGCGATCACCGATCATATCGACCTAAAGGGGCTTAATCCCTTGATCGGGGCGCCGGGCGAGAGCAACTTCATCAATATGAACGACGCTTACGACAAACGGCTGCTGCGCCGGCTCAATGTTTCGGCCGCCGCCGCCGGGGTGAGCGTGCGCGAAGGCGTATTCCTTTGGTTCTCCGGCCCGAGTTTTGAAACGCCCGCCGAAGTCAAGGCGGCGAAGCTGCTCGGAGCCGACCTCCTCGGCGTTTCCGTCGTTCCCGAGGCGATACTCGCCCGGCGCTTTGGCGTTCCCTTCGCTGGCGTCGCCGTCGTCACGGATTTCGGCGCGGGCTTTTCGGGCGGCTCCCCCTCCGGCGATTTCACGCGCGGTCCGGCGATCGCCGGATTAATGGCGCTAAAGCGCCTCGTTCGCGGCTATGTCAAGAATCGTTAACGAGGCCGGCTCGATCGGCGGTGAAGAGTTGGCGCGGTTGCGCGGCCGGCGTCCATTTGACTCCGATGGTGAGCCTGATTTATTGGCGGCGCGGAACGGGCGCGCCTAAAAACTGCGCTGCCCGCGCGTCGAAACCGCTTCGCCAATGCTCCCGCCGCTTAATCTCGCGAGCCGGGTAACGCTCCCTTAACACTAACGAAGCCTAATGGAACTTGGTTGCCGAACTGGCGCGACGGTGGCCGTCCGTTGTTTGTCGCCCCCGCGGTTCCAATTCATTGCAGACCGTCCCGACGCCATCGAGTCCTTTCCGCGCCGCGACCTTGAAAGGCGGCGCGCGGTTTTACTCGCGTTCGGCGCGCCGGACCCTTCGGAGCCAACACATGACGAGCCGGCGCGGCGAACTCCAGACCTTTGACGCCCGCCACGCGCCCGTGTTGCTCGCGGAGGCTGTCGCGGCGCTCAATCCGAAGGAGGGGGGGCGCTATCTCGACGCCACCTTCGGGGCTGGCGGCTATTCGCGCGCCCTGCTCGAATTTCCTCGCTCGCGCGTGCTGGCTCTCGATCGCGACCCGCTCGCGGTGCTTGGCGGAGCCGGCCTCGTTGAACAAGCCGCTGGCCGCCTGACGCTGGTCGAGGCGCGCTTTTCCCAATTGGAGCAGGTCGCCGCGCGGGAAAATTTCTTGCCGCTCGATGGCGTCGTTCTCGACATTGGCGTTTCCTCGATGCAGTTCGACGAGGCCGCGCGCGGCTTTTCCTTTCGCGGCGACGGGCCGCTCGACATGCGGATGGAAGGGCGGGGCCGTAGCGCGGCGGAGATCGTCAACGAGACGGAAGAGGAGGCGCTGGCCGACATCCTCTATTATTATGGCGAGGAGCGCGCCTCGCGCCGCATCGCCCGCGCCATTGTCCATGACCGCGAGCGGACGCCGTTCCTGACGACCCGTCAGCTCGCGTCGATGATCGAGCGCGTCGCGCCTGGAAAACCCGGCGAGATACATCCGGCCACCCGGACGTTTCAGGCTCTGCGCATCGCCGTCAACGACGAGCTTGGCGAACTCGTCGCCGCGCTTTACGCCGCCGAGCGCGCGCTCGGCGCTGGGGGGCGGCTCGCCGTCGTGACCTTTCATTCGTTGGAGGATCGGCTGGTCAAAATGTTTTTCGCCGAGCGCGCGGGGCGCGGGGAGACCGGATCGCGCCGTTTGCCGGGCGAGCCGGAGCCCGCGCCCGCGACCTTCGTCCAGGATGGGCGACAACCTGTCGCGCCGTCATTGGCCGAAATCGCCGCCAATCCACGCGCGCGATCCGCCAAGCTTCGTTACGCGACGCGCACGCAAGCTCCGCCGCGCGCTGGCGGCGAAGCCGACGACAAACTACAGCGGCTCGCGCGCCTTCTGGTCCGCGTTAAAGGGAGAGGCTGAAAATGCTGCGCTTTCTCAATATCGTCGCGATCCTCGCCTTGGTCGGCTCCGCCATTTACGCCTATTCGATCAAATATCAGACGAGCTATCGCGCCGAACAGATCGCCAAAACAAAGCTCGAAATCAAGGCGGAACATGACGCCATCGCCGTGTTGCGCGCGGAATGGTCCTTTATGACGCGCCCGGAACGCGTTCAACAGCTCGCCGACCGTTATCTCGATCTGCAGCCCTTGACGGCGGATAATATCGTGACCGCGCGCGCGCTTCCGGAGCGCGCCCCGCATGTCGACGCCATCGCGGCCAAGTTAGACATGCTGGGCCTTGGCGTCGCCAGCACGCCGGCCGCCGATCCGGGAGCCGCGCCGACGACGCCCAAGACGCCTACCAAGACAAGCGTCGCGACGCAGACCAGGGGAACAGGACATCAAAGATGACGATGGACGCTGGGCAAATTCACGACGCGCCGCCCTCGGACGGCAAGGGGACGGCCCGCGCGAGGGCGAGCGCGGCGGAGCGCCTGCGAGGCTTCGCGCGAGCGGCTTTCTCGACGAACCTCACCAGCAGCACGTCGCGCATGCGCCTCGTCGCGCTGCTGTTTCTTGGGATTTACGGCGTCATCGGCGGCAGGCTGGTGTTCTTGGGCTTCAGGCCGGACCCCGCCAATTTGCGCCGCGCCGCGGCCGAGGCGGTGGCCGCCGCGCGTCCCGATCTTCTCGACCGCAACGGCGAGATTCTCGCGACCGACGTGAAGACCATGTCGGTCTTCGCCGAGCCGCGCCGCCTGATCGACAAGGACGAAGCGACCGAACTGCTCACCGCCGCGCTGCCCCAGGTCGACGCGCGCGAATTGCGCGAACGTCTAGCCTCGAAGAAGGGTTTCGTTTGGGTCAAGCGCGAGGTGACGCCGCATCAGCGCGACGAGGTGTTTCACCTTGGCTTGCCCGGCGTCGGACTCATCGCCGAAAACAAGCGCGTCTATCCCAATGGCCCGATCGGCGCGCATGTGCTCGGCTTCGCCAACGTCGACAATGTCGGCATCGCCGGCATTGAGAAATTCGTCGACGGGCAGGGGCTCGCCGATCTTCACGGCGCCGGCTTCAGCATGACGCCCGAGGAGCTGTCGCCGATCACGCTCTCCATCGACATCAAGGCGACGCACGCGCTGCGTGACGAACTCGCGAAGGGCGTCGAGCACTTCAAGGCGCAGGCCGGCGCGAGCGCGATCATGGACGTGAACACGGGCGAAGTGATCGCCATGGCCTCGCTGCCCGATTACGACCCCAACAATCCGCCCGATATTCATGACGTCAACATTATCAACCGCCTCAATGTCGGCGTCTATGAGATGGGTTCGACCTTCAAGGCGCTGACCATCGCCATGGCGCTCGACAGCGGCAAGGTCAATCTCAACTCCCGCTTCGACGCGCACTCCGCGCTGACCTCCGGGCGCTTCAGGATTCACGATTATCACCCCCAGAACCGCGCGCTCACCGTGCCGGAAGTTTTCACCTATTCCTCCAACGTCGGCGTCGCGCGCATGGCGCTCGGCCAAGGCGTCGAGAAGCACAGGGCGTTTTTGCGCAAGATGGGCCAATTGACCCGAATGCGCACCGAATTGCCGGAGAGCGCCGCGCCGATCGTGCCGCAGAACTGGGGCGAACTGAACACAATGACCATCGCCTTCGGCCATGGTCTCGCGGTCGCGCCGCTTCAGGCGATGATGGCGGTCGCGGCTTTGATGAACGGCGGCTATCTCATCACCCCGACCTTCATCAAACGCAGCGAGGAAGAGGCCAGGAAGGACGCGCCGCTCGTCATCAAGCCGGAGACGAGCGAAGCGATGCGCTATCTGATGCGCCTCAACGCGGAAAAGGGCACCGCCAAGAAAGTCGACATCGCCGGCTATTTCGTCGGCGGCAAAACCGGCACGGCGGAGAAGGTGATCCACGGCCATTATTCCAAGAACCGCCTGTTCACGACTTTCATGGCGGTGGCGCCGGCGGATAAGCCCAAATATCTGTTCATGACCTTGATGGACGAACCGCAGGGCTTGCCCGAAACCGGCGGCTACGCCACCGCCGCCTATAACGCGGGTTCGGTCACGGGGAAAATCATCGAGCGCGTTGGGCCCTTGCTGGGGCTGCCGCCGCGTTTCGAGACGCCGAAGGAGCCTTTCCCGATCCTGGCGAGACTGGGCTATGGTTTCGTCAACACGCCGGCGACTGGCGGCGGAGGACATTGATGCGGCTAGCCGAACTGCTGGGCGGCGCCGGGCTGGATCCGGCCTTGGCCGATCTCGACATCGCCGGGATCAGCGCGGATAGCCGCGCCGTGGAGCATGGTTTCGCGTTTTTCGCGATTCCCGGCTTCGCCGGCGACGGTTTGAACTTCGTCGCCGACGCCAAGGCTCGCGGCGCGCGCGTCGTGATCGCCCAACGGGAGGCGCCGTGCGATTTGCCGCTGATCGTCGTCGCCGACGCGCGCGCCGCCCTGGCGCTCGCCGCCGCGCGCTTCTATCCGCGTCAGCCCGAAACCATCGCCGCCGTCACCGGCACGAGCGGCAAGACCTCGGTCGTCGCCTTCCTGAGACAGCTTTGGCGGGCTCTCGGGCATGAGGCGGCGTCGCTCGGCACGGTCGGCGTCGTCGACGCCTCGGGCGCGCATTATGGCGCGCTGACGACGCCGGGTCCGGTCGAACTGCATCGCACGCTCGACGAACTCGCGCGGCGCGGCGTCACCCATCTCGCCATGGAGGCGTCGTCGCTCGGAATCGATCAGCGCCGTCTCGACGGCGTCCGGCTTTCGCTCGCCGCTTTCACCAATTTCTCGCGCGATCACCTCGATCATCACCTCGATCTCGATGACTATTTTCGCGCGAAGATGCGGCTGTTCGATACGCTGCTGCAACCTGGTCAGAGCGTGGTGTTCGACGCCGACAGCGATGTCGCGCCGCGCGTCCTCGACGTTCTGCGCGCGAGAGGGTTGAAGCCCTTTGGCGTCGGCGCCAAGGGCGACGGGATCGCGCTGCTGAGCGCCGAGCCGAACGCCTTGGCGACACGCCTGCGTTTGCGTCACGCCTGCGTCGACTACAGCGTTGAACTGCCGCTCGCCGGCGCCTTCCAGACCGCCAATGCGCTCGTCGCGGCGGGTCTCGCCATCGAGACCGGCGGCGCGGCGGACAGGGTTTTCGCGGCCTTGGAAAAATTGCAGGGCGCGCCAGGGCGGCTGGAGCGCGTGGGCAAGCGCTTCGGCGCGCCGATTTTCGTGGATTACGCCCATAAGCCCGACGCGCTCGAAAAGGTTCTCGCCACGCTGCGCCCGCTGGTCAAGGGGCGGTTGATTCTGGTGTTTGGCTGCGGCGGCGACCGCGATCGCGGCAAGCGTCCGCTGATGGGCGAGATCGCCGCGCGCGGCGCCGACATCTCGATCGTCACCGACGACAATCCGCGAAGCGAAGATCCGGAGGCGATCCGCGCCGCCATTATCGTCGGCGCGATGCTCGCCGGGGGCGGGACGATCAACGAAGTCGGCGACCGACGCGCCGCGATCGAGGCGGCCATCGCGATGCTGCGCGAGGGCGACGCCCTCGTCGTCGCCGGCAAAGGTCACGAAACCGGCCAGATCGTCGGGCAATCGACGTTACCCTTCTCCGATCACCACGTGATCGCGACCGCCCTGGCGGCGGCGCCTTTGGAAAACGCCCCATGACACAAGAACCCCTATGGACCGGACTCGGCCTTGTCGGCGCGCTCAACGCGCGCGTGAGCGGGGGCGGTCTGCCGCGCAAAGCGAGCGGCGTCTCCATCGACACGCGCACGCTAGAGCCCGGCGATTTGTTTTTCGCCATCAAGGGCGACGCGCGCGACGGACATGATTTCGTGCCCGCGGCCTTCGAAAAGGGCGCGGCGGCGGCTGTCGTGGACGAAGCGCATGCGCGCGACTTCGCGACCGCTGGCCCGCTTTTCGTCGTCAAGGACGTGCAGGCCGCGTTAGAGCGCCTCGGCGCATATGCTCGCGCGCGCACGGACGCCTATATCGCGGCCATCACCGGCTCGGTTGGAAAAACGTCGACCAAGGACATGGCGCGCTTGGTGTTTTCGCGCTTCGGCGCGACGCATGCGTCGAGCGCCTCTTATAACAATCAATGGGGCGTGCCGTTGTCGTTGGCGCGGATGCCGACGGCGACGCGCTTCGGCATTTTCGAAATCGGCATGAATCACGCAGGCGAAATCGCCGCGCTGGTCGAGCAGGTGAAGCCGCACGTCGCCGTCGTGACCCGCGTCGCGCCCGTGCACCTCGAACATTTCGCCTCGCTGGAGGACATCGCCGACGCCAAGGCCGAGATTTTCGGCGGTTTGCTCGAGGGAGGCGTCGCGATCGTCAACCGCGACGACGAGACCTTCGAGCGCCTCGCGGAAGCGGCGCGGGTCTCCGGGGCCGGCCATGTCTTCAGCTTCGGCTCGGGGGAGGGAGCGGAGGCGCGCCTCCTCTCCTATGAAACCCAAGACGCGGCGGGCGTGGCGAGCGCCGAGATTTTCGGCCGGCGCATAAACTACCGCATTAACGCGCCGGGCGCGCACATAGCTCACAACGCGCTGGCGGTGTTGCTCGTCGCCCACGTGTTCGACATCGACCTGGATCAGGCGGCCGCGGCGCTGGAAGACTTCGCGCCCTCCACCGGGCGCGGGCGGCGCGAAACGATTGGACGCGGCGGCGGGACGATCACCTTGATCGACGAAAGCTACAACGCCAATCCGACATCCATGCGCGCGGCTTTCGAGTTGCTCGCGGCGACACGGCCCGGCCCCGGCGGACGGCGCGTCGCCGTGCTTGGCGACATGCTGGAGCTTGGGCCGCGCTCGGGCGAACTGCACGCCGAACTCGGCGAAGACCTCGCGCGCGCGCGAATCGATCTTTTGTTCACGGCGGGGCCGAACATGGCGCGAGCCTTCTACGCCGCGCCCGAAGCGATGCGCGGCGCGCATCGTCTTACCGCCGCCGAACTTGAAGAGCCGTTGTTGTCCGCGTTGCGTCCCGGCGACGTGGCGATGGTCAAGGGATCGAACGGTTCTCGCATGGGCGCGCTTGTCGCGGCGTTGCGGAATAGCTCCAACCCCGCCGCGAACGCCGGCTGAAGGATTTGAAAGAATGCTAACGCTGCTCGCGGACTATTCTCACTTGTTCGGCCCGCTCAACGTCTTTCGCTATATCACCTTTCGCGCCGCCTGCGCGGCGGCGACAGCGTTGTTCTTCGTGTTCTTCTTTGGCCCGAGCGTCATCTCCGCGCTGCGCCTCAAGCAAGGCAAGGGCCAGCCCATTCGCGAGGACGGGCCGGCGTCGCATCTGCTCAGCAAGAAGGGCACGCCGACAATGGGCGGGCTGATGATCCTCTCGGGGCTCGTCGCCAGCACGTTGCTGTGGGCCAATTTCAAGAACGCCTATGTCTGGATCGTGCTGTTCGTGACGGTCTCGTTCGGCGCGATCGGCTTTTATGACGATTATCTCAAAGTGACGAAGCAGTCGCATAAGGGGTTTTCCGGTTGGTTGCGACTGCTGCTCGAGTTCATCGTCGCCGGCGTCGCCTGTTACGCGATGACGCTTGTCGGCGGCGAGGACATGCACAAGCTGGCTTTGCCGATGCTCAAGGGGTTTCTCATGAACCTCGGCTGGTTCTTCCTGCCCTTTGGAGCCTTCGTGATCGTCGCGGCCGGCAATTGCGTCAATCTCACCGATGGGCTTGACGGCCTAGCGATCGTGCCCTCGATGATCGCCGCCGGAACCTTCGCGATCTTCGCCTATCTCGTCGGCAATTCGGTGTTCTCCTTCTACCTTGGCGTCAATCACGTCGCTGGCGTCGGCGAACTCACGATCGTCTGCGCTTCCCTGATTGGCGCGGGTCTGGGCTTTCTGTGGTTCAACGCGCCGCCCGCGCAGATCTTCATGGGCGATACTGGCTCGCTAGCGCTCGGCGGCCTGCTCGGCGCCGTCGCCGTGTCGATCAAGCAGGAGTTCGTGCTTGTCATCGTCGGCGGACTGTTCGTTCTGGAGGGCGCGTCGGTGATCATCCAGGTCGGATATTTCAAACTCACCGGACGGCGCATTTTTCTGATGGCGCCGATCCACCATCACTTCGAACAAAAGGGATGGAAGGAGCCGCAGATCGTGATCCGCTTCTGGATCATCGCTTTCGTGCTCGCGCTCACGGGACTTTCAACCCTGAAACTGAGGTGACCATGACGCCGGTCAGCACATTCGAAGGCAGGAGCGTGGCGCTCTTTGGTCTTGGCGGCTCCGGGCTCGCCACCGCGAAGGCGCTTATCGCCGGCGGCGCCGACGTCACGGCCTGGGACGATAACGAGGCGGGCCGCGCCAAGGCGCTCGCCGAGAAAATCCATGTCGAGGATTTGGACGGCGCCGATTGGACGCGGTTCGACGCGCTGATTCTGACGCCCGGCGCGCCATTGACGCATCCCGTCCCGCATTGGACCGTCCAGCGCGCCAAGGCGCTGGACATCGAGGTGATCGGAGACATCGAACTCTTCTGCCGGGAACGCGACGCGCTGGCGGGCGGCGCGCCTTTCGTCACCATCACCGGGACCAACGGCAAGTCGACGACAACGGCGCTGATCGCCCATATTCTGCGACAGGCGGGGCGCGACGCCCAGCTCGGCGGCAATATCGGAACGCCGATTCTGGCGTTGGAGCCGCCAGATGACGCGCGAATCCATGTCATCGAGTGTTCGTCGTTCCAGATCGATCTCGCGCCTTCGCTGGCGCCGACGATCGGCATATTGATCAATCTGACGCCGGACCATCTCGACCGCCACGGGACAATGGAGAATTACGCCGCGGTCAAGGAGCGGCTGGTGACCGGCGCGGAGATCGCGCTCGTCAGCGTCGACGACGCCTATTGCCACGCCATCGGCGCGCGGCTCACGCAAAAGGCGCGTGCCGATCAGCGCGTCGCGCCGGTCTCGGCGAAGCGCGCGCTCGATTGGGGCTTTTACCTCGACGGCGACAACATCATGCTACGCGAACAGGGACATGCGCCGGAAGAGGCGGAACCGCTGTGCTCGCTCTCCGGAGCGCGCGCGCTGCGCGGCGCCCATAATGCGCAAAACGCGGTCTTCGCCGCAGCCGCCTGCTGGGAGTTGGGGCTCGAAGACGAGGAGATCGGGCGCGGACTCCTCAGCTTTCCCGGCCTGCCGCATCGCATGGAGGAGGTCGCGCGGTTGGACCATGTCCTTTTCGTCAACGACAGCAAGGCGACCAACGCCGACGCCGCCTCCAAGGCGCTCGCGAGTTATATCAACGTCTATTGGATCCTCGGCGGCAAGGCCAAGGAGGGCGGCATCGAGTCGCTGCGCGACTTCTTTCCCTTGATCGTCAAGGCCTATCTGATCGGCGAGGCGAGCGACGACTTCGCCAAGACGCTGGAGGGCGCCGTAACCTACGAGCGCTGTGGGACGTTGGAGGTCGCGACGGCGCGGGCGGCGCGCGACGCGGCCGCGAGCAAGACATCGGCTCCGGTCGTGCTGCTTTCGCCGGCCTGCGCCTCATACGATCAATTCGCCAATTTCGAAGCGCGCGGAGACGCCTTTCGCGGGTTAGCGCAAAAGCTCGCCGCCTCTGGTCTGGGAGACGCCTCATGATTTCGCGCGCGCATCGCACGCCCTTATCCGACTGGGCCTGGACGATCGATCGCTGGCTCGTCGTCGCGATCGCCATGCTGATCGTCGCGGGACTCGTGTTCTCGATGGCCGGCAGTCCCCCCGTGGCGGAGCGGCTGCGTCTGCCGACCTTCTATTTCGTCAATCGGCAGGCGCTGTTTCTGCTGCCCGCGCTTCTCGTCATGTTCGCCGTGTCGTTGCTGTCTCCGCGCCACATTCGCCGCGTCGCGCTGGTGATGTTCATCGCGTCGCTGGCGCTGGTCGTGGCGACGCTGTTCTTCGGCCAAGAGGTCAAGGGCGCGCGCCGCTGGATCTTTGGCGTTCAGCCGTCGGAATTCCTGAAGCCAGCCTTTGTCGTGCTCGTCGCCTGGGCTTTCTCGGAAGGCGCCGCGCGCAAGGGCGTTCCGGGCAACATCATCGCGCTGGCCTTGTTTCCCCTGACCATCGGGCCCCTGGTGCTCCAGCCGGACTTTGGCCAGACCATGCTGATTTCGATGGTTTGGGCGATCCTGTTCTTCATGGCGGGGCTGCATTGGCTGTGGGTCGTCGGCATTGGCGGGCT
>Ga0181533_1004898_pt1 | contig 13249 bp, 11 predicted proteins | sample PEATcosm2014_Bin_45_FD_119772 | JGI IMG/M metagenome (GOLD analysis project Ga0181533, IMG submission 119772) | Peatland microbial communities from MTU Mesocosm Facility, Houghton, MI, USA - PEATcosm2014_Bin11_60_metaG | ecosystem: Environmental > Terrestrial > Soil > Wetlands > Peat | place... | reverse complement strand
GCGCTGGATCGTCCAGCGCTTGGGCTACCTCACGCCAGTCCAGGCGCGCCAGCAGCTCCTTGCGCTTGGAGCTGCTGCATGAATACACTCAATTCACTGTCCAACAATTCCAGGGCGAAACATGGACAACAAAAATCCTGCCAGCGTTGAAGAAAGCGCGGCTAAAACTACTCGTGAAAGCATGTCGCGGTCAGTTGTCGCGCAGGGCAATCATTGATTTGAGGGCTGGACGGAGCAGGCCACATCGCAAAAACCGAGAATTGCTCATTACGATTGTCGCCCATCTACGACCAATCTGATCACACAACAGTCTTTAGTTCTCCAGCGATTCACTCTGCGAAATTGCTTGAAGCTCCTGATAGATTTCAGGATGGTGCTGGACTAGATATCGTGTCACACGAGTGTTTCCAAAAAGCTTTGCCACGTAGCCCCGCGCGAGGACGAGGTTTAGGACCTGATTGCCGTGACTTTCTTCAATCAACTTGAGATCACGTTGTAAGACTTCCATCTCTTTTTCCATCTTTACGATTTGTTCCGGCGTGAGGCCCTTAAGAGTCTTATGCTTGTCGGGCTCCACCAACATGTCAGGTTGAGTTGCCGCAAGGAGTGCTTTTGTATAGGGAACAGAGAAGTTCCCTGTAGCTACCAGCAATTCCGCCACCTCGATCTGACGCATGGGTTTCATTTTTCGAAGGACGGCAAAAACACCGACCGCCACACGCCTGTTTTTTAGGATTTCCGAAGCTTCCCTGCAAATTCCGTTCAACAGATCGCGCTTCTGTCGGATACTTCCGACATCGACTCGCAATACTTTGGCGATCCGATCTTCCGAAACTCCGCTACGAATCGCTTTTAGAATCATCACATGTTCCTGAATCGTGGCCATCCGATTCACGCGCTTGTTGTAGGTATAGGTTTCATCATCGGTTGCTACCAGGCAGTTGGCATGGGTCTCGCCGATGTATTTCAACGCTTCGAGCCGAACATGTCCGTCAAGCAAGAGGTGCGTACCATCTTTTTGTGGGAAAACAATTAGCGGTTCAACGACGCCAACCTCGCGTATCGAAGCGAGTATTTGCTGGTATTTCAGAGTCGATTTGATCAAGACCTTAATTGGTTTCAGTGGGAGAATACTGGAGATTGGAAGAATCAATCCTTGCGGGTTGAAGGCGAGCGCAACTTGTTTCGTCATGATTCTGTCGTTTCCGCGTGCTGTATTTGTTCGGCCAAATATGCTGGAAGAGTGTCAAGTTCTTCTGCACGTAGCAACGTGACAAAGTGTTCGTCACGAAATAGATTTTTGAGGGCAGATACAACAAACAACAATCGATGTTCGGTAATGCGAGATTTTTTCACTAATAGCTTTTGACGGTCCGCTTCTTGACGATAGACGCGGACTAGAGAATCAGCCGTTTGCGGTCCTGGGTTCCGACGTCGAACGCCAAAATTGAACCGCCTGCCATTTGCTTTCCTCATTTCAATGACGCGGCGAACAGTTAGCAGTTTTCGGCCCCGGAGTGTTTTGTCTTCATAAGCTTGATGAAGTGCTTTCTGGAGGCCCTCTTCATCGGCACTCGCAATCTGCATTGCGACTGAAAGTGGGATTTTCCCCTTGTCAACGGCGGTAAGCAGGCGTTCCTCGCCGTTTTTCATAAGATGAACGATTCCCGTGACATAGGTTTTGTGAACGTCGATCTTCTTTGCGATCTCCGCTGTGCTGTAACCCCGAGATTTCAAACTGCTGATCTCCCGAAGTAATTCGAGCGGTCGAAGTTGTCGCCGCGCGAAATTCTCAACGAGGCTCATCAAGAGGCACTCTTCTCGCGATGCATCTCTGACAATGGCTGGAATTTCGGCCTGACCGAGTGCTACGAATGCTTCAAGCCGTCCCTGTCCGCAGACAAGATCATAGAGTTTGCCGTCGCTTGGTTCAGCCCGGCGAGCCACAGTAATCGGCTTTTTGAGTCCAATATTCGAGATATTGGAGACAATGCTTTGGAAAACGATCTTGTTACGACTCCTGGGATTCAGCACATTAATTTGGTCGACGGGAATCATCTGGACGACTGGCGCTGCCTCACTCATGCTGCCTCCGGAATTTGGGTTCGTCTCGCCATCCCAAAGAAGAAATCAAGCGAGTCGAAACGATAGGTATCTAGACTGACAGGGTTGTCTTCAGCGATCATCAGCTTCTCGAAAGTCATGTCCAGACTCGGCAAGAGGTAATAGTCAATAGCTTCTCGATTCTCGGAATCCATCCGAGCGGCAATTGTGATGTCAGGTCGCAGTCCAGCGTCAATTCGAATCAACCACCTAAACGAACCATCTTCTTTTTGGCGCGATCTAGCCAGAACGACTGACGCCGTGAACTCGTCGTTGATTGTAATTAGGTCGTTTGAAGGATTGTGAGTCGGCACACCTCCGAGTTTTCGAATCTGTTCGACGATGTGTGTTACGACTTCCGGGTGCATAAGACGAAGCTTCCGATTCGTCTCAATAAATTGGTAATCACGTTCCGGGTTGTAGGAAATCAACTTGTAAGCGTTGACCAGTGCGCCAAACCTATGTCGGAAGACCGAACTGGATGCCATGCCGTCTGTCTCGTCAATAAGCAATCCTGACAGGCGTCCCGCTTTCTGGAGGAGCGAGCGAAGCTGCTCAAGGAGTTCGCTATCGCTATAGCGATGACTTCTCTCACGTATGATTTCTTGAGCCCTCTGAAACAGGTCGGGCGAGACGATGGATTCAAAGGCCGCATTTCCTCGAATCCACATATCGGGTGGGTTCGCAACACGTTTCTTTTTCAATTTGAAAGAGATTCTGTTGTAAATGTTGTTGCCAATGTATTTTTCACTCGTCAAGATCTGATGAACTGTGCTCTGAGTCCACTCTCTCCCGAGGTCAGTGGCAATTCCGCGTTCGTTAAGCATTCTTGCTAGCTTTGATTCAACGATTCTCTCTTCCACGAAAGTGCGATAAATCCAGCGGACGATCTCGACTTCCTCCTGGGGGCCGGGTACAAGAATTACGCGGTCAGTTTGAATGCTCTTTTGTTCGCCTCGACCTAACATCCCTTTCTGATTGCCGTTAACGTCCCGAAGCATTCGCCGAAGTCCGAATCCAGGTGAGCCTCCCTGTCGAAAACCGAGTTCAATCAGTCGACATTGGCCAATAAAGACTTTGGCCGATAGCTCACGGCTGTACTCTCCGGCCATTGCTCGTTTGACCCCTTTAACAATTGTGGAGATCGGGCTTCCATCGTTTTCAAATTGTTCACCGCAATAGTGAACGTCGATCTTCGCGCGACGGCAGATGTATTCGTAGTACGCACTCTCGTCTGCATCTTGAAAGCGGCCCCATCGGCTAACGTCGTAGACTAGGATTGCACTGAAGTCTGCTCTTCCGGTTTCCACATCTTGGATCAGCTGTTTCAGCGCATCCCGTCCGTCGATCCGAAGACCGCTTTTTCCCGCATCTGTATAGGTTTGAACAATTGTCATTCCCCGCCGTTGGGCATATTGACGGATGACTTCGCGCTGATTCTCCGTCGAGTATTGTTGATGCTCGGTGGACATGCGGACGTATTCCGCTGCCCTGGTAGCTTCAATGTTATGTTCAGCGCCTGAATCTATCGAGTTTGCTGTTCTTTCCATTTTTGCGCAGAGAATTTTCACCCTGTTAGAAAACACGGGGAAAGAAAAACTACGCCTGCAACGTTACATGGCTGTCAAGTCTCGATGAGAATTCAGCAACGCGTGAAATCGCACATTCATCAGATTTAAATGGTGTGCGGATTCGTTTGCTTGTAACAAAACGGGAGAAAAAGCGACGCAGCAAATGAGAACGGAGAAACGATTGTGTCTTATCTCGTTCAAAAGACGCATCTCAAACAATCACTTTTGGAAGTGCCTTAGTTTCAGCGTTTTGTGTCCGGGAAATGAGCCTGGCCAAAGGACCGGCATTGACGCGTTTCATTCCGTTCAACTGAAATGTTTTTTCCAGTCGAACTAAGGCACTCAAAAAAAGACATCGGTGAGACCCCGGAGGGGCAGTTTCGCTCTAGCCTATCCCCTATCCCCGGCGCGGATTGACCGCATCGCATAGCCCCGTTTATACTGGTTTTCCGCGCAGGGACCGCCATTCATTCCTGTGTGCCTCGTGTCATTCCACGCGCCGTTCCTTCGGGGAGCCGTTTGGAATTTACGAAAAGTCCCTAACTTGAAGAGGAGTTTCCGGCGCCGGCCGCTCCGGTGCCGCATTCACTTATGAGCAGCGTTAAAGCCACACAGCTTCGCCCCGGCATGGTGATCCAGCATGAGGGCGACCTCTTTACCGTGTTCACCACCGAGCACCGCACGCCCGGCAACAAGCGCGGCTCCATGCAAACTCGCATGAAGAACCTGCGCACTGGCGCCATCATTGAATACCGCTTCCGCGCGGAAGAATTCGTGGATCGCGCCATCCTGGACGAAATCGAGTTCGAGTATCTCTACAAAGAGGGCGACGATTTCCACTTCATGAACACGAAAACGTACGAGCAGATGCAGATGACCAAGGACGAGCTCGGCGAGACCGTGAACTACTTGATTCCCAACACCATCGTGAAAATCGAGTTCCACGATGAAAAGCCGATCGGCGTGGACCTGCCGGACACCATGGACATGAAAGTGATTCATACCGAGCCCACGCTGCAGAAAGCAACGGCTAGCGCGGTGATGAAGCCCGCAACGCTGGAAACCGGGCTCATCGTGAATGTGCCCCCTTTTGTCAATGAAGGTGATAGGATTCGCGTGGACACCTCCGAAGCGCGCTACGTCCAGCGCGTCGAATAGTTTCCGCCTCCGCAGCCGGACCGGCTTCCTGCCGGCTCGGAAGAGGCAAGAACGAAGAGCTCCCGGGCAACCGGGAGCTCTATTGTTTTCGCGAAGAATTATGCCGCGAACGGGAGGGCGCGACTTCAGAGGCCGCGGAAATGTTCCCGTAATTGTCATTCCGAGCCCCGTTCGCTTTTTGAACGGGGCGAGGAATCTGTTTTTCCCCAGGTCTTCTGCAAAAAGCAGATCCCTCGCTTCGCTCGGGATGACAAATTCTGGCTGTTTTCGGGTAACAGCGAACTGGTTCAGGCCTTTTTGGCGATGCCCTTTTCGTTGGCGGGATGCGCGCCAAAGACGCGCTCGAACAGATCGTCCACATAGCGCAATTGGCGCTGCAGGTCGAAGGTGCGCTCCAACTCGGCCGGGTTGAGGTACTTGGTGATGCGCGCATCCCGCGCCACGCTGTCGCGGAAGTTGGTTTCCGACTCCCACGCGGCCATGGCATTTTCCTGCACGGCTTTGTAGGCATCGTCGCGAGGCATGCCTTTCTCCACCAGGTCCTGCAGCAACTGGCCGGAGAAGACCAGCCCGTGCGTGGATTCCAGGTTGCGCAACATGCGCTGCGGGAAGACGCGCATCTGGCTGACGATCGCGGTCATCTTGGCGAGCATATAGTCCACCAGAATCGTCGAGTCGGGCAGGATGATGCGCTCCACGCTGCTGTGAGAGATATCGCGCTCGTGCCACAGCGCCACATTCTCGTAGGCCGCGAGCATGTTGCTACGCACCAGCCGCGCCAGCCCGCAAATCTGTTCGCAGGTGACCGGATTGCGCTTGTGCGGCATCGCGGAACTTCCCCGCTGCTCTCCGCCGAAAAATTCCTCCGCCTCGCGGACTTCCGTGCGCTGCAGGTGACGTATTTCCATGGCGATTTTTTCGAGCGTCGCGGCAATCAAAGCCAGCGAGCTGAGATAATGCGCGTGGCGGTCGCGTTGAATCACCTGCGTGGCGATGCGCGTTACTTCCAGGCCGAGCCGCTGGCAGATCTTTTCTTCGATCTCCGGACCCAGATGCGAAGCGTTGCCCACCGCGCCGGAAATCTTTCCATGCTCCATGCCGCGCGAAGCTTCGCGGAAACGGGAGATGTTGCGCTGGTTCTCGGCGAACCAGTTGGCAATCTTCAGGCCAAAGGTGATGGGCTCCGCGTGCACGCCGTGGGTGCGGCCAATCTGCGGCGTGTGCTGGAATTCATGGGCGCGCACATCGAGGACTTCGGCGAAGAGCACAAGGTCGCGCTCGATGATGCGCGAAGCGTCGCGGACCAGCAGCGCCTGCGCCGTGTCCACCACATCGTTGGAGGTCATGCCGTAATGCAGCCAGCGCGCGGCCACCGGATCTCCAATCGATTCACCAACGGCCATGGTGAAAGCGATCACGTCATGCTTGACGCGCGCTTCCAGTTCGTTGATGCGCGCCACATCTACCTTGGCGCGCGCCCGCAACGTCGCGGCAGACTCTTTCGGCACTAGCCCCGCTTCGGCCAGCGTATCGGCGGCGGCCAGCTCAACGTCGAGCCACTTTTGATAGCGGTTGGCGTCACTCCAGACCCGCCCCATCTCTTCTCGCGTATAGCGTGGAATCACAAGCGCATCTCCAAGACAACCCAATGTAATGATACGGCATTTTCGCGGGCACGTGGCGATGTGCGAGGCATTAAGCCCGCAGACATGGGGCGCAGCCCTTCGTTGCTCAGGGTAAAGAGTCCTGCGCTCCTGCAAGGGCAGGAGAAACCCATGAGCGGCCTGTCTCCACGACCGGGTCGGGGTAAATCCAACGCAACCACCAAGCAATCGGCATTGCTTGCTGGAGTCTGCTCCGAACTGTGAACTGTGAACTGTAAACTCCTCCTTCTACCGGAGGAGGTCTTCGAGTTGGATGCGGGAGCCGGTTTTGGCATCGCGGTATTTGACGATGACGGCGGCTTGCAGGGAGAGGCCCCACTTGGTGGCGGCGGGATGGGAGACGGCGCGAGAGCCGGGAACGACGACGGCATCTTCGGGAATGATGAGCGGCTGATCGTCCTTCGCGGAATAGACGGCGTCGCGCACCAGATCGTAAACCGGAACGGAGCGATTGAGGATCGTGCCGGTGCCGAGGACGGCGCGCCGCTTCACGACGGTGCCTTCGTACACGCCGCAATTTCCCCCAACAAGAACATCGTCTTCGATGATGACGGGCAGCGCGCCGATGGGCTCGAGCACGCCGCCAATCTGCGCGGCGGCGGAGATGTGGCAATCGCGGCCCACCTGGGCGCAGGAGCCGACCAGGGCGTGCGAATCGATCAGCGTATTCTCGCCGACGTACGCGCCCACGTTCACGAAGATCGGCGGCATGCAGATGACCCCGCGGGCGATGTGCGCGCCATCGCGAATGCTAGAGCCTCCGGGAACGACGCGCACGCCGTCGGCGACGGAAATCGCCTGCACGGGATAAGTGGACTTATCGAAGAACGGCTGGCGGTGGGCATCGATGGACATATCCACGATGGCGCCCATGCGAAAACCGAGAAGAATGCCCTTCTTCACCCAGGGATTAACACGCCAGCCCGTCGGCGAGGAAGGGTCGGGCTCCGCAGCGCGGATCACACCGCGATTCAGGCCCGCCTTGAAGGCATCGAACAACGCGAAGTGCTCAGCCAGATAAGCGGAGGGCGGAGCATCGAAGAGCGCTTCAATTTGTGGCTGCAACATGAATTCGCCCGAGGAGATTCAGGGATTCAAGAACGGCGCAAATGCGCGCGCGATTTTCCGGCTTTGGAGCAACCAGAGGCAAGCGCCACACCGGCTCCAGCAAACGCATTTCGGCCAGCGCGGCCTTCACGGGGATGGGATTGGACTCGACGAAATTGATTTCCATAAGCGGCAGGAAGCGCCGGTGGATCTGGCGGGCACCCGCGAAATCGCCGGCCAGCGCGTGTTGCGTGAGGCTGGTCATTTGCGCGGGAATTTCGTTGGAGGCCACGGAGATAACGCCGCGCCCGCCCAGCGCGATCAGAGGAAGCGTGATGGCATCGTCGCCGGAGAGCACCAGGAAATCCTCGGGCACGGCATTCAGGATCGTGGACATCTGCGAAATGTTCCCGGAGGCTTCCTTGATGCCGATAATATTTTTAATTTGCGAGAGGCGCTGGACGGTGGGCGGTTCGATGTTGACGCCGGTGCGGCCTTGCACGCTGTAGAGAATGATGGGCAGGCTGACGGCTTCGGCGATGGACCGGAAATGCTGGTAGAGGCCTTCCTGCGTGGGCTTGTTGTAGTAGGGCGTGACGGAAAGGATGCCGTTGGCGCCGAGTTCCGCGAGTTCGCGCGCGAGGGTGATCACTTCGGCGGTGTTATAGCCGCCGGCACCGGCGAGCACCGGCACCTTGCCCTTCGCAAGTTCCACGGCGATTTCGACGACGCGCAGATGCTCCTGATGGGTGAGCGTCGGGCTTTCCCCCGTGGTGCCGCAGGGCACAAGGAAATTGATGCCCGCATCAATCTGGCGCTTGACCAGCGCGCGCAGCGTGGGTTCGTCCAGCGCACCATCGCGGCGAAAGGGAGTGACGAGCGCGGTGCCAGTTCCGGTAAACATTGTTTCTTCCTCCAGGTCTAATTCAGAAATGCGAACTCCATCAAAAAGCACTTGCACGAAAACGATGGCCGGATTTAACGTGCGTTCATCACGGCGCCGCCGATGCTGTTCCTGAACGGCCCAACTCATTCAGGATTTCGCGAAATTCAAAGACTCCTTTTTTCCCCGCAATCCAGCGGGCCGCAAGGAGCGCGCCGTGGGCGAATCCTTCGCGGCTGCGCGCGGTGTGGCGCAAGGTGATGGTGTCCGCTGGCGAATCGAAACCGATTTCGTGTGTGCCGGTGTGCGCGCCCGCGCGATTGGCGCTAAGAGTGAGCGAGCCGGTGTATCCCGCGGCGCGGATCTCTTCAGCAAGTTTCTTGAGCGTGCCGGAGGGCGCATCTTTCTTGGCGGAATGGTGAATCTCCCAGCCCCAAGCTTCGTATTCCGGGTGCTGCGCGAAAAGAGCGGCAGCGCGCGCGACGGTTTCCATAAACAGATTCACGCCGATGGAGAAATTCGGGGCGTACACCAGGGCCGTGCTCGCGGCGGCGACAGCGTTGCGCACTTGCGGGAGTTGGTCGTACCAGCCGGTGGTGCCGCAAACGGTGTTCACGCCGAACGTGGCCAGGCGGCGCAGGTTTTCGGGCGCGACGGACGGAGTGGTGAATTCGATGGCGATCGCGGCGCCGTTCAGTGATTCACGGGAAAGCACGCCGATGTTGGCGACGTCAAAGCGCGCTCGCACCTCGAAGCCATGCTCAGGGGCGACTTGCTCAACGAGGCTGCCCATTTTGCCGGTACCGATGATTGCGAGTGGCGTGCTCATGGGGGTGCGGCTCCGGTGGTCAGAAGTTGACGAACCATGCGCGCGTAAATCTCCACGGCGGCGGTGAGCTCAGTTTTGGAGATGCGCTCCTCGGCGGTGTGCGCTACATGGATGCTGCCAGGGCCGATCAGAAACGGCTGGCCCCAGGTGCCGTTGAATGAGGGAATGTCCGTGGTGTAGGCCACGACGGTGGTGGGCAGGCCATCGAGCGGGGCCATATGAACCGCGGGAAAATAGAGAACTTCGCGGGCTTCGATTTTGTGCGTTGCCGCAGCGCGAGCCACTTCCGCACGGATGGCGCTGGGTTCGCCCACCAGACGGAACATGATTTCGGCGCGGGCCTCGTCGGCGACGACATTGGGAGCACGACCGCCGGAAAGCGTGCCGACGTTGAGAGTGGCCTGGCCAAGAAGCGGATTGCTGGGCAAAGAGATCGCACGGATATCGCGCAAAGCGTCGAGCAGCGCATGAATGGCGGAGTAGCCCAGCTCCGGATAGGCGGAATGAGCAAGCTTGCCGCGCGCGTTAAGTTCGTAACGAAGAGCGCCTTTGCATCCAAGGGCAAGGCGATTTTCCGTGGGCTCGCCATTGATCAGGAAGCGCGAACCGCGCGGAGCGGTGGCTGCAGTTTTGGCGCCAATGCTGTTGCGTTCCTCGCCGACCACAAACAGCAGCGCAAAGTTGCGCGTGCCGCCGTCCAACAGCGATTCGGCAGCGGCGACCATCGCGGCGATGATGCCCTTGGCGTCGCACGAGCCGCGGCCGTGGATATACGTGGCGTCTTCGCGAGAGGGAAAGAACGGAGGTACCGTGTCCATGTGCGTGGAGAGGGTGACGACGGGCTCGCCGAAGGCGACGAAGAGATTGTCGCGATCGGGCGCGGCGGATAAGCGCTCCACGCGGGTGTTGTGGCGCGCGGCCAGCGACGAAAGATACGTGAAGAGATATTCGGCCACCGCCTTTTCGTGGCCGGTGGTCGAATCCAGATCAACGAGCGCGCGCGTAAATGCAAACAAATCCATGCGTACCTGATTTTATCTGGAAGGAGCGAAAGGAAAGGAAGAAAGCACGAGGATGTGCTCGGGCTGCTGCCTCTCGATAGCGCTCCATCCGATTTCCGGATGACAGTGAACAGGCCTTAGACCTGAACCCCAACCGCTGGCGTTCCAGCAACAACAGCGATTTCGGCGGCTACAACGGAAGGCCCCTTTCACCCGCGTGCCCGAAGCTGATTCGGGGAAACCCGCAGGGCTACTCATGGCCGCCGCACCTCTATCAAGCTCTATCAAGGTAGAGGAAATGCCGGTGGGTGTCAACGAATCCCCAGAAGAAGCCAGTGTTTGAAGAACATAGCGGGTTGATGGGTTACAGTTCGAGGGGTTTAAGTGGAACGTGCTGCGAGGCTAGGAGCAGCTCGCCGCTGAAAGCGGCTTCGGCGGGACGCCGGCTGAGCGCCTCCGTGGCGGAGATGGTTGCCGTGTAAGGATTGTTATTTTCCTCGGACATGTGGGCAAGGACCAGATAGCGCGCGCGGGAGTCAAAACCCTCGGGGTCTGCAAGATATTCGCTGACGGCGTGGTTGGACAAGTGGCCGGTCCGAGAGAGCACGCGCTGCTTGACGACCCATGGATAAGGGCCAACCTTGAGCATGTCGAGATCGTGGTTGGATTCAAGGATCAGGCAGTCGGTCTCACGCAGATGCACTTTGACATGATTCGGCATGTAACCAAGATCGGTGCAGATGGCCACCTTGGTGCCGTTAGTCCGAAACGTGAAAGCCACAGGATCGACTGCATCGTGGGGAATACTAAAAGCGTGGACTTCGATATCACCAACGGAAAAGGTCTGGCCGGCCTGGATGGACTCGACACGATTGAGCCGCTTGCCGAAGGTGTCCGGAAGAATGCCCCGAAGCGCCTCCAGGGTCGGCTCGGTGACGTAAAGCGGGGCTTTCCATAGGCCCAGGGCTTGCGGGAGACCGCCACAGTGGTCGGAGTGTTCGTGGGTGATCAGGATGCCATCGAGGCGGTCGAGGTCTTTTTCGATGGCGGCGAGGCGCGCCAGAGTTTCGCGTTTGCCCAGGCCGGCGTCCACGAGGAGGCGGGTGCGTTCGGTTTCGAGCAGCGTGATGTTGCCCGAACTGCCGGACGCGAGAATGAAAACGCGCAAGCCGATGGAGAATCTCCCCGAGAACGTCAGCCGAAAAGCGAAACGCGAAACTTGGAAGATGATGGCAGAGCGGGAGAATCGCGTCAATGCGCAAAGGAAAAAATCATTGACGAAAGCGGCGGCACAAGGGGATAGAATCGGCGGCTATGGATGAACTAGACGACAAGCCGGAGAGCCTGGACCGCTTTTGGGACGCGAAGCTGGAGGTCCTGGGGGAATTTCTGGACCAACTCTGGGATGACGGCGCGATGGACCTGGAAGAGCTGGACGGGTTCTTTGCGGCGCTGCATTGCTGCCCGGAGCTTGTGCCGCCGAGCGAGTATTTGCCGGTAATTCTTGGTTACGGGGACGCCCTCGATAACGAAGAGATTTTCCCAAACCTCGAAGCGGCGCAATTGTTTTTTGACCTGATCATCCATCATTGGAATGTGGTTGGAGATGCGTTCCGTTCGGGGGATTTCTTTATGCCTTTGCTGCTGGAGGATGACGAGGGGAAATCGTACGGCAACAATTGGGCCCTTGGCTTTCTGCGCGGGGCGGATATGCGCAAGGAATTGTGGCGGGAGATTCTCGACAACGAAAACAAGGCCGGGTGGTTCGTGCCCATCTTTGCACTGGTGCACGAAGACGATCCCGACCCCGAGTTGCGTACCTACCAAGAACCGATGACGGATGAGCAGAGGGAGAAGTTGCTGGCAGGGGTATCGGTCATGGTTACGGAGATGTACCGCTATTTCGCGCTCCACCGCGAGCGCAACGCTGCGGCGCGGAGGGAACAAGCGATGTTTCGACAACCGGAGCAGAAAATCGGCCGGAACGATCCGTGCTATTGCGGTTCCGGGAAGAAATATAAGAAATGCTGCGGCGCCATAAAAGTGAATTGATCAGAGCGATTGGGCGCGAAGTTTGCAAGGCACGCCGGAACAACCAAGAAAGCTGAGGCAATTCGGCTGGCAGGCGCGGAGCTCAGCAGGCGAGGCGGGCGCGGTTGAGGGAGAAGCCGTTGAGGGGGCCGAGGACGGTGACGGCGATGCGTTCGGGTTGGAAGAAGTCGCGGGCGAGGGACTGCACCTCGTCGCGGGTGACGGCTTCGATGGAGGCGAGAATTTCGTCGAGCGAATAGAAGCGCTGGAAATAGAGTTCCTGGCGCGCCAGGTTGGACATCCGCGAACTGGTGGATTCCAGCGAGAGCATCAGCGAACCTTTGAGATGGTTCTTGGCGCGGAGCAGTTCTTCGGAGGAAACCGGCGATTCCTTCATAGCCCGGAATTCCGCGACGGTAAGGTCGAGAACCTTGTCGACGGTTTCCTTGGCGGTGCCCGCGTAAACGGTCAGCATCCCGGCATCGGAATAAGGCGTGATTTCGCTGAAGACGGCGTAGGCCAAGCCCTGCTTTTCGCGGATCTTCTGGAACAGCCGCGAGGACATACCGCCGCCCAGAAGATTATTCAACACGGCCACGCCAAAGCGGCGCTCGTGGGCCAGCGGCAGCGAAGGAACGCCGATGCACAGATGAACCTGCTCCAGATCGCGCTTGGTTTCGAGATGGATGGGAGCGTTGGTGGAAGGCGCGGGAGTTTTCTGCGGCGAGCCGATGGCCTGCAAGCGGCCAAATTCCTTTTCGGCCAGTTCGAGAACCTGCGGATGCGTGATGTTGCCGGCCGCGGTGACGATGAGGTGGTCTGGCGCGAACCAGTTCTGAAAGCGGCGGCGGAGGGCTTCGCGGTCAAAATTGCGCACGGTTTCCGGGGTGCCGAGGATGGGGCGGCCGAGAGAGTGTTCCGGCCAGAAGCCGCGAGTGAAGATTTCGTGGAGCAGGTACTCG
>Ga0181533_1004895_pt1 | contig 13256 bp, 18 predicted proteins | sample PEATcosm2014_Bin_45_FD_119772 | JGI IMG/M metagenome (GOLD analysis project Ga0181533, IMG submission 119772) | Peatland microbial communities from MTU Mesocosm Facility, Houghton, MI, USA - PEATcosm2014_Bin11_60_metaG | ecosystem: Environmental > Terrestrial > Soil > Wetlands > Peat | place... | reverse complement strand
GCCGCCTGGGGGATACTGCTGCATTTCCTGTGGCGCCGGAGCAAGAGTTTAGTAACCCGCAACCAGTTGATTGCAGTGGTGAGCGCGGCAGGAATCGAACCTGCAACCTAGTGATTAAGAGTCGGAAAACCGGGCCTGTTCAACGTGTTGAAAACAGGCACTAAGTATTTGTACTTCAGTCATTTACACGCAATACTACCTACCTAGGATTACTCTCGTTTCCGCTAGTTTTCTTGTTCTCCATGGCAAAGAATCCCCCACGGTAAGGCCGGTGCGCTCCTACTGGCTTTTTGCTTCGCGGTGCTCTCGCATCCGCTTGGCTTGGGCCTCAACGAGCCTCTTATCCTCGGGCGGTAAGGCCGTTAGATGCGCTTCCAGGGCGTCATGGATGATCTGATAGGCCGGCTTGCCCGTGATTGAACCAAGGGCCTCCAGGCGGTCCTTCAGGTCCCGGCGCATGATTACCGTCAGGTGTGGAAAGCGGCTGACTGCCACGGGGCTACCGTCGGGCGCCTTGCCCGTTGGTGGACGGCCGGCGGCTCGTTTTGTACTCACGGTCATATTGTACGCGGTTTCTCACGATTTCGCCAGAGGAGTAATCGCACATGCCTTTCAATAATTGTTGACACTTGATAAAATCGGGCTTACGATATGTACATGGTGACTTCAGCCCCTTCCGACACGAAGACTCAGGCTAGAGGGCCAAAGGACCTCTCGTTCCTTGATAAATGGATCGAGGAAAAGGACGTTCGCCAACGGGCCGAGCAGCACGTTAGCGATTTTCGCAAGATTGCCGAAAACTGGTGTAGGCGGGCGAGTGAAGAGCACCTAGCCTCCCAACGTAACCGGCGAGCGTTCCTGTTTGCGAGTTTGATAGCGGCGATCATGACGGCGGCGGCGTTGGTGGGCTGGCTACGATAACGTAACCCGTAGAGGGTAGGAGGTTTTGAACGTGCAATCGATCATGAAGGCAAACGGTGACGTAATAAAGCAGTGGGAGCTTCTTGCGGTGATTGGGGCGGACCGGGCGCTAAATGCGCTGCTGTTTAACCTCTGCCGAAGGGTCGCGGCGGGTGCGCGGGTTCAGGGCGGAAAGTACGATATCGAGGTGGAAGCCTTCGGACTCGGCAAGAAGCTGGACCTGGCTGAACTGGAGGGCTTGCTTAACCGGCCAACCGGCGACTACGAAGGCGTTTGGATAGACACGGCCGCTAAGGTCGCGGCGGATGAAAAGATGTATGCCCGCGCGCGCCGAAAGCGAGAACGGGAGGCTAAACAGGGTGCCATGAGGCGGACCGAGAAAGCGAGGGATCGGCAATGAAGACGAAGACTAAGGCGGGACGGCGCGCGATGTACGAACTGATGGCCAAGAAGGTCGGAGACGATTCGTTCGGCAACACCGAACTGCTCGCGACGGTCTCGCTTGATGAATTGAAGACCGTTGAGCGGATAGCGAAGGCGCTTGCGGATGACAACTCCGGCCGGCTCTTAGCTATCCTCAGAACGCACATGGATTTCCTGGAGCGACCGGCTGGAGTGGTCTCCAGGGAAGTGTTGCTCCGCGCCCGTGAGATGGCTGCGCGCGCGTCGAAAGCAAAACACCCGAGGGCTTGTAAGGCTCAACAGCCGGATAATCCTGAAGGACTGGTGGAAATACAGAAACTCTACGAGCGCGGGCGCGCGCTGGTCAAGGAAATCGGCGCCGATGATCGCAAAACGGCCAGCCAAAGCGGGGCGGCCAAAATGAGCGGGCGTGGAGCGTGGCGGGGTCCCCTGGCTGCGCATGAGGCCGCACACGCGGTCATGGCCTTTCGGTTTCGCCAGGCCATCGGCCCGCGCGGGGTGTGGATCACGCGCCCCGGAGTGGGAGAAACCGATGTTGGCCCGCTATGCAAAGCCAAGCCTCCTCATAACGGAAGGCGTAGAGAAGCTTGGAAATGCCGGGCGCGGGCGGAGGTTATCTCACTACTGGCCGGGCCAGTCGCGGAATGGATGGCTCTCGGGCGCCCGGTTAATTCGAAGTTCCGGCCGCGCGGGGCGGACCCGGATAGCGACCTCCGGAGGGTAGACCGCTACCTGGCTGAGTTGGCCGGCGCCGATGGCCCCGGCGCCGAGCAATGGCGTTTACAGGAGCGGACGAAACGTCTACTGTGCCACCCCCGCACCTGGAGAGCAATTCTGGCAGTGGCGGAGAAACTGGCGGAGGCGGGTTCCGTGCGGGGCCGTGAGGCTTACGCGGAATTCCGCGCCAACCATGTTCCACGGGCCAGGCGCTTGTAGTTTGGACCAGTCGCGCCGGCCTGTCACCGGAAGTGACCGGGATGCGGCCCGGAAATGGGCCGCGCCGGGGCGCGACAATCCAGCAGCGCTCTGCTAAAACGCTGAAGGATAGACCGAAGGCCCACGGGCATGGCCACGCCCGTGGGCCTTCTTTGCGTCTACGGCGGCCCGGTAAGCGCGCGGCGCCCGCCGGGTGCATGGCGGCCGTCGAGCGCGGGGAACGGGCGGGCTTCGAGCGGTAGGCGGCAAATTTCCGGTAAAATCCCGTTCCTTTGTAAATTAATAAATTAGCCCTGTGCGTTTGAGGGTGGATTTGTTCTCTCGAAGCTATAGTCGTGGTGGGAGGTAAAAACGTGACAAAGGTATGGACGCCAAAACAGCGGAAAATCTTGGACCGCATCGAAGCCGATCTGATCGAGCGCGGAGTCCCGGAACACCGGGCGGCCTTCAGGGCCGAAACGGAACTCGAACACCGAATCGAGAGGGAAAAGGAGCAGCGGGCGCGGGCGAGCGCGTGACCGGGTGTCGCACGGGTACGCGCGGCGCTGGCTAGGCAGTTACACGCCTGCGAACTTTTTTAACTCGTTGAAAACGCAAGACAACCCGCAATTAACGGCGGGATGATTTTTACTCACGGTGAGATAATGTGGGCGGTGGTAATGGAATTCACGGAAACTTCTTCTAAGGTTGGGGACAAAATAGAAGTTTACGATCACTTCCATACGGACGGTGCGCCCCATACTTAGCCCGTAGTCACCAACAGCTAGACGGTGAATGGGCGCGCCCGTACCTTCGAAGGATAATACAATGCTTCGCACGCAAGGGGTGTAACTCTGCCTGTTTTCGAACGTCGCGCGGTGTCACTTAATCCGAAACCGGATGTCCGCTTAAGACACCCGGACCGTCAACTCTTTCTCGGTGAGATCCTACGTTCGTGCTTATCGGTGAGCGTTCATATCTCACCGTTTGACCCGAGGCATTCAGCCTACGTCAGACGTGCAGAGCGCAACCGAGTTGCGGGCGCGCCCACCCCCCCGGTTGCGCGGACATCGGCCGGAGGCACGGCCAAGATTGATGGAGATTTCTGCGAGCGGGCTAGTCTTGCGGCATTTAAGCGGGTTTCTCGCTTCAACCTTCCCTGGTGGGCTGAACGGGATGACCTTATGAGCGAAGGGCGCTCCGCGATTCTCGAATCCGGGGCGAAAGACGAACCGCTGGCGATAGCGGTAGCACACCGTAGGATGGTGGATTATCTACGGAAAGAGAGTCGCCGGCAACGTGACCGCGATTGGCCAGCGGTCCAAGATACCGAACCTGATGGCACTAACGCAGCCCTTTGGGAAGCGATGAAGGCCCTTCCAGCACGGCAGTACACAGCCATTCATCTACAGGGCTGGATGGGTTGCAGTTGCGAGGAAATCGCCGAACGGATGGGCATTACACCGAGGTCCGTCGAGGGGCTATTGTCGCGGGCGCGGAAATTTATAAAGGAATTTTTGGGCACAGCGGGGGTTTTGGGGGTCTGAAAACGATTATATAGGCGTGAAAGGAATTTTCTGGAAACTACCCACATGAGAGAGGACAGGTAGAATGCTACTGACATTAGCGGAAGTTGCGCGCCGGCTTGGGGTAAGCGACAAGACCGCGCGCGGGATCGTCAAAGACCTACCGGCCGTGCGCGTCGGCAAGAGAAACCGATATCCGGCCGATGCGGTGGCGGCATTTGGCAGGGCGGCAACGTCGGCGCCTACGGCTTCAATCGAGCAACCCGCGGCGTGATGCGCGCCAATCCAAATGCTGCCCACGTGCCACAGCACGGGCGAGGAACCGGGCGCCTATCTTCAGTGGCGGCCAGGTTGATCCAAGCTGTTGCGCGCGCGCACTGGAGGGCGGTCGAATCTGCCTTGGGCCGTGAAGACCTTGAGGCGATCTCAGGAGAGGTCCCACAGGACTTTGAAGATCGGGGTACGAGGCAACCGACAGAGAATGAGCCAGGTTCTTAAAATCACGGATTGGGGCAAACACTTTGAATGCTCCCAGAGCCGGAACCTGAAAGCGATGACGTGGGTTCCTATCCGCGTCAATTTGGCGGGCGATGGCTACACGGAGTTACTGAACCATCCGAACGGCGCCGCACATTTCGGCGGTTGGATCGGACTCGTTGAAGTGGCTGCGTTATGCCAACCGCGGGGCACGCTAAGGCGCGGAAACGGCAAGCCCCACGATGCCGAGAGCCTCAGCCGTATCACCCGAATACCTGTGGACATTCTCGCGGAAGCTATACCGCGGCTACTGAACATTGGATGGCTCGAACGTGAAACCGTAGCTTCCCAACAGGACGATGGAGCGATCCTACAGGACACTGTAGCGCCCCAACGAAGTTTCGTTGCTACAGACATAACAGACAGTACAGACAAGACAGAAACACCTTGCTCATCTGGCGATGAGCGGGGCGCGGGCGGTCTTGAACTGGTATCGCCAGAACCAAAGCCCCCGGATGAGGTTAAGGCTTGGTTCGATGCCGAATTCTGGCCCGTGTACCCGCGTAAGGTAGGGAAGCCGCAAGCGCTCAAAGCGGCACGTCGGCACGGGAGAACAGCCACGGCCCGGGCGGCAATCCTGGAATGCCTCAAGCGGAGGCTACCAGCGTTACAGGAGCAGTTTCGAGCGGACGGGGACTTCCGTCCGTATCCGGCAACCTGGCTTAACCAGACGCCATGGATGGACCCGGAAGAGGTAGCGCAGCCGGCGGCGCGCAAGGCGATTGGCGGTGACGTGGTTTCGAGCGGAATTGCGGCGGCAATGCAGATACTCACGAAACAGGAGAAATAAGCGTGACAAACGCGAAGGTGGAAGAAAGCCTTGGGCGCCTGTCTGTACTTCGGCGGTTTCCGGTAAATCCGCACGCCCTGGCCGCGATAGCCGAGGCCCTTCGAAGCCTATGCTCAGATGACGGCGAAGCGGACCGATTGGTTGCGGCCATCCTGGGGCGCTTCGATATGTGGCCGGGACCGGCCGCAATCCGGGATATTCACAGAGCGGAGATCGCACCGCAACGTCCACGGGAACTTGAACCGGCCGGCTGTGACAAGTGCAGGGGCCGGGGGGGATGGCGGGCGGTGTTCGTGGTCACTGAGCAACTCGCCGATGGCTCGATAAAGAGAGAGACAGTCTATCCCACGGGCAACATAATGCAGGCGGAGGTAGAGATCGAGAAGCGGTACGCCGGCTCAAAAACGCACAAGGTCGATACTGCGGTGGTAGCGCCGTGCGATTGCCCACGCGGGATGCTGCGCAGGGATGAACTTCGACAGCGCGACGCGCAGAGGCAACGGCAATGAACATCCCGGTAGCAAGGCTCGAACGAAAACGGCTGGCTGAGCTACCGTTTTGCCAGGCACAAGGCGGCTTACCGGCTAGTGGCCGGCTGCGCGTTGTGGCGTTAAATCGGTTTGGGCCGTGTGCGACTTGCGGGCGCCCCTGCGATGGAAGCCACAACTCGGAGAGGGGACCGCTCTTTTGTGGGCCGGAATGCTGCCCTGCATGTAAGGCAGAGGCGGCGCCGTAAACTTTCGATTTCGATTCGGCACGGTCCGGCCGCGCACACCGGATTGAGCCGTGCCGGGGGGCTACTCCGCCGTGCCCCCCGGATTACGTTTTGCGGCCACACGGCTGCACGTCCGCGGCTTACCCCGGAGGGGCCGGCCGCTTCACAGTCAACCAACACGGGAGAATAACCACAAGTGGACAGCATCAAAGAGCTACAGGACAAGCGGCGCGCCTTGACGAACACCGCGCGCACGATTATTGACAGAGCGCTCACCGAGGGCAGGGCGCTACGTCCATCCGAGGAGTTGGATATCGAGGGAATTTCGTTCAAGGCACAGGCCATCAGCAGAACCCTTCAGATAGCCCATTCCTTCAATCTGGCAACCGTCGAAGAGGCGCAAGAACCCCGCGCGGCCGGCGGCGGCCGGTTCATCGAGGCGGTCCGGGCGCTTCATGTTGGCCGGGGAAATCAGAACGCGGCCGTGGCATACGCCAATTCACAGAACCCCGATTTGGCGCGCGCACTGTCGGCGGGCTTCGCTACGTCTGGCGGCTACGCGATCCCGCAAGGATGGTCTGGAGAGGTCATAGCCGTTCTCCGCGCGCGGGTCGCGATTCGTCGGCTCGGTCCGATCATCGTTCCCATGGAAGCGGGTAACCTCACGTATCCGAAACTGAGCGCTGGCTCCACGGTCCAATACATCGGCGAGAATGCCCAGGTGGTGCAGGTTCAACCATCGCTCGGGAGCGTGAACCTCCTTGCGCGCAAGCTGGCGGCTTTGGTGCCGATCAGTAACACCCTCATGCGATCAGCGAACCCCTCCGCCGACAAGATCGTAACCGAAGACCTTACCGCAGCCGCGGTAGTGGTTGAGGATGCCGCATTCATTCGCGGCGATGGCACGGCATTTACTCCGCGGGGACTGCGTAACTGGGCACTGCCGGCGAATGTGTTTAATTCGAGCGGTAGCACTTTCGCCCAGATCGAGGCGGACCTGTCCACGATGGAGGCCGCGCTCACCCTGGCCGGCGTTCCGATGTTGCGGCCGGGCTGGATACTGTCTACCCGCACGGAGCAAAGCCTCAAAAGCCTTCGCAGTAGCGATGGGCACCGGATCTACCCGGAGATGACAGAGGCGGGCGGAGGGAAGCTTCGCGGATTCCCCTACGTGGCCACGGCCTCGATGCCGACCAACCTCAACGGAGGCAGTCAAAGCGAAATCGTTCTGAGCGACTTCTCCCAGGTGATAGTGGGAGAATATCCGCTACTCATCGACCCGGCCACGGCAGCATCCTACATGGACGCCGGCGGGAACACGGTGCAGGCTTTCTCGGCTGACATGACCGTTATACGCCTGATTCTCCAAAGCGATCTGGTCGTAAAGCACGCGGAAGCCGTTGCGGTGTTGGCGGCCGTCACGTACTAACCGGGGGGACAGGTTCATGACGAAAACAACCACAGAGACAGACATTCTGAATGAAGTTCGAAGGGCTATCGACGCGGCGCCGTCGCGGCCGGCACTCATTGCCGCGGAAAAGAAGATGGCCGAGTTGGGCGCCGCGCGCACCGAAACGGAGGCCAAGATCACCCGGCTCAACAGAGAACTGAGGGCCGGAAAAGACGAACCGACAAGTCGCGCCGCGGAGTTACTGGAGGGCAAGCAGCTTTCGGATAACCCGCTCAGTATGGACCTGGGCGCTGCTCGGCGGCGATTGGCGACGTTGGTGCAGGCCATCGCCGTTCACCAGCGGGCCGTCCAAGGCTTGCGGATGAAGGCGACGGCGGAAGTAAACCTTTCTCTTCGACCGGCGCGCCAAATTCGCGTTACCCGGATGAGCGCTGCCCTTGCCGAGCTACTGGCGGCGGTGGTTGAGGACGCCGCGGTCCGGGCGGAATTTCAAAAGTTCGGCCTCGACGCGGCCAGTGCGGACGTTCTAGCCTTCGCTGCGGTCTCCGGGGAACGCGACGATTATGCCGAGCTATGGAGATCGGCCCGGACCGCGCAAGGCTACGCGATTTAGCGGCGCGGTCACAGGGTTAAGCGGCGGTCATGGTTTCGGCTCCAAGCCACACCGGGGCCGGAGTGGGATAGCGCCTGGCGGTCCACTCCTACCGCGCGGCGGGTGCTATCACTGCCAGGGGGCGTTTGACGTGCGCCCCCTGGTATTTCACGGGCGGCGCGCCGGGCAAGGGGGGAGGGGTAGGTTAAATCTCTGGATCGAACCCCCTTCTAGACCGTGGCAGCCCCATTTGCACGCGCGGACAGGATAGCGAACAGGTTACAGGTTAGACACCATCCGGAAGTGTCTATGTTTTTCAAGGGTTTCAACCGCATTTGACGGGGCGCCAAGGCACGTGCAAGCCTTTCCACGCCGAAACATGTAACCGTAGTCGAGTTTTGATCGGGTAACCCGTTGCGGCCAGCCCCGCGGCTTCGGGCGAAGTACCGGGCCTTAGCGTGTTTGAAACGGAAAGAGGATCAAAAATGCTGGTTATCGCTCTCAGTTTGATGTTGTGGTGGCATTTCGGGTGGCCGTTCGGGTTGGGCTTCTTGTTTGTCGCGGTCATGATCGAAGCCAGGCTCCGCCGGCGGCTCAACCGGGTCAACCGGGGGAGCGCTTCATAAATGGCGGACGAATTCAGTATCGACATATCCGGCATAGAGGAGACCTGTGCTTGGCTCACGGCGGCGCCGGCGAACATCGCCAAGGGAGCAATCGGAAAGGCGCTCACTGCGGCGTGTGTGCCGGTAGTTCAGGCACTTGACGCGCACACCCCCGTGCTCGCCGGCAGCCTAAAAGAACACCTCATGTCGGATGTGGCTCTGGATGCAAATGGACGGGGCGGTGAGGCTCAGATCGGCTACGGGAAACAGGGGTATATCGCCCGGATGGTTGAGTACGGACACCGCATGGTAGGGCACAAGCCGAAGAAAGAGGACACCGGGAAAATCGTAACGGCGCATCCCTTCATGCGGCCGGCCGCGGCGGAGTCCGGGGAAGCTGCTATTGAGGCGTTTGGAGAATCACTGCAAGGGTCGTTAAGGGAAGGAATTCCGGGAGTGAAGGTGGCTTAATATGCCTGCTAAAGCTGGACAGATCGTCATAGACATTTCCGCTGGCACCTCGAAGTTTGTGGTTGACCTCGAAGCCGCGAAAGGAAAGCTCCGTGAGTTTGGCTCTACCGGCGTTGGTGAGCATAAGGCCGTCTCCGCAGCCATGAAGACTTTAGAAGGAAACTTCACCAACAACAAGCGCGCCGCGGATGCGTTTGTGTCGATGATACCGGGCATGGGGACCGCCCTTAAAGCGGCCTTCCCCGTTATCGGGGCCGTCGCTTTCGCGGGCGTGTTGGCGGAAGTCGGAACGAAGGTCCGCGATTTCTTTAAGGAGATGGAGGAAGGACCGAAGAAGATCGCTAACGCTTTCCGCGATATCCAAGGTCCGCTTCAACTCACAAACGACGCGCTGGAGATCACGAACGCTCGATTGGAAAACGACATTGCCAAGCTGGAGGGTAAGCATGAGAATACCCTGAAGGTCATGCTGCTCGACGCACAGCAGGCCGCGGACAAACTGGCCGAATCCCTGGAAAAGGGATTGGGCAGTCTCGGGAAACTGCTAAAGGAGCAGTCTGTCGGTTGGCTGAAAGAGTCGTTTGGGCAGGCCGGGACCGGCGAGCTGGAGAACATCTTTAACACATTGCAGTCTGCGGTCGAGACCGTCACAGACCAATACAGCGAGAAAATCGCCAAGGCAGTGAAGGCGGGAGATAAAGGTCTTGTCAAGAGCCTCACCGAAGAAGAGGCCAGCCGAATCTCCAATCTGTACACCTCTGCTATTGAGAAGGTGAACGCTGTACAGCAGACACCGCCGAAACTTCTACCCCAATCGCTCCTTGTGGGGGCGCCGGTTTTCGAGGACACTACCGCCAGAGATGAGGCGGCCCGAAGGATGCAGCGGTATCTTCAGGACCAGATGAAACAATCGGCCCTGGAGACACAGCACGGAGAGCTGGCCGGGCGGAAATCAGGGATTGAAGCCGGCAAGGAAGGCCGCGACAAGGACCAGGCGGAACTTATTCGTCTGACGGATGAACTCGCCAAGGCTCAGGCGGCCAGGCTCAGCGGGCTTGAGAAGATCGACGCTGAGGAAACGGCGGAGATCGACCACCTGAACGAGATCGGCGAAGCCAACAGGGCCAACCTGCTGGTGGTAGCTCAGATCTACGACGCCAAGCGCCTTGCTGCTTATTCCGAAGAGATGGACAAGTATGACAAGCTGCTCACGGCGGCGGCGGAGCAATGGGACCGGTTGGGCGGTAAGGCGTTCAAGGCCGTCGCTGCGTTCGACAGCGATGAGATCAAGGCGGGAAAGCAGAAACTTGAGGACTACAGTAAGGCCCTGGCGAAGATTACAGAGCCACTTGCGAAGTTGATTGCCGAGCAAGACCACCTGGCGATTGAGCACCAATCCCGCATGACGAGCTTAGCCCCCGGCGCCGCGGCTAACCCGGTTGCCACGCTGACGCTACAGCAGGCTCCGGAGCGGGCGGCTATTGCGGCTCAGTACAGCGAGCAGATCGCCCTTGCCAATCAGCAACTCGCACTTGCTCAGCAGGACAACAACCAGCAGGGCATCCTGTTGGCAACCCTGCAAAAGCAGCGGATCGAAGCGGAACGTAAGCTGGCGGTGGACCGGCTCGATGATGAACTGGCGGAGAAACAGGCCGAAGCCCGGCAGAAGGGCGTCAAGGACTTCTTTATCGAGATGCAGGGGCAAGCGCGGACGGCGGGGAGCATCCTGTATGATTCCCTGAACTCGGCGGTGGACCAGGTGTCCGGTCAACTCGGCAAGCTCCTGACCGGCCAGAAAACGTCCTTTGCCAAGATGCTTCAGGGCCTCGGTGAGGGTATGGTGAAAGAGAATACAAAATCCCTGATGCAGAAGGGCCTCGGGGAAGTCGGTAAGCTGTTTGGTATTCACCCTCCCGCGGGGAAGCCCGACGGGTCCGCCGGCAACCCGTACCACGTCATAGTGGACGGCCAGGGGACGGCGGCCAGCGCTTCCACCCCCGGTAACTTTGCCAACCTTGGCGGACTCATCAAGAGCGGGGCCTCGGGTCTCGGGGGACTGCTTAAGGGGCTGTTTTCATCTGGCGGCGGAGCGGGCGGCTCGGGACTGACCGAGGCGGTGAGCAGCTCTATCGAATTCATGGCCGGCGGCGGGGATGCGGACCCCGGAAACATCTACCGGGTTGCCGAGGCCGGAGAAGGCGAGTTAATTACCCCGCGGAATGCCAGCACGATTACTCCGCTCAGTAAGGTTCCGGGCGGCGATGGCGGGGACACGTACCACATTGACGCGCGCGGCGCGGACCTTGGCGCGGCCAACCGGATCTCGCGGGCGCTGGAGGCCACGCACCAATCGGCGGTGACCACGGCCGTGCGGGCCAATGCGCAGCGGTCCTGGAGGGTTCCGCAGAGGAAAGGGTAATCGCAAGTTCCGCGCGCTACGCCCGCGCGGAAAGACGGCGCCGCGCCTTTCCCATCTGGCGCGGCTCCGCTCTTGTCTCGATTCAGGGCAGTAGCGGCGCTGTCCTTCACGGCCAGGGCGATGACGGCCGCGCGGCGGGGATGGCGAGCTTGACGGTGGGCACCGGGCCACTTTTTAGGGGAAGACGGATGGCGAAAAGATATGTCTCTGAGCGTGAGTTGAGCGAGTATTCGGGGATCGGTGTACGCACGCTACAGGGCTGGAGGATGAGAAACCAAGGTCCGCCATGGCGCAAGTTTTGTGGCGCCGTTCGCTACGATCTGATCGCCTTCGAATCATGGGCGGCCGGGCAACCGGGAGGCGGCGGTAAATCCGACTCGGAAAGGGCCGCTTGACATTCAAGCTAGATCCGTTCTAGCATGAATTCAGGATGAACGAAAAAGAAGCTCTAAGGCGCCATCTATCGAAGCTCGGCAAGAAGGGCGGTCCGAAGGGTGGCAGAGCGCGGATGGCGACGCTCACAGCAAAGCAGCGGACGGATCTCGCAAGGAAGGCGGCGGCGGCGCGGTGGAAGAAAGCTGCCGAGCGGAAAGGGTAGCGATGGCAGTCTATAAGCCAAAGTATCGAGACCCGAACACCGGGGAACTGGTAGAGTCTGAAACCTGGTGGTACGATTTCTCTATCGCCGGCCGGCGTGTTCGTGAATCCACCAAAACGCACCTGTTGACGCTGGCCAGGGAAGCCGAACACAACCGGAGGCGGGAGTTGGAGCGGGCCTTCGTGGGCGCTCCGATGCAGAACCGTGAGAGGCGCGTCAACTCTGTTGCGGATATTCTGAAATCCTACCTGGTGGGATACGAACTCGACCACCGAGGGCGGGATCAATCTATCCTGTTCGCCAAGGGCCGGCTTGCGCACGTCAAGCGGCTGCTCGGGAATTCCCTGCTACCAGACCTCACCGAAGACGCCATCCGGGGATACATCAGGACGCGCATCGAAGAGAAGGCCAGCGGGCGCACGATCAACATGGAAGTGGGTGAGCTTTCGCGCGCCATTGGTAAGCACTGGTCTTTCCTCTGGCCGAAGGTGCGCAAGCAAGAGGAGCGCAAAGACGTGGGCCGGGCGCTCTCACCCGAAGAGGAAAAGCGCCTACTCGATACCGCCGGCAAAAAGAAGCGCTGGCAGGTTGCTGCCGCGATTATCCGCGCTCTGCTGCTCACGGGGATGCGCAGCGGGGAACTGACGGGCGCCACATGGGGCCAGGTGGATCTTGAGCGGCGCGTGTTGACCGTGGGCCGCGCGAAGACATCGGCGGGGACCGGCCGGCAGATCCCGATGAATAACGATCTGTTTCTGCTCCTCACTGCACACGCCGAGTGGTTCACTGGCAAGTTTGGCGAGACGCGCCCCGAGTATTACCTGTTCCCGTTTGGCAAGCCCGCGCCGTCTGATCCCACACGCCCCACAACGACGCTAAAGACCGTCTGGGGCAGCATCCGAAAGGAAGCGAAGGTTTCGTGCAGGCTCCATGACCTAAGGCACACAGCGGCCACCAAAATGGCAGAGGCGGGCACGCCTGAGAGCACCATGCTTGCGCTGATGGGCCACATGAGCCGGGCCATGATGGAACGCTACAGCCATATCCGGATGGCGGCCAAACGTGAGGCGGTGGAATCGCTCGGGTTCACAAAAGAGCCACTAAAGCCAGAAACTAATGGCAAAGAATCCCCCAAAGTAGCGAAAATCGGCTTAATCCAATAACCTGTAAGTGCTTTGTTTTCTGGTGAGCGCGGTAGGAATCGAACCTACAACCTAGTGATTAAGAGTCACTTGCTCTGCCAATTGAGCTACGCGCCCGCTTTCGATGCCGGCTGGAAGCTGGCGCAGCTCAAGCTGCGCCAAGAGTCGATTATACCATCGCGCGGGGGAAT
>Ga0181533_1004893_pt1 | contig 13266 bp, 11 predicted proteins | sample PEATcosm2014_Bin_45_FD_119772 | JGI IMG/M metagenome (GOLD analysis project Ga0181533, IMG submission 119772) | Peatland microbial communities from MTU Mesocosm Facility, Houghton, MI, USA - PEATcosm2014_Bin11_60_metaG | ecosystem: Environmental > Terrestrial > Soil > Wetlands > Peat | place... | reverse complement strand
GTGCCTGCGGGCGGACTTGCAATCCGCTCCCGGGCGGCTTCGGGCATCAGCCTGCCGGTACTATGGCCGGCGCGGGAGGTGCTACCCTGGACTGGGACAGGCAGCGGCGGGTAACGCCCGCTGAATCAGCGCAAATCTCCGCCCCCCGGTTGGGGCGGGCGTTTCGGATTGGCGCTGCTGCTGCGTCCCAGGAAGCCTGGCCTGAAGCAGAACCGGAGGGACGAGAGTCCCCTCGGCACAGAGCCGCGGTGGGACGCCGACAGGCGTGCGCGCGACGGTTTCGCGCGCGCCGCATCCGGCAGAGGGTTGGCGCCACGTCAGCGCGAACTTGTCTGCGATGCGGAGGTGACGACATTGCGTCTGTCGGCGTTCCGCTTCCCTTTTTATTTCGTTCCTTCCTTCGTCATTGCCGTCCCCGGACTTGATCCGGGGATTGATCCGGCAATCTATGCGGCGAGGAGGCTTATTGGGATTTTCCGATAGGTCTTTGGAGCTGCACTTCAGCATGGACCACCGGGTCAAGCCCGGTGGTGACGAGGAGTATGAATGGCGTGGCAAAGCTCGGGCGCGCATGCGTCGCGAGAACGATTGCGCACATCCTCCCCCGTGCAAACGGGGGAGGGGGACCGCGCGAAGCGCGGTGGAGGGGGCGTCTGAGATCACTTTGCGTTGCCGTCGCCGGAGGAAACAAACAAGATCGAACTTCTACAGATAGCTTTGAAGGTCTGCGTCGCGCCGGGACCCGCGCCCCTCCCACCGCCCTTCGGGCGGTCCCCCTTCCCCGCTTCGCGGGGCAGGAAGGAGATTACTCCACATCCAGCGGTTCGGTTCCGGTGGGCTTGCCGGCGGCGTCGAGCGTGATCTTCTCGACCCGCGCTTCGGCCTGGCGCAACAGCTCCTCGCAACGGCGCTTGAGCGCTTCGCCGCGTTCGTAGATGACGATCGATTCGTCGAGCGGGACCTTGCCCTCTTCGAGGCGCTTGACGATCGTTTCGAGTTCCTCGATCGCCCGCTCGAACGGCAATTTGCCGATATCGCTGTTGGTGTTCTGCGCCATTCTTTGGTTCCGTTGAATCGTAGCCCGGATCACGCTTGGCGTGATCCGGGAGAGAGATGCTCCCGGATTGCGTTCCACGCAATCCAGGCTACGGATTTATCCCCGCATCAGGGCCGACACGTGCGCCGCCACCGAATTGCCCAAGGCCTGCAGATCGTAGCCGCCCTCGAGCAGCGAGACGATACGGCCGCCGGCGCATCGATCGGCAACGCCCATGAGCTTTTGCGTCGCCCAGGCGAAGTCGTCTTCGGCGAGATTGAGATTGGCGAGCGGGTCGCGCATATGGGCGTCGAAGCCCGCCGAAATGACGATCAGCTCCGGCCGGAAGTCGGCAAGCCGCGGCAGGATCCGGCTCTCGAACGCCTCGCGGAACGCCTTGCCGCCGTCGCCGGGCCGCAGCGGCGCGTTGACGACGGTGTTGTAATCGCCGGTCTCGCCGAGCGCGCCGGAGCCTGGATAAAGCGGCATCTGGTGCGTCGAGCAATACATCACCGTCTTGTCGGCCCAGAAAATCTCCTGCGAGCCGTTGCCGTGATGGACGTCGAAATCGACGATCGCCGCGCTGGCGATGCCGTGCTGTTTCTGCGCGTAGCGCGCGGCGATGGCGGCGTTGTCGAACAGGCAAAATCCCATCGGCCGCGCCGTCTCGGCATGATGGCCGGGCGGGCGCGCCGCGACGAAAGCGTTGGCGGCTTTCTTGCTCAAAACCTCGTCGACGGCGTGGATCGCGCCGCCCACCGCCCGCAGTGCCGCCTCGAATGTGCCGGGCGACATCGAGGTGTCGGCATCAAGGTGGATGATGCCCTCGCTCGGCGAGGCGTCGCGCAGCGCCTCGATGTAGTCCATCGGATGACAGAGCGCGATGGTTTCGAGCGGCGCCAGTGGGGCGAGATCCCGCGCCAGCGTCTGGAATTTTTCCGCTTCGAGCGCGCGCTCGATGGCGCGCAGCCGTTCGGGCCGCTCGGGATGGCCGTCCGGCATCAAATGTTCGAGACAGGCCGGGTGGGTAATCAGAAGGGTGGACATCACTCACACTTAAGGCGAAGCGGCCGCGGATGGAAGGCGTTACGAGGCCAGCGCGGCGTCGGCGCCGAGCAGGCCCGGCGCGCCGTCGACCACGGTGCGCTCGAGCGCGCCGGCGCCGACCGCGCAATTTTCGGCGAAGAAGCGCGCCAGCGCGACGCGCGCCGGCGCTTCGGCATTGAGCCGGACGGCGGCAAGCGCCTGTTGCGCCAGAAAGCAGCCGCCGGTGGCGAGCCCGAACAGCCGCAGATAGGGCGTCGCGCCTGCGAGCGCCGCGTCGGGCTCCTTGTCGAGCCGCAGGAGGAGCCAGTTCGTCGCCCGCGACAGGCTCTCGACCGCATCGGCAAGCCGCGCCGCGGTAAAGCCGAAGGCCGGATCGTTGCTGGCGCTCAAGCTGCGCACCACGCCGCGCAATTCGTCGATATGCGCCGCCACCGTAGCGCCGCCCGCAAGCGGTAGCTTGCGGGTCACGAGGTCGATCGCCTGAATGCCGTTGGTGCCTTCATAGATCGCCGCAATCCGCGCATCGCGGAAATGCTGAGCGGCGCCGGTTTCCTCGATGAAGCCCATGCCGCCGTGGATTTGCACGCCGAGCGAAGCGACCTCGTTGCCGATATCGGACGCGAACGCTTTCGCCACCGGCGTCAGCAGCGAAGCCTGCCGCTGCGCCGTTTTGCGCGCGTCGTCGTCGCCGCTTCGTTCGCCGCGGTCGATGGCGAGCGCGGTGGCGTAGCAGATCGCCCGCGCGCCCTGGGTCAGCGCGCGCATCGTCAACAGCATGCGGCGCACGTCGGGATGCGCGATGATGGGCGACATGTCGGACGATTTCATGCCGGCGCCGCGGCCCTGGCGGCGGTCGCGGGCATAGGCGAAGGCCTGCTGCATGGCGCGCTCGGCAATGCCGACGCCTTGCAGGCCGACGGCGAGCCGGGCGCGGTTCATCATGGTGAACATGCAGGCCATCCCGGCGTTCTCTTCGCCGATCAGGTAGGCCGTGGCGCCGCCCGCATCGCCGAAAATCATCGTGCAGGTCGGCGAGCCGTGGATGCCGAGCTTGTGCTCGACCGAATGCGCGCGCACGTCGTTGCGGGCGCCCGGCGTGCCGTCGGCATCGAGCAGGAATTTCGGCGCCAGAAACAGCGAAATGCCGCGCGTGCCGGCCGGCGCGTCGGGCAGCCGCGCCAGCACGAAATGGATGATGTTGTCGGTGAAATCGTGCTCGCCGTAGGTGATGAAAATCTTCTGGCCGGTGAGGCGATAGCTGCCGTCGGGAGCGCGTTCGGCGCGGCTGCGCAAGGCGCCGACATCGGAGCCGGCCTGCGGCTCGGTGAGCTGCATGGTCGCCATCCATTCGCCGGACACGAGCTTATCGAGATAGGCGCGCTTGAGCGCCGCGCTGCCGTGCGCATGCAGCGCATCGATCCCGGCCATGGTCAGCATCGGGCCGTTGGCGAAACCGATCGACGCCGCATGCCACATTTCGGTGCAGGCGGCGTTGACGATCTGCGGCAGCGCCTGGCCGCCCCATTCGGCCGGCGCCGTGACGGCGTTCCAGCCGCCGCTGCGCCAGGCGCGATACGCTTCTTTCCAGCCCGGCGCGGTGGTGACGGCGCCGTCCTTGAACTGTGCGCCGAACGTGTCGCCGACCCGGTTGAGCGGCGCGATCACTTCGCTGGCGAAGCGGCCGGCTTCCGCCACGATGGCATCGATGTCGGCAATCGAAAGATCGCCGAACAGGCCCTGGTCGATCGCGGGCTGCAGCGAAGTCGCGTGTTTGAGGGCGAAGCCGATATCGGCGAGCGGGGCTTGATAGGTCACCTGTGGCCTCCAAAATAATTCACCGTCTGCACATTCGGGGGCGGCGGGATGTCGTCGGGAACGAAGAAATCCTCGACCAGCGGCTTCGTCGGATCGACGCGATAATGATCGAAATCCGTGACGCCGTTTTCGGCGAGGAAATTGTCGTCGATGAGAAAGCGTCCGGTGAACTCGCGGGCGGGCTTGGTGAAGACCGCGTAGGCCGCATCGGCCATGATTTCGGGTTTGCGCGCCTGGCGCATGACGGCGTCGCCGCCGAGCAGGTTCTGCACCGCAGCCGTGGCGATCACCGTTCGCGGCCACAGCGCGTTGACGGCGATGCCCTTGCCGCGCAGTTCGCCGGCAAGCCCGAGCACGACCAGGCTCATGCCGAATTTGGCCATGCTGTAGGCGGTGTGCGGCGCGAACCATTTCTCCTTGATGTCGAGCGGCGGCGACAGCGCGAGGATGTGCGGATTGGCAGCCTTCGCCAGATAGGGGATCGCCCATTTCGACACCAGGAAGGTGCCGCGCGCATTGATCTGATGCATCAGATCGAACCGCCTCATATCGGTGTCGGCGACCGAGGTGAGCTGGATCGCGCTCGCATTGTTGACGACGATATCGATGCCGCCGAACCGCGCTGCGGTCTTTTCGAGCGCGTCTTTGACGATCGCTTCGTCGCGCACGTCGACCACGAGCGGCAGCCCCTTGCCGCCGGCGCGTTCGATCGCGGCGGCGGCAGTATGGATGGTGCCGGCAAGCTTGGGATGCGGTTCGGCGGTTTTCGCGGCGATCGCGATATTGGCGCCGTCGCGGGCGGCGCGCAGCGCGATGGCAAGCCCGATGCCGCGCGAGGCGCCGGTGATGAACAGGGTCTTTCCGGCCAGCGACATGGTGCGCCTCCTCTTTCGGCGTTACTTCTTGCGCGCGAGGAAAGCCACGAACGCCGCGCGGGCTTCGTCGGACTGCAAACGTTCCTTGAAATGCGCCACCTCCGTATCGATCCGTTTGGCAATGTCGTCAACATTGCCGCGCAGCAATTGCCGCGCCAGCGCCACGGCGCCGGTCGGCAGTGCCGCGATCTCGCGTGCCGCCTGCAAGGCTACGTCGTCGACCGCCGCGGCATCGACCACGGTATTGACGATACCGGCCGCTTTGGCTTCCGCGGCGGACAGCGGTCGGCCCATCACCAGGAGCGAAAACGCACGCGCATGGCCCATGCGCTGCGGCGCCAAGAGGCTCGATGCCGCTTCGGGAACGAGACCGAGCCTGGTGAAGGGCGTGGAGAAAGTCGCGCCGGTTGCGGCGACGACGTGGTCGCAGTGCAGCAGCATGGTGGTGCCGATGCCGACGGCAAGCCCGTTGACGGCGGCCACCAGCGGCTTCTGGTTGCGCACCAGCGCCTTGAGAAAGTCGACCGTGATCGGCTTGAGCCCGCCTTCGGCGGCTTTCAGGAAATCGGCGATGTCGCTGCCGGCGCAGAACGCGCCCGCGGCGCCCGCGAACATGATGCAGCGGATCGCCGGATCGGCCCCGGCTTCGTCGAGCGCCCGCGTCATGGCGGCATACATGGGCTGCGTCAGCGCGTTCTTCTTTTCCGGGCGGTTCATCCGCACGATGCGGACGCCGCTGTCGTCGGTGACGAGGACCGAATCGGGCATGTTGCCTCCGCGTGCGAAATTCGTCGTTGCCGCCGCGCGCCAGCCGGGGCGAGAACGGGCCCGGCGATCGGTCGCGTCAGGAGACATTACCATTATCGCGCAACCGGGCATCGGGGTAGCCGCCCGGCCGGCGCCTGCATTGATCCGCCGCGCCCGCGCCGCTATGGTCCGCCGCGCGCCGGCAGGCCCGGCGTGCAATCCCGCGGCGTATTGGGGCGTAGCCAAGTGGTAAGGCAGCGGATTTTGATTCCGCCATTCGGAGGTTCGAATCCTCCCGCCCCAGCCAGGCAGTATTGTCGTCTTTGACTTTGTGCGGGCTGTAGGAATCTGGACGACATTTCAGCGACTTAGCGAGCCCGTTGGCCGTCTCTGCAGTCTTGTATTGCGACGTTCCGGCCCGCGTGGGCCAATTCCGCGGTGAAGTCTCCGCCAGGCAATTTCCAATCTCCGCGCCGCGAGGCGGGAGACCGAGTTCGCATTGAGCGAGACCGGTTCGACGTTCACGCCGTTCGTCAATTCGTGATCTTACCTGACAGTCGTAATTCGCAGTCCGATCTGGTGTTCTTGCCGAGTCCAGGAAAGGGGCAGCCCTTTGGCGAGGTCGGTGACCGTCAGATCGGCGGGAGCGGTTCGCCTTACGATTGCTGAGATGATTTTTGGTGAAAGAAATGCCAACGGGGCCAGAAAGCGGATATGACGTTCGACCTTTCCCTCCCGCGTGGCAATTTCGGTGAACGATCGGGCCCGACCTTCGACAAGATCGTTGATCCAGTCGCGTGCCTTGGCAATCGCCGCCAGTAGGACGTCGCTAGTTTCGGCTGCCATCGGGCTTGCTTGGGAAGGTATATGAAGTATGCCTTTGACCGCCCTGAAGTCGCCTCGCGACCACGGAAGAATCAGTTTTGTTTGTGCCGGCGCGTCCTTATGAGCGTTGCTTTTGTCGGATATTTCGTCCTCCGATTTTGTGTTGGGCTCGGCGGGATACAACTCAATTGCGTCTGGTGTGATAATGATGCGTTCGAGATGACGCTCGACTAGATCGCGGTCGTTTGTCGTGGCGGAGCCCATGCTTCCGGCGCTGATAGCGAGGTGCTTGCGTAGAGCTTCAAGAACGATGGCTTCGATCTCTGGTGCCGGAACGCGCGATATGCGACCGACTTTATTCCGACGATGCTTCACGATAGCCTGCGAGATGTAATAGCGATAGCGAACTCCGCGCTTGTTCGAGTGCGACGGGGTCATCCGGTTTCCTCGGTCGTCGAAAAGTCTGCCAACCAGAATTGCGGGCGACGCGCGCAATTTCAGTCTGCGTTCGACGGAATTGGCAGCGAGCTTTGCTTGCACGGCTTCGAACAAGTCGCGGTCCAAAATCGGCGCATGTTCTCCAGGATGAATGGCGCCGCGATAGAAGATTTCCCCGATGTAAAAACGATTGTGCAGCAGATGCGTGAGCGAGCTCATCCGGAAAGGAATACCGCCTCGAATTCTACCGCCAGTGATGGTTTGGCGCTTGGTACGGATTCCGTTGCGGTCGAGGTCTTGTATCAGAGCCCCCGTTGATTCGAGTTCAAGGTAGCGTCGGAAGATAAAGCGGACTGTTTCGGCCTCCTTTGGCACAACCACGATTTTCTTGCTGACGCTGGCGTAGCCGAGTGGAACTGGCCCGCCAACCCAAATGCCCTTGCGCTTGGAGGCAGCGATCTTGTCACGCACCCGTTCCCCGATCACCTCGCGCTCGAACTGCGCGAATGAGAGCAGCACATTGAGCGTAAGTCGCCCCATGCTGGATGTAGTATTGAATGATTGGGTCACGGAGACGAACGAAACGCCGTGCCCGTCGAACAGTTCGACCAGCTTGGCGAAATCAGCAAGCGACCGAGTGAGCCGGTCGACCTTGTAGACTACGATGACGTCGATTTTGCCGGCTCTGACCTTCGCCAGCAGTTGTTGTAGCGCAGGACGGTCGAGCGAGGCGCCTGAAAATGCCCCGTCGTCATAACGGTCGTGGATGCAGTGCCAGCCTTCGTGCGTTTGGCTCTTTACGTATGCCTCGCAGGCCTCACGCTGGGCATCGAGGGAATTGAACTCAAGGTCGAGGTTATGCTCGGTCGATTTCCGGGTGTAGATCGCGCAGCGGAGCAGCTTTTTGCTGGGCTTATCCATGGTTCGGACCGCGGCTGGCTCCGCCGGTCCGGCTGGCCCGAACTGACGAGCGGTTGCGATGAGGCGGCTTCATGTTTTGCGGCGCGGGTGCTTTCGTTGTCTCTACGGCTTCGGGGTTGCCGGGAACGCGCAAGCCGAAGAAGCGCGGTCCATTCCATTTCGTGCCCGTGATGGTGTGCGCGATGGTCGAGAGATTGGAATAGGTTTTGTCTTGCCAAACGAAACCGTCAGACACGACCGTAACCGTGTGTCGTTCGCCCTGGTATTCGCGAACCAGGACGGTGCCGGCCTTGAGGCGCCGGTTCAATTCGCTGGGCTTCTCGCCTCGGGCCAACTGGTCCAAGAGCTTAATCGTTTCGCGGTCGAGGCCGCCGAAGGCCTCTTCCTGAATCCGGTAAGCAATCATCCGGCCGATGATATCCTTGGTCAGACCCTGGGGTGGCAGGGCGCCGAACATCATGCGCCAGCGCTTGCGAAGGGCGTCGATGCCGAGGGACCTAACCCGGTCAACCTCGGCCTCGATCGCAGCGGGATCTATCGTTCGCTGATTCATCGTTACGCTGCCTTCTGATCGGCAGTGGCGGGCTCCTCCTTCCGCTTCGACGGCTTCGTTGCGGCAATTCGGTAGACGCGTTCGTCATCGATCTTGTCGGATTTAAGGGTGAGTCCGAGTTTCTTGCGAACGACGCCGGCGAAGAAGCCGCGAACAGAATGCTGCTGCCAGCCGGTTGCCTTCATGATGGCAGCAATCGTCGCACCGTCGGGACGTCGCAGAAGATTGAGGACCTGCTCCTGTTTGGAGCCAACCTGAGAATTTGGCTCACTCTTTTTCGTAGCTGCAGCTTGCCTGGAGAGTGATTTGCTGGCGCGTGCAGAGTTCAGTTTCTGATTGAGGCTTTTCTTGACCATTTCGGACTCCTATTTCGGTTAGGACGGCACTACGCGCCGTCACCACCGAAGCCCCGCTCCGGCCGTACGGCCGACGGGGCAGGGTCCTGGCAAGCCTCAAGGCGCACTGCAGGGCACGAACAGTGACGCTCTGTAGGCAAGCGAAGTCCAGTCTTTTCTCGCGCCAGAATGAGCAGCAAGCTGTGGCCCGGCGGGCGCAAAGTGTCGCAGGAAACTCAGACCGCCATACCTCGACTCGCGACAGAACGGCGGTCGCATTGATGAGTAATCAAGCACCGACGACATACAAACGGCGCCGCCGGACCAAGGCGCGAAACGCCGCGGACACGGCATCGACCTGATCGTCATGTGCCCCATTGGGGAAAGCGCACAGTTCCTCGACGAAGGCAGAGTTCCATGGCGCCTCGACCATCTTGACGAAGCCATGCTCACATTGCGCCACGAACGGATCGGCGCGGTTCTCTTTGGTGCCCTCTTCGCGTTCGGTCGAAACCCGATAGCCCTGCAACAGTCCGGCGAGGTGATGTGCCTCGAATTTGCCGGCGCCACCGGGGTCTTGCGGAATGCGGATATCGCATGACGTGCCGTCGAGGATAGCGGTGGAAAGGATTTTTTGCTCGCGCTGGCCAGGGCTGAACCGGCCGCGGATCACGTCTAGGATATAGAGCATATGAGTATCAGGATCACGTCCCATCAACAAACCGACCGTGTAATCGGGATCGTTGCTGGGGTCGGACGCGCTGGCCAAGTCCCATGCCCGGACAAGGTTCAACTGCTCATATGGCGCCCACTTGACTGGATTGTTGAACCAGTCGCGTTTGAACAGTCCGCCTTCGCGCGCGGTCGGCCGCTGCTGAAGCTGTCCCGCCGCAGCGTGGCTCGTCATCGAGCTGGCCCAGCGTTTCACCACCTCTTCAGGGAAGCGACTTTTCCATAGCGATTCGCCTTCCTTGCGGAAGTCATGCCAAGCTTCGCCGAGTTTTGGTCCGCCATCGGCACCATTGCTCGAATCGGTCTTGCGCGGCACCGGCCGTTTTGGGTTGAGAAAGACGTAAGGATGGCCGCCCTCGAATTCGGCCGGCAGGCAGACGTGGATCCCGTTAAATTCTTTGGCGAGGATATGCCCGATCAAGTCGCGCTCATGGCTACGCTGCATGATGACGATGAACATTCCGGTCTTGGGATCGTTGAGCCGCGTCGGCAGCACTTCATCCCAGACCCGAAGCGTGGCGTCCCGGATCACATTGGATTCGACGTTCTCCATGTCGTGCGCGTCGTCGACCACGATGATGTCAGCGCCGAAACCGGTGATCGATGAAAATGACATGGCGCGGCGATTGCCGCCGGCAAAGTTATCGAACTGCTCGATCTGCGTATAGTTGAGCCGGACGCGGTCGCCCCAGCGCCGCTGATACCAGTCCGACCCGATCAGGCGCCGACAGGCGAGACTGTGCTCATTCGATAGACGCTGGACGTAGGATAGGTAGGCGAACTTGACCCCAGGCCCCATCATCGTGCCGGGTCGTACCATGAGACCATGGTTATTACCGTCGGGGTCGGGATTTTGGGCCCAGATCCAGGCCGGGAAAAACACGTTGGCTCCCGGCGACTTCATGTGCCGCGGTGGCATGGTGAAGATGAGCGGACCGGGTCCTTTAATTTCACGACGGGCCACAGCCATCAAATGATCGGATACGCAATCGATATGCCAGTTGGACTGAAAATGCTGCGGTTCACCCGCGTGATGCCAACCTGCCTTAACGAAGTCACCCAGGGAATCCTCGAAGCGGAGTGCGTCAACGCGTTCTCGTATCGAAAGCGCGGGCAGCTCGATTGTGTTGATCGAGTGTGCCTTAACAATACTGCTTTTCATGGTTGTTTTACGGTGGAGGACATCACTGTGGAGTGATGTCCTTGCCCCGGCCCTTATTGACAATGTGTTTGACCCGCTCGAAGTCGGTGGTGCTGAGCGCCGTAATATCCCCACCGAGATCGATGACCTCAGCAAGCCGCGACAATTCGATCTGTTCCTCGCGGGACAGCAGACCGAGTTCGATATTTTCGAATAGCGCGTCGCTGGGGCGCGGCTTGGTCGCGGGTCCAATCAGTATGGCATGCTGATCGCGCGTGGCATGCACGTTTGCTGCGTCTTCTTCCTGATCCAGCAATCCTATCTTGTGCGCATTGTCTAGAAAGAGTCTTGCCGAGCGGACATCGCCCTTGGCGCCCTTTACCGCATGAGCGAGGACATTAGCTGCGAGCAAACTTAGCTTCTGTTCGGTCTCGCCGTCGCGGATCGTAACCAGCTTGGATACGACCCGCTTGAGTTCTGTCTTCACATTGGGCCGGCCTTTGGGGCGTCCTGTCGGATTTCCGGATTGACCAGGCTGCCAACGAGTGTGAACCGGCGGGCGATACTTGCCGACCGGATAGTCCGCTTTACAAGGCTTTTTGCTGGCGGCGTCAGGCTTACGCATGTTCGGCGGCGTGGCCAGATTTTTCGGGCTGGTCTCCGTCATTACGCAGCCTCCCGATCTGCCGGTATGGCCTGCTGATCGAGTGGGCTGGGCGAACCGATGTTCCCCCGCGCCTCTTCGATTTCCTCAAAGGTCTGGCCGGTTGCGGCTAGGGTCGCAGCCTTGCCGGTATAGGTCTGCCAACGGCGGACAGCGACGTCCGCTTAGACACGATCGATCTCGATCCCGCGAGCACGGCGTCCGGTCTGCTCGGCAGCGATCAAGGTCGTTCCCGAACCCATAAACGGGTCAAGAACGATGCCGTTGCGGCGCGAGCAGTCCTTGAGGGCGTCCGCCACTAACGCCACCGGTTTCACGGTCGGGTGCATCGCCAACTCTTCGAGGCGGCCCGGGCGCATAGTGTTTACCCCCGCGTAGGTCCAGACATTTGAGCGGTTGCGGCCGTGCCGGCCAAGCTCAATGTTATTTATGTGCGGACCAGTCCCAGACTTAAAGACGAAGACGAGCTCGTGCTGGCTGCGGTACAGGCTTCCTATGCCGGCGTTGGTTTTGGTCCAGACGCAAATGTTCTTGAGTTCCGTGTAGACGTCATAGCCCGCGGCTAGGATCTCGCCGGTATGGCGCCAATCCATAAAGGCGAAGTGCAGAGAGCCTTCAGTCGTCTGTTCGGCCAGTTGCCGGAATACGGTCTTCAAAAAATCCGTAAAGGCTTCGGGGGTCATTTCGCCGCTCGCCATGGCGAACTCGCGGTGTTGAATGTTGCCTTGACCGCATACATGGCCGTCAATCCGCACATTGTATGGCGGGTCGGTGAAGACCATCTCGGCCTTCTCGCCCTGGAGCAGCGCCTCATAAGCGGCGCTGTCGCGCGAATCGCCGCACAGCAGGCGGTGCCCGCTCAACAGCCAAAGGTCACCAACTTGAGTAACGGCTGGGCCGGGGAGGGGCTCAGGGGTTTTGTCCTCAGGACCCGAAGTCTCGCGCTGGGCCTCGTCGGAATCCTCCAGGATTATGTCGATCGCGCCCATCTCAAAGCCAGTGAGCTCAACCTCGAAGTCGAGATCAATCAGACCTTGCAATTCGATCGCCAGGATCTCGCGATCCCACCCTGCGAGCTCGGCGAGCTTGTTGTCGGCGATGATGTAGGCGCGCTTTTCCGCCGCCGATAAATGCGAGAGCCGCAGGGCCGGCACGCCGCTCAGCCCAAGTAGCTTCGCCGCTTCGACGCGGCCGTGGCCGGCGATGATCTGGTTATTGTTGTCGATCAAAACCGGATTGGTGAACCCGAAACGCTCAATGCTCTCGGCGATCTGGCGGATCTGCTTGCGCGAGTGTGTTCGCGCGTTAGCCTTGGCCGGTTTAAGGTGGTCGACCGCTACCAATTCAACGCTGCGGTCGATGCTATTTAGAACGCCGCAGTCTGCGCCCACGGCGCTGGTCGTTACAGCAGGCTCCAGCCGGTCCATTTGGGCGGCTTCTGCTTCATAAATTCCAATTCCCATATCTTTTCTTCCTCGTCTTTGCGCTGGGACTATCCCAGCGGCACGACGAGAAAATATGCGGTAAAATGCATATTCGCATTGCAGGTATTAGGCCGTCAGCGAAGGCCGAATTTGAGGTAATTCAACCTTAGCAGCGGTGCCATAGCCTAGCCGTCTTCAGCATCATTAGGGGGCTGCCACTCAACGAGACCATACGGGCCTTCACGATAGTCCCGGACGTGGCCCCTTAATTCCTCAATTATCTTGATTAGCGCCGCGTCGCTTTGGACCCGCAAGATCAAGAGCGCTGCGCTCCTTTGATCTTCAGGCAGCGGCGAAGACTTGATGACCTCCCTGGCAATTGCCAATGCCGCTTTGGTGAAATTGAAAAACGCCGGCGGGGAGTGGGGAGCGACAGCGCGGCTGGGGGTGCTAGGGAGAATTTTTGCCGTCTTGGCGATGCCGATCATATTTTCGAGAAATGCTTTCAGCGGAAATGGGGTCGGAGGATGACCGGGTTTGATCCCGGTGTCGATGTGCTTCGCGACAGCTTCCGCACTATCACAAAAGCGCGCCACCGGGGGATTGCCCCGGTCTTTGTTGAACTTCGTGAAGCGGACGTTGCCGTGAATGACGTTAAGCGGCTTTCGCGTTTTGGACAAGAGCGCGATTGTTTGTTTCCTTTTCGTAGTGGG
>Ga0181533_1004891_pt1 | contig 13267 bp, 10 predicted proteins | sample PEATcosm2014_Bin_45_FD_119772 | JGI IMG/M metagenome (GOLD analysis project Ga0181533, IMG submission 119772) | Peatland microbial communities from MTU Mesocosm Facility, Houghton, MI, USA - PEATcosm2014_Bin11_60_metaG | ecosystem: Environmental > Terrestrial > Soil > Wetlands > Peat | place... | reverse complement strand
TCCCGAGATCCCCTGGCTCTACAATTTCAAGATCGATTTCCGCTTTAAATAATCGGCAAGGCAGGTCAAATCCGAAATCTGTCAAATTATCTGCCCCTTAAAAATCGCTGCCGTTGGGGTTGGAGTTTTCCGCCACGTTCTGACACATCCTAAGCCTGATGGATAAAGCGCCTGGAATGCGGGAGAATTTCCGAAAGGCATTGGCTTTAGCCGGCTTTTCGCGCGCCTCGACCACGCTGTGCCGTTGTTGAGCATTGGACGTCCAAAGCCGGCTGAAGCCGGCGTTCCGGCCCTCGGGCGGCTCGACTATTGGACATCGGTCCAGCAATATCCGGGTGCCAGAGCCGACTGCCGAGTGTCGAGTGTCAGGTCTTGAGTGGCGTCCGCTCTGCGTTCCCTCGAACTTCGAACCTCGGATGTCCGACTACTTGTTGGGCGAGGTCTAAGAAACCGACCCGCTGCGCAAGTTCATGATCATTGGATTGACGCCTCAGCCTCGGCGCTGTTTTGCGCGGGCCTTCGCCCCGGCGGCGGCTCCCGAAAAAAAGTTGAAAAAACTTGTTGACACAAATCAGTTTGTGATACAAACTAGATTGTATGAAAGATCAAATTCGAAATTATATGGACCGCCCCAGGCGCTACGAGAACGTCGACGGGACCGGCGAGATGGCCATGGGCGTGATGATGCTGAGCTTTGCGCTGGTGGGCTACTTGTCGAGCGTCCTGCCGGAGGGCGCGCTGTGGCGGAAAAACGGGTTGGCCACTTTCGAGATCCTCCCCATAATCTTTATACCGATCTGGGCTTTCCAACACTGGGGGGTGAAAGCCATCAAGAGGCACTTTACCTGGCCCCGCACCGGCTACGTCGCATACCGCCGTGGCGGGAAGTTCTGGTGGAAGGCGGCCGTGGTCTGTTTCGCTGGGGTCGTTCTTGGGGCCGGCGGCGTCTGCCTGACGGTGCTTGCAAGGCGGTTCCATGCGATGAGCCTTGAACGGGCGGTCTATCTGGCCATCCTGTTGGCGGCCTATGCGTTCTCGGTCTTGCGCTCGGGCACGGAGCATGCGTGGAAAGGGCTGGTGGTCATCTTCATGGCGCTCGGGCTTATTGCGATCGCCCTTGTCGTCCCCGGGGACGCCGTCCAGTTGTTCCCGCCCGTGGCGTTGTTCCTTGGTCTCGTATGGCTTGGGTCCGGCGTGGCCACTCTGTATTTGTACATTCGGCACACGCAACCCCGCGCCCCGGAAGCAGAATGAACGAGCAACTTCGAGCTATTTCCGAGCTGGACAGGGTCATTCACGAACCCGGGCGGCTGATGATCGTGGCCCTGCTCGCGGTGGTCAAGGAATGCGACTTTCTCTACCTGCTGCACGAAACCGAGATGAGCAATGGCAACCTGTCCACCCATCTCACCCGCCTGGAGGAGGCCGGCTACGTCGAAATTGAGAAGACGTATCGCGGCAAGGTGCCCATGACGTTGCTGCGGCTCACGCGCGCGGGCCGCGCGGCGTTTGAGGATTACCGCAAGGCATTGAAGGCTGCGTTTTTGACAGCGCGTTCTGTTCCCTAGTTCTTTTCATATTATGAGCATAACCAAAACTAAAGTCATTCTGATCGCCGCCCTGGTCGCGGCGGCTATTGCCGTGCCCGTTTGGCAACAGACGCGCCTGCCGCGCGTGAAGTCCGGGAACTCACAACCGCCCCCGCTGCAAACGGACACGCCCTTGCGTCCGATGGAGGGCGACCAAGCCGAATTGGAACGATTGCGCCAATGGAAGGCGCAAACTCAGCCCGAATTGCTGCGCTTGCGCGGGACGGCCGGGGTGGACCGGCGGGCAAGTGTCGAGGCGGACGAATTGAGGGCGCAGCTTGCGCGGCAGACAAACGGCGCCGGCCCCGCGCAAGTCTCGGGGCCGATGGCTGATCTGATGAAACAGGCCATGAAGCAACAGGCCGAGGGCCGCTTGTCCCGCATGACGGCCAGCCTGCGCCTGACCCCGGAACAGGCGCAGGCCGCTCGCGCCATCCTGATGCGGCAGGCGCAGGTCATGTCTGCGGGGATGCAGCAGGCCCTGTCTGGAAAATATGACAAGGATGAACTCGCCGGCATGGCCAAAGACGCAGGCGATCCGGACGAGCAAATCAAGGCGCTGCTGACTCCGGACCAACTAGCGGCCTATCCAAGCTGCCAACAGGACGAAGCCGCGCACAATGCGCGCCTGGTGGCCAACACTGAACTGCTCCAGATGGATTCCACCCTCGGCTTGACACCCGAGCAGGAGGATGCGGCCTTTGCCGCCCTCTATGATGTGAACCTCAAGCAACTGACCGCCGGCGCAACCTCCGCCTTCGCGCCGGCCTCCACAAATCCGGCCGACATAATGCAAGCGGCTTTTGACCAGAAGGACAAGGCGCTGGAATCCGTGCTGACGCCAGAGCAGTTGCAGAACTACCGCCAACAGCAAGCCCTTCAACTTAAAGCCGCCAATGACATCTGGGGCAAGATGGGAAAATGAACAAACCGCCAGTGGGCTTCAGTGCCTTGATCGCTTAACACTACAGCGACACTTCCTTGGAGGTCTCAACCACGGATTTCACGGATTTCACGGATGGGCCCGAATCCAACATCGCCTGATCCGTGGAATCCGTGCAATCCGTGGTCAATTCCTCGAAGTGTCGCTGTAGTGTTAATTGGTTATTTCTTGACGGCGGCTTGCTTGTCGGGCAGGGAAGCCGCGCGCAGGAACAGAGTAAAGGTCGTGCCGACGCCAGGTTCGGTGTGAACATGGAGCAGACCTTTGGCGGTCTTGACCAACCGCAGGACAATGCTCAACCCCAAGCCGGTGCCCTGGCGCGGCTCCTTGGTCGTAAAGTACGGCTGGAAAATCCTGGCAAGAATCTCCGGCGCCATACCGGGTCCAGTGTCGCGGACCGATACCGCCAGAAGCGGGGCGGTATTGTCGAACTGCTCCGCATTGAGGAGGCGGTCCTGCGGCCCCTCGCGGATCGGCATCAGGTCCACCGGTTCGGACAGCACGCGGGCTTGGATTTCGACTCGATGAGGCTCGAGGGCGCACTGGAGTGCGTTTACCGCCAGGTTGAGCAGGATTTGGACGAAATCAGTGCCGTGGATTTGCACGTCCACGTCCCGGGCAAGCGGGCGCACCTCGAGCTGGTTGGCGCACAAGCTCGGATGAACGCGAAGCAGTTGGCCCAAGTGCTCCAGCAGTTGGTTGACCCCGACGCGCGGGGTCTCCTGCGATTGGCGCCGCAGAAAGCTCAGGTAACGGCGGGAAATCTCGATGCAGTTGGTCACCTGGCGCGTGATGACTTTGAGCCGCTCCTTGATGAACTGCAGGTCTCCCACCGCAAGCTGGTTCGAGTCGCCAATCCGCTGGCTGATGAGCTGGATGAACCCGGAGATGATGGTCAGCGGCCCGTTGATGTCGTGGATAATGCTGGCATAGATCTCTCCCCGCGCCTTCGAGAGTTGTTCGTCAATTCTGTGGCTTTGCAGCTCCGCCATCAACTGCTGGAGTTCTTCGGCGTTGCTGCGGATTTCGCTCTCCAGCGAGCGCCGATGCATCGCGTTGGCCACCGCCGCCCGCATCGTCGAGATGTCGAAAGGCTTGTTGATGTAATCGCAGGCGCGCAGCCGCAGGGCCTGCCGCATGGTCTCGGTGGTCTCGAAGGCAGTCATCATCACCACCTCGATGCCCGGGTCCACGTTCTTGAGGCGTTCCAGCAACTCGATTCCCGACATGCCGGCCATCCGGATATCCAGGACCGCCACATCGATCTTGTGGTGTTGGGCCAGTTGGATGGCCGTGGCGCCGTCGGGAGCCATCCACACTTCATATTCGCCCTTGAAAATGACCCCCAGGGATTGCCGTGGCCCTTCCTCGTCGTCCACCACCAGGAGCGTCCCTTTCCGGGCGGGCGGCGCCGGTTTCAAACCAATGTCCAATGACCCAGGGCCAATCATAGTCCCACAACCCTACCAACGCCATCCGCCATTTCAAGCAAAATGGCCTCGGGGAACCATGATTTGGCATGGCCCACTTTTTTGGGTGGCGGTCTCTTGCTCCTAATCCTAATCTTAATCCTAATCTTAAATGCGCCCATCGTGATTTGGCTGGCGCAGCCTGGGCGGTTGCCCAATAATGGGGTGGTTCGACCGGAAACAGAACACGGCGACATTCAACGGTTTTGGCTTATGAGCGAGATACAATACCGCGGCCGGCGGGCGCATGTCCTCAGTAACGGAACGCTGGAAATCATTGTGACAGTCGAAGGAGGTCACATTGCCGAAGTCAGGGACAAGGCCACGGGGCTGAACCCGCTCTGGGCGCCGCCCTGGCCAACCATGGAGCCTTCGCAATACGACCAGGCCAAACACCCGCAGTACGGCAGCGACTCGGAGAGCAAGCTTCTGGCGGGCATCCTCGGCCACAATCTGTGCCTGGACACCTTTGGCGGGCCTTCGGAAGCCGAAGCAGCGGCCGGGATGACCGTTCACGGCGAGGCCTCGGTTTCCGCTCATGACATCACTGTCAGAGGCGATACGCTTACCCAGGCGGTGGTGCTCAAGGAAGCCCGGCTCAGGTTCACACGCCACATCCAACTGCCGGCCGCCGCGCGCGCGGCAACGATTACCGAAACCGTCGAGAACCTTTCGGCATTGGACCGGCCCATCGCCTGGACTGAGCACGCGACACTTGGGCCGCCCTTCCTGGAGAAGGGCCGCACCCAGTTTCGAGTCACAGCGACCCGCTCGAAAGTGATTGAGAATGATTTTACCGGCGGCAAGGGCCACACGCGGATTGGAGCGGAGTTCGACTGGCCGATGGTCCCGTGCGTGGACGGCAGCTTCGAGGACCTGCGGGTGTTCACCAACCGGCCTGTGTCGGGCGGGTTCACCACCCACCTCATGGACCCGGAGCGCGAAAAGGCCCTCTTCTCCGCCTGGAGCCCGACGCATCGCTTCGCTTTCGGCTACCTCTGGAACCAGAAGGACTTTCCCTGGCTTGGCATCTGGGAGGAGAACCATTTGCGCCTCTCCGCGCCCTGGAACGGAGTGACGCTGACTCGAGGCATGGAATTCGGGGTTTCTCCCTTTCCCGAGTCGCGGCGGGCCATGATCCAGCGCAACGGGTTATTCGGGGCGCCCGGGTACTGCTGGGCGCCCGCGCGGCGGGAGGTCAGCGTTCGCTACCGCGTGTTCCTCATCCCGGCCTCGGAGTGTATCGAGCGTGCCGAGTGTGTCGAGCGCGAGAGCGTCGTGGTGTCGGAGCGTCCTCCAGGCTCCTCGCTCTGAGTGTTTATCCTGACTGGTTCGGTTTAGTGTTGCATTGGTCCCGAAGACTCTTATGAAAACCAAATCATCGCGTCCGGTCCCGCCCGGGAAAAACCCCCTCAAAGAACTGCTTCGACGCGGAGAGTCGGCCATCGGGGTGGTCGTCACCGTCAATAACGTCGAGGTGGCGGCGCGAATGGCCGCGCTGGGCTTCGATTTCCTGTGGATCGAAACGGAGCACTCGCCGCTGAGCCTGGAGACCATCCGCAACATAGTCCTGGCCACGCGGGGCTTGCCCGCAGTGCCGCTGGCCCGTCCGCCCGTCAACGAGCTTTGGACCGCCAAACGCCTCCTGGACATGGGCGTGCTCGGGGTAATCTTCCCTTTCACCAACAGCGCCGAGCTTGCCCGCAGGACGGTTGCCGCCTGCCGATACCCACCGGCGGGATTGCGAGGCTCCGGCGCCGACCTCGCCCGGCTGCGCTGGCCGGAGCCGGAGAACTACTACGATTTCGCCGATGAGAGCGTCTTGGTTGTGGCCATGGTGGAGGACGTCGAAGGGCTTTCGCGCATTGACGAAATCGCGGCCGTGCCCGGAATCGATGTGATTTTTATCGGCACCAGCGATCTCTCCTTCTCGCTGGGCCTGCGCGGCGGGCAGCATCATCCCCGCCTCGATGCAGCCGTGGCCAAAATAGCGGCGGCCGTCAAACGTCATGGCAAGATTCTCGGCCGCCCCGCTCGCACCCCAGGCGAGCTCCGTCGGTTCGAGGCCCAAGGATTTCGGTTCTTTATGATCGGCAGCGAGCTGGACCTCCTGGAGGCCGGAGCACGTCAGTTCTTCAAACCGCTGCGGCGCTGACCCTGGTCATGAAGACCATCCTGGCCCTTTGCCTCTCTTTCCTCTTCGGGTCCTTGGCCGCATCGCCGGCGGCAAGTCCTGATTTTCCTGTGCTTTGGCAAAAGGACTTGCAGTCGCTTCTCGAGAGCGCGCCCACGGTCGCCGACATCCGGGGCAACGGGCGCGAGGAGATCGTCATCGCTGGACGCGAGGAACTCTTTGCCTTGGATGCCCAGGGAAAGGAACTCTGGCGCTGGCGAACCAAGGCCCGCTTCATGACCTATCCGGCGGTCCTTGCCCGTCCCGGACTGCCCTCTTTGATTTACGCGGCCGATAACGGCGGACTGTTCACTTGCGTGGACGGGACAGGCAAAGAGGTCTGGCACGCCCAGTTGAACGGGCCTTCGACCTGGTCCGCCTCCGTCCTGTGCGATCTCGATGACCACGGCCAAACCGCCGTGATTCAGACCGACGAGCCAGGCACGGTCTGGGCCTTCGCGGCGCTTACGGGCAAAGTCCTTTGGCAGAGCAAAGTCAATGGCATGCCCGTCAGCCCGGCCGTCGGCGACCTGGATGGCGACGGCAAACCGGAAATCGTCGTCGCCACGGGCCAGGGCTTGGTCACCGCCCTCAAGGGCAACGGGCAGGTGCTCTGGCGGCGGGACATCGGCGGCGCCTCACCCACTTGGGCCACTTCCGCCCCGATCATCTTTGCGGCGTCCGACGGACGCGCTCGCGCGGCCGTTGCCTCGAGCGCCGGTGAACGCTTCTGCCTCGACGGCGCCGGAGCAATTCGCTGGCGGCGGCCCACGCGCGGCGCGCCGGCTTCCAGCCTTTCGGCGGGTGACCTTGACCTCGACGGCCGGGCGGACATTTGCCTGGTCACGCAGACAGGGGTCATCTATCGCTTCGACGAGGACGGCCGGGTGGTTTGGGAAATCGACATGCAGGGGCGCAGCCTGGCGCCCGGAGCCATCATCGACCTGGACGGTGATGGCAGGCCCGAGTACGTCCTCTGCACCCAGAACGGCCTGCTCCTCGCGCTCAATAATCAAGGCGATTTCATCTACCGGCATCAGTTTGACCACCGCACGATTAACCTGACCCCGGCCTTCGGCCGCATCTGGGCGGGGTCGCCCACATTGGCAATGGCATTGACTGGGGGCGAGTCCGGCCTCGCGTACTGCCTGGGAACATCGGCGGCGACCAATGCCATCGCGCATTGGCGTGCCTATCGCAGCGACGCGCGCAATAGCGGCTCCTGGTTTGGCCTGCGCCAAGGGGCCGCCGCCAGCATGGCGCCGGAGAATTTGGCAGGCGATGAGGTCTTCACCGGTGAACCCATCCGGTTCGCTGTCCGCAACCCCAAGCCCCAGGACCAACCGCTCACCGCCACTGCCGTTTGCCTCCGGGCCGACGGGGCTCGACAGGCCGCCACCACCTGCGTCCTCGGTGCGCGCGGCCAATTGCTGATGCCGTTGGCGGTCGTCGTGCCGGGGACCTATCGCTTCAGTTGGACCCTCGAGGATGCCCACGCCCGCCTTTTGGCTTCAGGCGAGCGCTCGGTTTTTCTCGAACCCTTCGCCAATGACGGCGCCTTGGCCGCACGCGCGCAGGCTGCCTTGCGTGCCGCCGCCGAGGCCGCGGACCACACCTTGCCGCTTTCGGCCGCCGCCCTTCGGCGCGAAGCCCAATTACTCGAGGGCAGCGCGAAGGACCTCGAGACGAGCCACCGTGCTGCCCCGGGCAGTGCTCCGCGTGTTCTCCAAACCACGCTGGAACGGACGGCGACCCTAACAACACAGGCCCGGCGGGCGCTCCGCCTCGCCGAGGTGGCGCGCCAGGCCATCGAACTAGGACCAGGCACCAGCCTGCTTGCCTTCGAAGGAACTCTGTGGGAAAACCGCAAGGTGGACGAACAACTGCCGGCCGGGGCTCTCAACCCGCTTCAGGTCCGCCACGTGGCGGTTCCGGGTGAACATGAGCCTGTCCCGCTGGATTTGTTCAACGTGACCGATCACGAGCTGTTGGTCCGCGTCCAGATCGATGGGGCTGCCAACGGTGTCAGGGTCACGCCCCACCGCTCGGTAGGCGTGCCCACGTCGCTGGGTGAGGTCTCCTGGGACCCCCTCCCCGAGCTCGACGAGTCGGCCACTCTGGCCATTCCCTCGCTGGCCAGCCGCGAGTTATGGCTGGACATTGACCTCGCCCAGGCCAAAGCCTGCGACCAACAGCTCCAAGTGCGCCTCCAAGCCCTCAACGGCGCGGGCGTGCTCGACGCGCCCGCCAATCCACACACCGTGCCTCCGCCCCAAACCACGGTCCAAATCCAGATCCGCATCCTGCCCTTCGCCATGGCCCCCCCAGGCGACTTCCGCCTCTGCACCTGGGGCGCGCCGGAGGAAAAGCAAGTCGGCGACTTGCTCGCCCACGGCAACAATGTGTTCTGTGTCTCCCTGCCCCAGCCCACGCGCGACGCCCAAGGACGCCTCACCGGCTGCGACTGCACCGCGCTGGACTCCGTGGTGGCCAGGTTCCACGGCCAGGACGTCGTCCTGCTCTTCACGGGAATGCCTGGGCTGCCCGCCAAGCTGGGCAGCAGCGACTACCAAACCGGCTTGAGAACCTTCCTGGATGAACTGGTTGCCCATCTCGCTGCCCTCGGGTTTGATGCGAACCACTTCGCCCTCTATCCTTTCGATGAGCCCGGGGGCAACGGCTGGAATGTCGTCAACGAGTTGGTCGAGTTCGCCAAGCAGGTCCACGCCGTCAAACCCGGCGTCATGCTCTATGTCGATGGCGGCGGCGAGTCGTCGATGTTCCAGGCCATGGCGCCCTGGATTGACATCTGGTGTCCCCCGATTCCCATGCTCACGGAAGAAACCCCTCTCATGGACCTGGTCCGCCGCAGCGCCAAAATGTTATGGTCTTACGATTGCGGCTACGGCTACAGCCGTCCCGTGGGGGCAAATCTCAAGAATGTCAACCTGGTTGCCCAATACCGCATCGCCGCGCTCTTCGCTTTTCGCCACCGCGCCACAGGCATCGGCTTCTGGTGCTATAATCAGGGAGGCGATCCGTGGGGACGGCTCGATATGGAATACATGCTGGTCTATCCCGGCAACGGGAAGCCCGTCACCAGCCGGCGTTGGGAAGCCGTGCGCGAGGGCGTTGAAGACTACCGCATCCTTGCCTCTCTGGCCAAGAGTGCCGAGGGAGTCGGGGCCGCTAATATCACAGCCGACGCACGCGCCCGCATCAAACGCCTCATCGAAATCACCCTGCCTGGTATGCTGGATCATGGTTACGACGAGGCCGGGCGCGGCCTGGGCCGCGAGGTCATCGACGCCTCCAACAACGATGCGACTATCGGCGCCTTCCGGCAGCAGATGATGGACTGCGTGGAAGCACTCGGCCGCCATTGAGCCGGCGTGGAGCGTGTGGAGTGTCGGGGCGTGGTAGGTGCTACGATGCCCTCTGCGCTCCACGCTCTACGCTCCACGCTCCGACGCTCCACGTTCCTCCGCCGCGGGCGATTTTTTCCAGACATAGCGGAACATGGCCACGCGCAGGGCGGCGGTCAGGGGGATGGCCAGGATGCCGCCCAGCAAGCCGCCGAGCAACGTGGTGCCGACCATCACAGCGATGATGATAGTAACCGGATGCAAACCGACGCGGCCACCCATGATTCTGGGCGAGATGACCAACCCCTCGAGGGCCTGCACCGAGGCAGCCACCGCCAGGACCAGCAGCGGGTGCAGCCAATCCCCGAACTGCACGAAGGCAATCACAACCGCTGTGCAGCACGTCACTATGGCCCCGAGGAAGGGAATCATCGTCAGGGCCACCGCCATGGCCCCGATCAGAACCGCATACGGCAGGCCGATGGCCAGGAAACCGATTCCGTAGAGCACTCCATCACAAATGGCCACGAGCACCTGGCCCCGGAAAAACGCAATGAGATAGTTATTGATCGAATTGAGCACGAAAACCAACTCTTGCTTGAAGCGCGAATCGGTCACCGGCAGGTAATCGGTCCAACTCGAGGAGATGCGTTGCTTCTCCAGCAGGAAACAGAATGTATAGACCGGGATCAGGGCCAAACCGGCCAGGACGCCGAACCAGGAGGCCACGCGCTCTTTCTGGCCCCAGAGCCAGGGCGCCACGCTCCCGATGCCCTGCGCCAGCAAGCCGGCGGCTGTCTGCAAGTCCTGGCTTCCGATCGCGCCTCCGAATGGAGCGGGCGGGGCGTTGGTCGGAGCGCCCCCGTGAGAGCCTGGGGCGTTGGTCGGGACGGCTGGAGCGACAGGGCTCGTCTCGCCGGCCAGAGTGGCCTGGTTCGTCGCAGTGGCGGCCCCCGGAAATATTGCATGGCTCCCCTGTTCGCGCTCCAGCAGCCGTTCCACCCAGGGCGGCGGGTGGTTGACCCAATGCCCGAGGGACTCGGCCAACCGGTCGGCGTAAGCGGGCAGGTGCGAGGCCAGTTGGCTGGTTTCATGGATCACGTGCGGCACGACGCTGCCGAATAGCGCCGCGATGAGGACAAGCCCGCCCGCAAAGACAGTGATGATGGCGCGCGCGCGCGGGGCGCCTCTGCGCTCGATGAAGTTAACCACCGGGTCGAGCAGGTAAGCCAGCACGCCCGCCACCGCCAGCGGCCAGAGCACCGGCGAGAGAATCTGGACGACCTTGCCCAGCCCCCAAGCCAGGGCCACTACCAGCGCCGTGAGCACCGCAAACGCCAAACCCGTCAAGGCATGCCAGATGACGCGCGCCTGTCTCTCGGTAGGCGGAGGGAGGGGCATAATCAATAGTCCGGTTTATTCCAATGAGCTTTCATCGGAATTAGCCTTGTCCGAGCTTCCTGGATTTCTCGGCGGCGGCGCGCACCGCATTCATCAGCGTGCCGCGAAAGGCGCCCTTTTCCAGCTCATGGATGCCTTCGATGGTTGTGCCGCCCGGGCTGGCCACACCATCCTTGAGCGCGCCCGGATGAAGGCCGGTCTCCAGCAGCATCCTGGCCGCCCCCAGCACCGTCTGGGCGGCGAGCCTTGTCGCCACATCGCGCGGCAACCCCGCCGCCACCCCCCCGTCGCTCAAACCTTCGATGAACATATAGACGTAAGCCGGCCCGCTGCCGCTCAAGCCGGTCACGGCATCCAGCAGCCCCTCTTTGACGCATATAGCCGTGCCGACCGAGGAGAAGAGTTCCTGCGCCAGAGCGCCATCTTCCGGCAGCGCCGCCGTCCCCACGGCAAAGGCCGTGGCCGAGGCGCCGACCAGCGCCGGCGTGTTGGGCATCACACGCACCACGCGCGCGCCCGGACCAAGCCCGGCCTGGAGCCTGGCCAGGGGCACCCCGGCGGCAATCGAGAGCAGCAGGTGTTTATCCGTGAACAGGCCCCGAATCTCAGCCAGCACGCCCCCGACCTGGTCCGGCTTGACCGCCAGCACCAGCACCGCTGCGGCGCCGACCACCTCCGCATTGAGTCCGGAAGTCCTCCCGCCCGTCTCCCTGGCAAAGGCCGCCCGGGCCTCTTGGCTCGGGTCCCCGGCGATAATGCCCTCACCCGCAACAAGCCCCGCGCGAATAAAACCTCGAGCGAGCGCCGTCGCCATTTTGCCCGCGCCCAAAAAACCAATCGTAAGCTTTGCTGCCATAATCTTATTCTGCGGTCTCAAACCGCAGCTCAAGAATATCCGGACCCAGGGGCGAGTGTCGAGGGGCGAGTGTCCTGTGTAACGGGCGATGGCACGAGCATCGCCTCGCCTCATACGGCCGGCCTGGTGGCGCTTTATATCGCTGTATTCCGCGGTTTCATAAGGAATGCTAAGGCGAGGATTGGGCGCATTCGCGAGTTCTTGGTAAAAGACGGGGCTGAAGGAGGAAACAGGTATGCGCTTGGCTGGTGGGGGCGCTGGGGAGCGAGAATAGTTTCATTTTGTTCGGGACTGCCTCCTCGGCTTCGGATACAACTGCCGGATGCAGAGCAAGTTTCTTTGCCAGGGCCGAAGCATCGAGGCTGCGGAGCTGGACTGGTTACGGAGCGCAATGGCGGCCCACCCGGACTGGAGTCGGAAGCGGTTGGCGCGCGAACTCTGTCAGCGATGGCAGTGGCGGACCCCTCAAGGGCAATTGAAGGATTTCGCTGCCCGGAGCCTGCTGCTCAAACTCCAAGCCCGTGGGCTGCTGAGCTTGCCCCCTTTGCGTGAGCAATATCGGACTGGGCGCTGGGAACTGACCTCGCCTTCAAGTCCACCTCCGGCAACGGTCGCCAAGATCGAGCGACCTTTGGCCGAGGTGCAGCCCTTGCAGTGGAGCCTGGCCCTGGCCGGCAGCTTGGAGGAAGCTCGTGTTCAGGAGCACTTAAGGCGGCACCATTACGTTCCCTGCCCCTTACGGACGTCATCCCCAGACCGGCAAGTGGCAGCATCCGATCCGGCTGCTTTGGGGGCTCAAACCACGCCAAAGGCTCAGCCCGCAGTTGCAGGATCGGGTCGCTTACACCGCCGCCCAAACCGATTCGTATGAGCGGGCGGCCAAAATAGCGACCCGGTGGGGAACCCCCCTGGTCGCCTCGACGATCCATAAACACGCTCAGCAAATGGGCCAGGAGGCTGCCGCGCAAACCCAGGCGCGGGAGGAGCAATTGATGAATCCAGCAACTCAGCCCCAGGCGATTGCTCCGCTACCCAATGGGTTAGAGGTCTTTTGCCTGGTGGTGATGATGGATGGGTTTATGGCCCGCGAGCGAGGACCGGATTGGGCGCTCAAACCGCCGGAGGCCAAGGGTTCGCGCGTCGAATGGCACGAAGTCAAAGGGGGGACCATTTACCGTGTGGATCAAGTGGCTCGGAAGGAGTCAGGCCGACGGCAGGTTTTAGAGAAATTTTGGGTGTTGGCTCCGACCCAAACCCCGCCGGAGGAATTTGGCCGCGCCGTGCATGCCGAGGCGATCCGTCGTGGCATGGGTGTGAGCCAAATGCCGATGACAGGCAGCTACAATTTTCTGGCCGTGGATGAGCACTTCAGCCCGTGGCTGTTCCTGGTCCGGTCCTGCAAGGAGGACCTGCTGCAAAAGATACCGGAGTTGATCCAGAAAGCCAAAAGGCTCGGGGCCAAGGCGGGAGT